>Ga0070683_100002928_pt1 | contig 13677 bp, 8 predicted proteins | sample KBSC713LmetaG_FD_64662 | JGI IMG/M metagenome (GOLD analysis project Ga0070683, IMG submission 64662) | Corn rhizosphere microbial communities from Kellogg Biological Station, Michigan, USA - KBS C7.1-3L metaG | ecosystem: Host-associated > Plants > Roots > Rhizosphere ...
ACCGGGCTCCGGTGCCGTGGGTACTCGTCCTCGTCGAGTGGCGGGCACAGGCTCCTGTAGCGCCCGAGCGCTCGCGCCCGGCGCTACACGGGTCCGCCGCCGGGCGCGGCTAGGCCCCGCAGCCCAGGGAGTCCCGCACGGCCGTGGCGTCGGCGACCAGCGCCTGGGCGTAGGCGGGCTCCAGCTTCTTCCCGGCCTGGGCCTTGACCTCGTTGATGTAGGCGCCGAGGCTGCCGCAGGCCCCTTCGCTGTGGCCGGCGTCGACCTTGCGCTGGGCGCCCACGAGCTTGGCCAGCAGGCTGTTCTCGATCCCGTGCGGCAGCCCCTGCTCCTTGACCTCGTCGATGAGGTGGGCGATGGTCGGCGGCGGCGGCCCCGTGAGCCCGTCGACGGCCACGCCCTCTGGGGACGAGGGCCCGGTGATGAAGCTCGGCATGAGGTTCGTCCCGTCGAGGTCGGCGCGACCGATGGTGGTGACGCTGCTGCCCCAGTACAGGTGGGCGGCGTCCAGCGCCAGCCCGGTGGGGTGGAGGTTGTCGATGAACCGACCCTGCACGTTGCCGCCGCCGAGGTCGGCGCGCCCGATCGAGCCCGTGAGGAGGTCCGTCCAGTACACGTTCGTTGCGTTGACAGCCACTCCGTCCGGCGCGGACACGTCGGTGATGAAGCTCAGGTCGACGCCGCTGCCGTCGAGGTTGGCGCGGGCGATCGTGGGCCCGTCCGGCGGGCTCTGGAAGTTCGCCCAGTAGATGTGGGCGCCGTCCACGGCGATGCCGTTGACCCCGGGCCCGACGTTGGTGATGAAGCTCGGGTCGACGCCGCTTCCGTCGAGGTTGGCGCGCCCGATCGTCGGACCGGTCCCCCAGTAGATGTGGGAGCCGTCGACCGCGATCCCCTCGGCGGGTGCGTTGGTGATGAAGTTCGTGTTGACGCCGCTGCCGTCGAGGTTGGCGCGACCGATCGTGTTGGTCGTGTTGTCCGACCAGTAGACGTGGGCCCCGTCGACCGCCACCCCCGCGGGCTGTCCGAGGCCGGTGATGAAGTTGGTGTTGACGCCGGTGCCGTCGAGGTTCGCGCGTCCGATCTGGTGGCCGGTGGCGCTGGCCCAGTAGACGGCGGCGTCGGCGCGGGCCACGAGGATCAACGTCGCGGCCGTGAGCACGGCCAGCACCAGTGCGGCGCGGCGGACGAGGGTCGGTCGCAGGATGCGGGCGTCGGTCATGGAGCGGCAGGGTAGTCCGCCACGGTGCCAATCCGGTAAGCGATCGGCGGCGCCCCCACCCGGTCCGGACAGGACCGCGCCCGGTGCGTCACACGCAATGCGTGCTCACCGACGTGCTGCTGGTCCTCTGCGTCTGTGGGTCGCCGAGCTGGTGCGGGCCACGAAACACCCACGTCGTCGTCTCGGTCCCCGTCGTCTCGGTTACCCGCTCCGCCTGACCCGAGGGGCAGCTCGGGTCGTCGATGGGCTCGATGGATATCGTCGCGAAGCCTAAGGTCTGCACGCAGGTCGTCATCCCATGGTCGAAGGTGCACGTGGACCCGTCGGGCGGGGTCACCGGTGGGGCCGCGGACGCCGAGGCCGGCAGACCGATCGCCGCGACTGCGGCGACTACGACACCCGCGCACCAGGCTTTTCTTCATGGCCATCCCTCCCGATCGCCCTTCGCTCCGAACCGGTAAAGGCGATTTGACCATAACCGTGGCGCGGAAGTCAACCTGGCCGACGCAGACGCGGCGACCTGCCGACGCGCACGGAGTCGGATTCCGTTGGCTCGTTCTCCGCAAGTCGCCGTCGTCTCTGAACGCCACCGTACGGGAGACAAAAATGTGCCGATTTGCAGGAATTTCCTGAGTCGGGAAGCCAGGATTTGACCTGCGACCTTCTCGCCCCCAGCCGCGGAGATTGGGTTTCTCGCGTCGAGGGAGGCGGGGGCCTGGCCCTCTGGGCCGCGCGCTATGCCGGCGCCCGATCGGGCCGGGGGGACGACGTCCTTCAGACTTCGCGATCTCCTCTTGACCACGGGCGTAACGTGGCTGGCATACGCGCCCGTGCTGTGGGCGGCGGGCCGTGGGCGATCACTTGAGGAGGCGTCCCGATGAGCTCGGAGACTCGCCGCAGAGACCACGACCAACCGGCCACCGGCGTCAGCAGCCCCGACGATGCCGACCGGGCGGCTCAGGCGACGACGGACGAAGATGAACGGCTGGCTTCCCGCCGCAGCCGGCGGTTTCCGAGCTCGCGCCTGAGCGCGGGCGAGCGCAACATGATTGCGCAAAAGGCACGCGACTTTGACTTCCCGGTCGCGATGCGCGGATACGAGCGTGGCGCTGTGGATCGCTATGTGCAGCAGGTCAATCGGCTCATCGCCGAGCTTGAGATGTCGGCGTCGCCCGAGTCGGCGGTGAGGCATGCCCTCGAGGAGGTCAGTGAGGAGACTCGCGACCTCTTGCAGCGCGCTCATGAGACCGCCGAGGAGATCACTGCCAAGTCGCGCGCTAGGTCGGACGAGCGGCTTCAGCAGGCGGAGCGAGAGGCGGACGCGGTGCGCGAAGCTGCTGCGCGCGAGATGCTGGAAATGCGGGAGACGGTCGAGCGAGAGACTGCGTCGCTTCGCGAAACGGCCGAGCGCGAGGCCGGGGAGCTGCTGGCCACGGCGCGGCGCGAGGCCGACGAGCTTCACGAGACGAGTACTCGTGAGGCGCAGAAGCTTCGGGAGACGAGTGAGCGGCAAGCGCTGGAGCTCAGGGAGCGGGCGGCGCGCGAAGCCGAGGAGCTCCGCGCCGCGGCGCAGCTCGACGCCGACGAGCTGCATACGACTGTGCAACGGACGACCGAGGAGCAGCGCCGCACCGCGCAACGCGACGCCGAACAGATGCGCGAGGCCGCCGAAACGTATGCCCGGAAGCTCTACCGCAACTGCGAGGTCCTATGGCGGGAACGTCGCCATCTGGTGGACGACATGGGCTCAGTTGGCAAGCAGATGGCGGATATCGCGGAGGCGGAGGCGAGACGATTCGAGCGGATTCCCGGTCCCGCCGACGGTTTCGCTTCAAGCGACGAACCCGTTACGGAGGAGGAGCTCGCGGCCGCGGCAGGCCCGTCCATTGTCGTAACCGAGGAGCCGGACCAAGTACTTGGTGCCGACCCTCTCACGACCTCGGATCGACGTGGGGATGACTGATCGTGGTGTGCTCGGTTCGAGTCGTTCCAAGCCCACGGCGCTACAGATCTACCGGCCCGGGCCGGCGGACTCCTGACCAACCGCGAAGCGCGCGCAGAGCTGAACGCTTCGCGAGAGGTGCTGGTGGCGGGCTCGGCCCAGTGCGAGCGGGCCGCGCTGGCCTGGCCGATCCCCCCGCGCGGCTTAACGCGATGTTCTACCGGCGGGCGAAGTTCGACGGCCTCGCCTACGCCGTCAACGCCGCTGGAGATCACCCGTCCTCCCCCACGGCGATCGGGTCAAAAAACAAATAACGCATCGGCTTGCCCTGCCGGTACGCGAACGGCCCCCGGTACTCGCCGTCGCCGCCGGTGAGCGGCAGGCCGATCTGGGCCGGTGGGGCGAGCTCGGCCTCGGCGCGGGCCTTGATCGCGGCCTCGTGGTGCCGGCCGCCCGCGTCGCTGGTGGCCGGGTCGCGCACGGTGACGCGGATCTGCGTGGGCGCGAACGTGTCGCCGTCGGGAAACTCGACCCCGACGTTGCGGGCGCCGTTGGCGCGCGCCACGCCCACAGCGGCATCGCGGCCGAGGTCCTTGTACGGCCCCACCTCGAGATGGCGTGGATTGGCCTCGCCGGCGTAGTCGGGTGGCTCGAACAGCCGCGTGTAAGCCTCGCGCATCGCCCGCGCTCCCGCCAGCGCACCGAGGTCAGCCGCCCGCTGCTCGCGCCCGCCCTTGCCGATCCCCTGCGCCACCCCGCCCAGGAACACCGCACCCACGAGCACCGCCGCCATGGTGGCAACGAGCAACAGCACCGCCTGCCCGTCTTGCCGTGTGACCAGCCTCATGGGCGCACGGTCGCGGGATCAAGGTCACAGCTCCACGCGCGGCGGTGACGAAAGTGCGGAGAAGGTGTTCAGGAACGCGGCCAGCGCAATAATTCGCCCCAAGCAAGGGGTGGGCTTGACCGCACGGCCCGATACGACGCGGGAGCAGCTTCAGAGGCTGGTCGACGAGCAGGCGGCGCTGCCCGCGTCACAACCTTCGTCGCCGCCGGCCCCGAGCCGGCGACCGTGTGCGTCACCGGTCACTGGCCGCTCGAGGCCGGCCCCGTCCTCAGCACCGGCGTATGAGGTCACCGTCGTCGCCCCGGTGACGAGCGCCGCACGGTGTCCTGCAACGACTCGTACCCCTGTCCCTACCAGTAACCCCCATCGAGGCTGCTGGACGTCGAGGTCGAACAGCTCCTCACTCGGCGCAGTCGCCCGTGGGGCAGGGGTTGCACGAGGCCGTGTTCGCGTTGGTCGTCGCTGCGACGACGGTGACCTCGTGGACGTCGAGCTCGAACAACTCCTCGAGCGTCTCCTCCTCGACCTGCTTCGTCTCGTGGGGCGACATGCGCGCTCCTTTCGGTTGCTTCCCGCTGCGAGGGAGTTTACGCCGCGGCGGGGAGGCGCGGGGGAGAAATCGGCGACCACTTCCTCCTCCACCTGGCGCTGCTTCTGGCTACGACATGCGCCCCCTTCGGTTGGTCCTCAAGCTCTTTGCTGGGCATCCGCTGGGTTTTTGCCGGGGCCGGGGTGGAACGCTTTCGCCGCTTGCCCGCCGGAGGCCGTCCACCGGATGACGTTGCGCAGCGGGACGTCCCAGGTGATGCGCGCAATGCACAGGAGCACGTCACCTTCCCGGTAGCCGGGGTTGCGCTCGGCGAAGAAGGCGACCACGGGGTCGGCCATGCGCTCCTCCGGGATCTCCACGACCTCGGGGGCGAGGTTCTGCGGGTGGACCAGCACCCCGCGATCGCGGTCCAAGAGGCTCGGGAAGCGGCGCTCCGCGACCGCATCGAGGATCGCCTGCTCGCGCGGCGGCGGTTCCTGACCCGGGCGCGGATAGAAGGTAGCCAGCGTGTGGGTGACCAGCTCGTAGCCGTGGTAGGTCCCGGTCGGCATCACGGCGTAGACCGCGCGGCCCCGGTTGCGGAAGAGCTCGCGCATCGAGAGCACGGCGTAGGCCATCGCCGCCTGCTCGTGATGGCGCATGGCCGGCCTCAAGTACGTGTCCAGGACGGAGAACGCCACCTCCGGGCGGCCCTCCACGTCGACGCGGTCGACCGTCACCATGGTCAGGCCCACCAGCGTGTCGTGGTCGTCGCGGAACAGCACGACTTCCATTCCCGGCTCGACCATGTGGCGCGCCAACGGCTCGTGATGGCTCGCCTTCCAGAAGGGTCCTTCGCACAGCGCGTCGATCTCCGCGAACTCCGCGTCGGTGAGGTGAGCGGCGTCGCGGATGGACAGGCGCGGCACGGTCACTCCGATCCGCTCCACCGCGGCGAGGGCGGCTCCGCCGGCCATGGGCCGCAAGCTACCCGATTGGACTCACGACAGCAGGAGAACGCGATCCCAGCCGGACGCGTCGGAGCTGCCCACAGTGCAGAGCGTCAACACCACGCCGGCCGCGCCCGTCAGCAGCCCGGGACGATCGGCGGTGGCCCCGTTCGGATCGATGTCGCGGATGCCGTAGGGGCTGGAGGCGTCGAACGCGGCGAGCAGCTCGCCCGCCAGCGCATCGGCCCGGGCCCAGAGCTCGGCGCTCCCGGTCCGCTGGGCCAGGCGCATGGTGATCTGCAGCGTCCCGGCAACGCCGTGGCACAGCGTGGGGCTCGGAAGCCGGCGCTCGGCGGGGTCGAGGTCCAGAGCGCGCTCGAGTCCGTCGAGCGCCGCCGCACGCCAACCGGCCTCCTGCAAGCAGTCGCCGGCGTTCCACAGCGCCCAGGCGATGCCGCCCGACCCGTAGCACCACGCGGGGCGCGGGTCGAGGCCGGGCTGCTCGGCGCACACGCCGTCGTCGGCCAGCGCCAGCCACGACGGCCACCTGGGCCCAGCGGCATCGGCAGAGGCCCTCGCCACCAGCCAGCCGCCGAGCTCCGCGACGGCTTCGCGCTGCCCGGCGACCTCGATCCCTTCCCGCGCGGCCAGGGTGAGCAACGCGAGCGGGCCCGCGACCCCGTGCGAGAGGCCGGCGTCGATCCGCGCCGGGCGCTCGGCCTCGGGCAGCGCCCGGTAGCCGCTCAGGTCAGGAGCGGCCTGGGCGCGCGCCGCGAGCGCGTCGAGCACGGACGCGAGGAGCGCGCGGGTCTGCTCGCGCTCGCGCCGCCCGAGCAGGTAGGCGCCGAGACCGGTGACGCCGGCCATGTGGTCCCAGGACGCGCCGGGCAGCGGCTCCGCGCCGGCGAGGGGAGCGAGCAGCCCGGGCCCGGCGTCGACGAGCATGGCGTCGAGGCGCTCCAGCAGTGGCAGCGGACGGGCCGCGGCGAGCCGAGCGGCGCAGAACGCCACGCCGGCCAGCCCGTCGAGCATCCCCGGCCCGGCGTGCGCGGGGATGGCCTCGACGGCGCCGCGCAGAGCTCGCCCTGCCAGGCCCCGCCACGGCCCGTCGGGATCGCAGCGGGCCAGCTCGTCGAACGCGAGCGCGAGCCCCGAGTACCCGGAGGCGAGGCCGTAGGCCGGCGGCTCGACGGATAGCTCTGCGAGGCGCCGGCCGAGCGCGACGGCGAGCTCGCGCGCGCGGCGGCGGCGCTCGTGCGCAATGGGCGGCGGCTCCGCAAGCCGTGCGGCGTCGTCGTCGGTGCTGGGGCGTACGGGCAGAGCTACGTAGTATCGCCCCGTGGATGCCCCGCCCACGGGAGGCGAGCCCCGGTACGCGGTCCTGCCGTGGATCGTCATCCGCGCCCCGGCGCTGCCGGTCGAGGACTACGAGGCGCTCGGCGATCGCGACGCGGTGGCACGGCTGTACGCCTCGCCGTTGTTCCGGCGCGCGGTGGCGGTGGCCAGCCCCTCGCTCAGCGCGGCGCTCGACCGCGGCGACGGCACGCTCGGCGCTCGCGCCCGCGGCGCACGGCTGCGGTACGCGATCCGCATGGCCACCCGCCCGACGCCCTTCGGAGCCTTCGCCGGCGTCGCCCTGGCCGAGTGGGGACCGCGCACCACGCTGCGACTGCGCAGCGAAGACGGGCGGCTGCGAACCGGGCCGGACGTCGAGTGGCTCGCCGGCCTGCTCCGTGAGGCCGAGACCCGCCCCGACGTCCGCCGGCGGCTCCGCGTCCAGCTGCACCCGGCGGCGGTCGTCGTGGGGCGGAGGCTGACCCTCGCGCAACGACCACCCGTGCCGGGCGGCGACGCGGACCGCCACATCCTCGACCTGCGCGTCACGCCGCTCGTGCGCGACGTGGTGGAGCTGGCCCCGGAGCCGATCCGGTGGACCGAGCTGCTCGCACGGATGACGACCCGCCACCCCGGCGCGGATCCGGCGCGGGTCGAAGCGGTGCTCGACCGACTGTGGGCCGAGGGCGTGCTGCTCAGCGAGCTGCGCCCGCAGGTCACGGCGGCGGTGCCGGCGCAGGCGGCGCGGCGAGCGCTCGACGGGGTCGCCGAGGCCCACGAGGAGCTGAGGCGACTGGACGCCGTGCTGGGCCGCTGCTCTCGCTGGGACGCGCTGCCGCCCGCACAGGCCGCAGCGGAGCGGGCGGCGCTCGACGAGACGACCCGCGCCGCAGTCGGCGTCTCCCCTCACGCGGCGCTGCGCACGGACCTGGCGCTCGACCTGGAGGGGGCGCTCGGCGAGCGGGTGGGCGAGGCACTGGCGCGGGCCGCCGACCTCTCGCTGCGCCTCGGGCTGTGGCCGACCGGCGACCCGGCGCTCGCTGCCTATCGCGCGCGGTTCGAAGACCGGTACGGCCGCGGGCGCGCGGTCCCGGTGCTCGAGCTGCTCGATCCGAGCCTGGGGCTGGGGTCGCCCGCGGACGAGGACGTCCGCGGGATCGAGGCGCCGGTCGTCCGGCAGCGCCGCCTCGCGCAGCTCGCCGCGGCTGCGTTCGCTGCGGGACGGCGCGAGGTGGAGCTCGACGACGCCCTGCTCGCGGACCTGGCCCCCGAGCCACCGGCCGCGCCATGGTGGCCCGCGAGCCTGGAGGTCTTCGCCGCCGTGGCGGCGCGCTCATCGGAGGACATCGACGCGGGCGCCTTCCGGCTCGTGCTGCGCGAGGTCCGGCCGGCGGCGCCGGGCGCCGTGGCCGCCCGCTTCGCCGACGTGCTCGAGCCGGACGGGCCGGCGGCGCTGCGGGAGACGGTCAAGGCCGCCGATCCGGCCGACGGCCGCCTGCGCGCCGAGGTGGTGTGCCTGCCGATGCGGCTGAGCGCGGCCAACGCGGTCGTGCACCCGCCGCTGCGCGCGTGGGAGGTGGTGCTCGACGCTGCGCCGGGCGTGCCCTCCGAGCGCGTGATCCCGCTGCGGGAGCTAGCCGTGGTGCTCGACGGCGGACGCCTGGCCATCGTGTGGCCGCGCGCCGACCGCGAGGTCGACCTGCAGGAGCACACGGCGCTCAACCGGACCCTGCTTCCGGCCCCGCTCGCGGCGCTGCGGCTGCTGGCGCGCGACGGGCAGGCGATCCCCGGCCCCCACGTCCAGGGCGTGGAGCACCTGCCGTTCGTCCCCCGCCTCGTGTGCGGGCAGGTCGTCGTCGCGACCGCGCACTGGCACCTCGATGACCGTGCCCACGGGGACGCGCTGCCGGTCGACGACGCCGCCGCCTTCGCACCGGCGTTGCAGGACTGGCGCGCGCGCTGGCGCATGGACCGCCACGTGTACCTGCGCTCCGACGACAACCGGCTGCTGCTCGACCTCGACGACGCCGAGCAGCGCGAGCAGCTTCGCCAGGCGCTGGCGGCGGCGGATCGGCCGGTCACGCTCGAGGAGGCGCTGCCGCGAACCGGCGACGCGTGGCTGCCGGGCCCGCGCGGGCGCCACGCGATGGAGCTGACCGCGACGCTGCGGCTGGAGGTGCCCACGCCGAGGCCGCCCGCCGCCGCCGCTCGCCCCGTCGCGGCGGCGGAGCGGACGCGGGCGCCGGGCGGCGACTGGCTGTATCTCAAGCTGTACGCGCCTGCGGCGACGCACGAGGACCTCGTCGCAGGACCCGTCCGCGAGCTGTGCGCCGAGGCGCTGGCCTGCGGGGCCGCCGACCTGTGGTTCTTCCTCCGCTACCACGACCCGGACCCGCACATCCGGCTCAGGCTGCACGGCGAGCCGCAGCGGCTGGCAGCGGAGCTCTGGCCGCGCGTGGCGCCGTGGCTGCGCGCGCTGGTCGACGACGCGTGGTGCCACCGGGTGGCGCTGGACACCTACGAGCGAGAGGTCGAGCGCTACGGCGGCCCGGAATCGATGGACCGGGCGGAGCGCGCGTTCGCCGCCGACAGCCGGGCCGTGGCCGACCTGCTGCGCCTGCGCGCCCGCGGGCGGCTGCGCCTGGAGCGGACGCTGCTCGCCGTTGCGTCGCTCGACCTGCTGCTGCAGGGGCTCGGGCTGCCCGGCGCCGAGCGGCTGGCCTGGGCGCGCGGCGTGCGCGGGCACGAGGCGGGCGAGCGCTTCCGCGCCGAGCAGGGCCTCCTGCGCCTGCTGCTCGACGAGGGTCTCGGCGCCGCCGGCGAGGACGAGGCGGCGGCGGTGCTGACGCGCCGCGCCGAGGCGCTTCGCGCACAGCCGCCGGTCGACGTCTCGGTTCCGGTCGCAGGCGCCTTGGCCCACATGCACTGCAACCGGCTGCTCGGGACCGACAGGGCGGACGAGGAGGCGGTGTTCGAGCTCTGGGCCCGCACGGTGCGCAGCGTCGCGGCGATGCAGCGCGTCGGACGGATGAGCTCGTGACCCCCGGGCGCCGCATCCTCGCGCTGCTGATGGCCCACCGGTGGCCCCTGATCGGCGGGTTGCTCGCCATCCTCGCCACCGGCGCCTTCACCGCGGTGGTGCCGCTCCTTCTCGGCGTGGGAATCGACGCGCTCGATGCCCACGACCGGGGCGGGCTGGAGGCGGCGGCCGCGGGGATCGTCGGCCTCGCCGTGCTCGGCGGCGTGACCACCGCGGTGGGGATGCGGCTGATGGCGCGCGTCGGCGTCGACGTCGAGACCGACCTGCGAGCGACCTACTTCCGCCGGCTGCAGGAGCTGCCGCTCGACGTCCTCGAGCGGTTCCCGCAGGGCCAGCTCGTCTCCCGCGGGACCGTCGACCTGCGCGTCCTCCGGCTCTTCATCGGCAGCGGTCTGGGAACGCTCGTGCAGGCGGTCACGATCGTCGTGGTGGCGATCGTGCTCATGGTCGTGACCAACCCGCTCCTGACCCTGCTCGCGCTCGCGCCGCTCCCGTTCGCCTTCTACCTGTCCGCGCGGTTCTCGGGACCTTTGGCCCGGCGCTACGCCGCCGTCCGCACGGTGGTGTCCGAGCTGGCCTCCCAGGCCGTACAGGACGTGGAGGGGGCGGCGGTCATCCGCGGCTTCGCGCGCGAGAACGAGCAGCTCGCGCGCTTCCGGCGCGGGGTCGACCGGCTGATGGAGCAGGGCCGGGAGCAGGTCAAGCTCCAGTCCTGGTACACGTCCACGCTCGCGGCGCTCTCCCTGCTGGGCCTGGTCGCCGTCCTCCTCTACGGCAGCTTCGCCGCGGTCGAGGGCCACCACCTGAGCACGGGCGAGTTCGTCGCCTTCTACGGCTACCTGCTGCTGATGCTGGCCCCCGCGCAGCAGCTCGGGACGCTGATACCGGCGGTGCCGGTCGCGTTGGCCGCCGGGGAGCGCGCGCTGGACGTGATCGACCTGCCCGACGCGGAGCGACGCGGCGGTCAGGGCCTCGACGGACGCCCGGGCTCCGCCGCCCTGCGCGACGCGATCCTGACTTACGGCGACGGGCCGCCCGCCCTGCAGGGCCTGGAGCTGGACGTGCCCGCGGGAAGCGTGGTCGCGCTCACCGGTCCGACGGGGTCGGGCAAGACGACCGTGTTGCAGGTGCTCCTGGGCCTCCGGGGCCTGGACGCGGGCCAGGCCGAGGTGGGCGGCGTCAGGCTGGACAGCGTCGAGCTCTCCGCGCTGCGCGGGCATCATGCCGCCGAGGTCGACGACGACCCGTTCCTGTTCGCGGGCAGCGTGCGCGACAACATCGCCTACGCCCGTCCCGACGCCGATGAGCAGGACATCGAGGCCGCTGCGCGCACGGCCCAGGCCCACGGCTTCGTGACCGCCCTGCCGGACGGCTACGCCACCCGTGTCGGGGCCCGCGGGATCCGGCTCTCGGGGGGCGAGCGGCAGCGGATCGCGCTCGCGCGGGCGCTGCTCATCCGGCCGCGGCTCGTGCTGCTCGACAACGCGACCGGGAGCCTCGACGGCATCACCGAGCGGCGGGTCGTGGCCGGCCTGCGCGAGCGGCTCGCGGACGCGACGGCCGTGACCGTGGCCTACCGCGAGTCGTCGCTCGCGCTCGCGGACGAGGTGATGACGCTTCGCGACGGCCGCGTGGTCGGACGGGAGTCGCGCAGCGCGGCCGCGGTCGCCGATGAGGCCGCGCCGTCGAGCGACGCGCCGGCGCCGGAGGCGGAGCCGGCCGAGGCAGCGGCACCGGCCGCCGCCGACCCGGGGACGGCCCCGGGCGGGCTGCGGCTGCTGGCGCTCCCGCGCCGGCGGATGGTCGCGATCGCCGCCTGGGCGGCCGGGTCGGTCGCGGTCTCGCTCGTCGCCCCGCTGCTCGCCGGCGCGGCGGTGGACGAGATCGTCCAGCCCAAGAGCCTCGACTCGGTCTGGCTACTGACCGGCGCGGTCGCCGTGACCCTGGCCCTGACCTGGGTGACCGGCTTCGGGCTGAGCCGCATCATCGGCTTCACCGGCCTCGAGGGACTGGCCCGCCTGCGGGTGCGGCTGGTCGACCACCTGCTCCGCGTCCCGCTGCCGTTCGTGTTGCGTAGCGATCCGGGGGCGCTGCTCTCGCGGGTGACCAACGACGTCGAGGCCTCCCAGCAGCTGCTCAACGCCGGCTTCACCCTGCTCGTGACCAGTGTGCTGACGCTGCTGGCGACGATGCCGGTGCTGCTCATCCTCGACCTCCAGCTGGGGCTCGTCACGCTGGTGCCCTGCGCGCTGGCAGCGCTCGTCATCGTCCTGCTCACGCGGGCGATGCGCGGTGCCTCCGCGCTGGCCCAGGAGCGGTTGGAGACCCTCATCGGGGAGGTGCAGGAAACCGTCTCCGGCGCGCGGGTCGTGCGTGGTTTCTCGCAGCAGGAACGCCACGTGCGCCGCTTCGACGAGCGCAACGACCAGGCGCGCGAGACGCTGGTCCGCGCCACCTGGCTGTCCGGTCTGTACCCGGCGGCCACCGAGCTGATCGGGCTGAGCGGGATCGGGGCGGTCCTGCTCGTGGGGGGCGACCAGGTCCTCGCCGGCGCGGCGACCATCGGCACCATCGTGACCTTCACCACGTACCTGCGCGTGGCCCTGGCGCCGCTCCCGATGCTCGCCACGCTGCAGTCGCTCTACGTGCAGGCCGCAGCCGGCCTGTCGCGCATCGCCGGCCTGCTGGCCGTCGACGCCGAGGAGCCCGCCGGGCGCCCGTCGCTGGACGCCGTGGTCGGCGAGGTGCGCTTGGAGGGCGTCAGCTTCGCCTACCCGGGCGGCCCCTGGGTCGTCCGCGACGTCGACCTCACGGTCCCGGCCGGGGGCACGCTGGCCCTGGTCGGGAAGACGGGCGCCGGCAAGACCACGCTGGTCAGGCTGCTGATGGGCTTCCTGACCCCCGGGCGCGGCCGCGTTCGCATCGACGGACACGACCTCGCCACGGTCAGCCTGCGGTCGCTGCGCGAGCACATGGCGGTCGTCACCCAGGAGCCGTTCCTCTTCCGGGGCACGGTCGCCGACAACCTCGCCTGGGCGGCGAAGGACCACGCGCCGGACCGCGTGCAGGCGGCGGCACACGCGGTCGGGCTCCTCAACGTCCTCCCGCGCGGGCTGAAGACCGAGGTCAGCGACCGCGGCGCCAGCCTGTCCGCAGGAGAGCGGCAACTCGTCGCCCTCGCGCGGGCGCTGGTCGCGGAGCCACGGCTCCTGATCCTTGACGAGGCCACGTCGAGCGTCGACCCCGCCTCCGAGGCGCGGGTCGAGGAAGCGATCACGGTCGCCGCCGCGCACTGCACCACGGTCATCGTCGCCCACCGGCTGTCCACGATCCGCTCGGCCGACGAGATCGCGGTCGTCGACGCCGGGCGAGTGGTCGAGCGCGGGGCGCACGACGATCTGCTGCGCGCCGGCGGTGCGTACGCGCGGCTATACCACGCGGCCGAGGGCAGCGGGATCACGAGCTGAGCGCGCGACCGACCGGCGGCTCATCGTGTTCGCAACCGGCGCGGGCGGCGCATCCCATGGCGACACGACGATCCCCGCGACGGGCTTGAGGTCGCCGATGGGGCAAGATTGTTTGACGCACGGCGAGTTCGCCGCGGCCCGTGGACCGGCCGCGGACGGGTCAGGAAGGGGGCAGAACGAACCGCGCGGTTGCGCGCGTGTCGCCGCTGACCACGACGGCGTGCAGCTGCTGAAGCTTCTTGACGACCTGGAGGGTGGTGAAGAGCACGCCTGACTGGCCTCCGCCCGGCGCGTTGGCGAGCTCGGGTGCCTGCGGCACGCGGTCGACGAGTTCGGCGACGGTTG
>Ga0070683_100002930_pt1 | contig 13674 bp, 12 predicted proteins | sample KBSC713LmetaG_FD_64662 | JGI IMG/M metagenome (GOLD analysis project Ga0070683, IMG submission 64662) | Corn rhizosphere microbial communities from Kellogg Biological Station, Michigan, USA - KBS C7.1-3L metaG | ecosystem: Host-associated > Plants > Roots > Rhizosphere ...
GGCGTGCCGGTGCACGCGTGTTCGATGACGGGCGTGCGCGACCTCGGACGGATGCGCCGCCTGATCGCGGACGGGCGCTTCGACGTCGTTCATACGCACTACCGCGACATTGCTCTGCGGCGCGTGCTGGCCGCGTCCGCGGCGGTGCGGCAGCGCCCGCTGATCGTGGCTCACTGGGGCAACGTCTATCCGGTGAGCCGGCGACGCGTGGTGCCGGATGGCTGGCGACTCGGGAACCCGGGCCCTTCCTTCTCCGCGTGGACGGGGGTTGCGCTGCGGTCGCCTCGCGTGGCGCGAGTGGTGGCGATCTCCGAGGCCGCTCGTGCGGTGCTGGTTCAGGGCGCGGGTGTGGATCCGACCAAGATCGAAGTGATCCACCAGGGTGTGGATCCCGAGCGTTTTCATCCATCGGTCGACGGCTCGGGCGTGCGTCGCGAGCTGGGCATTCCGCCCGATGCGCAGGTGGTGGGCATGCTCTCCGCCTACCGCTGGGTGCGCGACTTCCCGACCTTCCTGGACGCTTGCGAGCTGCTCGCCGCCGAGCGCCCGGACGTGCGCTTCCTCGTCGCGGGGGAGCGGACCGAGGAGGCCGCTCCCGACCACGCCCATCGGACGGCGCTCGCCGGGCGCGTGGTGTTTGCCGGGGTGCGCACCGACATTCCGGAGGTGCTGGCGGCGATGGACGTGGTGGTGAACTGCGCACTGCTGGAGGGTCTCGCCGGGTCGATGCGCGAGGCGCTTTCGCTGGGCAAGCCGGTGGTGGCGACGCGCGTGGGCGGCAATCCCGAGCTGGTGGTCGACGGCGAGACCGGATTGCTCGTGCAGCCGCGGTCGCCAAGCGAGCTCGCCGCGGCTATAGGCGCCCTGCTCGACGACCCGGAGCGGGCGGCCGGCCTGGGCGCTCGCGGACGCGAGCTCATCCTCGAGGGACACACGCGTTCCGCGCGCGCGGCGCGCGTGGAGGCTCTTTACCGGGCGGCGCTCGCGGAGCGCCGGTGAGGAGGCCGGGGCCGCTTCACCTGCTCGTGGCGGGCCTGATCTGGCCGCCCGAGACGTTCGTCGAGCGCAGGCTGGCGGGGCTTGCTGCGCGCGGGTTCGGAGTGACGGTGGCCGTGAGCTTCGTTCGCGGCGCCGATCCGCGGATCCCCGGCGTTCGTGTGGTGCGCGTGCCGGCGGGGCGGCTGCGCGCCCTGTGGTGCGCGCTCGTCTTGCTCGTCCGCCGTCCGCGCCGTGTGCCGGCCTTGTGGCGCGCGGCGCGCGGCAGTGGCCGCTGGCGCCACTTCCTTCCGCTCGCCGCGCTCGATCCCGACGTGGCTCACTTCGAGTGGGAGAAGTGGGCGGTCACACACCTTCCGCTGGCCGCCGTCTGGGGCTGCCCGCTGACGATGAGCTGTCACGGCGGGATTCAGGTGCACGTGCACTCGCCGGTGCCGCCGCGCTCGCTGGTCACGCCGCTGCTGCCGGCGGCGTTCGAGGCCGTGCAGGCGATTCACTGCGTGTGCGAGCCGCTCCGCGACCTGGCGCTCGAGCGAGGTGCGGACCCGGCCAAGGTCACGATCATCCCGTCGGCTGTCGACCCCGACGAGTTCACGCCGGCATCGGCCCAGCCGGAGGACGCCGTGTTCCGCGTAGTGACGGTCGCCTGGCTGCGCTGGCTCAAGGGCATGGAATACGCCCTTGAGGCGCTGGCGCTCGTGGGACCGGGCGTGCGGCTCGACATCTACGGCGGTGATCCGCTCGCCTCGTCGCCGGAATCGAGCGAGCGGCCGCGACTCGTACAGGCGATCGAGGAGCTCGGGCTGCGTGACCGCGTGACCCTGCACGGTCACGTGCCGCCGGCCGGAGTGCTGGCGGCGATGCGCCGCTCGCACGTTCTCCTCCATCCCAGCCTGAGCGAGGGAATGCCCACCGTGGTGCTCGAGGCGATGTCGTGCGCCGTGCCGGTCGTGGCCACGGACGTGGGCGGCGTGCGCGAGGCGGTGCGCGACGGCGTCGAGGGTCTCGTCGTGCCGCCGCGGGATCCCGCGGCGATGGCCTCCGCGCTTCACACCCTGCGCGCCGATCCAGCGCTGCGCATGCGCATGGGCGCGGCCGGCCGCAGCAGGGTTCGATCCGCGTTCACGCTGGATATGCAGCTCGACCGGTTCGAGCGCTTCTACCGGACCGCGGCCGACACCGAGCATGGCACGGTTCCTTTGGGTCCGAGGATGCGACACTTGTTCGCACCGTCGTCAGCCCAGCCGGCTGCGCAGCCGGCGGGCCCGGACGCGAGGAGCGAGACATGACGACTGAAGCGGCCAGCGGCTCCGTGCTCGGCGGTCTTGCCGGGATTCTCGATGACCTCGAGACCCTGTACAAGGACGTGCACAGCCACCCGGAACTGTCGATGGAGGAGAAGCGCACGGCAGGGATCGCGGCCGACCGGCTGAGAGCGGCGGGCTTCGAGGTCACGGAGGCGGTCGGGAACACGGGCGTGGTTGGCGTGCTCAGCAACGGCGACGGGCCGACGGTGATGCTGCGTGCGGACATGGACGCTCTGCCGGTGCGGGAGCAAACTGGCCTCGACTACGCGAGCACGGTGGACGGGGTGATGCACGCGTGCGGACATGACATGCACGTGACCTGGCTGGCCGGTGCGGCCGCGCTCATGGCGGACTCGCGGAATGGCTGGCACGGCACGCTGATAGCGCTCTTCCAGCCCGCCGAGGAGACCGCCGCGGGCGCGCAGGCGATGATCGACGACGGGCTATTCGACCGCTTTCCGAAGCCCGACGTCATCCTTGGCCAGCACGTCATGCCGATGTCCGCGGGCGTCATTGCGAGCCGGTCCGGCGTGGTCACGTCGGCGGCCGACAGCCTCGAGATCCGCATGTTCGGCCGTGGAGCTCACGGCTCGATGCCGCAGGCGAGCGTCGATCCGGTGGTGATGGCTGCCTCAACGGTTCTGCGGTTGCAGACGATCGTCGCCCGCGAGGTGGCGCCCACTGAGGCGGCGGTGGTCACGGTCGGCGCGCTGCAGGCAGGCACGAAGGAGAACGTGATCCCGGACGAGGCAGTGATCAAACTCAACGTGCGGACCTTCGACGAGGGTGTGCGCAAGCGGGTGCTCGAGGCGATCGAACGGATCGTGAACGCCGAGGCCGAGGCGTCCGGTGCGCCCAAGCCGCCGGAGTTCAAGACGCTCGACCGCTACAACCTCGTGACCAACGACGAACAGGCGACCGAGCGGGTGCGCGACGCGCTTCGTGCGCACTTCGGCGGTAACCGGGTCACGCACACCGGTCCCGCCTCCGCGAGCGAGGACTTCGGCTCCTTCGGCGTCGAGTGGCATGCGCCCTCGGTGTTCTGGTTCATCGGCGGGGTCGACCCTGACACCTATGCGAAGGCCGAACGCGAAGGCCGGCTGAGCGAGTTGCCCACCAACCACAACCCGAGGTTCGCTCCCGTGCTCCACCCGACGCTCGAGACCGGGGTGGAGGCGATGGTCACGGGCGCCTGTGCCTGGCTGTCGGCGTAGCGGCGGCAAGCGTCCGTGCTAAGAGGCTTCTCCCCGGACCTGATCCTCGTCCTCAACCTGGCTGGGACGTTCGTGTTCGGGATCAGCGGGGGCATGGCCGCCGTGCGCCGCGGGCTGGACGTGTTCGGCGCGATCGTGCTCGCGGCGGCGGTCGGGCTCGCCGGGGGTGTCATCCGCGACCTGCTGATCGGGGTGCCGCCGGCCACCTTCCGCGATTGGCGCTACCTGGCCGTCGCCGGCGGAGCCGGGCTTGTCACATCGCTGGTGCACCCCCTGGTCGGCCGGTTGCAGCGACCGATCGACACGATGGACGCCGCCGGCCTGGCGCTCTTCTGCGTGACCGGCGCCGCCACCGCGCTGACACACCGGCTCGGCACCGCCGAAGCGATCATCCTCGGCGCGATCACCGGGATCGGCGGGGGAATGGTTCGCGACGTCCTCGTCGGCGAGATCCCGATCGTCCTACGCGGTGGCCTTTACGCGATCCCCGCCATCGTGGGCGCCGGCGTGGTGGTGCTCGCCTACCGGGAGGGCAACTACAGCACGGCCTTTCCGATCATCGGGGCGGCCGCCTGTTTCCTGATCCGCATGGCCGGACTCCGTTACGACCTCAACCTCCCGAGCGCCACAGATCTGCCCGACCGCGTCGACCCCCGCCGTCTGCGAAAACGCGCCCGCCGGCCCCGATGAATCCGCTCGACGGTGGCGCGGCAGGTAGTTGCACCGTGACGCTGAGCCCCCCGGCGGCCCGGGGCGTGAGGGTGAGGGTGCCCTCGTGCGCTTCGCTGATGCTCTTGACGATTGCCAGGCCGAGGCCGACGCCTGCGTGATCGGTGCGTATGCGTCGGGTGCCGCGCTGGAACGGCTCGGCGAGCGTGGAAACCAAGTGTGGGGTGAGCTTCTCGCCGGTGTTCTCGACGGTGAGCACCGCACTCCCGGGGTGAACACTGGTCGTGACCCACACGGTGCCCTGTTCGGGCACGTTGTGGACGATCGCGTTGTGCACGAGGTTCGTGGTCATCTGCAGCAGGAGCTGAGCTGAGCCCGTGGTGGGGCTCATGTCGCCGGAGGTCTCGATCGTGAGACCGCGACTTTCCGCGAGTGGGAGGAGCGTTTCGGTGGCTTCCTCCGCCACGAGGGACAGGTCGACCTGTTCTCGGGTGAAGGACCGCTGGTCGGCGCGGCTGAGCAGGAGCAATGCTTCGGTGAGGTCGATCGCTCGGGTGTTGACGGCACGGAGGCGCTCGATCAGCTCGCCGTTGTCACGGCTCCGATCGTTCCGGGCCACGTCCAGAAGTGTCTGCGTGACCGCGAGCGGGGTGCGCAGCTCGTGGGATGCGTTGGCTGCGAATCGCTGCTGTTCCGCCACGTGCGCCTCGAGCCGCGCGAGCATGACATCGAAGGCGTCTGCAAGTTCGCGGAACTCGTCGTTGCGGCCTTCCAACTCGATCCGGTGGGAGAGCGATCCGGTCGCGGCGACGCGTGTGGCGGCTGTCACGCGCCTGAGGGGAGCGAGCATCCGCCCGGCGAGAAGCCAACCCCCCACCAGACCGAACACCAGCAGGAACCCCAGCACGATGAGCGCGATCGAGCCGAACCCGTGCAGGGGATCGGAGCGGTCGATCACGAACCACCACGAGGGATGCATGTGGGAGAGCGCGCCGTCGGGGATGTAGCGCAAGACGACCACCCACACGGCCGCGAGCATCAAGACACCGGCGAGCATGAGGAAGCCGGCGTAACTGAGGGTGAGCTTGAGACGAACGCTCAAGCCAGAGGGTCTATCCACGCTCTCCTCCCTCAGTGTCGATGCGATATCCGGCGCCGGCCACAGTGGCGATGATCCAGGGTTCGCCGAGGCGTTTGCGCAGTCCCGAGACCGTGATGCGCACGGCGTTGGTGAACGGGTCCGCGTTCTCATCCCACGCACGTTCCAGTAGCTCTTCGGCGCTGACCACACCGCCTTCGGCAGCGACGAGGACCTCGAGCACGGCGAACTGCTTTCGGGTGAGCGCGACGTAGCGGCCGTCGCGGTAGACCTCGCGGCGGAACGGATCCAGCCGCAGGCCCGCGATCTCTCGCACGGGCGGCCGGTTGTGGGCGCGCCTGCGGTCGAGTGCTCTCAGCCTGAGCACGAGCTCCCGGAGCTCGAAGGGCTTGGTGAGGTAGTCGTCGGCCCCGAGCTCGAACCCGGTGGCCTTGTCGTCGAGTCGGTCCGCGGCGGTGAGCATGAGGATCGGCGTGCCGCTGGCGGAGGCGACGATGCCCTTGGCGATCTCGTCACCGGTGGGGCCGGGAATGTCTCGGTCGAGGACGGCGATGTCGTAGGCGTTGATGCTCAGCAGCTCCAGCGCGGTGTGGCCGTCACCCGCGATGTCTGCCGCGATCGCTTCCAGGCGCAGGCCATCGCGGATTGCTTCAGCCATATAGGGCTCGTCCTCAACGATCAACACGCGCACGCACCGATGCTACGAGCCGGCGCATGTCGTTGGCATATCGAAAACCACATACGGGCTGGCAACACCGCGCCGCCTTCAATGGCCGCCGTGGCCCACACGCTGCAGGATCGCTACGGGACGATCACCGTATACCGCCGCCGACACCGCCGCGCGCTGCTCGGCGTGGTACTCGCCGTGCTCGTCCTCGTCGCGTTCGCGGCACCCCACCACCTGTCGGGCTACACCGACAAGGACCGCGCCTACCTGTCGACGGACGGGTGGCCGCTCAGCGGACAGGGGGCGTACGTGCTCGACAACGGGCGGGCGGCGGCCAGCCCGCACCAGCAGCCGGTTCCGATTGCCAGCGTGGCAAAGGTGATGACCGCCTATCTCGTGGTCAAGCACTACCCCCTGCGCGCGGACGACAGCGGTCCCCGATTTGTGGTCGACCAAGACGATGTCGAGGACACCGAGGCGAGACGTCACGGAGGCCAGTCGGTGATCGATGTCCGCGCCGGCGAACAGCTCACCGAGCGGGACGCCCTCATGGCGATCCTGTTGCCGTCCGCGAACAACGTCTCGGTGCTCGTCGCGCGTCAGGTCTCCGGCAGCGTCGGCGCCTTCGTCGCGGAGATGAACCGCACCGCGCACGCGCTGGGGATGTCGCACACGACCTACACCGATCCAAGCGGATACGACGACGGCACGGTCTCGACAGCCCTCGATCAGCTGCGCCTGGCGAGGGTTGTGGCCAAGGACGAGACGCTCGCGGCCATCATGGCCACCCATAGCTACTGGCTGCCGGTCGCCGGTGAGGTGACCAACACCAACGCCCTGCTCGGCCATGGCGGGTTCGTCGGCATGAAGACCGGCTCCGACAAGGCGGCCGGCGGCTGTCTCATGTTCCGGGCCGTGTGGTCCACCGCCGGCGGTAGCCGATCGGTGACCGGCGTGGTGCTCGGGCAGCGAGGCGGCAACCTGATCACCGCGGGGCTGTCCGCGGCCCAGGAGTTGGTCGACCGCGTGGCGCCGAACTCGGCAGGAGGCAGCAGCTTGGGTCAACCGGGACTCGCGCCGCCAACTCGACGCTGAACCGGTGCCGCTCGCCTCAGCTGGGCGTGGGCTCGGGCTCGGCGTCTGCGACCAACGAAGAGAGCTGCTGGGTGTCGTACTTGGCTCTCAGGGCGGCAATCGCCTCGCTGTCGGGCGGGCCGCTTCGGGCGAGGATGTCCGCGAGCTCAACGAAGTAGCGATCGTGCGTCGGCGGAGACGTCATCAGAAGGAACTTCGCGGGCGCCTGCGTGCGGTTGGCAAACGCGTGCGGAACGCGGGGAGGCACGAACACGCACGCGCCTGGGGCCGCGTTGAAGGTCTCCTCGCCCAGCCGGAACTCGAGTTCGCCATCGAGGACGTACCAGGTCTCCTCGAGCCGCTCATGAACGTGTAGGCCGGTGTCGAAGCCCGGCACCGCAACCCACTCGGTGCAGCTCGCTCCTGCGGCCTGACCACTCTCCACCTTGAACGTGACCACGGTTCCGCGCAGCGATACCGCGTCCCCTTCACCTGCGGAAAGCCGAACGGACTCCGCCATGTGCCCTTCCTCTCCTTGAGAATTAACGGTTAGATCGGTTACGTAACGCCCGGTGACTAACGCTGTCAAGTGCAAACGGCGTTGGCAACGCCCCCCCGGCTACCCTCATGACCCGGCTCCACAAAGCCCCGGAGGGGTGGCAGAGCGGTTGAATGCGACGGTCTTGAAAACCGTTAGGCCCGGTCCACGGGTCTCGAGGGTTCGAATCCCTCCCCCTCCGCTCAGGCCGAAGCTCAGATCACCGGCTTGACGTCGATAACCGGCGTGCCGTCGATCGCCTCGAGCGGCTGCACGCGCATCCGCCGGCCGTCGAGCTCGAGCACCTCCACCTCGTGCAGTCCGATCGGGTTGGGCCGGTCGGACGAGCGGGTGGCGAACACGCCACGCATCGGCGTGGACGGATTGTCGCGCGGGTGAACGCGCAGCACGTCGCGGTCTCCGCGGTGGAACCAGGTCAACAGGATCAGCTGGTCGCCTGGCGCGATGCCCTCGAGCGCCTCGAGCACGCCCGGCTCGAACACCAGCCACGCATCGGGCGCACCCTCGCGGCCTTGCATGGGCGCCTCCGAGCGATCCTTCAGCGAGGACTCGACGACCGCCACGGGCGTGACCTCGTAGCTCACGTCAGTCGCTCCACCAGCCCGGGAACACCTCGCCGTCACCGTCGAGGTGCGGGCCGAACACGAGGAACTCGAGGCCGTCAGGTCCGGCCTCGAACGAACGGATGACCTCAGGCGTCACGCGAATTGCGTCCAGCCGCTGAATGACGAGAACCTCGTCGTCGAGCTTGATCCGTCCCGATCCGCTCGTCACAACGTACATCTCCTCGGAGTTCGGATGGTCGTGCTTGTGGCCGATGGCCGGGCGCCTGCCAGGCGCCACGCGGTGGAGGGTAAAGCCCAGCTGATCAGCGCCGAGCTCTTCGCGCGCGAAGCGCACCTCCTGCGTCTCGGAAACGCCGAGCGCCGCAGCCGCGTCGGTCACATCGTCGAGATTCTTGAACGTGTGTGGTCGCCGCTGATCATCAGGAACGTGTTCGTCGGGATCACGCGCTTCGAGGATCAGCAGCGCGTGCTCGGCATCTCGCGCAAGGTGCTCGCCGAGCGCCTCGACTGGCTGGTGCAGAACGAGGTGGTCGAGAAGCGCGCCTACTCGGAGCGCCCGCCGCGCTACGACTACGTGCTCACGCAGAAGGGCCAGGAGCTCGCGGACGTGCTGCTCGCGATCAGCGCCTGGGGCGACCGCTGGACGGCGGGCGACGCCGGCCCGCCCGTGCTCTACCGCCACCGCGGCTGCGGCGAGATGACGCACGCCGAGATTCGCTGCGCCGCCTGCGGCGAGCCGCTCCACTCAGACGACGTCGACGTCCTGCCAGGGCCGGGCGCCGAGCCGGCCGCGGCCTAGCCTGAGACGGCTTCGATCCAGTCGAGCCGCTGCCCGCAGAGGCTTCGCGCGGTTGCCACGGGCGTGTAGAAGACGGGGCGGTCGGCGGTCTCGCGGCTGAGCACGATCGGGCCGAGCGGGAACACGTCGCCGGCGTTGCCGGGATGGAGGAAGCCACGGCTGTAGCGCAGGGTGATCGTGTGGCGGCCGGGACGCAGCGCCAGCGAGCCCAGTTCGGCGTACGAGCCTCCGTGGCTGAGCTGGTTACGCATGGAGCCTGCCGATACGCCGTCCACGTCGATCTCCACGCGGCCGCGGAACGAGCCGCCGATCCACACGCCATAGCGTCCGCCGGCCGAGAGACCCGTGACGGTCGTGGCCGTGCCGCTCGAGCCCGGGAGCACGTAGTTGACGCCCGGCGTCGGCGCGGTCCACGCACTCGGGTAGCGCATGCTGCGGATCGTGATCAGGTCGGCGGGCGAGCTGTGCACCGCCGCCAGCCGCCCGCCGGCTCCGGCCTGGCGCGCGAGTGACAACACGTCGGCGCAGGCCGGCACGGCGCCCGAGTTCACGTCATCGCCGAGCGTCTCGTGCGTGATGACGTGCGGGCTCGGCTCGGGGTCGCGCTGCCACACGTCGTACCAGTGGCCGCTCGACACCAGGTGGTACGGCGCGGGTGGCCGGCTGCCCACCGGCGAGCGCCGCAGCACCAGCGTCCGGTAGACGAGCACGGCGTTCGTGTTGAACTCGTCGATGTCGGCCGACTCGCCCTTCTCGAGCAGCTTGCCGTTCTGTAGCGGGATCTGGCGGCGTCGCAGCTCGGACGCGCCCTCGGGATCGCCGTTGCGCAGCAGGTGGCGCACGCCGTACGGCTCGTAGTCCGTCATCAAGGTCGGACCTTGGCCGGCGATCTGGTGTCCGATCCGCTCGAGCTCGGCCAGACGCCCGTACGGTCCGAGGTTCACGCCGCCGTACGCGAGCACGTTCGACCAGAGCACGCCGCCGGCGAGGACCACGGCGAGCACCGTTCCGGGAACGAGCAGACGCCGGTCCATCAGCGCACTCACCCCGGCGGCCGCGGCCAGCAGGACTGCCGGCGACGTGATCGCCAGCGCCTTGGCATCCACCCACGGCGACGCCACGAGGTAGACCCCCGCGCCCGCGAGCCCAACGCCGCCGATGTAGAGCAGCGCCGTCCATGCCCGGCGCCGCCAAGCGCTGTAGACGCCGAACAGAGCGACCGCGATCGCCAGCGCGATCAGCACCGCCGTGACGGCGCTGTGCGGAGAGCGAAGCCGGAAGTCGTCCACCGGCCAGATCCCCACCACCTGGAACGGGCTGAGCGGCTGGATGAGGTTGGCGAGCCGGCTCTGCGTGGTGATGGTGGACGCAGCGGGCTCACTCAGGAACTTGACGAGCAGCAGCGCGGGCACCGACAGCGGCAACGCGATGGCCGCGAATAGCCCGATCTTGCGCACACTGAGCTCACGGCGCTCGCGCCGGACGAGCACCACGGCCGCCACGACCAGCGGCGGCGCGAGCCACACGCCGCCGGCGTAGCTGAGCGCGCCGAGCGTGGCGGCCACCACCACCGCCGGAGCCACCAGCAGCCGCAGCGGCGACTGCCTGCGCACCGCCGGCACGAGCAGGGCCGCGAGCAGCGCCACGAGCCACGCGGTGGCCAGCTCCTTCACGCCGCCCCACATCGTGTAGCCGAAGAGCAGGGCGGACTGCGAGGCCACGAACACCGCCAGCGCGCGCCGCGCACGGGAGGCGAACAGCGGCTGCGACAGCTCGTACAGGGCGCAGGTGAGCATCAGCGCGAGCACCGCGAGGTACGGCTGGTAGAGGAACAGCGAGTCCTGACCCGTGAGCACGTGCCCGATCCCGAGCGGCAGGAACGAGCCCACGGGGTAGTCGCTGTCCAGGTAGAAGTGGAGCATCGCCTGGTAGCTCGAGGGGGCGAGCCCGGCGAGGCTGCGGCCGTGCGTCATCAGGCGGTCGGTGATGCCCACCCAGCTGGCGGTGTCGTCGAGCTTTATGTAGCCGCCGAAGGTGGGCTTGCCGGACAGGACGATCGGCGCCGCGTACACGAGGAACACGCCGAGCGCGGCGGCCACGAGCCACCAGTCCGGCCGTCGCAGCCGCCACGGCAGCGAGAGGGCGAGACCCGCAACCGCCAGCGCCACCACCAGCGGCGCGGTGAGCTCGGCGGTGCCATCGGCGATGGTGGTGAAGCCGGCCACGACCACGATCGCCGCGAGCCCGACTCCCGGCACGAGCCCGCCCGGCAGCTCCACACCGGCGATCCTCTCCACGAGCAGGCCGCAGCCGAAAGACAGCGCGATCAGAAGCGCCGGGAACGCCAGCCAGCAGGCGAGCAGAGTCACGGCACTTAATTCGGCAGGTTGGCGGGTTTCCCGCTACTTCGGGGCTACAGCTGGCCGAAGGCGAAGGTCTTCTTGTGCGGGAACGATCCCGGCTTGCCGTACCCCAGGATCATCACGTCGTGGGGCTTCATCCTGTAGCTCACCGGGTCGGCGATCTGCTTGTTGTCGATCCACAGCTGGAGCACGTTGCCGTTGCCGGCCTTGTACCCGCCAAGCTGGTTGTCAGTGAAGTAGACGCCCCAGATGTTGATGAACTCGCCCAGCGTGAAGGGGTACGCCTTGGTGGATTCCATGTGCACCACGCCGCTCGTGTCGTGCGTGTGGATCGGTGAGATGAAGCGGCCCTGCGGGTCGATGCCGAGGTTGGCCGGCACCGGGGTCTGCTTGCCATTGATGTAGACGTTGAGCTGCGCGTGGACGTGGTAGCCGATGTCGGTCTGCTGCGGGAAGTTGAAGGCCGCCAGCCGCTGCGCGAGGAAGCTGTACTCGGGCTTCCAGGGCGCGGGCCCGTCCTGCAGACCGACCTGGGCGCCCGCCGGCACGCCGGTCTCGCCCCCCGACTTGGTGCTGCCGCTGCTGGCGGCGGTGCTGCTGCTGCCTCCGCCTCCCCCGCTCGACACGATGATCACCACGACCACCGCGACGATCACGGCGAGCAGGCCGGCACCCCCGCCGATCTGCAGCCTGCGCTTGCGGTCGGCGGCGGCCTTGGCCGCAAGCTCGCGTTCGAGCCGCTCCTGCCGGAGCTGCTCCTTCTGTTCCTTGCGACTGCTCAAGGGACGTAAAGGTAGTAGGTGACGCGGCGCTCGCGCCAACCCGCGCCTACCTTCTTAGCAGTTGTTTACGCTCCGCGCGGCTGCCTGATCAGCCGAGGGGGATGATCGCGCCCGAGCGGACCACCGAGCGAGCCGTCGCGGGCGAGGGCTCGAACACCTCGAGCAGCAGGCTCGAGTTGGGGTAGGTCAGGTAGACGCTCGTGGGGTGGGCGCTGTCCTGGACGGCGGTGCCGTTCTGCGGGACCGTGAAGCGCTGGGTGCCCTTGCGCTTGAGCGCGTTGGTGAGGCTGCGCATCGGGTTCGTCTCTGGGTAGGTGCCCACGGTGAGGAAGTCGGCGCGCTTGTCGCCCACCTTCACACCCGGCGGGAGGTAGCGGACGTAGACGTTGCCGTCGCTCGTCTGCGTGAGCTCGTACGTGTAACCCTGCTTCGCGCCCGCCCAGTAGATCGGGTGCTTGAGCTTGGCCGCGAGCTGCACGAGCTGCGTCTGCGTGGCGGCCGCCGGCTTCGCTGAGGCGCCGGCCGAGCTGTTCTTGGAGCTGCCGCCGGAACCTGCGAGGACCCAGACGAGCACGGCCACAATCACCGCCGCTGCGACGACGATCGCCACTCTGCGCGGCGGGACCTTCGGACTCTTGGGGGCGGGAGCTTCGATCATCTGAAGTCCCTCGGTCTATCGACAGCTGTTCGATTTCCTTGAGGGGCGCCCGGAAAACCCCTGCATCTCGCGCTGTTGCTGGACGCCGTGAGCGGGCGAAAAAAGATGTTGAGCCTTTTGGCTCAGGGCTGGACAAATGATCGAACCTCGCTTACGTTCGATCTCGGACGTCAGGGCACTGACTCCGGGACTCGCAGTTTTCGAACGGATTCGCCGCCCCATCCCCTGGTCGGGACGGGCGGAGAAGGGACAAGGATGAACCGCCCAGCTTTGAAGCTCTGGCTGCCTGTGCTCGCATCGGCTGTGCTGATGCTGGGCGTCGCCGGCCCGACCCAGGCCGCGACGCACCATGGTGCGCACAAGGCGGCCACCAAGAAGAAGAAGAAGCGTGTGGCCACGGGCCCGCGCGGACCGCGTGGGGCCAAGGGTCCCACCGGCGACCAGGGACCCCCTGGCCCGCAGGGCCCGCAGGGTATCCAGGGACCGGTCGGGCCGCAGGGCCCGGTCGGCGACAAGGGGCCGAACGGCGACAAGGGCGCCACTGGCGACAAGGGCCCCAACGGAGACAAGGGCGCTACCGGTGACAAGGGCGCTACCGGTGACAAGGGCGCCAAGGGAGCCACGGGCGACCGTGGTCCGACGGGTCTTCAGGGACCCCCCGGCCTGCCCGGCGGCACGACCGGCGACAAGGGCCCGACCGGAGACAAGGGCGCCACTGGCGACAAGGGCGCTACAGGTGATCAGGGTGCCAAGGGCGCCACTGGCGACCAGGGCGCTACCGGCGACAAGGGCGCCACTGGCGATCAGGGCGCGAAGGGTGCCACCGGTGACAAGGGCGCAACCGGTGATCAGGGTGCCAAGGGCGCGACTGGCGACAAGGGCGCTACCGGCGACAAGGGCGCTACCGGTAATCAGGGTGCG
>Ga0070683_100002932_pt1 | contig 13672 bp, 18 predicted proteins | sample KBSC713LmetaG_FD_64662 | JGI IMG/M metagenome (GOLD analysis project Ga0070683, IMG submission 64662) | Corn rhizosphere microbial communities from Kellogg Biological Station, Michigan, USA - KBS C7.1-3L metaG | ecosystem: Host-associated > Plants > Roots > Rhizosphere ...
AATGAATTTCCCGGTATTGATATAGCCATCCTTTCGGCGGCCGTTGCCGATTATATGCCCGCCGAGCCTTCGCAGGAAAAGATCAAAAAAAGCGATCATACGCTGACCCTTCAGCTAAAGCCGACGCAGGATATCCTGAAAGCCCTTGGGGCCATGAAAAAACAGGGACAGCTGCTGGTGGGTTTCGCCCTGGAATCGACCGACGGCCACGAGGCCGCCCTGACCAAATTGCAGGCGAAGAATGCCGATCTCATCGTGCTCAATTCCCTTCGGGATGAAGGCGCGGGTTTCGGTCTGGATACCAACAAGATCACCATATTCGGAAAAGATGGTTTCGAACGCTCTTATGAGAAAAAGCCGAAGCAACAAGTGGCCCGTGATATCGTTGATACTGTAGTAAACAGGTTTTATGCGTAGATGTCTTCTCATATTGGTTGCAGGATTCCTGGTTTTCGCACCTGGCCTCCGGGCCCAGGAACTACTCGCAAATGTCTCGGTTCTGGCCAACAGGATACCTTCGACGGTCGATCACAAACAATTCCAGACGCTGCAAAATGCCCTTTATAACTTCATCAACAACCGGCAATGGTCCAACGAGACGTTCAGGGACAATGAAAGGATTAAATGCAATTTCCTGATCAACCTTAGCTCCGCCGGCGATAACAATACATTCCAGGCTACGCTGACCGTTCAGGCCGGCCGCCCCGTCTACAATACTTCCTATCAGAGTCCTCTCATCAATTTCCAGGACGAGAGTTTCGGCTTTCGTTATGTGGAGTACCAGAACCTGGATTTTAATGAGAACCGGGTGCAGGGTTCCGAGCCCTATGCCGCCAATCTGACGGCCGAGATCGCCTACTACGTTTACATCATCCTTGGTCTGGACTTCGATACCTTTTCGCTGCGCGGCGGGGATCCCTATTTTCAAAAAGCGCTGAATATCGTCAATAATGCACCGGAGGGGCAGAATATCAACGGCTGGAAGCCGTTCGACGGTCTTCGTAACCGTTATTGGCTGATCGAAAACCTCACGAACAGCAAGTATACGCTGATACACGACGCTTACTACAGCTATTACCGGTCGGGGCTCGACCAGCTATACGACAAGGAGGCAGAAGCGCGCACGGGGCTTCTCAATGCGCTCAATATGCTCAATACCATCAATACCGAGACGCCGAATACGATGATCATCCAGTTCTTTTTTCAGGGGAGGTATACCGAGCTTAGCCGGACCTTCCAGAAAGCCGCCCCTGAGGAGAAGGCGCGGGCGCTCGATCTCCTGTCCCGGCTGGATATTTCCAATATCAACAGGTATAAACAGGACCTGCAATGAACCGACGCATGATCGTGTGGCTGGGGTTAGCGCTCGCAACGGCCCTCGGCGGCTGCTCGGACAAGGATCGCATTCCTTCCGGTATCCTTTCCCGGGAAAAGATGCAGGACCTTATGTGGGATATGATCCAGGCCGACCAGTATTCTTCCTATCTGACGAAAGACTCCGCGCACATTAATCTCAAACTCGAGCGGCTTCGGCTATACCAGCAGGTTTTCCTTCTTCATGGGGTGTCGCGCGATCAGTTCAGGAAAAGTTACGATTTTTACATGGCGCGCCCCGACTTGACCCAGACGCTTTTCGATAGCCTGCTTTCCAAAGGCAACCGGCTGCGCGGAGAAGCCTACAGCCGTCCCGCTGTGTCGAGGCCCCCAACCCCTGCGCAGTCGCGGGATACAACGCATAAAACGGCGCCCAGGCGGGTAAAGCCTCCCATCCCATAAGGGTTTTGCGCTGCGCCCATGCTCGATGAAACATTCTTCGTCGTATTTTTAGGGTGCGAAGCGGTATGGGATTTCCACCACATCGGTGACGCCCGGCCGCAAAAATCTCCTGCCATGAAAAAAGTCGTTGCCGATGCCGATGAGGCCGTTCGTGATATCCCCGATGACGCCACCCTCATGCTCGGCGGTTTTGGGTTATGCGGCATACCCGAAAATTGTATCGATGCCCTGACCCGCAGTGGTATCCGCCGGTTGACGTGTATTTCCAATAACGCGGGTGTCGATGATTTCGGCCTTGGGCTTTTACTCAAAACGAGACAGATACGAAAGATGATCAGTTCGTACGTCGGTGAGAACGCCGAATTCGAACGCCAGCTACTGGCGGGTGAACTGGAAGTGGACCTTGTTCCCCAGGGCACGCTTGCTACGCGTATCCAGATGGCCGCCATGGGTATCCCTGCCTTTTTTACACGCGCCGGTTATGGAACCGAAATAGCGGTCGGAAAGGAGATACGGGAATTCGACGGAAAGCCCTACCTGATGGAACACGCATTGCATGCCGACTTTGCGATCGTGAAGGCCTGGAAAGGGGACACGCTCGGGAACCTCTTGTTCCGGAAAACCACCCGCAATTTCTCCACGTCTATGGCTAAAGCCGGCAATATCACGATTGCGGAGGTAGAGCATCTCGTACAGCCGGGTGAGCTGGACCCGGACCACGTGCATGTAGCGGGTATCTATGTGCATCGCATCTTCCAGGGACGGCAGTATACGAAACGGATCGAGCGACGGACGGTGCGATTACAATAAAAAATTCTGACACTATGGCTTTGGATAAATTCGGTATCGCCAAACGGATCGCACGCGAGCTGCGGGATGGGATGTATGTCAACCTGGGCATTGGTATACCTACGCTCGTGTCGAACTATATCCCGCCGGGTATTACTATCATGTTGCAATCCGAGAACGGGATGCTCGGTATGGGGCCTTACCCGACAGATCAGGAGGTCGATCCGGACCTCATCAACGCGGGCAAGGAAACCGTCACCATCTTGCCGGGAGGCGCCTTTTTTGACAGCGCGGAGAGCTTCGGGATGATCCGGGCCGGAAAGGTGGATCTGACCGTCCTGGGGGCCATGGAACTCTCTGACATGGGGGATATTGCCAACTGGAAGATCCCCGGAAAAATGGTGAAGGGTATGGGAGGCGCAATGGACCTCGTGGCCAGTGCGCGGAATATCATCGTGGCCATGCAGCATACCGACCCGAAAGGAGGGCCCAAGCTGCTGTCTGCCTGTACGCTGCCGCTGACGGGCGTCAAATGCGTAAAAAAGGTGGTCACGGATCTGGCTGTGCTGGATATTACGCCCGACGGATTCCTGCTGCTGGAACGGGCGCCGGGAGTGACGGTGGAGGAGATAAAGCGTAAGACAGCCGGCAGGCTGGTGATCAAGGGAGAGGTACCTGCGATGACGATGTAATGCGGCGCTAGTCGATCAGGTTATTCTTAACGGCGAAAAACACCAGTCCCGCCGTATTCTTCGCGCCGAAACGCTCCATCAGACGGTCTTTGATGGCCTCGACGGTGCGGGGGCTGACATCTATCTTTTGTGCGATCTCCTGGGCCGTGAATTCCATACAGATATACCGGACGACCTCCCTTTCCCTGTCGTTGAGCGTAATTTCCGTATTCAGACTGGGGATGGTCTTGGTGCGAACATGCGACTTCTTGAGAAGGATGCGGTTGACGAAGTTGTTAAGATAGTATCCCTTGGTAGCTACCTCGATAATGGCGCGTTTGATCTCCGATGGATCCGCGCTTTTCAGCAAATACCCATTGGCGCCGATCTCCATCATGTGGCTCACGAAGCGCTCGTCTTCATACATTGTCAGGGCGATGATATGTATCGAGGGGTATTGTTTGGCAATGATCTTCGTCGTCTCGATGCCGTCTTTTTGGGGCATCCGGAGGTCCATCAGCACCACGTCGGGTTGCGAAGCCGCCAGACCGTCGAGCAGTTCCTGTCCGTTCTCCGCCTCCTGAACGAACTTGATCGCACTGTAGGGACGCAAAGACAAAATGACACCCTTTCGGAATATCTTGTGGTCATCGGCTATTGCAACTTTAATAACTCCCATAGGCTATTGTATGCTCCGGTTTTTCGTCTTCAGGGATAGATTTATCCTAAAGATACAGATAAATTCTATACCTGTGCTGGAACCTTATCTTCTTCGTCCTTAACGAGTTCTATAGTCACTTTGTAGTAGGTCTGGGACATGTCCTTCTCGAAGAATATCTTGCCGTGGAGTACTTTCAGCCGGCTTTGGATGTTCTTCAGACCGAGACCTACATTACTCTTATTTAGCTTGTTGAAATCGTTTTGAGTGATACCGCGACCGTCGTGATGCAGCCGTATGAAGAACTTGCTGCCGCTGGTATTTTGCGTCAGATGAATAAAGCTGGCGTTGCTGTGCTTCAGGATATTATTCACCAGTTCCTGTATCACACGGAAAATGATGAGCTCGTTTTCAGCCTGGAGGCGTTCCCGGTAATCGTGAAAACGGGAACTGGCGTTCATACTGCCCGATCCGCTGATCTTCTGGAACAGGTCGTTGACGGCTGACTCCAATCCGAAATTTTTTAGCGTAGGGGGCATGAGGCTATGCGAGATATTCCTGATCAACTGGATGGTGTCGTCAATGATTTGCTTGGCGTTATAAATGCTCTGCAGCTGGGTAGTCTTGTCGAGATTGACCAGGTTCTCGTTGAGGTATAACCGCGCGGTAGCCAGCAATGGGCCGGCGTCGTCGTGCAGGTCGGCTGCGATCCGCTGGCGTTCCTCTTCCTGGAGGCGAATAGAGGCGTTGAGCAACAGCTTTTGCTGATCCTGCTCCATACGCTGAAGCCTCAACTGGTACCGGATAACCTTGCGTTGGTGGAAGATGATGAAAACGATTAACCCGATAGTTAAAGCCAACATCCCGATAGTGCCAAAGAATAGCACCAGCGAAACGCTGCTACCGGGGTTAGTGACTTCTAATAGTATCATTTATTGCGTCATCGTTCTCACGTGCGACGGCCGATTAGGTTAAGGTAGGGGGTTTTCATTCAGTCAGGTTAATAATCCTCCGGGTAAAAATTTTCTAACGACGGTTCGTGTTGTTTATTTTTTTTCATGGCAAATGCAATGGTAAAAAGAAGGTTCTTCAACGTATCAAATATATTATTAATACGCCAATAGCTATTAAATTGCTGGCTTGTAAAGGTGACAGCGTAGATGAACAGGAAAAGAATAGAGGAAAAATAGAGCAAAAACGCGATAATTATCCAAAATTTCTTAGTAGTGTAAACATAAAATATTGTCGGGTCGTTGATCTGCTCGTATAGGAAGAAAATGCTGAAAAGGATCAGCAGGCTGGCCTCCAGGCTGGCTGAGAGTGAGTCGAAACTGTTGGATTTTTTTTCCAGGATGTTTATTACAGCGATGACATAAAACAATAAGGAACAGATTACTAAAATAACCTTGAATATCTTTTCCTTATAGGATTGATACAGAAAGAAGCTAAAGAGAGAGTATTCGATAACAGTCAGACCGCTATAAACGTAATAGGAGTATCTTCTGATGCTGTGGACATGAAAGGCCGTATCGGCGAAAAAAGAGAGAATACAATAAACGAATATTACCCAATATCCCCCCTCCCTATTTCTTTTAAAGAATATCAGATAGAAGATAATGGGTAATATTCCCGATATGAAGCTTATTCGATTATAAGGCAATACCTTTTAAAATTTACTCAAATATAAAAGGCATTTAGCTATAATCCAAGTGATTAGTAACCAAAAATTAAGGTCAGGATATCCCCGAAAGTCAGGCTATCATCTGTGTTCCCATTTCTGTCGGCGATAGTTGCCCGGACACTAGCGAGGGTTCCATCTTCCAGAACGACCGTTTTCTTAACGAGGTCTTTTCCGTCGGCGTCGATGCCTACATAAACGAGCGTTTTCTTGCCAAACTCGTTGATACCGTTATAAAAACGCATGCCGGTGCAGCCAGGCTGAGAAAGGATCTGCATCAGGATGTTTTTTCCCATCGTAAAACCCTTGGTTTCATTGGGACATTCCCTGTCGAAATTCCGAATGAAATCGGCGGCCATTTCATGGCTGATCTCTTCTCCAATAGCGGAATAGTCTTTTCTGGCTATTGACTCTTTTTGTAACATACTGATGCGTTTTTAGAGGTTGTAAAATGTTAGTTTGTAAGGCTAAATAACCCCTAAAAAAAAATCTGGGCAACGGCCAAAATTTATGGTAAAATGCTTTAAATTGCCTGTAATTCAAGTCTGTACTGCATTTGACGGGGTTTTACGAGGAGGTTTACGAGGCAAAAATAGAGTAGTTTCACGCAGAAAACTTAGTATTTTTACTATCGCAAGTTTAGTAAAAAGGGCTAGGAAAAATACTCAGTTCTGGAGATATTCACAATGCGGTCAAAAATGTGGATAACCGGGAGGCAGTTCCGGGGTGGCAGGGGGAGTAATTTAATCCTTGATTTTTTCGTTATATCGTTCCTCCCATCCGAAATAAGAGGTATCTTACCTTTTTACAACCGTGGAATAGTGAGGGTTAGGAGAAAAAAAGAAGTTGACTGAAATTGGATTTTGCGGATTGGCTTTCTAGGATATTGAAGTCTTTTACTGGACGGTAAACGGGACATTGGATGGTTTGAAGCTCGATCCTATCAATCAACTTCCGTAACAAAAATAACCGGCTGTAACCGGATGGGCAAGAGCAGAACTGCCCATTTTGACAATTACGGAAAATACATTTGGGATCGCAAAAACCCTTGGGAGCAATGGTACTTCTTCGTTAACAATACAAATTAACACCTATACCTATTAATTCTACAAACCCTCCGGTATGACTGCTGAATTAGTAATCAAAGTATCGATCGCTGACGATCATAAGATTTTCCGCGACGGTATAAAGATGGCGCTGAAGAATAAGGATTATTTGAGGATACTGTGGGAAGCCGAAGACGGGAAGGATCTGGTACACAAAATGCAAATCAAAAGGCCGGATGTATTATTGATGGATATCCGTATGCCCGAAGTGGATGGTATCAATGCCATCGGATTGCTGCGCAAAGAATACGAGGACGTCAAGATCATCGTTCTCACCATGTACGATGACCAGGAGATGATCTCCAAAATGATGGAAATGGGTGCCAACGCCTATCTCACCAAGACTACCGATCCGGATGAGATCTACCAGGCCATCCTCACCTGTATGAACGACGATTTCTATTTCAACGATCTGGTTAATAAAGCGGTACTTTCCAAGCTGCAGACCAAACGGCAGGTCCGGCAGTTCTACCCCAGCCCGATTAAATTCTCCGAAAAAGAGATACGGATACTGAAATTACTGGCCGAGGATAAAACTACCGAAGAGATATCCAAAGAGGTGTTCCTCAGTACCCGCACGATCGAAACTATCCGGCAGAACATGAAGACCAAAATAGGCGCCAAGACGATCGCCGGTCTCATCATGTATGCGATGCGCAATAAGATCATCGATTAGAGGGCCGCGCCCGGGCGCGGCCCTCAAAAAAAAGGCCGCCAACTTTGTTGGCGGCCCACAGGCTTCGGTGCACTTTATAGGATATTGAACGGGTTTCGAAAGGAAGTTGATTGACAATTGGATTTTGCGGATTTCATAGAATATTGAAAAACATTCTGGACGGTTTCTAGGACATTGGACGGTTTGAGGATGCTAATCCCTCGTCAATCAACTCATACCAAAAATACTTGTGCATAACTACGTGGACAAGCGCACAAATCCCCAATTTTAACTTTTCGGCTTTTACGTTTGCATACGTAAATTACCGATAGACAGGCTCGTATAAAATCACGTAAGAGCCCCTTGAAGGGGCTCCGTCCACGGCCGAGCGAAGCGAAGGCCGCGAACAAGGCCGCACCGGTGGTGCGGCCGAAGTTCTACAATTATTAGGGTTTTGCCGGAAATAGGCTAATTTCCGCGGATGGCGTATTTCCGGCACATTTCCATATAGGAAAAAAACGCCTTATCTTAGTAGGACGGTATATTCCGAAAACGAGTTGTCACGTAAATTTCCTATAGTAAGTATCACATTTTTTGTTTCAATTTGCAGAGCCAACGTCAGACAACTAAATTCTAAATCGTATGAAAAGACCAGAGCCTAACGGGGCCATTAAAGTAGCTATTGCCGATGACCATGCCCTTTTCCGCGCGGGGGTCAAAACCGCCCTTGCGGTGAAAAAAGACGTCGAGCTGATTGGCGAGGCCGACAACGGCCAGCAGTTACTCCATCTCCTCAAACATATTGAGCCTGACGTTATTTTGCTGGATATTCAAATGCCGATCATGGATGGCATCCAAACCCTTCCAGAGATAAGGAAGGATCATCCCCACGTAAAGGTCATCATTCTATCGATGCACAATGACCATTCAATGATCTCCAAACTGATGGAAATAGGGGCGAATTCCTATCTGACCAAGAACTCGGATTCCGAAACCATCTATCAGGCGATAAAGACCTGTTACGAACAGGAATTCTTTTTCAATGAGTTGACTAACAAGGCATTATTGACAGGTCTCCGGACAAAAAGACCCGAGATCGGCACCCCCCAGGATATCAACCTCACCGAAAAAGAGCTGACCGTCCTCAAATTGATGTGCGAAGAAAAAACAACCAAGGAGATCGCAGACATCGTTGACATCAGCCCGCGCACGGTAGAAGCTATTCGGGACAAGCTGAAAACCAAGACGGGCGCCAAGTCCATGGCGGGTCTGGTCATGTATGCCGTAAAGAACGGCATCATTGAACAACAATGAGCCCTGCTGGTTCCCTCCGGATCAATTATAACGGTGAACAGTATTCCGCCGGGAGCCAGGTCCTGACTGTCTCCAATCGTGGATTCCGCTATGGAGATGGCCTCTTCGAGACAATGCTGGTTACCAAAGGCCGTATTCGCCTGGAGAGTTACCATCTTGCTCGTCTTTTTGGCGGCATGCGATTGCTTCAATTTGAACCGCTCCCGCACTTTACCGGAGAATATCTGCGACAGGAAATCCTGGATTTATGTGGTAGGAACGATCATTCCGGGCTTGCCAGGGTAAGACTGACCGTTTTTCGCGGCGAGGGGACCGTTTTCGAGGCTGCTTCGAATGCTCCAAATTTTGTCATCGAATCTTCGCCGCTGACCCCCGAACAGCTCGCTTTTAATCATTCCGGGCTGCGGATCGGTGTCTATCCGGATGGATGCAAGGCCTGCGATCCGTTCGCCTCCATAAAGTCGAACAATTTCCTCCTCTATACCGTAGCCGCCCGGTACGCCCGTAGTCACCAATGGGACGATTGCGCTGTTCTCAACACGCACGCCCGGGTCGCAGACACCTGTATCGCCAATCTTTTTTACACCCTCCGGGGGACCCTCTATACACCACCTTTGTCCGAGGGTTGCGTCGGCGGGGTAATGCGCCGGTTCCTGCTGGAGCGCCTGGCCGGGAAGGGGGTCCCAACCGGGGAAAGGCCGGTAACCGTGGAAGATCTGCGCGAAGCAGATGAGATATTTCTAACCAATGCGGTGAGGGGTGTACAATGGGTCGGCTCGTTCTTGGGGAAGTCATATAAAACGGCAACAGCCCGGGATCTGTACCACATGATCACAAAAGAGGCTTAGGCACCTCATGCACGGCGGCATAGGTTTTTAACAGCGTTTGCACCGCATTGCGGCCTTCCTTGCCAAGCCCCAGCGAATAATCATTGACGTACAGATCGATATGTTGCCGCATCACCTTGTCGTCCATCTCCTGTGCATGACTTCTGACGTAATCGGATAGGTGCGGGAGGCGGCCGAGCGAATATTGCAGGCTTTTCCGGATGAGCCGGTCGATCCTTCCCCCGAGCGCCGCACCTTTTTCCTTTCGCTGCACGATACCTCCCAATGGGATCGGCACGCCCATCCTGGTTTCCCAGAATTCTCCGAGGTCCATCAGCTTCACGAGACCCTTCTGCTGATAAGTGAACCTGTTTTCATGGATGATGACTCCACAGTCGACGACGCCGGAAAGCACGGCTTCCTCGATAGCGGAAAAGACCATGAACTGCTTATTCCGGGCTTGGGGAAAGGCCATCGAAAATAAAAGATGTGCAGTAGTTCGCAGTCCCGGTACCGCGACCCTGCAGTCGTGGATGACCTCCGCCGATATGGCCTCCCTCGCGACCAGGAGAGGACCAACACCCTTACCCAGCGCGCCGCCGGCGTCGAGCAGTCGATACCGGTCGAGCACTAACGGCAATACCCCATAGCTGATCTTGGAGATGTCCAACCTGCCTTCCAGTGCCCATTGGTTGAGGGTTTCGACATCTTCCAGGAAGACCTCGAAGTCGAGCCCTTCCGTATCGATCTTTTTGTTGACCAAAGCATCGAAGATGAAGGTATCGTTAGGGCAGGGGCTGAACCCCAGTGAAAACTGCATGGTTAGTGTTTTGTCGGTTCAAGGATGGAAGTCCCGGCCGATCCCAGGTTTTCGACGATCCGGATCAGTCGCTCGTTCAGCCGGGTGATAGCCGTTCCGATATCCCACTTCGCCTTGTCCCGTACACCTACGGCATTCGAAACGGATCTCAGCTGTAAAAAGGGAATGCCTTCACGGAGACAAACATAATGCATCGGCGCGCCTTCCATGCTCTCAACAACCGCATTCGTATTTTGTTGATACCAGGCGATCCTTGCCGGGTCTGTGGTTATTTCATTGACGGTCAATCCTGTTGCAGACGGCGCGCCCGTATAGGCCAGCAGCCTGCCATATGGATTGATCAGCCTGCCGCCCGAGAAAGGCGGGGCGTCCGCATCGGCCAGACCCATGTCGAACGGGGTGTGAAAGTTCCCTTTTTCCCATACTCCCATGTCAGCCGGCCGGTCATCGACGACCACGAATACGGCTCCGGGCGGATGACCGGTGAAGCATCCGGCAATACCGGCCTGTATAACAAGGTCAGGGCGCCTGCTGCCAATCTGTCGCATGAGCGCCCATGTTGTAGCGATCCCGCCGACGCCTGTTATCAGCACCTGCGGTTTGGCCTCCGAATTGCCCGTCTTGTCCAGGGCATCGATAGTAGGCTGAATTTCAAATGTAGTCGCGGCGGCCAGCAGGATATGCATACCACAAATATCCGTTCCTATGCATTACCTTTGCGGAAATTTTTACGTTGGTATTCCTGACGCGTCTGGAACATTTTAATGCGGCACATAAACTCTACAACCCGGGCTGGAGCAGGGAGCGGAATGAAGAGGTCTTTGGCAAATGCGCCAACGAGAACTGGCATGGGCATAACTATGAGCTTTATGTGACCATCAAGGGGGAGCCAGATCCGGATACCGGTTTCGTCTTTGACGTCAAGCGATTGGGCGAGATCATACGTGAACACGTCATCGAAAAGCTGGATCACAAGAACCTCAACCTGGACGTGGATTTCATGAGGGGCAAGATGTGCTCGACGGAGAACCTGGTCATCGCCATCTGGCAGCAGCTGCAGCAGCATTTGCCGGCGGAGATCCGTCTCCATGGTATCCGTCTCCATGAAACGCCGAGGATCTATGTGGAATATTTCGGCCCGGGCCGCTGAGACCGTGGAAGGGCCTCGCCCGAGGGACAATAACTCGTCCGAAGGCCAAATAATAAGCGTCATTGCCAAAATGCACCGGATTTTTGAAGAGTACGTTTTGGCATCAATAAAAAGAAAGCCAATGAAAAAAGTTGCCGTTTTCCGGAGAGAACATTTCAATGCGGCTCACCGCCTTTTCAATCCGGCCTGGGATGACGGGAGAAATGCCGAGGTGTTTGGCAAATGCAGCAATCCGCATTATCATGGCCACAATTACGAGCTGGTGGTGAAGGTCACGGGCGTACCCGACCCGGACACCGGTTATGTCATGGATATGAAGGTATTGTCGGTCATAACATCGGAGGAGGTGCTGGCCCGGTTCGATCATAAGAATCTCAATCTGGACACCGAGTTTTTCCGCGAGCTGAATCCCACGGCGGAGCATATCGCCATCGTGATCTACGATCTCCTGAGGGCGCGGATCGACATAAACCTCGAGCTCCAGGTGAGGCTATACGAAACGGAAAGAAATTTTGTAGAATACCCTGCCTGAGCGGGGACCACCCATCACTAAATCAAATATGGTTGCATGGCCTATTCGAAAATAGAACATTACGACGAACAGATCACCTCGGCACTGACAAAAAATTACAGGGATTCGCTCGATCTGCTGGGCGAGGACGCGAAAAGGGAAGGACTCCTCAAGACTCCCGAGCGGGTGGCGAAAGCTATGCAGTTCATGACGCAGGGGTATAACCTGGACGCGCGCGCCATTCTCAATTCGGCCAAATTCCACGAAGAGGTCAGCGAGATGATCCTTGTAAAAGATATCGAGCTGTACAGTCTTTGCGAGCATCACATTCTGCCCTTTTTCGGCAAGGCGCATATCGCCTATATCCCCAATGGATGGATCACGGGCCTGAGCAAGATCGCAAGGGTGGTGGATGTATACGCCAGACGGCTGCAGGTGCAGGAAAGACTGACCACCCAGATCCTGCATGCCATTAAGGAAACGCTCAACCCGCTGGGCGTTGCCGTCGTCATCGAGGCGTCTCATCTTTGCATGATGATGCGCGGCGTGCAAAAACAAAATTCCGTCACGACCACTTCGGCTTTTTGGGGTGAATTCGAAAAGAACGAGACGCGCAGCGAGTTCACCAAGCTGATCTCGTCGAATCTTCACTAGTAAGCCCGGTGCGAGACCGGCTTTTTTATTTTCCGCTCCAGCCCTCCGGCTTGCGCAGAATTCATGATTTTCTTTGCTGAATCCGCGCTTTGTGGCATATTTGCGCACATGAAGCACGCATATGTTTTCCCGGGGCAGGGGTCGCAGTTCCCGGGCATGGGGAAAAATCTTTACGACAACAGCGCTTTTGCCAAGAAGCTATTCGAGCAGGCTAACGATATCCTGGGTTTCCGCATTTCAGACATTATGTTCTCCGGGAGCGAAGACGACCTCCGTCAGACGAAAGTGACGCAACCGGCCATCTTCCTGCATTCGGTGATCGCCTTTAAAGGAATTGAGAACAGCAGACCCGAGATGGTGGCCGGTCATTCGCTGGGTGAATTCTCGGCGCTGGTGGCCTGTGGGGTACTCAGCTTCGAGGATGGATTGCGGCTCGTATCGGCTCGTGCCGGCGCCATGCAGCATGCCTGTGAAAAAGAACGTTCATCCATGGCAGCCATTCTCGGCCTGGAAGATGAAAAGGTCGAAGAATTATGCGTGCTGGTGAGCAGGCAGACGGGCGAAACCGTCGTTCCCGCCAACTACAACTGTCCTGGTCAGTTGGTCATCAGCGGATCGGTGAAGGCAGTGGAGAACGCTTGTCAGCAAATGAAGGCTGCAGGCGCCAAACGCGCCCTGATACTACCCGTGCACGGAGCCTTTCATTCGCCGTATATGGCTCCGGCAGCGGAAGAGCTGAACGGAGCGATCGAAAAAACGACCTTCTATAACCCCAACTGTCCCGTTTATCAGAATGTGGCGGCGAAGGCAGTCGTCGCTAAGGACGAGATCAAAAAGAACCTCATCGACCAGCTTACCGGGGCGGTACGCTGGACCCAATCCGTTGAGGCAATGATCGCCGACGGAGCATCCCACTTTACCGAGATAGGTCCCGGTAAGGTACTGCAGGGGTTGATCCAGAAAATAGATAAGAATGTGCAGGTGGATGGAGCCAGCTAGCGCTAATGCTTCGGACGAGTTGCCGCCGGCAACTCAGGTTTCGTCGAACAATTGATCCAGCCCG
>Ga0070683_100002934_pt1 | contig 13668 bp, 13 predicted proteins | sample KBSC713LmetaG_FD_64662 | JGI IMG/M metagenome (GOLD analysis project Ga0070683, IMG submission 64662) | Corn rhizosphere microbial communities from Kellogg Biological Station, Michigan, USA - KBS C7.1-3L metaG | ecosystem: Host-associated > Plants > Roots > Rhizosphere ...
CGCCTAAGCGGGCGTCCCCGAAGCGAGAGACGGAAACGGAGTCGCCGCCAGCGTAGGTCTGGAGTCGGCCTCCCGCTACAATACCCGGATGAGAACACTCGTCTTGGGAGCGGGGGGCATCGGCGGCTACTTCGGTGGGCGCCTTCTTCAGGCTGGACGCGACGTAACATTCCTCGTCCGGCCGCGTCGCGCCACGCAGCTCGCGAGCGTCGGGCTCGTGATAAAAAGCTCATACGGCGACTACCGGCACCCGTCGCCACCGACCGTTCTCGCCGAAAATCTTCGCGAGACCTGCGACGTCGTGTTGCTCAGCTGCAAAGCGTATGATCTTGACGACGCGATGAACGCGATCGCGCCCGCAGTGGGACCGAACACCGTCATTCTCCCGACGCTCAACGGGATGCGTCACATGGACGCGCTCATCGAACGATTCGGCGAGCGCGCGGTCGTCGGAGGACTGTGCTTCATCGCGAGCACGATGGACGACGACGGACGCATCCTGCATCTCAACACAAATCACGGAATTGTTTTCGGCGAGCGCGACGGCACGCACTCGCCGCGCATCGAAGCAATCGGCGCTGAGCTCAAGCTCGGCGCATTCGAGTCACGGTTGAGCGACTCGATCATGCAGGAGATGTGGGAGAAGTGGGTTTTCATCGCGACCGGCGCGGCAATCACGAGTCTCATGCGCTCGACGGTCGGCGACATCGAAACCGCCGGCGGCACGCCGCTCGTCCACGCGCTCGTCGACGAATGCGCGTCGATCGCGACGCGCTGCGGCTTCGCGCCGAGCGACGAATGCGTATCTCGATCGAAGTCGACGTTCTCGGCAAAAGGGTCGTCGCTCACGGCTTCCATGTACCGAGACGTCGAACGCGGCGGACGCACCGAGGGACAACACATCCTTGGCGACCTGCTTCGGCGCGGTGAGAGCGACGCAGCGTATCCGGTTCTCCGAACGGCGAACATTCACGTGGCGACGCACGAAGCTCGTCGCGCGCGCCTCGAGGCCGAGCGTACGTGAGGCGATTCAACGATGACGCATGATACCGCGCTGATCGCGACGGTCGCGGTCGGCATCGTCGTCGCATTCATCTTTGGTTTGATCGCCGCGCGAATCGGTCTTCCGCCGATCGTCGGATATTTGCTCGCGGGTGTCGCGGTCGGTCCGTTTACACCCGGCTACGTCGCCAACGCCGGACTCGCGTCTCAGCTCGCCGACCTCGGCGTCATTCTGCTGATGTTCGGTGTCGGACTGCACTTCTCGCTCGACGATCTCATCGCGGTGCGGCGAATCGTCGTGCCCGGAGCGCTACTCGAGACGACGATAACGACAGGCGCCGGCATCGCGATCGGTCACGCGTGGGGTTGGAGCTGGGGCGGCGCGCTCGTGCTCGGACTTTCGATGGGCGTCGCCGGAACGGTCGTGTTGCTCAAAGGTCTCGAGCGACAGGACCAGCTCGACTCTCCGGCCGGCCGAGTCGCTGTCGGTTGGCTCGTCGTCGAAGACGTGACGATGGTGTTCGCGCTCGTGCTCCTTCCTGCGATCGCGCCGATGATCGGCGGAAATGCGGTGGCCACCACGAGTGTGGGCGCGCTCGCGCTGAAGCTCGTCATCGCCGTCCTGAAGATCATGGGCTTCGTCGCGCTGATGGTCGTCGTCGGCCGACGATTCGTGCCCTGGCTGCTCGAGCAGGTCGCTCGACTCGGCTCGCGCGAGCTGTTCACGCTTGCGGTTTTGACCACCGCGCTCGGCATCGGCGCGGTGGCGGCCGAACTGTTCGGCGTGTCGTTCGCACTCGGTGCGTTCTTCGCCGGCGCGGTGATCAGCGAGTCCGACTTGAGTCATCGTGCGGCCGCCGACGCGCTGCCGATGCAGGACGCGTTTGCCGTTTTGTTCTTCGTGTCGGTTGGAATGCTGTTCGATCCCGGCGTGCTCGCTCGCGACATCCCGCGGGTGCTCGCACTGGTCGGCGTGATCGTCGTTTGGAAAACGATTCTCACCTTCGGAATCGTCCGCACACTCGGAGAATCGACGCCGACGGCGCTGATCATGGGGGCGGGCATCGGACAGATCGGCGAATTCTCGTTCATCGTTGCCGAGTTGGGGGTCGAGCTCGGATTGGTTCCGAAAGAAGCGCAGGTATTGATCGTCGGCGCGGCGCTCATCGCGATCACCGTGAACGGGCCGATCCTCGCGTTCGCCGCGAAGCTCGCGCGTCGATTCGACAAAGGGGACAGTGACCATCCGCATCTCGAGGGCCTGCACGATCACGTCATTCTCGTAGGCTATGGACGAATTGGCGCGACGGTTTCAGAAGCGCTTGCTCGCGCTGGAGTTCGGCTGGTCGTCGTCGAAGAACAAGAGAGGGCGGTCGCCGATCTCAGAAAGCGCGGTGGGATGGCGATCCGCGGCGACGCCAGTCGGCCCGACGTTCTCGAGCGCGCGCACGTTCGCGACGCGAGGCTGCTCGTCATAACGGCGCCAGAGCCGGTGCGCGCTCGTCGCATTGTGGAGGTCGCTCGCACCGCGAACCCACGCATTACAATCGCGATTCGTACACACAGCGCCAACGAGCAGAGCTTCCTCGAGAATTTGCTTGCGGGGGCGCACGATTCGACCGGTCGCGCCGTGTACACCGAGCGCGAAGCTGCGCTTTCACTCGCGCACTACAGCTTGGTTGCGCTTGGTCGCTCTGATGACGAAGCCGATATGCTCATCGACTCGATGCGACGGACCAACTACACGAGCACATATCGTCCCGCATAGCAAACGCTAATGGGACTCGCCCGTTGAGAGTCTGGTTCGTATCCTTCGTTGAACTGTTCTTTCGAGGATCGCGATGGCTAGCGACGTCCTTCGCCGCAACAACGTAAAAACGTTCGGCAGCGGCAACCGACCGATGCTTTTTGCGCACGGGTTCGGTTGCGATCAAAATATGTGGCGATACGTCGCACCGGCGTTTGCCGATGACTACCGAATCGTTCTTTTCGATTACGTCGGCTCCGGGAAATCCGACCTCTCGGCGTACGACGCTGAGCGGTATTCGAGGCTCGACGGCTACGCGATGGACGTCCTCGAGGTCATTCACGCGCTCGACCTGCGCAATGTGATTTTCGTCGGGCACTCCGTGAGTGCGATGGTCGGCGTCCTCGCGGCGAATCGCGAGCCCGACCGATTCGCGCGGTTGATCATGATTGGCCCGTCCCCGCGATACATGAACGAAGCGCCCGACTACGCCGGCGGGTTCGAGCGATCGGATATCGAACAATTGCTCGAGACGATGGACAGAAACTACGTCGGCTGGGCCCACTTTCTCGGGCCGGCGATCATGAAGAATGCTGATCGCCCTGAGCTCGGCGAAGAGCTGACGCAGAGCTTCTGTTCGACGGATCCAGTGATCGCCAGGCGCTTCGCCGAAGCGACGTTCTTCTCCGACAACCGTTCGGATCTCGGGGATGTGCAGGTCCCCTCACTGGTGCTCCAGTGCTCTGATGATATGATCGCGCCGAACTTCGTCGGCGAGTACGTGCATCGGCATACGCCGCAAAGCACGCTGCGCTTGATGAATGCGACGGGCCACTGCCCGCAAATGAGCGCTCCCGAAGAAACGATCGCTCTCATCCGCGGTTACCTGGAATCGGACTCGGGTGCCTGACGTCGCGAAAGCCCGGAGCGCGAGCGCGATCCTCGACGCGCTTCCCTGTGGTGTCGTCTCATTCGAGGATGACGGAACGATCGTCAGCATCAACTCGACTCTGTCGACGATGCTGGGCTACACAGCGAATGAGATCGAAGGACGGCACGTCGAGACTTTGCTGGGGACCGCCGGGCGCATCTTTTTCCAGACGCACATCTATCCGATCACGCGTCTACACGGCCGCGCTGAAGAGCTGTTTGTTTTGCTGCGTCACAAGAATGGCGCTGATATCGGAGCGCTGATCAACGCCGCGCGCCGAGACTTCGGCGGCCGAGGTGTGACGGATTGTGCGGTTATGGAGGTGCGCGAGCGGCGGAAGTATGAAGACGCATTGCTGCGCGCCAAGCAAGCGGCAGATGCCGCGAACACGACGCTGAGGCTACGGACCGGCGAGCTCGAGCAAGCGAACAGAAAACTCGAAGACCAAGCGGTCGCACTCGAGCAGCACCAGCATCAACTGGAAGACCAAGCAACGGAGCTCGAGATTCAGAGCGAACAGTTGCTCGCCGCGAACGATGAGCTGATGGCTCGCACGCTCGAGCTCGAGCATGCCCGCATCGCCGCGGACGATGCGAATCGCGCGAAAAGCCAGTTCCTCGCGGTGATGAGCCATGAGCTTCGAACGCCCTTGAACGCGATCGGAGGGTACGCTCAGCTCATCGAGCTCGGCGTCCACGGTCCCGTCACGGAGGAGCAACGCGAGGCGCTCGATCGAATCATGCGCAGTCAGCGCCATCTCCTGCGCCTCATCAACGACGTACTCAATCTTTCCCGAATCGAGGCCGGGCGAGTCGACTATGCGATCGAGAACGTTCGAATCTCGTACGTCGTCGCCGCGGTGGTTCCGATGGTCGAGCCGCAGGTCGCCGCCGCGGGCCTCACACTCGAATCGTCCGTCGACCACGATCTTGTTGCGATCGCGGATCGAGAAAAAGTACAGCAGGTACTGATCAACCTGCTTACAAACGCGGTCAAGTTCACTCCGAGTGGCGGAACCTTGAAAGTCTTCGCGGAGCGCGACGAGATGACGAAGCAAGTCTGCGTCAGCGTCGCGGATACCGGCATTGGAATCCAAGCCGACAAACTCAAGAGCGTGTTCGAGCCTTTCGTTCAGGTCGACGTCGGACCAACGCGACGGAGAGAGGGTTCAGGCCTCGGCCTTGCGATCAGCCGGGATCTCGCGCGAGGCATGCGCGGCGATGTCCTTGCAACTAGTGAAGAGGGCGTGGGGTCGACGTTCACGCTGGTTTTGCCGAGCGCATAGGTCTGCCGACGGCGTTTCGCCCGCCTCGTAGGTTTTTGACATGACTCAAATCGCATTTCTCGGAACGGGGTTGCTCGGTGCCGCGTTCGTGGAAGCTGCGCAGAAGCGCGGCGAACAGGTCACCGTCTGGAATCGCACGATTGACAAAGCACGCGCGTTGGAAAAATTCGGCGCGCGCGTCGCTGATTCGCCTGCCGAAGCGGTTCGCGGCGCGAGGCGAGTACATCTCGTGCTCACCGATGACCCGGTCGTAGAGCAAGTGATCACTGAGCTTCGCGCGGGACTTTCGCCCGACGCGATCATTCTCGATCACTCGACGACGCAGCCAAAGCTGACCGCTGAACGCGCAAAGCGACTCAACGCCGCGGGCGTTCGCTATCTGCACTGCCCTGTGTTCATCGGCCCGGCCGCCGCGCGCGAACAGAAAGGAACGATCCTCGCCGCAGGTCCGCGTGCTTTGTTCGATGCCGTTCATGCCGACCTCGCACGCATGGCGGCGCGCGTCGAGTACTTCGGTGAACGACCTGATCTGGCTGCGGTCTACAAGCTGATCGGCAACTCCTTCGTCGTCGGGCTCAATGCCCTCGCCGCGGACGTCTTCGCGATTGGTGCCGGCGCTGACGTGTCGTCCGACGACGCGATCAAGATTTTAGACTTTTTCAATCCGTCGGGCGTCATCGCCGCGCGCGGCAAAAAGATGCTCGACGAAGACTGGGAACCGTCGTGGGAGCTCACGATGGCGCGCAAAGACGTTCGTCTGATGATCGAAACGGCCGACGATTATCCGCTCGCGGCGTTGACTGGCGTGGCGAAGCGAATGGACGAGCTCATTGCTCAGGGGTGCGGCAGCGACGACCTCGCCGTCATCGCGAAGGATTCGCTTCGGGCTGAACCCACAGTTCAGCAATAGTGAGAATCGTCGGCGGGAAGTTCGCCGGGCGGGACCTCGTTTCGCCCGCGGACTTCCGCGTTCGGCCGACAGCGGAGCACATCCGCTCGGCACTTCTCGATCTTCTCGCGGACGACATCCGCGACGCTCGCGTCCTCGATCTGTTCGCGGGCACCGGGGCTCTCGGGCTCGAGGCGATCTCTCGAGGCGCGAAGTATGCCGACTTCGTCGAAACCCGGGCGTCGAGTTTGCATTCGCTCAAAGCGAACGTCGGATTGCTCCGTCTCAAAGACCGAACAAGAATCTTCAAGCGAGACGCGCTGCCATTCGCCGGCGCGCTCGACGCCGATCGGTACGATGTCGCGTTCGCCGACCCGCCGTACGAATCGCGAATGCTCGATCGCGTGATTGATGCGTGGAAGGAACGCCGATTTTCGCGCGTGCTCGCCGTCGAACATGCGAGCACGCACACGTTACCGAGCGGAGCGGCTCATCGCGTGTACGACGACACCGCTATAACTCTTTACCGGCTTTGAACTCGTGAATCATGCGGAAGGTGTTCCCTTCCGCGACGAACTTTTTGCCGGACTTCTTCCAATATTTGCGTAGCGGTCCGTTGATCGATTCGTACTGCCGCTTCTGGCGATCGGCGCTGTCGACCTTCTTGTAGATCGCGTATCGGACTTCGCCGAACGGGTCGATGATCAGCGTGACGCCGCCCATGAAGTCCATCAGATCCTCGTTGTGCTTCACCGTGCACGACTGAGTCACCTCGGCGACGAGGTCGAACAGGACTCCGCCATCCGGACCGACACGACGCGTCGTTCGCACCGACTGAACGATCGGCGGCGCGGCGTACGTCAGGTTCTTCGGAAGCTTGGCACCCGGTGCCGCGAGATGCAGCTCCCGCGCGACGTCCGGCTTCACGACGAACTTCCCAAGGATGTTCGCCTGCCGGAGCAACTCTTTCTCCCCTGCCGAGTGGCTGGGATCGCCGTTGAAATACAAGTTTCCAAATGCCAGTTCCGGAATGCTCAACTTGGTCTTCGGTGCTTGCCATCGCACCGCGTCTTCCGACATGAAGAGAATGTTCGCAGGGAAGATCCGACGTCGCTGGAACGACCGCATCAGCGATTCGCGATAGCACCAGGGATCGTTCGCGACGACATCCGTGTCCGCCGTAATCAACGCACGCAGGTATTCGCCGAGGTCCATGTCGACCGGCGGGCAATAGTCGATCGCCCGGATGCAGATATCGAGAAAATGCGCCGCGATGTCGCTCGCCTCCTGGGCAACCATCTTCACGAGCTCGTCGCTCATCGAGACGCGACCGACATCCTCCGGTGCGATCCCCGCGACGCGGAAATATCTCGCGCTCTTTCGACGAAAGACCGTCGCGAACGCCTCGAAGATCGCCGAAACGAGCACGGTGCCCATCTGATGCGGCTCCATGCCGGGCGAATACGCGAGCGGACCATCGGTCGCTCCTGCCGCATTCAGCGCGTCGGAGTCGAACGTGTCGATGTGCTCGACATCGACGGCCGAGCGAAGCGGCAGCACACTGCCACGGTGCGACGTCGCATACCCAAACTCTCGCGCCAGTCCCGTGAGCAGCGACGCCTGCCCCATTTCGCCGCGTGAATCTCGCAGTCCCTGCTCGACGACGTCCGGAAAACTGAAATGCTGCAGCAGCGCGACGACGTCCGAAAATCCTTCGTGAAATCCGAGCACGTCCGGATTCATCGGCGACGAAAACTCGGAGCGCAGCGAATCGAGCAGAGCATGTGTCGTCTCGTGCGCAACGACGTCGTGGGACAGCGACGTGAACACGAGTCCCCGCGGAATCGTATGCCCCGCCGGATTCGCCTCGGCGTGGAACCACCCGAATGACAAGCCGCCTTCTTCGCGATCGTAGTACGCGTTGCGCTCGTACATTCCGAACGGACGAATACGAAGCCGCGTGCAGCTCGCGCCTTCTTCCGGATCGACCGACCACGCGATGTCGCGGCCGAGTGCTTTGCGAAACGCCGCGTAAGTCAGCATGCACACGGCGTACGTCATCTGCAGATGGAACTGTCCGTTCGCCGGTGTCGGCGAGAGACCACTCGACAAGAGCAACGACGTGTCGTCGAGATTGAGCGGCTGCGCGGTCAGCGGCGAGGGCACTTTCTCGCAATGCACCGCGAAGAGATGGCCGATCGGCCCGGCCTCGAGCGACTCGTACGGGACGCTCACGGTTGCGACGCCGCCGAGCCGATAGGACACCGACGGATCGAGCGTATAGATGCGCAACGGACGCACCGATGGCGCGCCCGAAACGCGGCGGAATGGCTCCGTTCTCGCCTGCCGCACTACACGATCGCTGATCTCGTACGGCTGCGGCTCAGGCGCAGCAGGAGTATTTACTGTTTTCTTATTACCAGCTTGTCCGGCGCTTGCTCGACGATCTGATGTTCCTCCCCGCCGCGATTCCCCGCCGCGCCGAAGTTGAACACGACCTTTCCGTCCTTTTGGCTCCATGTCGTTCGATCGACCTCGTGTGCGCGGTCGTCGGCACCGGTCGCAAGCTTGCGCACGGTGCCGTCGTCACCGAATTCGAGATACTCCTTCGGCCGACGCGTTGGCGGAATGTCGCCACTGGCATCGCGGTACACCGCGCCGCCTTCGTCGTCGTCGCCGGGAACGTGTACCCACCGCTTGTTCGTCAACACACTCGCACCAGCATGCTACCAGAGTCCGCGCCGAGGTCCGTTGAGCGTCGCGCGAATGCGCGCGATCTGCTGCGTCGTGAACATGAACATCGCGTCGTCATCCGTATAGTCCATGTAGTTCATGAACATGTCGCCGTTCGGACCGTTATTGCACGTAACGTGCGGAAACGCCGGCTTTCCAAAGTTCGGACCCGCCGCGTTCGGCGTGTCGGCGACGAGATCGCTTCCGCTGCAATCCGGCGTGTCACCCCAGATGTGGCGGAGATTGAAGTAGTGCCCGATCTCGTGTGTCGCGGAGCGTCCCTTGTTGTACGGAGCCGCGGCAGTGCCATTCGTGCCGAAGGCTTTGTAATGAATGACGACACCATCCGTCGCCGGCGGCCCACCCGGGAACTGCGCATAGCCAAGCAGTCCGCCGCCGAGCGCGCAGACCCAGATGTTGAGGAACTTCTTGGTGTCGACGGGCGGTACGCCCCCTGTCGTCGCCTTTTTCACGCCGTTGTCGTCGCTGAACGATGATTTCGCCGTCTTCGTTCGCGTGATGTGATCGAGCACGAACTTCACCTTCGCGTCGCTGACCAATCCCTTGAATGCCGTCGGCGTTTTCGACTTGTCGGTGTTCGTCGCGCGGAAATCTTTGTTCAAAACCGCGATTTGCGTCTTGATCTGCGCGTCGGAGATGTTCTGCACGTCTGTCTGATAGACGACGTTCACGACGACCTTGATCGTCGCGACGGGCACGTCCGTGATCTTCTCGCCGCTGTTCCGGTACTTCGCAGTCTGTTCCTCGAGCTTGAACAGTTTGTCGCGGAACGACGGATACATCTCGAGCAACCGCATGTGATTCGACATCGTGCCGCAGTTGCGCTGGGGAGGCAACGGCGCGTTGTCGACGGCGGAACGTGTGACGGTGGATTTCGCGCGCTTCGACGTTTTCGAAGATGACGCGCGCTTCTTTCTGGCGGCCATGCGAACCCTTTCCGGTTTGACCGGAGGCTATGCGCCGACGCTTTCGTCGGCGTGCATGACGGCGGGAACTTTCTACGGGGGGCTCTTCATCGCGCCTCGCCTGCGTCCCACCGCAACAAACAGCGTGTCGCTGGCTTGAATGCGGCCGGCAACGCGCGCCTTACAATGTGCGCGTCGGGCTCGCCCGGATAGTCCCTGACGACGGACGCTTGCTTCGGCTCGCGACGCGTCTTCTCTTTCATCTGGCTCGCAAGCACCGTCGGTTCCCCATCTCGAGAACACCAATGCGTCTCGCCTCCCAGCTTTCGTTGGGCGCAGTCCTCTGCGCCACCGTCGTTTCGACCGCCATCGCTCAGAACAAGCCGATTCCTCCGAGCGCCCAGCAAATCGCGGAAGCCGTCACTGCGCTTCCCGCCGATCTCCGGGCCGGCGCCGCAGTCCTTGGCTACACACCCGAGGGAAAGCTCGTGTCGCTTCGCGAAGGCAAGAACGACATGATCTGCCTCGCCCCCGCTCCGACCGAAAAGGACTTCCACTCGGCGTGCTATCACAAGGCGATGGAGCCGTTCATGGCCCGCGGCCGCGAGCTCCGCGCGTCGGGAGTGACGGGCCCGCAAGTCGACACGGTGCGCTTCGCCGAAGTGAAATCCGGCAAGCTGAAGATGCCGACGTCGCCGACGATGCTGTATCAGATCTTCGGTGGCAAGTTCGATCCGGCAACCCAGAACGTGAAGGAAGGCCAATGGCTGTACGTGACGTACATGCCGGGCGCGACCTCCGCGACGACGGGGTTGTCCTCGAAGCCGTCGGACAAGAGCCCGTGGATCATGTTCCCCGGCACACCGAAGGCGCACATCATGTTCTCGGTGGGGATGTAACTCCTCGCCGTGAGATGAAACGCATCGCCGCCCTGGTGTCGCTCGTCGCAATCGCGGCGTGCCGAAGCTCGGTCGAGAACGCATTGGGTAGCCCGACGGGCAACTACTCGCTCGTCAGCGTGGATGCTTCGCCGGTTCCGTTCAAATCCGGGACAAATGTCACGGTCCGCGGGACGATCACGCTGAAGAGCAGCGGCGACTACTCGTTGACGCAGGCGGACAGTGCGACGACCGGTGCGGTGACGAATACGTCATCGAGCGGCCAGTGGAGCTTGAACGACAACGCGCTCGCGTTGCTTTCGGGCGGGACGATCGAGCTCGGGATCGTGACGATCGACTCGATTCGGCTTGGTCACGCGGGCCATCAGAATGTCTACGTGCGGCACTAGTCTCGGTCGCGGGGCGTAAGCAACCAGGGATCGCTGTCTGCGACCGATGTCATCCCGACCGCAGTGAGGGATCGCTCCGCGACCGATGTCATCCCGAACGCAGTGAGGGATCGCTATACCGCCGAGGCAGTTCAACCCCCTCACCAGAAAAGCGATCCCTAACTTCGCTCAGGATGACTAGAAAAGTCTAATAGAGCCGAGAGTAAATTTCCCGCACGAGCGCGTCCGGAACGTTGCTGAATCGCAACCGATCGCTCCCAGGTATCACGACCGCGCGACGGATCTGTCCGTCCCGCAATCGATAGTACACGTATCGTCGATCACCTCTGTTCGACGTGCGAACGACCGTGTACCCATGGCGGCCAAATGCGTCCCGCAACGCGACGACACCGTCATCGGCGCGATACAGCTTCTTCGCCTGCCCCGGTGGGAGCCCGCCCTTCTTCGCGAGCCCCGGTGGAACCTTTCCCTGGCGAGCCAGGCCGGGAGGAACCCGATACTGCTCTCGCGAGCGGTACTGGTCGTGATCGCGTTCCTTGTGCCCTTTCCCCTGCGCCTGCGCCGCTCCGAACGTCAGGCACAACCCGGCCATCGCAAGCCCCAACGTCTTCACAATTGATGATTTTCTCATGACACTCCCTCGGACACGTTGTCGCGAAGCCCGATCGCTGCCTCGTTTCCCGATCTTAGAAAGGCATCTTTGGGGCCGACGAACCGAGCGGGGGCGGAAATCGACATTGAACGATTTGTTGCCGAGCCGTACAATTGCTGCGCCTACTTCGAGCTCTCATCAATGACCGATCTTTCCCGCCGCCAGTTTCTCGCGGCATCGGGCGCCACCGCGGCAGCGATCTGGATCACGGCTGAATCGCGCGAACTGCTCGCCGCCGGACTCCATGCCACGCAAGCGAAGCAGTTCGAGACTTTATCTGCCGCCGACGCAGCCGACATCGACGCCGCCACATCGCAGATCATTCCAACCGACACGACGCCGGGCGCGCGAGAAGCGCGCGTCGTCTACTTCATCGACAAGAGCCTCGCGACGTTTGCGAAGGATCAGAAGAAGCCGTTCGCCGATCTCGTGAAAGAACTCCGAGCGCGAGCAGCCAAAACACAAAAAGGCGCGAAGTCGTTCGCCTCGCTGACGAGCGCTCAACAGATCGCGGTGCTCACCGCGCTCGAGAAAGAGAAGCCGAACCTCTTTGGACCGCTGCGCTTCGCGACCATGGCGGGAATGCTTGCCAATCCCGAGTACGGCGGCAACTACAACAAGTCAGGCTGGAAGATGATTGGCTTCGTCGACCAGTTCTCATGGTCCGCTCCCTTCGGCTGGTACGACCAACATGCCTGAGCATCGTCACCCTGCACTCGCGCCGCTGCAACAGAGCACGGTCAAATACCGTCCGGATGAAGAAGTCGACTTCGTCGTTGTCGGATCAGGTGCCGCTGGCGGCATCGTCGCCAAAGAGCTATCGACCGCCGGATTCAAGGTGGTCGTGCTCGAGCAAGGCCCGTGGCGGACGGAGAAGGACTTCGTCCACGACGAGATCAAGATCAACCAGCAGAATCTTCTAACAAACGACTGGACAAAGTCGCCGAACACGTTTCGCAAGACCGAGAAGGAGATCGCGAAAAACCAACCGTGCGTCATGTATGGCCGCATGGTCGGCGGAACGAGCAATCATTTCTCGGCGAACTTCTGGCGCTTTCGCGAAATCGATTTCAAAGAGGCGAGCGCCAAAGGAACGCTCGCCGGCACCGGTTTTACCGATTGGCCGATCACGTACCAAGACCTCGAGCCATACTACACCAAGGTCGACTGGGAGGTTGGAATCTCCGGCGCGCCAGGGCCCTATGATCCGCCGAGGTCCAAAGGCTATCCAATGCCCCCGCATCCGCCGAAATCGACGGGTGTGCTTCTCGAGACCGGCGCGAAGAAGCTCGGGTACAAACCATTCGCGGCGCCGATGGCCGTCGCCTCGAGGCCGTACGACGGACGCTCGGCCTGCGCGCAATGCGGCTTCTGTCTCGGGTTCGGTTGCGAGGTGCGCGCGAAGTCGAGCTCACTCGTCACGGTGATCCCGAAGGCCGTCGCGACCGGCCGGTGCGAGGTTCGACCGAATTCCTACGTTAGAAAAGTCGAAACTGACGCCAAGGGCCGCGCGGTCGGCGTGAAGTATTTCGACGCCGACAAGAAAGAGATCTTTCAGCGCGCAAAGGCTGTCGTCGTTTGCGCCAACGGCGCCGAGACGCCGCGCCTTCTGCTGAACTCGAAAACGAACTTGTTTCCGCAAGGACTCGCGAATTCGAGCGGCTATGTGGGCAAGTATCTGATGTTTAACGGCGGAGGCATTAGCAAAGGCTTATTCGAGCATGAGGTGAACGGCTTCAAGGGTCTCGTCGCGACGCGCATCGTGTGGGATCTCTATGAGCTCGACAAGAAGCTCGGACTCGTCGGCGGCGGCGGATTCGACTACCGATTCGACGCAACGCCGATCGGATTCGCGCTCGGCGGACTCCCGCCGAAGGCACCGACGTGGGGATCGGCATACAAGAAGATGCTTGCGAACAACTACAATCGCACGGTCTTCTGCTTCGGCCACACGACGTCACTGCCGGTAGAGACGAACAGCATCTCGCTCGATCCAACCGCGAAGGATGACTGGGGAATTCCCGCGATCCGCATGACCTATCAGGATCATCCGCAGGACCTGAAGCTCTACAAGTATTTCGCGGACAAGGGAGAGGAGCTGCTGAAGGCGTCAGGCGCCGTGCAAACCTGGCAAGATCCAACCGAGAGCCAGCAGTTCAGCGTACATCTCCTCGGCACGTGCCGCATGGGCAACGACGCGAAGAAGTCGGTCGTC
>Ga0070683_100002936_pt1 | contig 13662 bp, 14 predicted proteins | sample KBSC713LmetaG_FD_64662 | JGI IMG/M metagenome (GOLD analysis project Ga0070683, IMG submission 64662) | Corn rhizosphere microbial communities from Kellogg Biological Station, Michigan, USA - KBS C7.1-3L metaG | ecosystem: Host-associated > Plants > Roots > Rhizosphere ...
GGAACACGGGAATCATAATCCTGGGGTCGGGGGTTCGAGTCTCTCCCCCGCTACCATGTTGATATCGTTGTACTTTCCTCGAATTTATGGCCTCGAAAATCGACTCTGGAAAGGGTCGAAAAATCCTTCTGTACCCACTTTTGTACCCAAGGATTCGAAGCCTTGCACCGGCGGGAGCGATCGCGCACGCTGGCTCCATGAATGACAACGATAAGTGGGTCCTCGAACGGCTCCCCGGCGAAAGCGATGACGAGTATCGCGAGGCGGCAGAGTTCTGGCGACGCGAACTCGCTCAGCTCGTCGACGGCGTCTCGATCAGCGATCATCTGGAGGCCGGGCGCGCCGTCCTGATCGATGCTCGCGGGCCGGAACACGTCGGCGTCGTGGCGACACGCGAGATGGCGGAGAGCGGCGAGCCGTCGTCTCCGGAGTTCAACGAGACGGCGCAGGCCGCGGCGCGGGCGGCCGGCGACGCAGAGATCGACGACATGCTCGGATGATACATTCTTGGAGCAGAAACGCGATCGTGTCCCGTCGTTGTAACATCGCTGCGTAAGCGATCTTCGACCGAGTGCCCTAAAAATAAGTGATTTTCGACCGGCGTAAGTGTTTTTCGACCATGAACGATTTTGCACCTGGGCCGTCCGGATTGAAGATTCTAGTGGATCGAATCTAACAGTTGATGCCCTCGTTTGACGGCGGCGAGGATTTTGTCTGGGTCTGCGGTCCATGTGAAGGGCTTTGGCTCATGATTGGTCTCGTCGAGGAAACGGTTGATGGCGGCCTTGAGCTCGCGGACGGATCGGAAGACGCCGCGCTTGAGGCGGCGCCGTGAGAGCTTGGCGAAGAAGCCCTCGACGGCATTGAGCCATGAGGAGGAGGTGGGCGTGAAATGGAAAGTGAAGCGCGGATGGCGATCGAGCCATTTGCGGACCTTCGGGTGCTTATGGGTCGCATAGTTGTCGAGAATGACGTGGACGGCCTTGTTGGCGGGTATTTGAGCCTGGATCTGGTTGAGGAAGCGGATGAACTCCTGATGCCGATGCTTCTGCATGCAGCGCCCGATGACCTTGCCCTCGAGGACGTCGAAGGCGGCGAACAGCGTGGTGGTGCCGTTGCGCTTATAATCGTGCGTCATCGTAGCGGCACGCCCCTTCTTCAGCGGCAGGCCTGGCTGTGTACGGTCGAGCGCCTGGATTTGGCTCTTCTCGTCGACCGAGAGAACGATGGCATGCTCGGGCGGATTGACATAAAGCCCCACCACGTCATGCAGCTTGTCGACGAAGTTGGGATCATTCGAGAGCTTGAACTGCCGGACGCGATGAGGTTGCAGTCCATGCGCGCGCCAGATGCGTTGCACCGAGCTTGCGCTGATCCCCGTCGCCTTCGCCATCAGGGTTGCGGTCCAGTGCGTGGCCTCGACTGGCGGATCGCTCTGGGTGAGGGACACCACGCGTGCCGCGACGCTCGCTCCGAGCGGTGGAATCCGCGAACGGCGCGTCTTGTCGCGCAGAAGGCCCTCGAAGCCTTCCCGCATGAAGCGTTCTTGCCAGCGCCAGACGCAGGTCTTGGACTTGCCGGTCCGGCGCTTGATCTCGTTGGTGCCGACTCCGTCCGCGCTCAACAACACGATCTCGGCCCGCCAGACCTGCTTTTGTGGCGCATTGCGATCCCGCACGAGTGCCTCCAGCCGGAGGCGATCAGACGGGCTAACAGTAATGGAAATACCGGTTCGCATGCGCCAGATTCGCATGCAATCGGCTCCGGAGGAATCCCTTCCGGGATTCAATTGTCAGATTTGATCCACTAGGTACACCGTTGCGCCGGCGGCAGCTGCGTGGCTGCTCAGCGGGCGATCTTCACGCGTGATGTGCGCCTCCAAGTGCCGCCGACAAGGCTTCGGCTTCGTCCCGAAGAGGCTTCCGCACATCTTCCGCTCGCTTCCTCGTCAGTCGAGACGAGGGACCGGTGATCGCCAAAGCTCCGAGCAGTCGCCCGCCGGCGCCGAACACCGGCATCGCCATCGACGCGACATGAGGATCGGTCACACCACTCGAATAGATCGGGAAATCGACCTTGGACGGAGGCTTGCCGCGGGCCGGATCAAACTTCTCCAGAACCTGAGCGATTGAGGACTTGTCCATCGGTCGGAGATCTCCTGGGCGGACGTGCATCCGTAGAGGGTGCGGCGAGTCGACCCGCAGGAGGCACAAGCGCTGGTTGCCCCGCCGTATATAGAAAGATGCGGTTTCGCTTGAGAGCGCCACTAGCCTCTCCAGCGCGGGTGTCACATGCGTCTCGAGTGCGAATGACGAGAGATAAGCCGAGCCGAGACGGGCAATTTCGGTGCCCAGCCGATACCGGCCATCCGGTATCCGCTCGATTAGTCCGAATCGCTCGAGCGACACGCACAACCGCATGATCGTGCTTTTGACCAAGTCGGTTCGCCGTGCGAGCTCCGTTAGTTCGAGCGCGTCATCGCCGCGTCTGAACGCGGTAAGCACCGTCAGGAGACGATCGGCGGACGCTACTCCCGAGACTTGTGGACGGGCGCGGACTTTACGATCCATCATGCGACGCAATACCGTAATTGTTCCTGTTGGCTCAACTGCAAGTAGTCGATCCGATCCGCGGTTCTCGATCAGCGGATAATGCCTGTCACGGGCGTCAAAAGCCAGATTGGTCGTCGAAATTCCATGCCGGACGGCCCGGTGGCTGCTGTTCACGGGAGTTCGAGATCGGCGGCTGGGAGCTGATAGGTTCGGACGGCTGTGCCGCAAAACAGCTCATACCGTTCGGATCGTGTTAGGTCCTTCGTCATGATCTTATAAGCGTTCCACAGCGACACGTAGCCAACCATGCCTTTGTCGACAGGGAAGTTGCTCTCGAACATGCACCGTGCCGGCCCGAACAACTCGATCGCGGTCATCACGTAGGGCGCCCAAACCAACGCGAGCGCGGTCGACGACGGTGGTTCGGGATTCTCCTGGAAATCAAATCCACCGACGCGCATCGCGAGCCCGCCGAGTTTCAAGACGACGTTCGGCAGATCGGCTAGGGTCTTCAGATCAACTGACCATCCTGCGAACACCTGCTCACGGTGGTTCCGGTAGGGACCGATGCCGAGCGGACCGCCCAGATGGTCGAGCACGATAAGCGTGTCCGGGCAGGAATGTGCCAGTTCCGCGACCTCGACTAGCTGAGTGTGGTAAGCCCACACGTCGAGCGTCAGGCGATGCGCGGGTAGGCGGTGCGCGCCAGCCAGGAATTGCGGATGTGTCAGCAGACCGGGCTGCGGCGGTACGGGGTTCGAGATAATGTCCGGATCAGGGTGCCATGCGGTTTGATTGCGTACGCCGCGAAGCCTGTCGCCTCCAGCCCTATGCAAGGACTCGAGCACAGGTTCAACGCGGTCTCCCAGCATTAAGTCAGCGAATCCCACTATGGCGGCGCACGCCAAGCGCCGACCGTACAGACCGCTCGCCGCCTGGGCGGCGACGCCGTTGGCGAATTCCACCTCGCCAACGGGTTGCAGCTCTGGCGGCAGGCTCGCTCGATACATCGAGCGGCTCTGGACGAAGACGGTTGCCCGAATATCGTGCCCGCTTCGCATGTCGCCGAGCAGATCATCGAACAAGTACCGCTGTCCGGGCCGGTCCCATAAGTGATGATGGCTGTCCACGATCGGGAGTTCAGGCTCGATGGCTTGCTCCCGGCTTTGCGCCAACCAATCCGGACGGACGGGCAGATGCGCGGGCGAGGGGGCCGTCACGTCTCGATCTCGCAACCCAGCCGCTTGAGCGAAGCGTCTACCCAAGCGCGGTCGTTGCGTCCTTCCGCGATCGCGAGCATCTGCTTTTCTTCGGCCGCATGTTTAGCCGATGCGTCCGCATAGACTTTTTCCGCGTGCTCGTAGGGCACGCACAGAAGCCCATCGTCGTCGCCTATCAGGAGATCACCGGGCTCGATCACCATGCCGTCCATGGCGATCGGAACGTTGATTTCACCGGGGCCATCCTTGTAGGGACCGCGGTGGCTGATGCCAGCGGCAAAGATTGGAAAGTCATGGTCGCGAATCCAGGCGAAATCACGCACTGCGCCGTTGATCACGATACCCGCAATGCCGCGCTTTTGGGCGTGAGAGATCATCAACTCGCCGATGAGCGCATTCGTGAGGTCGCCGCCGCCGTCGACGGCAATCACATCGCCCGCCGAGGCGATGTCGATAGCCTTGTGGATCATCAAATTGTCGCCTGGTCGCGTCTTCACCGTCAAAACCGGTCCGGCCATGACGCCGCCGCTGTGCAAAGGCCTCAACCGAGCCCCGCCGGCTGCCATGCGAGACATCGAGTCGCTGATATTTGCGACCGGAATCGCGCGGAAGCGCTCAACGATCTCACGGTTCACTTCCCGTCGGCGCTTCAAGATACGAAATCCGATCATACCCAATCTCCCTTCGACGTTGCGACGCGGAACCCTTGAGCGAGAGCCCATTCGAGAGGGGCTCAAAATCGCTGGTCGCTCCGCCGGCATTTTTGTGTGAATGAAATCGGAAGGTAGTCCAAGAGAACGAAAAATGCAACGGCGTTTCATTTGTTGTATTGCGACATTGCCTCGATTACAAGGCTCGCCAGAACAAGGGAGGACTAAGGTGGCGGGTTCAGTATCGCTCACGCGGAGAACGGTCTTGGCTGGGTTGACCGTTGCCGCAGTTTCTCGCGCTTCGACGGCGCAGGCTGACGACGTGCGCTGGTCGAGTGGTTCCGAGAAGCCGCGCTTCGTCGCTCCGCCCGGTGCAACGGACTGTCATTTCCACACCTATGACAAAAATTTCCCCGTCATGAAGAATGCTACACTCCTTCCCGAAGACGCGTTGCCCGACGACTATCGCGCGCTTCAGCGCCGGCTAGGCATGAGCCGGGGCGTCATCATCCAGCCCTCGACGTATGGTACGGACAACAGGCTCCAACTCGCTTCTCGGCAAGCGCTCGGCCCCGACAATTTTCGTGTGGTAGCGGTGGTATCTGAAGATATCTCGGATGCCGACCTGAAAAAGCTCAACGAACAGGGTGTTTGCGGCGTCCGCTTCAATCTCGCATATCCCGGCGTGTTGACGTTTGCATCGCTCAAGTCGCTCGCTCCACGGCTCGACGATCTCGGCTGGCACTGCCAATTTAATATTCGGCCGGATCAACTCGAAGACAACGCGGAGCTACTCAAATCACTTCCTGCGCGGCTCGTTTTCGATCATATGAGCCAAGTGCCGCAACCGGCCGGTCTCGATAGCAAGGCCTACAAGATCACGCGCGAATTGATCGACCGCGGCAAAACGTGGGTGAAATTGTCCGGACCCTACGTGAACACCAAGAAGGGCCCGCCCAACTACGAAGATGCGGGTATCGTTGCGGCAGCCTACGCCAAAGCGGCGCCCGAACGCCTGGTTTGGGGCAGCGATTGGCCGCACCCGTCGGAGAAGGAACACAAACCGGACGATGCGCGCCTGTTAGATCTCTTTAGCGAATGGGCTGAAGGCGAAACCGTGTTCAAGCGCATTCTCGTCGACAATCCAAGCGAACTATACGGCTTTACGCCGGTCGGCAAATGAGCTTTTTTGCCCCACCACGCCGGATCGAGACGACCGTCTTTACGCGCCTTCCAGAACGGTACCGTAAACCACGCCAGACCTTGTGGGCAGACGCCAATCAAAGCGGCCGCGCGATCGATTCGTTCCTCGAAGGCCCATCGTTCGATCGTCAAGGTCGCCTTTACGTGACCGATATCCCGTTTGGGCGGATATTCCGCGTCAGCCCGGAAGGTGAGTGGGAGCTCGCATCGGAGTACGATGGATGGCCAAACGGTTTGAAGATTCACCGCGACGGCCGCGTGTTCATCACGGACTACAAGCGCGGAATCATGTCGCTGGATCCCGCCAGCGGTGCGGTGACGCCCTATCTCGAGACAGCCGCGAGCGAAAGCTTCAAAGGCGTGAACGACCTGGTGTTCGCGCCGTCGGGCAATCTGTATTTCACCGATCAGGGCCAGACCGGATGCACGACCCTACGGGCAGGGTCTGGAAACTAACGCCGGAAGGCCGGCTCACCTGCCTCATCAATACGATCCCAAGCCCGAACGGCATCGTCGTCGATCAGGAGGAAAGCTTTCTACTTGTCGCGGTGACGCGAGCCAACCAGATCTGGCGCGTGCCGCTGCCGGCCAGCGGTCTTACGACAAAGGTCGGGATCTTCTCGCATTTGCACGGCGGACCGGGCGGCCCGGACGGATTGGCTCTGGACAGCGAAGGAAGTCTGCTGGTCTGCCATACCGGGTTCGGTTCGGTGTGGCGGCTGTCGCCCTTGGCTGAACCGCTGGACCGCATCGTATCCTGCGCCGGCGTGGGGACGACGAACCTTGTGTTCGGCGGACCGGAACGCAAGAGCCTCTTCATCACCGAAAGCCGTACCGGGACGCTGCTCCGGGCCGAACTCGAAACGCCGGGACTGTCGATGTTCTCGCACGCCGACTAGCTCAGCGACCGCGAAGAAGGGCCAGCAGAGCTTGCGCGGGATGGGGCAGAATCTGCCCGTCTACGAGTTTGACCTGTGATCGGCAGGAATAACCGCTCGCGAGCAATCGGCTTCCATTTGCCCACAGGGCAACCTGAGGTCCCCAGCTCATTCTGTAGATCTGTTCGGACGTGGTTCGGTGTTCGGCCTCATGACCGTATGTCCCGGCCATGCCGCAGCAGCCCGACGGCAACACCCGCAGCTTCGCACCTGCCGCCTCGAACGCAGTTTGCCAGTCTCTGAGACTGGCCACGGCGAGGGAACGCTCCGAGCAGTGAGGTAAGAGCAGATATTCGCCGCCCGATTTGATAGCCCTTGGTATGATCTCGCGGTGATGGGCCAACCATTCCTGGAGCAGAAGTACGGGGGGCGGCCGGTCGGCTTGAGCCAGCAAGTCGTATTCTGAGCGATACGTAAGTGTCATTGATGGGTCGACCCCGATCAACTCGACGCCCGTGGCCGCCAGCTCGCGCAGCATCGCGGCATTCCGCGTCGCGGTCCTATCAAATGCGCCGAGGTAGCCGTGTACGTGAAGCGGCTTTCCGTTCGGACGGAAGGGCGCCAGGAATGCTCTGAAGCCGATCGACTGGATGAGGTCGAGCACCGCCAAGACGACGTGGGTCTGGTAGAAACTCGTGAACGCGTCCTGGACCAGGACCACGCTGCGAGCGCGTTCGTCGGTCGATTGGGCGGCCAGCGCCTGCGGGGTCGCAAATGCGATCCCGCGCGCTGCGAGTTCGCGTCGTATTGAAATGCTGGAGAAGGTCGGCGTATGAACCAAGCCGAATATCCGCATCGCCTCACGGCCGAGTGGGCTCTCGATTAGCGAATTGTAGAGCCATCCCATTTTGCGCAGCGTTGGAAGTATCGTCTCCAGATTTGCAACCAAATGGTGCCGCGCCGGTCGCAGATAGCGGCCGTAGTACAATTCGAGAAATTTGGCTCGGAAAGTGGGCACGTCCACCTTGATCGGGCACTGACCACTGCATGACTTGCACGCAAGGCAGCCTTCCATCGCGTCCATGACCGCATGAGAGAAGTCCGGTTCGCGTGCCCATGTATTTCGCAGCTTCGCGGGAAGCTGCCGAAAACCCGAGTTTTTTCGCAGTGCGGACGCCTCGGCTACCGGATCTACGCCGAGGGCAGCCAATCGTCGCAGCCATTCGCGCGTTAGCGATGCCCGGCCTTTTCGGAGAATGGCAGCGATCGCGCGTGGCCTTATAGGACGGGCACATCGCTTCGTCCGGATCCCAGGAAAAGCACGCGCCGTTGCCGTTGCAGTGTAGCGCTTCGTCGTAAGCGACTCGAACTCGACCGGGAATCGTTCGGTCGAGCTGACCGCGCGTTGTCAATCCATCGATCTTCAGCAACTGCCCGTCCCGGGGCGCGGCGATCTTGCCCGGATTGAGCTGGTTTCGTGGGTCGAAGGCCGTCTTGATCGACTGCAGGGCAGGGTAAAGCGGACCAAAGAAGCGCGGTGAGAACTCAGAGCGCACGCCTTTGCCGTGTTCGCCCCAAAGCAGCCCACCATATTTTCTGATGATGCGGACGACGTCTTCCGTCACCTCTCGGATGAGGGGCTCCTGTTCAGGATCCTGCGTTTTCCCATACAGACAGGAGCCTTGGCCGCTTGCATCGGTGCTGATCATGCCACCGATCGTTGCGCGATTGGAGAAGTTCGGGCGGAAAGAACAGCCCATGTTCCGCCAGTGCAGCATTGAGCTGATCCTTTACCACGCCGGCCTGAACGCGCACCCAGCGTTCGGCCGCATTGATCTCCAGAATCCGGTTCATGTGGCGCGAGACATCCACTACCAAGCCGTCCGTAAGCGACTGTCCGTTAGTGCCGGTTCCACCTCCACGCGGCGCGAAGACAATTTCCTCGAAGCGGGCGTCGGCGGCGGCACGGGCAATGCGGACCAGATCGTCGATCGTGCGCGGAAAGACGAGGATTTGCGGAAGAAGTTGGTAGATCGAATTGTCAGTCGCTGAGACGACCCGGTCGCCGTAGGCCGGCGCAAGGTCTCCCTCGAAGCCGCGCAGGCGAAGCTCAGTCATCAGCTCGGTATGCAGCGGCGCCGGCGCCAGCATATTCGAAACGCGTGGCAGCATTCTCTCGCTGTCCTCTACAGGCCGTAACTCGCGCTCGGTCCAACATTTTTCACGGTGAACACCATCCAAGGTCATTGAAGGCGGTGCCTGGCGTGCCAAAAAATGAAACACCGTTTCAAAATGGATTGCAAGTCGTCTCTCGCTGGGCTATGTGACGAGAAGGCCGGGAAATACAGGCCGTTTGAGAGGATGGAATGCCACTTGGCTCCGCCGGTTCGGCCGATACCAGCTTCACGCTCGAGCAAGAGCAGGTACTGTCGAAGGTGCTTCGGCGCATCGTTCCGTTTCTGCTGCTCTGCTACATCGTCGCCTATCTCGATCGAGTGAATGTCGGGGTCGCCAGCCTGACGATGAACCATGATCTCCGGATTTCACCGTCTCAGTACGGGTGGAGCGCCGGGCTCTTTTTCTTTGGCTATTTTCTGGCGGAAGTGCCGAGCAACCTCGCCCTGCAAGCCTTCGGCGCCCGCAAATGGATCGCGAGAATCCTTATCACATGGGGTCTGCTATCCGCGGCCACGGCTTTCGCGGTCGGCCCGACCAGCTTTGGCGTCATGCGATTCCTGCTCGGAGTGGGAGAGGCGGGTTTCACGCCAGGCGTATTCCTCTATTTCACTTACTGGTTTCCGGCCCGCGCCAGAGGGACTGCCACCGCAGCCTTCCTGCTGGGAATCCCGATCGCAAATATCATTGGCAATCCGCTTTCGAGTTCAATGCTCGCCTTGGATGGCTTCGCCGGCCTGCACGGCTGGCAGTGGCTGCTCATCCTCGAAGGCTTGCCCGCCACTATCCTCGGATTCGTCTGTCTATTCACGCTGACCGACAAGCCCGAGCAGGCCAAATGGCTGAGTCCTGACGAGCGAGCGTGGCTCGCCGAAGTGCTCGCCAGTGAACGCCAGGCAATTGCTGCCAAACACGCGTCGAGTTTGAAGGATGCATTCACGAACTGGCGAGTGCTTGTATGCGCAGCCGTTAATTTCTGCGCGATTATCGGTTCGGTTGGCTTGGGCCTGTGGATGCCGCAAATCCTGAAAGGGTTCGGCTTTGGCGTTGTCACGGTGGGATTCCTGGCTGCAATTCCCTACATTTGCGGTGCCGTCGCGATGATGCTTTGGGCTCGTATTTCGGACCGCGGAGGCAAACGCAGTTGGTTCGTCGCCTTCGCTCTTGTGTTGGGCGCAGCGGCGTTGGTGGCATGCGGCTACGCGACGTCATCCGCAACGATCTCGATCATCGCACTCTGCGGCGCCGTCGTCGGGATCATGTGCTACCAGTCCACGTTCTGGCCGATCCCGTCGAGTTTCCTGACGGGAAGCGCGGCCGCGGGCGGTCTCGCCTTGATTGTCTCGATCGGCAACCTCGGTGGGTTCGTCGGTCCTTACCTCATCGGCATCATCCGAGAATCGACGGGCAGCTTCTCCTGGGCTCTCATCGCGGTTGCCGCCTTCCTCTTGCTCGCGGCGATCCTCATCCGGCTCGTTGGCGTCAGTCTGCACGAGAGCAGATTAGCTTCGCCCACGACCGCACACGCAAAACCGTAAGTTCCAATCGAAGGAGTTGGACATGAGTGAAAAGCATCAGTTTCGTCTAGGCCTCGTTGGTTACGGCGAGATCGGCAGCACGGTTGGCAAGGGCCTGCGCGAGGCCGGCCTGCAGCGAATCTTCTGTTACGACAAGTACGCGTTCAATGGCCCCTACGCGGACCTCATTCAGGACCGCGCTAAGGCAGCCGGGGTGACCCTCGTCAAATCCAACAGGGAACTCGCCGACGCCGCCGAGCTGATCTTCAGCGTCACGCCGGGTTCCTGCTCGCTCGAGAGCGCAGACTCCTTCGCTCCGGTCCTCAGCAACAAACACACATTTCTCGATTTCGCTTCCGCCACCCCGAAGATCAAGAAGAGCGTTGCGGACAAGCTTGCATCGAGCGGCGCGTTTCTCGGCGACGGCTCGATCGAAGGAACGCCGCTTCAAGGTTACTCCATGCGCATGCTGTCGAGCGGTCCCGCCGGCGAGCGCGTTCGCGATTGGCTCGTCCCATGGGGCATGCAGATCGAGTTCACCGGTCCGGTGCTCGGCACTGCCTCCGGCATCAAGATTATCCGCTCTGTCCTCATCAAGGGCATCGAGGCACTGACGGATGAGATGCTGCTCGCGGCCCGTCAATATGGGATCGACGAGATCGTCCTTGCGTCCGCCTCCAAGACGCTGGCGCGGCCCTTTATGGATACCGTCCACAGCCTCACGCCGTCCGGCGTGATCCACGCCAAGCGCCGCGCCGAGGAACTCGAAATGTCGGCGGACGCCGTCCAGGACGCCGGTATCGAGCCAATCATGGCGCGCGCGATCGCGGCCCGCCTGCGCTGGAAGGAGAGCCTGGGTCTGAAGGATCACTTCAAGGGAGTTGTGCCAGCCAACTACAAAATCGCCATCGATGCCATCGTGAGCAAGATGCAGGAACGCACGGCCAGCCAAAAGGCGGCCGAGTAACTGTTTGGATAAGGAGCGGGTCGTGTCTTCCGTGCTGACGAATCTTGAGCAACTTGAAAAAACGACGATGCGTCGGGTGATCCTCCGCCTGGTGCCGTTTCTGATGATCTGCTATTTCTTTGCTTTGCTCGATCGTGTGAACGTCGGCTTCGCAGCGTTGCAGATGAACAAGGAGCTGGGACTGACGCCGGCCATGTTCGGCTTCGGTGCGAGTCTCTTTTTCGTCTCCTACTTCTTGGTCGAAGTACCCAGCAATCTGGCGCTCCAAAAGGTCGGGGCGAGGCTCTGGATCGCCCGGATCATGATGACTTGGGGGGTGGTGACTGCTTGCATGGCTTTTGTGGTCGGGCCGAAATCGCTTTATGCGATGCGGTTCATTCTGGGAGCGGCGGAAGCGGGTTTCTTTCCCGGCGCAATTCTCTATCTGACATATTGGCTCCCTTCACAGTATCGGGCGCGCATTCTCGCGACGTTCACCGTGTCAATTCCCCTCGCCACTTTCATCGGTTCGCCGCTATCGGTGGGCCTCCTCGAATTGGATGGCGCGCTCGGCCTGCGCGGGTGGCAGTGGCTTTTCATTCTGGAAGGGATTCCGCCCTTATTGCTGGGGTTGGCCTGCTTGTTCATCTTGACCGACAAGCCGGCCCAGGCCTCGTGGCTCACGATCGAGCAGCGGCAATGGTTGGCCGGCCGCATGGATACGGAAGCGGCGGTGCGCAAACCCGTTGGGCATCTCTCGCTGTGGCAATTGGCGACCAACAAATACTTCCTGGTCATGGCACTGGTCTGCTCCGGCGCTTCCGCCACAGGTAGCGTGTTGTCCGTGTGGCAGCCGCAGCTTCTGAAGTCCTTTGGACTCTCGAATCTGCAAACTGGATTCGTCAACGCCATCCCGTACGGCATCGCAACGGTAGTCATGGTGCTTTGGGGTCGTCATTCGGATAACACGGCCGAACGCCGGTGGCACACGGCCATACCGCTGTTGCTTGCCGCAGGCGGCTTTACTGCGCTGGGCATGACCGGAACCGCGGTGGTTCCGACCGTCTTCATGGTCACCTGCTGTCTGGTTGGAGCCTATGCGTTCAAGGGACCCTTCTGGGCTCTGTCCGCAAGCTGGCTTTCGGCGAGCACGCTTGCGGCTGGCCTTGCCGGCATCAACGCGATTTCCAACCTTATCGGCGGCGGCCTGATGGTGAACGTGGTCGGTGTCGTCAAAGAGTGGACGGGCAGCTTCGTGCTCGGAATGCTTCCTCTCGCATTGCTCTGCGCCGCAGCCGCGGTCAGCGTCGTCGTCCTTGGACGTAGCGCCACGCGCACGACGGATGTCGCTACCGCGAAACCATGATGTCTCTCCGGCGGACATCTCGCTACCGGGCCTCTATCTCGACATGAGCCGAGGCTCCGCAATTTCGAAACGCGACACCGGCTTGGCTTCCGATGTCGAAGGCATGGATCTGATCCGCCCGGAAGGGCGGCCGGAGTAAAGGGGACGCGGCGTACGCGCCGCCGATCAAGAAGGAAGAAAGGACGCGCAATGCTCAAAGGATCCGATCTGCTGGTTCGGGCGCGGGAGAACGAAGGCGTTGACCGCGTCTTCGGATCGCAGCAACGCAGCGGCGGAGACGCTGTCGACCGGTTGGAAAAGCGCTGCTAAGGAAACGCAAGGGCAAGGAGAAAGCGTCGATGGATGCGAGAAAGTTGATACTGATAGCGCTTCTTGGCGGCGGAATGTTCGTCAATGCCATCGACCGCGGAGCCTTGGGAGTTGCCGCGCCCCAGATGCTCAAAGATCTGAAGATGGATCCCGGTGTCATGGGATTGGCTCTATCGGCCTTCTATTGCAGCTACATTCTGTTCATGGTCCCGGTCGGCAGATTTGCCGACAAGTATGGTGCGAAGGCCGCTTATGGGTGGGCTGCCGCCTTCTGGTCGTTGGCCTCCGCTGCTACCGGGGCAATCCATGGCTTCTACGGGTTGATCGGGGTGCGTCTTGCCGTCGGTGCCGGCGAGGCGGGTGCCAATCCCCTGGCTGCCAAGGTCGTCAGCGAAAACTTCAACTCGGAAGAGCGAGCGAGAGCTACGACATGGTGTTTGTCGGGTACAAAGCTAGGGCTTGCGGCGGTTCCGGTTTTAATGGGATTTTTGATGACGACATGGAGTTGGCGTGTTGCTTTCATAGTAACCGGGCTTGCAAGCATTCTGTGGTGTTGCGCCTGGTACGTTCTCTTCAAAGAGCCGACGCGGAGCCTCGAAGGCACCTACGGGACAGTGAGCACGAGCGAAAGCATACCGTGGAAAAGGCTGCTCGTTAACCGCTCCGTTTTGGGCTTGATGATCACCAAGTTCTTCCTCGACTATTTGTGGGTCGTGTTTCTCAGTTGGTTGCCCAGCTATCTAGTTCAGCGTTTTCTTGGTTCGAATCATGTCAGGCTGGCTCGGCGAGCTTGTAGGACCATGTGTGGATGACCGGATGACGATTGACGTCGTCGATACCGGCCAT
>Ga0070683_100002937_pt1 | contig 13659 bp, 10 predicted proteins | sample KBSC713LmetaG_FD_64662 | JGI IMG/M metagenome (GOLD analysis project Ga0070683, IMG submission 64662) | Corn rhizosphere microbial communities from Kellogg Biological Station, Michigan, USA - KBS C7.1-3L metaG | ecosystem: Host-associated > Plants > Roots > Rhizosphere ...
AGCTGTGGGAGATCGTGCAGCAGCGAGTGCGGGAGAACGGCCTCACCGTACTCGTCTGTACATCCTATCTCGATGAGGCGGAAAGATGCGACCACGTCGTGGTTCTCCGCGAGGGAAGGGTGATCGACCAGGGCTACCCCGCGCGCATCCGCCGGCACGTTCATAACATGACATTCAGCGCGAGCCCACGCAGCGGCGCGTCACAAGATTCCGCCGAGGTCGTGATTGCCGTGAAGGATGTCGTGCGCCGGTTTGGCTCCTTCACTGCTGTCAACCACCTGAGCTTTGAAGTAGGTCGGGGCCAGATTTTCGGGATGCTCGGCCCCAACGGTGCGGGCAAGACCACGACTTTCCGGATGTTATGCGGTCTGTTGCCGCCTACGAGCGGCTCGCTTCGGGTTGCCGGTGTCGACCTGCGGCATGCAAGTGCTTCCGCGCGGCAGCGGATCGGCTACGTCGCGCAGAGGTTCTCGCTTTACGGTCAACTCACGGTGCTCGAGAACCTGGCGTTTTTCGGTGGCATTTACGGACTGCAAGGCGGTCGCTTGCGTGAGCGCATCGACTCGGCAATCTCGCAGTTCGAGCTCGAGGCCGTGACGAAGCTGCCGGGCGATCAGCTTGCCGGAGGGTTCCGGCAGCGCCTCGCCATGGCTGCCGCACTCCTGCACGAGCCGGAGATCCTGTTTCTCGATGAGCCTACGAGCGGCGCGGACCCTGCGGCGCGGCGCGAGTTCTGGAGTCGTATCACCGGCCTGGCGGACCAGGGAATCACAATAGTGGTCACGACTCACTTCCTGGAGGAAGCCGAATACTGCGACAGGGTCATGATTCAAGACGCCGGGGTGATGTTGGCGATCGGGACACCCGACCAGGTGCGCAACCATGCGGTCGCGTGCACGGGGGCAGCGCCCACCATGGAGGATGCTTTTATTTCAATCGTGACCAAGGCGCGCAAAGCACGCCGAGTCCTTCCTCTGCGGCAAGTGCAGCGTGAATAGCCGTGCACTCCCGTCGAGTCGCTGGGCTGATGTCCCGGCGGAGTATGAGCGAGCGCCGCCTGGTACGGCGCACTGGCTGCGTCGCCTGCGTGCGTTGGTTCGCAAGGAGCTCCTGCAGATACTGCGCGACCGCAGCAACCTCGGCGTCGCGGTGGTGCTGCCGCTTCTGTTGATCATCATCATCGGTTACGCGCTCTCCCAGGAGGTGACGCGGGTAAGAGTCGTGTTGGTGATGGACGACTCCAGCCCTGCGGCGCGCGAGGCCGTGGCGGGGCTGCAACTCTCGCGTTATTTCTCGATCGTCCCTCGAGAATCGATGCGCGAGGCGGAGCAGTTGATGTTGACACACGGAGCGGATGCAGTAGTTCGTGTCCAGGAGGATTTCAGCCGCCAGCTCGCGGCCGGCAACGCTCCGTTACAGGTGCTGGTTCAGAGCGCCGACGCAAACAGGGCCAGGATCATCCAGGGTTATCTTCAGGGCGCGTTGACACAGCGAGCGGCCGGGGACGCATCGACCGCCGGCTCGGTAATCGTGCAACGCCGTCAATGGTTCAACGAGTCAAACAGCAGCACCCAATCCCTGGCGGCCGGCCTGCTGATGCTGGTTGTAACTCTCATCGGCACGCTGTTGACCGCACTCGTCATGGCGAGGGAGTGGGAGCGAGGTACTCTCGAGCCGCTGCTCGTCACCCCGGTGAGAGTGCCGGAACTGCTCCTTGCCAAACTGCTGCCGTACTTTGCAATCGGATTACTGGGGCTCGCGCTGTGCCTGGGCTCGGTGCGCTTCGTTTTTGGGGTTCCCTTGCGCGGCTCGCTGGCGGTGCTGCTCCTGGCGTCCGCGCTCTATCTGCTCACGGCGCTGGGTCTCGGGCTTTCGATCTCCAGCGGCGTCCGCAATCAATTCATTGCCAGCCAGCTTGCGTTGCTGACGAGCTTCATGCCATCGCTGATGCTCTCCGGGTTTCTCTTCGATCTGCGCAGTGTGCCGCTGGCCGTCCGCATCATAAGCCACCTCCTGCCGGCGACTTACTACGTGGATGTGCTGAGGACGTTGTTTCTGGCGGGTAACGTGTGGCCGGTCATCTTGAAAAACTGCGCGGCGCTGACGGTTACGGCCGGGCTACTGCTCACCCTAGCCGCAAGAATCACACGCAAGCGCCTGGAGTGAGGGTCTGACCGTGAGCACGTTGCAACGTATCCTGCTGTTGTGCCGCAAGGAGCTGATGTTGGCTCTCAAGGACCGCCGCAGCCGCATGGTTTTGATCGTACCCGCTATACTGCAGACGTTGGTCTTCGGATATGCGGCGACTTTCGATCTGGACGACGTGCCCTACGCCGTCCTGGACGAGGATCATAGCGCCGCATCACGTGAGCTCCTGGCGAAAGTGCGCGGCTCACCCGTATTCCACGAAGTCGCGGTGCTCGACAGCTCCCGCGACATTGGTCCGGTGATCGACCGTCAGGCCGCGCTGCTCGTCCTGCACTTCAGCCGTGATTTCGCCAGGCAACTCCAGGCAGGCGGCCGGGCGGCGCTGCAGATTGTGGCCGACGGCCGTAATGCCAACACCGCGAGCACTGCCGCCGGCTATGTCGAATCGATCGTTGCGGATTTCAACACGGAATGGCGCCAGGCTCACGGCGGCGCAGCCACGGTGCTCCAGGTGCAATCCAGGACCTGGTACAACCCGAATCTGCAAAGTCGCTGGAGCATCATTCCCGGGCTCATCGCCGCCCTGACCATGTTGCAGACGCTGCTTTTGACAGCGCTGTCGGTGGCCCGGGAGCGCGAGCATGGAACCTTCGACCAACTGCTAGTCACCCCACTGGGGCCGTTCGAGATCATGGCCGGCAAGGCGCTACCCTCAGTTCTCATTGGGCTAGCGCAAGCCACGGCCATATTGCTGGTGTCACTGCTGTGGTTTCGCATTCCGCTGGGGGGCTCCGTTCTCACTCTGTACATGGGACTCGTTATATTCATCATCGCCTCCGTCGGCATGGGTCTTGCGATTTCGGCTCTTGCAGGGAGCATGCAGCAGGCGATGCTCAGTACTTTCGTCCTGCTCATTCCTCTGATGTTGATGTCGGGTCTCATCGCGCCTATTCCCAACATGCCGCACGCCATGCAATACGTCACGCTGCTCGATCCGCTGCGTTATGCGATCGAGCTGGCGCAAAGGGTGTATCTCGAAGGCGCGCGCTCGATTTCTATCCTGGATGATCTGTGGCCGCTGGCTGCGATCACGGCTGTAACCATGCCGGCGGCCGCCTGGCTGTTCCGGCACCGGCTGATCTGACATGGATAGAGGAGGTCGAATCTTGGGAATAACCCGGTCAAATCTACATGCCATGGTTGCCGCCGCCGGGTGCGCGATTCTGAGCGCTTGTACTGTCGGCCCCAATTTCGTGCACCCGCAGACCAAAAGTCCCGCGAGCTGGCAAGATCTGCGGGCAAACAGTCCGCCGGACCCGCACACCGCCGAGCCTGCAAGCAAGCCCGTATCGGCACCGATCGAGGAACAGTGGTGGCGCCAATTCAACGATCCCCTGTTGAATTCTCTCGAAGCACGCATAGCGGGCAACCTCGACATCCAGACTGCCGTGGCCCGCCTGGCCGCGAGCCGGGCTCAAAGAAGCCAGGCGCTTGGAACCCGATGGCCCGGCGCGGCGGCGGAAGCCGCGTACGCTCGCCAGCGCACCAGTCAGGAAGGCAATACCCGGCACCTGATCGAGGTCATCCGTCCTCCCGGTAACGTCGACGACATCGTGCGCCGGCTCGGTGAGCCCTACGATCTGTTTCAACCGGGGTTCGATGTCTCGTGGGAGCTGGATTTCTGGGGCGCCGAACGTCGCACAGTTGAATCCGCGAACGCCGCCGTGGCGCAATCGACGGCCGGCCTTCATGGCGTCGAGCTCACGATCAGGGCGGAGCTGGCGCGCGACTACCTGCAATGGTGCGATCTTCAGCGGCAACTCGAAATCGCGCGCGAGGATGTGGCGGCGAGCGAGGAGATGTTGCAGTTGATCGACCGCCGTGCGGAGGGCGGGTTGGTCACCGACTTCGATGTGGAGAGTCAGCGTGCACGCCTGGCGGAAGGCCGGGCCACCGTGGTTCAATTGACACAACAACGCAAGGAAGCGCTCAACGCTCTGGCTTTGATCCTGGGAGATATGCCGGGAGCGTTGGAAAATGATCTGGACAGTGTCCGCACCATTCCCACGGTGCCGTCGACGGTTCCGGTGGGTATTTCCTCCGAGGTAGCCCGCCGCCGCCCCGATATCCGTGCGGCCGAAGCGAGATTGCACGCGGCTACGGCCGATATCGGTGTAGCCATGGCGGACCTCTATCCACGCATCGTCCTGACAGGCAGCTTCAGTACCCAGGCACTGCATGCCGCAGATGTTGCCGACTGGGCTGCCAGGCAGTGGTCCCTGGGCCCAAGTCTGAGTCTGCCGTTGTTTGATGGGGGACGCCGCCGCGCGACAGTCGAGTTGCGTAAAGCCGAGCAGCAGGAAGCGGCAGTGGCCTATCAGCGCACTGTCCTGCGGGCGTGGCACGAGATCGACGATGCGCTTACCGGTTACGCCGCCGAGCAGCTACGCAACGCGGAGCTCGCCGACAGCGTTCGCGCGAGCCGCGCCGCCCTGGAAGTGGCGAACACCCGCTACGAGCATGGCCTCACCAATTTTTTGAACGCGCTGGATGCTCAGCGCACCCTGCTGAGAACGCAACGCGACTATGCCGACAGCTCTACCGCAATCGCAACGAGGCTCGTGGCGCTGTACAAGGCTCTCGGTGGAGGTTGGGATAACGACAACCAACCCGCCGGGCCGCATTGACTGGGGCCAGGCAGCCAACCTAAACTTCTTAGTTAACTGACTCATTCGTGAATCAATATGGAAACTCCCCGCTCCAATAAGCGCGCGCAGCTCGTGGAGGCCGCGGGCAACCTGGTCCATCGCCGTGGCTTCAATCGTACGACCCTGGCCGATATCGCCGAGGAGTCGGGCATACGGTTGGGCAACGTGTACTACTACTTCAAGACGAAGGCGGCAATCGGCGAAGCCATCGTGGAACAGCGCGCCAGCGACTATCGGGCGCTGCTCGGAATATGGGACAAGCTGCCCGCAGCGGAAGACCGGCTCGAGGCTTTCATCCAGTTCACCTGCGAGAGCCGCGCCATCCTGGCGCGCAGCGGCTGCCCGATCGGAACTCTCTGCATGGATCTGCGCAAAGATGAAGAGAGCGCCACGAAGGTCGCCGCGAGGAATGCGGCACGCCTTTTTGCGGAGATCCTGTCGTGGCTGGAGACCCAATTCCGCGCCTTGGGTCATGGCGAGAAGTCGCAGCAACTCGCGCAGCACCTCGTAGCCGGCCTTCAGGGAGCCAGTATCCTGGCACTGGTCTTCGGCCGCCGCGAGCTGGTGGTGGAGGAGGCGGAGCGGCTGCGGGAGTGGCTCAACGGGTTGATGCCCGCGCGACGCAAGGAAGCCCGGGCCCGGTAACGATCAGGTTTGTTTGCGATGCATCCCGGCGATGAGCAGGGCCAGCTCGAGCGCCTGTTCGGCATTCAGCCGTGGATCGACCTGCGATCGGTAGGAGCGCGACAGGTCGGCATCGCTCAAGCCGCGCAGACCTCCTGTGCATTCGGTTACATTCTCACCGGTCAGCTCGACATGCACGCCACCCAGGCGCGAGCCCATCGATGCGTGAATCCGGAAAGCGGCGTCGAGCTCGGCGACGATGTTGTCGAACCGGCGGGTCTTCAGTCCGGAGCTCGACGTCTCGGTGTTGCCATGCATCGGATCACAGACCCATAGGACGGGACTGCCGGACTCGCGCACCGCTCGAATCAACCCGGGCAGGCGTTTCTCGACCTCCTTGACACCGAGGCGGTGGATGAGAATGAGCCGCCCCGGCTCATTGTTGGGATTGAGTGTCGCCAACAACCCTTGCAGCCATTGCGGATCCATGGCCGGCCCGACTTTGATGCCGGTCGGGTTGGAAATGCCGCGGAGCATCTCCACGTGCGCGCCATCCAGGGCCGCGGTGCGCATGCCGATCCAGGGCATGTGAGTTGACAGGCTGTACCAGCGCCGCTGCCGCTCGATATAGCGGATCTGCGCCTGCTCGTATGCCAGGTGCAGCGCTTCATGACTTGCGTAAAAGTCCGCCCGGTAGGCTTCGTGGATGGGACTGCGGCTGACGGCCGTGAAAAAGCGCAGTGAATCCGCTATCGACTGGACGATCTTGCCGTAAGCCGCCTTCAACGGCGACTGACGTACGAACTCGAGGTCCCAGTATTCAGGATGGTGCAGGTCGGCAAAGCCGCCGTTGAGCAGAGCCCGAATGAAATTCAGTGTCAGCGCGGCTCGTTCGTAACCCCGCAGCAGCAGCTGTGGATCGGCCACACGCTCACCGGCGGTGAAGCCCGGGCGGTTGACAATATCGCCTCGGTAGGCTGGGAGTGTCAGATCTCCCCGCGTCTCGGTATCTGACGAGCGTGGCTTTGCGTATTGCCCGGCGATGCGCCCGACACGAATGACGGGCTTCTGCAGCCCATGGACGAGAACCAGGCTCATCTGCAGAAGAACCTTGAGCTTCTTTGCAATCAGGTCGGACTCGCAGTCCTCGAAGCTCTCGGCGCAGTCACCCCCCTGAAGCAGAAACCGCTCGCCCCGCTGAGCGGCCGCCAGCTCGCTTTTCAGGGCTTCGATTTCCCAGGAAACCACCAGTGGCGGCAGGCGCGACAGCGAGGCCACGGCTGCTTCCAGCTCTCTGGCATCGTCGTACCGCGGCTGCTGCGAGGCCGGCCGGCTGCGCCAGGTCGCCGGGTGCCAGTTGACCAGGTCCAGATAGCCGCTCACGCCTGGTGACCTGCATTGAGAGCGGCATTCGCCGCCCTGTCGTCTTTGGCGCGCAGCAGTTGCGCCATGACCGAATCGATCTCGTCCATGAAGCGGGGGTGTTTGAGCACCAGGCCCGCGCGCTTGAGCTTCGTATTGTCCACTCTCTGTGAGAGGCTCATGAATTCGGCGGCGGCTTTGCCCCCGACGACTGCGACGACCGGTTTCGGCAGACTCATGACACGTTTCTTGCCCAGGCCTTTGGCGATCGCATACAGGAACTCCCGCTGCGTCACCGCATCGTCACCGGCGATGAGGAAGAACTCTCCCGCAAAACGCGCATCGGTGACCAACGCGATGGCGCGCCCGACATCCTCGACGTGTCCGGTAGGAATGTAGTTTTTTCCAGAGCCGACGATGCCCATCATATTCCGCCGCAAGGGCTCGACAAAAATCTGCTCGAAGGAGGAATCGGGCACCGGCCCGTAGACGACGTTGGGTGCTACCGCCACCACCAGGGGCAGGCCCGAGTCGATCCCTTCAACCATCATCTGTGTGGCGGTGTAGGCGATACGATTGAAACCACAGAGCTTGTAGCGCAGCGGTGTCTGCTCCGTGATCCAGTCGACGTCACGCTCCTCGTAGATCGTCGTCCCGGTCACGTGCACGGCAGCTTTGAGCTTCATGTCGCGGGCGAGCTGGATCAGAATGCGGGCCCACAAGGTGTAGCGCTCGTGCTTTTTCACGGCGAAGGCGACTGACAGCCGCGACGGCATGGGGTCGTTGAAGAAACCCAACACATTGATCGCATAGTCGAGCTGCGGCAGCCTGGACAGCCACTTTTCGGGCTGGTAGACATCCCCTTCGATCGCCGTCGCGCCCAACTCGCGCAGCCGGCGTGCGGAGGCCTGGCTCCGTGCCAGTCCATAGACACGGTCTCCCCGGGAAACCAGCGCTTTGACCAGCTCCGTCCCGATAAAGCCCGTGCCGCCCATGACGAACGTGTTGTTCATTTGCCTTTCCTTCGGGTGGCCTACAGACTGTACGATCCGTCGTGTTACCTCAAGTCGCCCGCTAAGTATTTCTGCGGCTCCCGGTACTGGTGGGAATGCGGCTTGAGCCACATCAGCAACGCCGGCGTCATCAGCAGGTCCCACGTCAGGCCCAGGGCAAACACCAGCGCGGTGAGAAAACCCAGCGTCACATTCACGAAGAAGTTGGATAGCCCGAAGACGCTGAATCCCAGAACCAGGGTCAGCGTCGAGAGCACCATCGCCGGACCGCGCCGCTCGATGGCGCCACGCACCGCCTCCGCGACGGTCTTACCTTCCTGGCGGATACCCCGTGTATACCAGTACATGAGATGCAGGGAGTTGTCGACGATCACCCCGAATGTCATGGAAAAGATCAGTCCCGCGGTGAAATCCAGGGTATGACCGAGCCAATGCCAGATTCCAAGGACGAACACGACGGGCACGATGTTGGATAGTACCGCGGCCACACACAGGCGGGCGCTTCTCAAGCCGACCCCTATCACCAACACGACCAGCGCAATGGCGATTCCCGCGGCGACGAACGCGTTGATGGCCACGGCCTTCGCCATGTACGAGAACATGACCAGAACCGAGACCGCGCGCGCCTTGAGGTCGGGGTGAACCCTCCCGAGCCACTGGTTGGTGCGCTCTACGAAGGCGATGGTTTCCTTGGTCGTGGTCGAGCGCGTCGTAATGGTGAAGCGCAGGGAGGATTTGTCCACGTTCATGATGTTGTTCAACTCCAGCCCGAAAGGCTGGTTGAGCTCGTAGAACAGCAGCGCCTGGCCGGCGGCGGTCTGATCCTCGGGAATGCGGTAGTAGGCCGGATCGTCCTGGTGCATGGCCCTGTTGATCCGCTTCATCGTGTCGGTAAATGCGGCGATGTGGGTTACGACTGGATCGGCGAGCAGATGCGCCTTGACGTCTTCCACCTCGCGCAGAAAGCGGGGCTCCGTGATTCCGCCCGGTGCGCCCGCGTGCAGACTGAAATCGATGGTCGTGACACCGGCGAGCTTGGCCTCGATGGCGTCCGCGCCGTCGCGAAACCAGGTGCCATGTTTGAACAAGCGGATGAAATGGTCGTCGATCTCGAGGTGCGCGAAACCGATCAGCGCCGGAACCGGCAGGAGACTCATCACCACCAGTAGCATCCGGTAATGACGTGTGATGAATTCGCCCAGGAGCGCCGGCCAGTGCCATCCGGTCTGGATGCGGGGGGCCGCGACCCAGCGCCGCGGGAGGACCATCAACAGGCTGGGCAGAAAAGTCAGGGTGAACAGGTAACCCAGCACGACACCCGTGCCGCACATGATCCCGATGTGCTGGAAAGGTGGAATGACACTGGTGAGCATCGAAAAGAAGCCCACGGCCGCCGTGAAGCTCGCCAGTGCGATGGGCACGATGTTGATCCGCACGGTTTCCCGGATGGCGGTGTCGCGTTCGGGGTCGGTGCGTAGCTGGCTGCGGAAGGAAAGAACGAAGTAGATGATCGTCGCCACGGAGACGGTCTTGATGATCTGGGGGGCGACGGAGCTGTGTGGGCCGAGCGGAATGTGGAGGTAGCCGGCAATGCCCATCGTGGACATCACGATCAGCATCATGGTGGTGAGTGATGCGGCCATGAGGGTGAGTGAGCGGAAAATGAGCGCCATCATCACGATCGTGATGAGAAACATGGCCGGGAGGATGGTCATCATGTCCTGGCGGGCGAAGTAGTCGAATGCCCCGTTGAGCATGACGAGACCGCTCAGGTGCATGCGCAGGCCCGGGTTCTGCGCCTCGAAGCGCTGTTTGAGGTCCAGCATCTGGCGAGTCGCCTGGCTGATGGCGCTGTTCTCACGTGGCAACATCATCTGAACGAACAGGGCCGTGGCCGTGCCGTCCTTCGACAACATGACCTCGTTCAGGTAGGGCTCGTGGCGGGCGATCTGCTCGCGCTGGCTGAGGAATGGGGCGGAGTCCGCCTGGGCGGCGGGAATGAGGTCCTCGAGGGTGAGATCCTCCCCGGTCGCCTTCATGTTCTGAAAGTTCGTGACGGAGTCCACGCGCGTGACATAGGGCATATGCCACAGGGTGTCGGTGAGGCGAACGATGAGCGGCGCCACCTGCGGTGAGAATATGCGCCGGCCGTCTCTGGCTTCCACCGCGACGACCAATCCGTCCGCCCGGCTGTAGGTGTTGAGAATGTCCTCCCAGGCGAGCAGATCCGGATTATCGGTTTTGAAATAGAGCCGGTAATCTCCGTTGATGGTCACGAAGCGCAACCCCGGCGCCGTGATGGCGATGAGGATCAGCGCGGCGGCAATGACGTACCACGGGTGGCCCTGGACCAGGGCAGCCCACGCGTCGAGGAGGCGCCCGGAAGTCGAGGCGGTGGAGGATTTCATGTTGGTTCCTGTGCCGGAAAGTCGCTCTACAGGTGTGTGAAGCCCAGGCGTACGGCGCGCCTGAGAAGATCCACGGCGCGCTCCGCTCCAAGCTTCCGCTTGATGACCAGGCGGTGCGACTCGATCGTGCGTACGCTCACGTTCAAGAGCCTCGCAATCTCCTTGTTGGAGTAACCCTCCACCAGGTAATCGAGAATCTGGCGCTGGCGTTCTGAAAGTGCGACCGCCGGAGACCCGCTCTTCATGAGTCGCATCACATCGGGTGAGAAGAAGGATCCGCCAGCCGCCAGCGCTTCGATCGCACTCACCACCTGCGCTATCGGTGCATCTTTGAGGATGTACCCGCGCGCTCCCGCGTCGACGGCACGCACGATGTAGTCATCTCCGGCATGCATCGTCATGATCAACACCGCGAGATTTGGCGCACGCCGTAACAACAGCGTCGTCAGCTCGAGGCCGCTGGTATCGGGCAGTCCGAGGTCGACGACCGCTATGTCCGGCTCATATTCCTGCGCGAGTTGTAGCGCTTCTTCCGCACGGGAGGCTTCGCACACCACTTGCAGGCCCGGTACGCTCTCGAGCCGCAGCCGCAGGCCATGGCGCACGAGAGGATGATCATCCACGAGAAGCAGTCGGGTAGTCATATCTGCTTGACTCCACATCGATGTCTGAAGGGTGGGACTCTCGCCACCACCTCTGTTTGTGAGCCGGTGAACCTGACCGACAAACTGCCGCCGAGAGCGGCGGCGCGCTCCTGCATGTTGCTTATACCGATGCCCGGCTTGCCCGCGGAGGAGGAGCCGCCATTGCAGGGCTTTGCGCGGCCGCCGTTGTCTACGACTCGCAACTCGACGTGATCGGTGCACGGCTGGACGGCCAGTTGCACTCGCGAGGCCCCGGAGTGCCTCTGGACATTGGTCAGCGCCTCCTGCGCTATTCGCAGCAGGCTGCCCTTGGCCGATGTGTTCAACATCTGGTCGACCGAGGCATCGACACTATCCAGGTCGAGCTGAATCCGGGTGCGGCCGGCAAACTCGCTGCCGAGCAACTTGAGCGCCTCGGTGAAATCCCGCCCGGTCAACAGAATCGACTTATAGCCGTGCGACACCCTGCGGATCTCCACGATCGCCTCGTCGAGTTGCTTGAGTCCTTGCGCGAGCAAGGTGGCTCGCTGTTGCGAATCCATGCAGGGAGCCGTCGTCGCCCGCTCGAATGTGTGACGGGCGCAGATCAGCATCTGGCTCACTCCATCGTGCAGCTCGCGCGCAATGCGCTCGCGCTCGCCTTTCTGCGCACCTGACAGGCGGTGCAGAGCCCGGCGCAACAGGTTCTTCAGGCGCGTGCTCCGGTAACTCACTAGGGCGAGCCGCGCAAGGATGGTGGCGCCGAGCAGAGACGCGCCCGCCATGACGATTCCCGTGGGTGTCTCGGAGGCAGCCAGCGCGCGAGGCCACACCCAGCACATCACGATGAGCTGGGCAAGAACAGCGGAGGCAAGAGTCGCCCCAAACAAGGCAGCGCGGCGTTGCATCCTGAACAATTTCACGGTGAAACCTCCCTGTAATGTTGAGGTGAGCGACGGTCGATTTGGACCCGTCGGTCACTGCTTGACCCCGGGTGCGTAGTACTACGGAAGACGGACGGGTGTTCGCCCCAATTCCCCGCATGACTCAGTCAGCTAACCTACCCAGCACGATTCAAGCATGGGCGAGTCAAATGTCAAACGCAAGTAGCGCAGCGGTATTAACGGAAATGTCATACCGCGCACCGGAAATTCGATATATGACGGAAACGCACCATGTCGGTTCAGCCGGACCGAAGTTGGATTATTTTCCGGTGCAGGCCAACAGCGAGATTCCGTCGTGCTGAGCCTCGGCGGCCAGCGCCTGGAATACCGCTTTGTCGAGGTCAGGCTCGAGGGGGCCGTTGCGATCGTGACCATCAACGATCCCCCCGCCAATACCCTCACATACCACCTGGTTCTGCAGTTGGAAGAAGCTTTTATCGATGTTCTGCTCGACCCGCGCATCCGCGCGGTCGTCATTACGGGGGCGGGCAGCCGCTTCTTCTGCGGTGGCGTCAACATCACTATGTTGGCGAATGTCAGCGACCACTACAAATCGAACTTCCTGGTCTATGCGGGCGAGGTGTTTCAGCTCATCGAGGGCTCGGAAGCGCTCGTCGTGGCGGCTATCAACGGCCACGTGACCGGCGGCGGCCTCGAAGTCGGCCTGGTCGCGGACCGGCGCGTCGCGACCGAGGGGAGCTACAACTTCGGGTTCCCGGAGGTCCGGCTCGGAGTTATACCAGGCCTGGGCGGCACGCAACGCCTCGCGCGCCTCGTGGGTCACCGCCGCGCGCTCGACCTGATCACACACGGTGAATTCTTGCCCGTGATCGAGGCAAAGCGTCTGGGAATCATCGATGCCGTGCTGCCACGAAGCGGATTTCTTGCGAAGGCGCTCGAATACACACAAGAACAACTTGCGAGCCATCCGCCGCGCACGGGCCGATACGTTGACAGAGGAGCGTGGCGCGCAGGCGCCGGCGCGCTGGCAGGTTATGAGCGGCAGGGCCGGTTGGGCATCATCACGTTGAGCAACGCTTGCAGAACGGCGACGCCTCTGCAGGCTCTGTGGTCTCTCAACCAGGCGATCCTCGCGGCCCGCTACGACGAGAAGGCCGAAGCGCTGTTGATTATTTTCGGCCCCGGCGCCCTCGGGCCGCAGGACGTGTACGGCTCGGAGGACGACGCCGCCTCCAGGTATGCGAAGTATATCTGCCAGCGTATACAAAATACGCCGCGCTTGTGCGTGTTGGGATTCCAAGGACCTCTCGGTCCGCTCGCCTCCGAGCTCGCGTTGGCCTGCGACTTTAGGCTCGCTCCGGCAGAACTCCAACCGCAGACACCGCTGTTCAACATCGCAGCCGGCGAGCTTCTCACTTTCGAGCTTGCGCGGGAACGAGGGCTCGTCCGGGTTGTGGCCGCAGATTCCTGGCCGGGAGCGGCTCTCGATTGGATGAGTCGCTTCACCTCTCCGCACGCAGCGGCCAAGGCCATCGGCTACGCCAAGCTCGCGATTGTCAGAGGGACGCAATTCCCGGAAGAGGCGGGCCGGCTGCTGGAGTGGCACCTGCAGGAACAGTTGTTCCGCGGACCCGATGCCTCGGAAGGAATGCGGGCCTACCTGGAAAAACGCACGGCAACTTTTCGCGGAGAATGACTATGGACACTATGCAGGAGTTGCTGCTGCCCAAGCGCTATCACGATGCATTGACGGAGTGGCAGCACCGCAACTTTCCCGAGCTTCCTCTGCTACAGCAGCATTGGGCGGCTCATTTCCCCGATACGACTCCGTTTCATCTGTGCGCCAGGGTGGCCACTCTCAAGAGCCC
>Ga0070683_100002938_pt1 | contig 13656 bp, 10 predicted proteins | sample KBSC713LmetaG_FD_64662 | JGI IMG/M metagenome (GOLD analysis project Ga0070683, IMG submission 64662) | Corn rhizosphere microbial communities from Kellogg Biological Station, Michigan, USA - KBS C7.1-3L metaG | ecosystem: Host-associated > Plants > Roots > Rhizosphere ...
GCCACAAACGCCGCTGCCACGACCGGCTCGACCAGCCTTGCCGGCGCGACTACTCAGTTTCAGAAGTTCGTTGGCGGAGCGTCCGGCAGCGCGAATGCGTCGAAGAGCCCGATCACATTTGGATTCGTCGATGACGAGGGCGGGTTCCCGAGCTTCCCCGAGGATCTGGTCGCCGCCAACGCGGCGGTCAAGTTCGTCAACGACGAACTCGGCGGAATCGATGGCCACCCGATCAAGCTGAAGCAGTGCCTCGTCGCGGGTCAGGAGTCGCAGGGGCAGTCATGCGCGGAGCAGTTCCTCAACGACAAGAGCGTCGTGGGGAATCTCGAGATCTCGATGCCGGTCGGAGCGGCGTCCTTCCACAGCACGATGGCCGGCCGCAAGCCGACGATCATCGGATCGCCGAACGCGGCCGCCGATGGCGCCGCCAAGAACTCATACGCGATCAGCTCGGGAATCTTCGGCGTTCATGCCTTCGTGACGTTTGCCCAGAAGTTCCTGAACGCCAAATCGGCGTCGCTGCTGTTCCCAGGTGACGACCCGGCCGGCCAGGCGGCCGGAAAGCAGGCCCTGCAGGGGTTGAAGGCCGCGGGGGTCAAGCCCACCGCCGCCGGGTACCGCTCGACTTCTTCGTCGATGCTCGCCCCCGCGGCGGCTGCCGGAGTGGGAAGAACCGACGTGGTGATCGGACTGTTTCCCTCGCCGCCGACGTGCATCTCCGGAGCGCAGGCGCTGAAGACGACTGCTGGGAACAAGCCGGTCGTCGCGCTCGGTGCGTGCCTCGCCCAGCCCGTCCAGAAGCAGCTCGGCGACTTCCCTCAGTGGTTCTATCAAACCGTTTTCGAGAATCCCGGCGCGCCGAGCCTCAGCCCCGACGTGGCGGCCTATGCCGCAGTCATGGGCCACTACGCCGGTCCCACCGCCAACCTCGGAGGCTGGGCCCAGGCGGCGTTCGCAAGCGTGTTGACGGCGGTCAAGATGGGCAACGAGGTCGGGGCCGACAAGCTCAGCCCGCAGACGCTCTCGGCGGCCCTGCAGAAGTTCCGCGGCCCGGCGCCGATGTCGCCACCGAACCTGCACTGGGGAGTAATCCCTGGGCTCCCGGCCGTCGGAGCGCCGACCTACCGCGTCTACAAGTACGAGGGTGGCGGCAAGTTCTCCGACGCGACGCACGGAGCGTGGATCGGTTGACGCAGCAGCACCAGTTGTCCGGGACGGCGCCGGGGCGGTCCCGCGCACCGGCGCTCCCCGGAGGCTGAGATGTCTCAGATAGTCCTCTTCGTGCTGCTGGGCCTCGGTCCCGGAGCGCTGATCGCCGGCTTGGCGTTGAGCCTGGTGGTCGCACACCGCGGCTCGAACGTCGTGAACCTCGCGACGGGCGCGATCGCGATGCTCGGTGCGTACGTGTTCTACGGGCTGAGGACCGCGGGCTATCTGTTCCTGCCGCCGATCCCGTTCGCCGGCCACGGCGTACAGCTCGGCGCCCCATGGCCGGTCATCCCCGCCTTCGCGCTCGCGCTCGGCGTGTGCGTGCTCACCGGCATCCTGTTCGACGTCGTCGTGCTTCGACGGCTGCGGGGCTCGTCGCCGCTGGCGAAGCTGCTCGGCTCGCTCGGCCTTCTGCTCGTGCTCCAGGCGATCGCGGTCCTGCGCTTTGGCACGAGCGGACAGGTTGCCCCTTCCGCGCTTCCTGGCTGGACCGACAACACCGTCCACATATTCGGGGTGGGAGTTCCGGTCAGCACCTTCGCCCTCGCTGGGATCGTCGTCTGCGCCGCTGCCGTGCTCGCCGTCGCCTACCGCTTCATGCGGTTTGGGCTCGCCACGCGTGCGGCCGCGGAGGATGAGACGAAGGCCACGATGGTGGGCTTGAGCCCGAATGGGCTGTCGCTCGCAAATACGATCCTCGCCTCGATTCTTGCGGGCGGGCTCGGCGTCCTGGCCGCCTCTCAGTCGCAGCTCGACCCCATCACGATCCCGCTGGCGGTGGTACCCGCACTCGGAGCGGCGCTGCTGGCCCGGTTCACCTCGTTTGGGATTGCCGCGGCGGCCGGCCTTGGGATGGGAATCATCGAGTCGCTGGTCACGTACGCGTCGAGTCGTCCGTGGTTCCCCACCTCGAACGGCGTGCCGATCCCGGGTGTTCCGGCGGTCATCTTCTTCTTGATCATCGTCGTCGCGATGTACTGGCGAGGCAGCCGGCTCCCACAGCGGGGAGTCCTGGTTGAACGGCGGCTGCCGTCGGCGCCGCAGGCGAAGAGGGTTCTGCCCTCTGCTGCTCTCAGCTTCGCCGCCTGCGTAGTCGCCTTTCTCCTGTTGCCGTTCGACTTCCGTCAGGCGCTGACCAACTCGCTGATCGGGACCGTCATCTGCCTCTCGCTGGTCGTCATCATCGGTTTCGCCGGGCAGGTCTCGCTCGCTCAGCTCGCGCTGGCGGGAGCGTCGGGCTTGGTGGTGTCGAAGCTCTCGGTCCATTTGGGGATCGGCTTTCCGCTCGGGCCGGCGTTGGGTGCATGTGCGGCGACTGCGCTCGGCGTCTTCACCGGAGCCTCGGCGCTGCGCGTGCGCGGCATCAACCTCGCGATAGTCACGCTCGCGGCGGCGGTCGCGATCCAGCAGTTCATCTTCGAAAATCCCGCGATCGGGGGCGGCCTCAGCGGATCGCGCGTGCGCTCGCCACATCTCTTCTCGATCAACCTGGGCCCGAGTGCCGGCTTCCCGATCAACGGCGGCCAGTTCCCAAGCCCCGTGTTCGGTCTCGTGTGCGCCGCGGTGGCGGTCGTGCTGGGCATGTTCGTCGCCGCGCTGCGGAGAAGCCCGCAGGGGCGGCAAATGCTCGCCGTTCGCTCGAACGAGCGCGCGGCCGCGGCAGCGGGCCTGGACGTGCGGCGCGTGAAGCTCTTCGCCTTCGCGGTCTCTTCGTTCGTGGCGGGTATCGCCGGCGGGTTGTATGCCTACGACTTCGGATCTGTCACCACGGCGCAGTTCGGAATCCTTCCCGCGCTCGCGTTCGTGGCGTTCGCCTACCTCGGCGGCATCACGACGGTGCGCGGAGCCGCGATCGCCGGGTTGCTGATCACCGACGGCGTCGTCGTCCATGCCGTCAACAAGTGGTTCGGTGTGCCTGTGGCATATCAGCTGCTCGTCGCAGGGCTCGCGTTGATAGCCACGATCATCGGCAACCCCGCCGGCATCGCCGATGCGCTGCGATTCGATCCGGGCACGCTTCTGCGTCGGGTGCGAACGTCCTCGCGGGCGGGGGTTCCGGAAAAGCGGCCGGCGATATGAGCGCGGCCCTCGAAATCGAGTCCCTCACGGTGCACTACGGCGGACTGCGGGCGCTGACGGACGCCACGCTGTCGGTCGAGTCGGGACAGGTGGTCGGCCTGATCGGGCCGAACGGCGCGGGAAAGACCACGCTGACCGATGCGGTCACGGGTTTCGCCGCCGCCACCGGACGCGTTCGCCTGTGTGGCGAGGACATCTCGGACCTGGTCCCCCACGAGCGCGCGCGCCGCGGCTTGACACGGACCTGGCAGGCGGGCGACGTGTTCGATGAGCTGACCGTCCGCGAGAACCTCGCCGTCGCCGCCGCGCGACCAACGGTCGCCGCCGGCGTACGGCAGCTGTTCCGTGCGGATTCTTCGGCTCTCCCGATAGTCGATGAGCTCCTCGAGCTGCTGGATCTTGCTCCGCTCGCGGAGCGGGAGCCCCCATCATTGACGGAGGGGCAGCGCAAACTGGTCGGGGTTGGGCGGGCGCTTGCCGCCAGCCCCGCCGTGGTCTGCCTGGACGAGCCCGCGGCGGGCCTGGACAGCCGCGAGAGCCAGGCGCTCGGGCAGCATCTGCGGCGGATCGCCGAAGGCGGGACCGGGATGCTGCTGATCGATCACGACATGGGACTCGTCCTCGACGTGTGCGACCACGTGGTGGTGCTCGATTTCGGCCGGGTGATCGCCAGCGGTAGCCCGGACGAGGTGCGCCGCGACCCGAAGGTGGTCGAGGCCTATCTCGGGCGAGCCTCGAGCGAGGTCGCGGAGCTCCTCGATGCCTGAGCGACTGCTCGAGATCGCGGATCTCGGCGCCGGCTACGGGAGCACGCCCGTGGTGCACGGGCTTTCGCTGAGCGTGACCGCGGGCGAAGTCCTGGCGCTGCTCGGTCCCAACGGGGCCGGCAAGACCACGACGCTTCGCACGGTCTCGGGCGTTATTCGCCCACTCGCCGGGAGAGTCACGGTTCTCGGCGCCGACGTAACGAGCGTGCGGCCGCACCGGATCGCGCGAAACGGCGTGGCGCACGTGGCGGAGGGCCGCAGCGTGTTCTTCGGCCTCACCGTCGCCGAACATTTCCGCCTCGGCCATCGCTGGGAGAGCGCAAACAGCGATGTGGCGTACGAGTACTTCCCTCAGCTCTACGAGCTGCGCGACCGCAGAGCAGGCCTGCTCTCGGGCGGGGAGCAACAGATGCTCGCCCTCGGCTTCGCACTGGCGCGCCGGCCGCGCCTGCTCCTGATCGACGAGCTCAGCCTCGGACTCGCGCCCTTGATCGTCGAGCAAATGCTGCCCGTGGTGCGCCAGTACGCCACCGAGCGCTCTGCGGCCGTACTTCTCGTCGAGCAGCACGTCGAACTGGCGCTCGACGTCGCCGATCGCGCGATCGTCCTGTCGCACGGAGAAGTGACCATGGAGGGTGAGGCGGCAGTCCTGCGGAAGGACACGGAGCTGCTGTTCGCGAGCTACCTCGGGGAGAAAGCCGGCACTCCGGCGCCGTGCTCGCCTGCCGGCCGTTGACCCGGCGCGATCAGGATCCTCGCGAAGAAGGCGGTAAGTGCGTCGTGCGCCTCGAGCGGCAGGACATGCGAGACGTACTGGTCGGGGCGGACGACGACGACGCAGCCGCTCTCGCGGTTCACGCGTCGCACGTCGAAGATGTCTTCGGCGTTCGGGTCCGGGCAGAACATCTTCTCGTAATCGACCAGGCCGAACCTGCCCTTTCTCGGCAAGAGGATCGGCGGCATCTCGTCGATGTCCAGGTCGCGATGGCTCTGCTGGAAGATCGCGCGGAGGTCGATCACGGAGTCTGGCTCGGCACCCGCGGGCGTGAACCGGCTGATGGGCGACGCGTCCGAGGCCAGGAACTCGCATAGCTCCCAGGCGCGCGACTGGCGGCCGGCGGGGTCGTGCTGGTCGGCGAAGATGTAGATGCGCCAGGCGCCGTCGGCGCGCGCGACGTGGCCGAGCTGGAGCGGCTTGGCGTCGGCCAAGCGGATGACCGGCGCGGAGTGGAACCGCATGCCGATCGGGAAGCCCTCGGCAAGGTGCTGGAAGGTCGGCTCCGCGGTGATCATCGAGGGGCCGTAGCGCGTCGCGACGCCGGCCGTGAAGCGGCCCTGGGCCATGAAGTAACGCTGGAACTGCTCGGGGTCGGGCAGCCCGTTAGCGGGTTCGGTTTCGTTCCTCGTGCGGGCGCTGAACAGCCTGGAGAACTCACGGTCGAAATCGATCAGCTCCTGGGCGACCGCCTGGCGTTCCTCCGAGTACGTGTGCAGCAGCTCGGGCTTGACCGTCCCCCCGAGAACCGCCGCCAGCTTCCAGCCAAGGTTCCAGGCATCGGCCATCGACACGTTCATCCCTTGCCCAGCCTTCGCGCTGTGGGTGTGGCAGGCATCACCGGCGATGAACACCCTCGGCAGACGAGCCGGCGTCTCGCTGGCGGGCACATCGTCGAACTTCTCGCAAAGACGCTGACCGATCTCGTACACCGAGCACCATCCAACGTCTTTGATGTCGACCTTGTACGGGTGCAGGATTCGATTCGCGACCTCGGTCAGGTTTTCGGGAGTGACACTCCCGCTTTCGAGCATGTCCTTGTCGCGCGCTTCGTCGAGCTCGATGTAGAGGCGGACGAGATATCCCCCTTCGCGCGGGATGATCAGGATGTTGCCCTCAGTCGCGGAGTTGATCGCGCACTTGAGGCGGATGTCCGGGAAGTCGGTGACCGCCAGCACATCCATCACGCCCCAGTGCTCATCCGTGACGTCGCCGACCAGCTCCCGGCCGATCGCCGAACGGGTGCGGCTACGCGCGCCGTCACAGCCGACGACGTACTTGGCGCGAATGGTGGAGCTCTCCCCGGTCGCGTCCAGCGCCTTCATGTGCTGCAGCGTGACCGTTACGGGGAACTCCGACGAGCCGCCCGTGTCGACCTCGACGTTGCTGGCGTGCAGGCCGTAGAACGGCGCCAGCCTGCTGGGAGACCCCTCCATGTGATCGCGAAGGTAGGCGAGCAGGCGCGCCTGGTTGACGATCACGTGCGGGAACTCCGAGAGGCTCTCCTCCCTGTCCGGGATACGTCCGGCGCGCTTGATCCTGCTCGGCTCATCCGGGTCCGGTCGCCAAAACGACACCTCGTTGACCCAATACGCCTCCCGAAGGAGGCGATCGGCCAGACCGAACGCCTCGAACATCTCCACGGTGCGGCAGGCAACTCCGTCAGCCTGCCCAACCTCGAGCGGACCATCCCTGCGGTCGATGATCGCGGTTTGAACGCCGGGGAAGTTCGCCATCTGCGCGGCGAGGACGAGACCAGCCGGACCGCATCCGACGATCAGCACGTCGACCTCTCCGGGGAGGCCTCCCGCGTGCTCGGCGACCGACGGATGCGGCTCCTCGATCAGAGGATCGCCGGGCTTGTAACCGTTGAGATAGAACTGCATTCGCTCACGCGCCTCCCGACGATTTTGAACGGTTGCACCGCCGGCGCGTGTTGCTGGACCAGGACGTGCATCGGTGCTACTGTTGTGCCTTGCAGAACAAGCGTACTGTTCTGCAGAATGCTTGTCAATGAGATCTCGAAGCCGAGGAGTGGACAGCTGATGGCCGTCGCCACCTACGCGAGATCCGATCTGGATCTCTTCTCAGACGAGGTCATGCTCGATCCGTATCCGTATCTGGCGGACCTGAGCGAGCTGGCCGCGGTGGTCTACCTGGAGAAACCGAATCTGTGGGCGCTGACCCGGTACGAGCACAACCGGGCGGCGATGGCGAACTGGAAGGTGTTCTCCTCGAAGTCCGTGGCGTTCAACGACACCATGAACGAGGTCCTGGTGGGCACGAGCCTCGCCACCGATCCGCCGGACCACCGGCAGCTCCGGAAGGTGATCATGGAGAAGTTGTCGCCGCGTGCGCTTCGCGACGTCCAGGCCGACATCGACGCCGTCGCGGACCGGATGGTTGCGGAACTCGTGGAGCGCGGCTCCTTCGACGCGATGGACGACCTTGCGCGCGCGCTGCCGCTCACGGTCGTCGCGGACCTGATCGGCGTCCAGGAGCCGGTGCGCGAGAAGATGCTCGTGTGGGGCGAGGCGGCGTTCAACTGCCTCGGCCCGATGAACGAGCGCACCGCCAAGAGCTTTCCGATCGCGGGCGAGCTGTTCCAGTGGTCGGTCGAGTGCAAGGCCGAGGACCTGACGGAGGGCAGCGTGGGGCGGGCGCTCTTCGACGCCGCCGAGCGCGGCGAGATCTCGGGTGAGAGCTGCGCGATGATCATCCACCAGTACGTGGCGGCGGGGATGGACTCCACGATCACGGCACTCGGGAACGCCATCTACCTGCTCGCCACCCATCCGGACCAGTTCGACCTGATGCGCCGGGATCGCTCATTGGTCCCGGCCGCGTTCAACGAGATTCTGCGCTACGACGCACCGATCCACGCCTTTGGCCGATTCGTGAACGAGGACTTCGACATCGAGGGAACGGTGATCCCGGCCGGCTCGCAGGCCGCGCTGCTCTACGGCGCCGCCAACCGCGACCCGCGGCACTATGAGGACCCGGACGTGTTCCGGATCGAGCGCGACCCGGGCGATCACCTGTCCTTCGGTCACGGACCGCATGTCTGCGCGGGACGGGGCCTCGCCAAGCTCGAGATCTTCGCCGTGCTCGACGCGCTCGCCAGACGTGTGCGCCGCTTCACCATCGGCGAGCCCACGCGTCGTCTCGGCAACTCGACTCGCAGCTACGACAAGCTGCCCGTGCTGGAGATCGAGCCCGCCTGACGCTGCCGGCGAGCCAGCGCGTCGATGTCATCCAATGAATAGCCAAACCGTCAACACGGTTTGCGGCGCCGTTCCCGCTGACGACCTCGGGGTGGTATCGGTTCACGAGTCTCTGCTCTCGGTGGTCCCGGGGGCCGAGCACGCGCATGACATCACGATCGACCGCGCCGAGATCTTCCAGATTCTGTCCCGGAAGCTGAACGACTTCCGCAACCACGGCGGCAGGACGATCGTCGACAGCACGGGCATGTTCCACGGCCGCGACGTGCGACTGTATGAGGCGCTGTCACGCGGGACCGGCGTGCACATAGTCGCGTCGACGGGCATGGGCCCGGAGGAGATGCTCGGTGGCTATTTCCTGACGCCGCAGACCCATCCGCCCAGGCCATGGCCGGCGGAGAAGTTCGCCGACCTCTTCACGAAGGAGGTCACCGAGGGCATGGTCGTTCCCCGCGTGGAGCGGCGCGGGGCCGCCGGGCTGGTGGCCACCGCCGCGAACCGCGAGGGCATGACGGCGGTCGAGGAGAGCCTGTTCCGCGGCGCGGCCAAGACCGCGCTGAACACCGGCATTCCGGTCTCCCTCCGGTACGGCGGTGATGCGGTCCACGACCTCGAGGTCGTCCTGGACGAAAAGCTGCCGGCCGGCCGTGTGGTCGTCGGCGGGCTCGATCGCAAGGATGCGGTTGCCGCCGGCGCGCCCCTGGCGGTCGCGCGCCGCGGGGCCTACGTCGCTCTGGATCACGTGGGCCTGGACGGTGATGACGCCCACATCACGGATCGCGAACGAGCGTCCTTGGTGGTCGACCTCGTCCAGGCCGGCCAGGCGGAGCGGATTCTGCTCTCGAGCAACGCGATCGGCGTCGCCAAGGGCCGGCCCCCGTACGAGCTGCCCTACAGCTACGTCTCGTCGACGTTCGTGCCTATGGCGAAGTCGCAGGGGCTGAGCGACGAGGACGCCCGGCGCATTCTGATCGACAACCCGCGCGAACTGCTGACCCTGGACCGGGGGTGAGGGTCTTGTCGAGGGTGAACACCGTCCTGGGGCCGATTGCCGCCGAGGAACTTGGGTTCGTGGCGATCCACGAGCACATCGGCTACGGCATGCCTGGCTGCGAGCTCGACACCAAGTGGTGGAAGAGCCCCGAGCAGCGGTATGAGGAAACCGTTCCGAAGCTGCGCAAGTTCCATCAGTACGGGGGCGGCACGTTCGTGGACGTCACCGGCATCTGCAACGGCCGGGACGTCGACTATTACAAGTCGCTGTCGGCCAAGACCGGGGTGCACATCGTCGCCTGCACTGGATTCGTCGGCGGCGACACCGCGCTTCCGTTCTTCGCCGGCGCGAGCGTGGAGTACCTGGCACAGCAGTTCATCCACGAGATCACCGTGGGCATCGGCGACACCGGCTCGCTGGCGGGAGTCATCAAGGTGGGCGTGAGCCGCGGAGGTCGCATGACCGACCTCGACAAGCGCATCTACCGCGCCGCGGCCAAGGCCGCGGTGGCCACCGGAGTCCCGATCATGACCCACCTGGCGATCGACGTGGAGCCGGCGATCGAGATCTTCAACGAGGAAGGTCTGGCGCTCGATCGGATCCTGTTCGGCCACGTCGACGACGGCGTGAACCACCAGCAGACGCGTGACACGTGGATCGCCGAGCAGGGCGGCCGGCTGGGCTTCGACACCTGGGGCTACGAAACGGAGCTCGAGGACCCGCCGTTCTGGGCGCGGCCCCGCAAGGAGCGGCTCGAGCACTTCCTGCGCTTCATCGGCCAGGGGTACGTCGACCAAGTGCTGCTGTCGGCCGACGCCAACTGCAGCCCGCTCGGCTGGCCCGGCGTGAAGGGCCACACCGTGAACTACATCTTCGAGGACCTCATTCCGGATCTGCGTGACTCGGGGATCGACGAGGCCACGATCACGAAGCTCTTCGTCGATAGCCCCGCCGGCTTCCTGACGCTCAAGAACTGACAAGAGAGAACGAGAACCATGCAACCTTCAGAGCTCAAGAACCTCAACGTCGCGATCGTTGGTGCGGGATACGCAGGAGCGGCGGCCGGCAAGGCGCTCAGCCTGCTCGGCTGCAACGTCAAGGTCTACGAGCGGGCCCGCCAGATCCGGGAGGTCGGCGCCGGCATCGGCCTGCGTCCCTCCACCATGGACCGCTTCCGCGGGTGGGGGATCCTGGACGCGATCGCGAAGGTGAGCTCACCGAGCGACTACTTCGAGATCCTCACCGCCGAAGGCGAACCGATCGCTCGGGAGCCGTGGCCGGAGATCGACACCTACGGCCTGAAAACCCACATGATCCACCGCGGAGACTTCATCGACGCCCTGCTGGGTGTGCTGCCGCCGGACATGGTGCAGGTCGGTCACAAGGCCGAGGCCGTTTCCGACCAGGGTGACCACGCGACCGTCAGCTTCACCAATGGCACGACGATCACGGCCGACCTGGTGATCGGCGCCGACGGCATCAAGTCCATCGTCCGCAGGCTGTTCAGCGACAAGGAGCCGGTCTTCGCCGGCGAGCACAGCTACCGCACCGTGATTCCCGTTGACGCCACCTACGACATGGTCGCCGACGACAACCTCCGGATGTACATCGGTCGCGGCACGAAGGTCTATCTGCTGCCGCTGCGCCACCGCAACCAGGCGTCGTTCGACGTGACCGCCCTGTGTGCCGACGGCACCTGGGCGCCGACCGTTACCAAGGACGACATCCTCGCCACGGTGGAGGGCTTCGACGAGCGGATCGTCGACATGACCCGCGACCTGGAGATGGACGCGGTGAACGTCCGCGCGGTCTATGACATCGACCCGGTCGACACCTGGCATTCAGACTCAGTCGTGCTCGTCGGTGACGCCGCCCACGCGATGCTCCACCACCAGGGCCAGGGCGCGAATTCGGCGATCATCGACGTGGGCGCGCTGGGCGACGCGCTCCGTGACGCGGGCTCGGTCAAGGAGGCGCTCGCGCTCTATCAGGCCACCCGCAAGCCGGTCACCGACGAGCTCCAGCGCATCTCCCGTCAGGGCTGGAGCGAGGACGAGATCAACGACGTCTTCCCGGGCCAGAAGCCGGCCGACATGAGCCTGAAGGACTGAAGCGATGTCGCTGCATCCCGAGATCGCCAAGGCCCTCACCACGCTGCCGGCACCACCCGCGGGTCCGCTCGACCCGGTGGCGATGCGGGCCGCCGACGAGGCGATGGTCCCGGCCCTCGCGGAACGGCTGCCGCTGCACGCTGTGGAGGACACCGTGGTGCCCACGGACGCCGGTGGCGTGCCCGTACGGATCTACACGCCGGCAGAGGCGCAGACCTACGGGCTGATCGTGTACCTGCACGGCGGCGCCTTCTTCCTCGGCAGCCTCGACACGCACGACCACGTCGCGCGGTCGCTGGCCAAGACGACCGGCTGCAACGTCGTCTCCGTCGGATACCGGCTCGCCCCCGAGCATGCGTTCCCGGCAGGCCTCGACGACTGCTACGCCGCCGTCCGGTGGGTTGTGAAGAGCAGCAACAGCCTCGCCTGGGACCACAAGACCCTGGCGGTCGTCGGCGACAGCTCCGGCGGCACCTTCGCCACCGTGGTCGCCGCCATGGCCCACGACGACGGGCTGGACGCGATCACCCACCAGGTTCTCTACTACCCGTCGCTTGACCTCGACTTCGACATCGATCGCTACCCGTCCCTGCGCGAAAACGCGGTCGGCTACGGCGTTGAGACCGCTGGCCTGAAGCCGTTCAACGAGTTCTACCTGAGCTCGGGCGCCGACCCGGACGACCCGCGCGTCTCGCCGATCAGGCGCGTCGATCTCAGCGGGCTGCCGCCCGCCCTGATCATCACCGCCGAGCACGACCCGATGCGTGATGAGGCCGAGCTCTACGGCCAACGGCTCAAGGAGGCCGGCGTGCCGACCACCGTGACGCGCTACGCGGGCGCCGGGCACGGGTTTGTGCAGCACTTCTCCTGGCTGCCGGAGTACCAGCGCGTTTTCACCGAGACGAAAGACTTCCTGAAGTGAGCGTGCCGATCCACACGGTGTCCTCCGCGTGGGGTCGGTTCGGGCTCTACAGCTACTTCATCGACGCCTCTGAGCCCGCGATCGTCGACACGGGGATCGCCTCGTCACCCGCCGAGGGCATCGTCCCGGCGCTCAAGGCGATTGACCGCCGCGTGGAGGACGTGCGCTGGATCCTGCTCACGCACGGGCATATCGATCACGTGGGCGGCGCCCATGCCCTGTGGGAGCTCACCGGCCGCAAGGCCCAGGTGGTCATACACGAGGCCGACGCACCGATGCTGCGCTCCCGCAGGGCGCACGTGCAGGAGTACCTCGACGGGCGTGGGCCTTATCTCCGCGATCCGGAGGGCGAGGCGAAGCTGACCGCACTGACCGAGGCGGTCATCTCCGGAGAGATGGAGCCGACAATGGTGGTCCGTGGCGGTGAGACGATCTCGCTGGGCGGCGACGTCACGGTGTCCGTCCACCCGATCCCGGGTCACGCCCCGGGGGCGGTCGCCTACGTCGTGGACGGCGAGAACCGCGCGTTCGTCGGCGACTCGGTCGAGATGCACGGCGCCGCAAGCGGCTTCCCCGCCTACCAGGACCCGGATGGGTATCGCTCGAGCCTGATCCGGCTGCGGGACGAGATCCGCCCGAGCAGGTTGTTCCTCGGCCACGCCTATCGCCACGCCGACGGCGAAACCGACGGCGTCGAGCTCGACCGCGAACAGGCGCAAGCCGCGCTGCAGGAGAGCATCGACGTGGAAAGCCGTATCCGCCGCGCCGCGGAGCGCTGCCTGGCCGACGGCCTCGTGGAGTCCGCATCGCCGTACTCGCCCTTCCAGGGGGCCGCCGAAGAACTCGGGTACACCGGCGATCCAAGCCTCGATCCGTCGCCCTTCTTCACCACCATGGACGGCTACCGGCGCGGCCGGCAGCGTTGATGCCGGCCGTCTGGACGATCAAGGCCGGCCGGGAGACCATCGCCGTGCGCAAGGACCTCCGGGTCCCGATGCGAGACGGGATTGCCCTCGTCGCCGACGCCTACCACGGCACCGAGGAGAGGCCACGGCCCGCGCTGGTGGCGCTCAGCCCATACGGCAAGGAACTCCAAGCGCTCGCGCTGACGATGCCGCCGCAACGTCGTCCAAGCCCGATGTGGGACGGCTGCATCGAGGCGGGCGACATAGCCCGCGTGGTCGCCAACGACTACGTCCACGTGATTGGCGACGTGCGAGGATCGGGCGGCTCGGAGGGCGAGCACATCGGCAACTACAACGCCGGCGGAGTCTCGCTCGGCCAGGACGCGTACGACTTCATCGAATGGGTCGCCGCTCAGCCGTGGTGCGACGGCAACGTCGGCATGATCGGCATCTCCTACTTCGGCTCGATGCAGGTGCTGGCCGCGGCGGCGCGCCCTCCGCACCTCAAGGCGATCTTCGTCTCCGGGGGTCACTACGACTTCTACGAGACCACCTATCACGGCGGGGTGATGTGGCTCATGCCGCGCGCCGCTCGCGAAGGCCGTGGCGGCGACTCCGGTTGGGCCTTCACCGCCAACATCAAGTCGCGCATGTTCGAGACCTTCTCTCC
>Ga0070683_100002939_pt1 | contig 13656 bp, 13 predicted proteins | sample KBSC713LmetaG_FD_64662 | JGI IMG/M metagenome (GOLD analysis project Ga0070683, IMG submission 64662) | Corn rhizosphere microbial communities from Kellogg Biological Station, Michigan, USA - KBS C7.1-3L metaG | ecosystem: Host-associated > Plants > Roots > Rhizosphere ...
TGGTCGGGGTCGAGGAGCTCGGGTGGCACGTTGTAGCCGTCGACTCGGGACTGACCGGCTCGACCAGCGCCTGACGCGCGCCGACCGTGCCGCGGTGTGCGCGGCTGTACGGCTTCGCGGCATTCCGCATGGCAGGCATCGGGCTATCCCGTTCGTGATATGCCGCTCACTGGCGTCGGGGGCGCCCACAGGGCTATCTCACGTGTGGTGTACGCATGGCGTTGCCGCGTTGGGCTCATCCCAGGGCACCGGCCTCGAGTCAGGTCGCCGCTCATGCGTGGCCCTGGAGGTCGTCGGCGAGGCACTCCCCGCGTCGCCATGCCTTGCGCTGCACGGTGAGCAGGCTCGGCCACTTGCTCACGACCTGGCAGGCGTGGCCGCGTCCGTAGGCGCAGTGGCCGGAGGTGCAGTCGGTGCCGGTCTTCGGTCCGCGCCGCCCGTCGAGATGGCCTCGGAGCTCAGCGCGGGCGGTCAGCTGGTCGGGGCGCGGAGCGGCGCCGTTTCCGATGGCGTCGACGGCCCGGCTGCCGGCTTCGTACTTCTCGAGCACGCTCACCACGTGGTCGGCGACGGCCGCGGCGAGCTTCCCGGCATCATCATCATCATCGGTGAGACGACGCCCGTGCTTGGGGAGGTCCTCGTCGGGGTACGTGTCGGGAACCGAGCCGTGACCTCATCGGCTTACCCCATCGACATATCGGAGTAACCATGGGCTTCCTGTTGTGGATCGCTGCCGTCATCCTCGTCATCGCCGGCATCGTCACCCTGCTCAACGGCAGCGTCATCCTCGGCATCGTGCTGATCATCGTCGGCCTGGCCGTCGGGCCGGGCGGATGGAGCATCTTCAACCGCAAGTAGTGGAACCGACCATTTTCCGGGGGCCGCCCTGTCAGGCCCAGGGCGGCACTCGGAGGCCGCGTGTGGAGCCCTCGTGCCGTTCCCCGCAGATCGCACACGTGAGCGGCCGCCCGACGAGATCCTTCGGGTCCCAGCCCTCCGGCTCGACCTCCACCCCCGTCGACGCCCACAGCCCGCTGTTCGGGCACCTGACCTGTACCTCCGCCACCGCTCCCCCTCACGATCCGTCCCCACCTTGTCCGTACCCAAGCCGGCGCCGGTCGACACCGTCGAGCGCCGGTGGTGGAACGGTCAACCAGGATCGACAGCGCGGACTCGGGCGCCTACCGTGAGTTCCGACCCCCGAACTCGGACGCGCCCCGCGCTCACGCAGCCGCGGGGCGCTCCATGCGGCCCGATCTGCCGCGCGTGCGCATGAATCGGTCGACTTCGGGAAACGGGCGTTCAACCGCTCCGGCAGGCCGGGGGCCACGAGTTGAGCGGCGAGGCCCGGCGGTCGCCAGTTGGAGTGGCGACCGCGGGCCGACCACTCGCCCACGCACGCCGGCGGCTGAATACGTCCCGATGGGTGATCCCGTCCGGGCCTGAGGCCGTTAGCGTCGAGACCGCGGGAGCTCGCCACGAACCGGCGTCCCGTGGGGTGAGGGCCCGACACCACACGGGGCGTCGCCGGGCACTGCGCACTCGGGCCGGCTCACCGCGCGAACTCACCGATGAAGGTGTGGTACCGGCCCGAATCGCGGTTACGCTGGAGAGGTCCCCGATTTCTAGGGCAAGGGGACGTGCGCCCCGCGGCAGCCCCATGACGCCGTGGGGCGCACACCTGCCCAACGACCGCGCCCGCCCGGGGCTACGTCATCGGGGTCGGCCGGATCCACGTCACGAGCCGGGTAAAGCCCGGTCTAGAGGGTGGCGCCCTACACCCATGCTGGGCGCCGCCCTGCGGCGCCGGGCCCGTGTCCCGCGCCGCAGGGCACCTGGAATGAACCGTCGGTCGGCTCCGTTGTGCGGTGCATGGCGACCATCGGACTCATCGGAAGCGGGCACATCGGCGGCACGGTGGCACGGCTGGCGGTCGACGCCGGCCACGACGTCGTGCTCAGCAACAGTCGAGGCCCCGAGACGCTCCAGGGCCTCGTTCGCGAGCTCGGCGAGCGGGCGCGAGCCGGCACCACCCAGGAGGCCGCGCACGCCGACATCGTCGTGCTGAGCATCCCGCTCAAGAACGTCGGCGACATACCGGCTGACCTGCTGCGCGACAAGATCGTCATCGACACCTCGAACTACTACCCCCAGCGAGACGGCCAGATCGCCGCCCTCGACGACGGCTCCACGACGACCAGCGAGCTGGTGCAGTCGCGCCTCCCGGGCAGCCTCCTCGTGAAGGGCTTCAACAACATCAACTTCCTCCACCTAGGCTCGCTCCAGCGACCTTCGGGAAGCCCGGAGCGCTCGGTGCTGCCGATCGCCGGCGACGACGCGAGCGCCAAACGACAGGTCGCCGACGTCTTCGACAGCCTCGGCTACGACGCCTACGACACCGGCCCACTCGCGGACAGCTGGCGCTTCGACGTCGGCACCCCGGCGTACGGCGCGCCCTACAACGCCGACACGAGCGGCAGCTACCCACCGCCGCCCGACAGTGGACGGCAGGTCACTGCCGAGCGGCTGCGCGAGGCGTTGGACTCCGCACAGCGCTGAACGCTCACGGGTCGGTCAGACCTCCTCGACGTCGGTGTCCTCCCCGTGGGTGCCGGGCCGCGGCGCCCACGGCAGCTCCTTCGCCGGGCGTACGACGATCAGCCGGTCGCCCCGGGCCAGCTGGGTGACGGTGGGGTCGAAGTAGCGGTAGACGCTCTCATCGCGGACCACCGCGATCACCTGGTCGGGCAGCGACTGCGGCGGCTGACCGACCTCACTGACCAGCAGATCGCGCTCGGCGACCTCGAGTCCCTCGCCGTAGGTCAGCAGATCCTCCATCACGGTGCCCAGGGTCGGCGACAGCGACGAGAGGCCGAGCAGGCGGCCGACCGCGTCGGACGAGGTGATCACCGAGTTGGCGCCGGACTGCTTCATCAGGGGGGCGTTCTCGTGCTCGCGCACCGCGGCGACGATGTAGGCGTTGGCGTTGAGCTGCCGGACCGTCAGGCACGACAGCACGTTGGAGTCGTCGCGGTCGGTGGTGATGATGACCTGAGTGGCGTCCTCGACACCGGCACGCTGGAGCACCCCGCTGCGGGTCGCGTCGCCGGTCACCACGGCCAGGCCGTCGGCGTGGGCGTCCGAGACCGCCGCGCCGCCCTTGTCGACCACGATGATGTTCTCGCGCCGGACGCCGTTGTTCACCAGGGTGACGGCGGCGCTTCGGCCCTTGGTGCCGTACCCGACGATCACGACGGGGTTGCTCATGTGTCTCCTCCAGCGAGCGATGCGGAACATGCGACGGCCCTGGGTGGCCAGCACCTCCAGGGTGGTGCCGATCAGCAGCACCAGGAAGGCGATGCGCAGCGGTGTGATCACGAACGCGTTGACCAGCCGCGCGCTCGGCGAGAACGGCGCGATGTCGCCGTAGCCGGTCGTGCTGAGCGTGACGGTCGTGTAGTACAGCGCGTCGACGAGGTTGATGTGAAAGTACGGGGGGTCGTTGCTGTCCCGGTAGCCCGACCGGTCGACCCATACCAGCAGGACCGTCACCGCAATGATGGCGAGACCGAGGAGCAGTCGCAGCCCCAGGGACCACCACGGCGACCGCACCGTCTCCGGTAGGACGACGTACCCGTGACGGGACTGCTCGTGACGCTCCTGGTCGTCGGGCACCCGCCGAATCTAGTCCACGCCCTCCCCCGGTCCGCGGGACCTGGCCCGGGCGGTTCGTTCCTGCGGGAAGACGGTGTCGACCGACGCGTTGAGGGCCGCCCCGACCAGGACCGCCAGGGACAGCAGGTAGAGCCACAGCAGGACCGCGATCGGAGCCGCAAGCGGGCCGTAGATCGACTTGGAGTCGGCCGCGGTAACCGTCAGGAACTCGCGCAGCAGGAAGCTGCCGAGCAGCCAGACCCCGAGGGCGAAGGCCGCCCCCGGCAGGTTGACCCGCCAGGCGGTCCGCACCGGGATGGACACGTGGTAGAGCGTGGCCAGGAAGAAGATCGACGCGATCAGGACCGCCGGCCAGTAGAAGCTCACCAGGAAGTCGGCCCGGTCGGGCAGCCATTGATGGATCAGCCGCGGGCCGGCCACCGCCAGCGGCAGCGCGACGACCCCGGTCACGATCGCCAGCAGGTAGAGACTGAAGGACATGGCACGGGTCTTGACGATCCCGCGGTGCCCGCCCAGCCCGTGCATGATCGTGATGGTGTCGACGAACACGTGCATCGCGCGCGATCCCGACCACAGCGACAGCACGAACCCGACCGAGATCACGTCGAACCGGCCGCCGCGCAGCACGTCGTCGATCGTCGGCTGGATCACCCGGTCGACGGCCGAGTCGGTGAGGAAACGCGAGGCGAGATCGAGGATCGCGTGCCGGACGTGGTCCACCTGGTCCGGGCTGAACGACTCGGTGACGTAGCCGATGGCACCGGCGAGGGCGAAGATCAGGGGCGGCACCGACAACACGGTGAAGAAGGCCGCCTCGGCGGCCAGTCCGGTCACCCGGTAACTCATCGAGGAGCCGACCGTGGAGACCGCGAGCCGCCAGGTCATGTCCCGGGCGTGAAGGGCCCAGCCCGGCCCGGCGGATCCCGTGCGGCCCGCGGCTCCCGCGGGCCGCGGCGGCTCGGGAACCGGCATGGTGTCTACGGTAACCACATGAGCAGCCACAACCGGGCATCCGCGAACCAGCCCCCGCCGCTCGCCGGTCACAACGTCGTGACCTCCGACCTGGCGTTGGTCGAGGCCGTCACCCGACATGCCGGCGCGGACGTCGTCGACGACCTGATGGCGCTGGGCGAGATGGCCGGAACGGCCGAGGCGCGCGAGCACGGGCGCCTGGCCAACCGCCACGAGCCCGAGCTCGCGACGTACGACCGCTACGGCAACCGGATCGACGAGGTCGTCTTCCATCCGTCATGGCACTGGCTGATGGAGCGCGCGGTCGGGCACGGCCTGCAGGCGGCGCCCTGGGTCCAGCAGGCGGAGGGGGCGACGACCGCGCACGTACGCCGCGCCGCCGGGTTCATGGCGTGGTCGCACACCGACCCCTCCCACGGCTGCCCGATCTCGATGACCTACGCCGCCGTCCCCGCGCTGCGCGCCGACGAGACGCTGGCCAAGGAGTGGACTCCGGCGCTGGCGGCCACGGCGTACGACCCGGGGATCCGGCCGGTCGCCCAGAAGCGTGGTGCGCTCGCGGGGATGGGGATGACCGAGAAGCAGGGCGGCTCCGACGTCCGCGCCAACGTCACCCGGGCACGCCCGAGCTCGGTCGAGGGCGAGTACACGCTGCACGGGCACAAGTGGTTCACCTCCGCACCCATGAACGACGTCTTCCTCATGCTGGCCCAGGCGCCCGATGGCCTGACCTGCTTCGTCGTGCCGCGAGCCCTCTCCGACGCCGGCCGCAACCCCTTCGACATCGTGCGCCTGAAGGACAAGCTGGGGAACCGCGCCAACGCCTCCGCCGAGCTGGAGCTCGACGGCACCCTCGGAATGAGGCTCGGCGAGGAAGGGCGCGGGATCCGCACCATCATCGAGATGGTGGCGGCGACCCGGCTGGACTGCGTGCTGGGCTCGACCGCCCTGATGCGGCACACCCTGAACGAGGCCGCCTGGCACGTCGGGCACCGCTCGGCGTTCGGCGGGACCCTGGCCGACAAGCCCCTGATGCAGAACGTCATCGCCGACCTGGCGGTGGAGGCGGAAGCGGCCACAGCTCTGGCGATCCGCCTCGCGGCGGCCGTCGACGCGGCCGACGACCCGCACGAGGCGGCGCTGCGCCGGATTGCGCTGCCGCTGGCGAAGTTCTGGGTCTGCAAGCGCGCGCCCGGGTTCGTGGCGGAGGCCCTGGAGTGCCTGGGCGGGAACGGGTACGTCGAGGACTCCGGCCTCCCCCTGCGCTACCGCGAGGCGCCGGTCAACTCGGTCTGGGAGGGCTCCGGCAACGTCAACGCCCTCGACGTCCTCCGCGCCCTCGCCCGTGAGCCGGAGGCGCTGAGCGCCTGGATCACCGAGGTCGGTCGCGCACGCGGCGGCGACGAGCGACTGGATCGCGCCGTCGACGACACCCTCGCCCTGCTCGGCGACACCGGCTCCCTCGAGGTCGGCGCCCGCCGGCTGGCGGGCCGGATGGCGGCCTGCCTGCAGGGGGCGCTCCTGGTGCGGTTCGCTCCGGCCGAGGTGGCCGACGCGTTCTGCGGCTCGCGGCTGGGCACGTCGTACGACGGGACCTACGGTGCTCTCACCTCGCCGGCCGCCGACCTGCGCGCGATCATGGGCCGGGCGACGCCGGTCGTGCCCTGAGCGACGGCTACTTCAGGTCCAACCCGGGGTAGAGCGGGTGGGCGTCCAGCAGCTCGGCGCTGGCGGACTTGACGCGGTCGGCGACCCCGTCGGCCAGCACGTAGGACGCCTTCGACGGGTCACCGGACTTCGTGGTGCCGGGCTGGGTGTTCGACAGGACCTCGATCATCAGCTCGGCGACCTTGTCGAACTCGTGGGCGCCGAAGCCGCGCGTGGTCAGGGCGGGCGTCCCGAGCCGGACGCCGGAGGTGTACCAGGCGCCGTTGGGGTCGGCCGGCACCGAGTTGCGGTTGGTGACCACGCCGGCGTCGAGGAGCGCCGACTCCGCCTGGCGTCCGGTCAGCCCGAACGACGACACGTCGAGCAGGACGATGTGGTTGTCCGTGCCGCCGGTGACCAACGTGGCGCCACGGGTCAGGAAGCCCTCGGCCAGCGACTTGGCGTTGTCGGCGATCCGCTGGGCGTAGGTCCGGAACGCCGGCTGTCGGGCCTCGGCCAAGGCGACGGCCTTCGCGGCCATGATGTGCGAAAGAGGTCCGCCGAGCACCATCGGGCAGCCGCGGTCGACGTCGGCCGCGAACTCCTCCTGCGCCAGCACCAGTCCGCCGCGCGGCCCGCGCAGCGACTTGTGCGTCGTCGTGGTCACGACGTGCGCGTGCGGCACCGGGTCCTCGTCGCCGGTGAACACCTTGCCGGCCACCAGACCGGCGAAATGCGCCATGTCGACCATCAGCGTCGCGCCGACCTCGTCGGCGATCTCCCGCATCTTGGCGAAGTTCACCCGCCGCGGGTACGCCGAGTAACCGGCCACGATCACCAACGGCTTGAACTCCCGCGCCTTCGCCCGCACGGCGTCGTAGTCGAGCAGCTGCGTCTCGGGGTCGGTGCCGTACTGCTGCTGGTGGAACATCTTGCCGCTGATGTTGGGACGGAACCCGTGGGTGAGGTGGCCGCCGGCATCGAGCGCCATGCCCAGCAGTCGCTGGTTGCCGAGCTCGTGCCGCAGCGACTCCCAGTCGGCTTCGCTGAGGTCGTTGACGCTCTTCGCCTCCAGCTTCGCCAGGCCCGGCGTCTCGACGCGGTGAGCCAGGATCGACCAGAACGCGACCAGGTTGGCGTCGATGCCGGAGTGCGGCTGCACATAGGCGTACGGCGCGCCGAACAGCTCGCGGGCGTGCTCGGCCGCCACCGACTCGACGGTGTCGACGTTCTGGCAGCCGGCGTAGAAGCGGTGCCCGACCGTGCCCTCGGCGTACTTGTCGGACAGCCAGGTGCCCATCGTCAGCAGCACAGCGGGCGATGCGTAGTTCTCGCTGGCGATGAGCTTGAGCGACGCCCGCTGGTCGGTGAGCTCCTGGCGAGTGGCCTCGGCGATGCGCGGCTCGACACCCGCGATCACCTCGAGCGCCGCGTCGTAGGCGGTCGAGGCGGTCTTGGCCGCGGTGTCGGCAGAGGTGTCGGGGGTCACAACGTCGCTCATATCGGCCAATGTAGGACATGACCTCGAGGCCCTCGCGGGGGTGTCCGCCGAAGGGCTCCTGTGCTCAGATGTACCCACGGGAGGTGGCCGACCACAGATGACCGACTTCGCCGACCTTCACGCCGGGCCGTTGCCGCTGCTGCTGCCGAACGCCTGGGACGTCCCCTCGGCTCTCGCCTTCGCCGCGGCCGGGTACCGGGCGATCGCGACCACGAGCCTCGGCGTCGCCTCGAGCCATGGCGTCCCCGACGGACGCAGCGCCACCCGCGAGGCCAACCTCCGCCTGGCCGCCTCCCTCGCCCGGCTGCCGGCCCTGATCAGCATGGACTGCGAGGACGGCTACTCCGCGGACCCCGGCGAGGCCGCGGCGTACGTCGCCGAGCTCGCAGCGATGGGCGTGGTCGGGGTCAACCTGGAGGACAGCGCCGCCGGACACCTGGTCGAGCCGATCGCCTTCGCGGCCAAGGTCGCGGCCGTGAAGGACGCCGCGCCCGAGGTCTTCGTCAACGCCCGCGTCGACACCTACTGGTTCCACCAGGAGGAGTCGGTCGAGGAGACGCTCGCCCGGGCGACCGGCTTCGTACAGGCCGGGGCAGACGGGGTGTTCCTCCCCGGCCTCGCCGAGCCCGCTGCCATCCGCGAGATCACCGGCGCCCTGACGGTGCCGGTCAACCTCCTCCCCCTCCCCGGACACTCGCTCGCCGACCTGGCCGCGCTCGGCGTACGCCGGGTGAGCAGCGGCTCACTGCCGTACCGCGCCGCACTCTCCGCCGCCGTCGAGGCCGCGGCGGCGATCGGCAACGGCTCGGCGTGGCCCGCCGCTGTCGGGTACGGCGATCTCCAGGCCGAGCTCTCGGCGTACGCGGACGGGACCTGACCGACGTCTCACATTTCGGACTACTGTCTCAAGACTCAAGATTCCGATTTGTGGAACGCCCGTCCACTCCCTGAGACTCTTTCCATGATCGCCGTCGCGTACGAGATGCATCTGGTGGCTCGCCGCCATGTGGACCTCGGTCGTACGCGCAGCATGATCTGTTGGCCTGGCTGACGCTGCTGAGACAGAGCCCACCCCGCCGACGACGCTGCACCCGACGACGCGCGCAGCCCTCGGCTCCTGACAGCCAAGGACCGATCACCTCATGCCCGATCTCCGCTTCACCCCAGCCCGTGCGACCCGCACCGACATCCCGCGCGCCAAGCGGGGAGAGGGCCAGTGGGCCCTCGGCTACACCGAGCCTCTCAACGCCAACGAGCAGCAGAAGAAGGACGACGACCCGCTCAACGTCCGCGACCGGATCATCCACACCTACGCGCGTCGAGGGTTCGACTCGATCGACCCGGCCGACCTGCGTGGCCGGTTCAGGTGGTTCGGCATCTACACCCAGCGCCGGCCCGGGCTCGACGGCGGCAAGACCGGCGCCCTCGAGCCCGAGGAGCTCGACGACCGCTACTTCATGATGCGGGTGCGCAGCGACGGTGCCCTCCTCGGCGCCGACGCCCTCCGCGTGCTCGGCGGGATCGGGACGTCGTTCGCGCGGGAGACCGCCGACATCACCGACCGCGGCAACATCCAGTACCACTGGATCGACATCCGCGACGTGCCGGAGATCTGGGACCGATTGGCCACCGTGGGCCTCAGCACCGAGGAGGCGTGCGGCGACTCCCCGCGCGGGTTCCTCGGCTCGCCGGTGGCCGGCGTGGCCAAGGACGAGATCATCGACGGCACGTCGGCTCTGCAGGAGATCGCCCGCCGTCGCGCGGGCAACCCCGCCTACGCCAACCTGCCGCGGAAGTTCAAGACCTCGGTCAGCGGCCATCCCAGCCTGGACGCGGCGCCGGAGATCAACGACGTCTCCTTCGTCGGCACGGTCCACCCCGAGCTCGGCCCCGGCTTCGACCTCTGGGTGGGCGGCTCGCTGTCCACCAACCCGTTCCTGGCGGCCAAGATGGGCGTCTGGGTCCCGCTCGAGGACGTCGCCGACGTCTGGGAGGGGGTCATCTCGATCTTCCGCGACTACGGCTACCGCCGGCTGCGGTCGCGCGCGCGGCTGAAGTTCCTGGTGATGGACTGGGGCATCGAGAAGTTCCGGGACGTCCTCGAGAACGAGTACCTCGGTCGCAGCCTCGCCGACGGCCCCTCGCCGCAGGTCGGCGTGGGCAACGGGGACCACATCGGGGTGCACGAGCAGAAGGACGGTCGCTACTACATCGGCGCGACCTCCACGGTGGGTCGGGTCTCGGGCACCCTGCTCACGCGCCTCGGTGACCTCGTGGAGCGGTACGGCGTGCAAGGCGTCCGACTGACGGCGTACCAGAAGCTCGTCCTGATCGGCGTCGACGGCGACCGCGTGGACGAGGTGGTGGACGCGCTGGAGGCTCTGGGCCTGTCCTCGCGGCCGTCGAACTGGCGCCGCTCGACCATGGCCTGCACCGGCATCGAGTTCTGCAAGCTCGCGATCGTGGAGACGAAGAGTCGCGCGGTCGCCCTGGTCGACGAGCTGGAACGGCGCTTCCCGGACCTCGACACCCCGATCACCGTCACCGTGAACGGCTGCCCCAACGCCTGCGCCCGCACCCAGGTCGCCGACATCGGGCTCAAGGGTCAGCTGGTCCTGGACGGCGACGGCCGGCAGGTGGAGGGATTCCAGGTCCACCTCGGCGGAGGGATCGGCAGCACCCAGGCCCTGGGCCGCAAGCTGCGCGCCCACAAGGTGACCAGCGCGGGCCTCGACGACTACGTGACCGCCGTCGTCACCGCCTTCCTGGCCGGTCGCGCCGACGGCGAGTCGTTCGCGGCGTGGGTGGCCCGGGCCGACGAGCACCTGCTGCGCGGGGAGTCCCTCGACGACGTGGACGACCGGGAAGAGGGGGCCGCATGAGGGCGCTCGGGCACCCCGGGGCCGGCGACGACGGGCCGGTGCGATGACCACCCTGACCACGCAACGGGCCCGCGACTTCCGAGGCACCCACACGGAGGGGCGCAGCCCCGAGGAGCTGCGCGAGCTGGTCTCGCACGTCGGGGCCGAGCTGGAGCTCGCCCCGGCCGAGGACATCGTCGAGTGGGCGGTCGCCACGTTCGGGAGCCGCTTCGCCATCACCTCCTCGATGGCCGACGCGGTGCTGGCCGACGTGGCGTCGCGGGTCGCTCCCGGCATCGACGTGATCTTCCTCGACACCGGGTACCACTTCGCCGAGACCTTGGGCACCGCCGACGCCGTGGGCGCCACCGTGGACGTCCGGCTGATCACGGTCACGCCGACGCAGTCGGTGGCCGAGCAGGACGCGGCGTACGGGCCCGACCTGCACCGACGCGACCCCGACCTGTGCTGCGCACTGCGCAAGGTCAGGCCACTGGCCGAGGCACTGACGGCGTACGACGCGTGGGCGACCGGCCTGCGCCGGGCGGAGACCCATCACCGGATCCTGGCGCCGGTGGTCGGCTGGGACGCCCGCAAGGGCAAGGTCAAGGTCTCCCCGCTGGCCCGCTGGACCGACGAGGACGTCGAGCGCTACGTCGTCGAGCACGGTGTGCTGGTGAACCCGCTCGTCTACGACGGCTTCCCGTCCATCGGCTGTGCCCCCTGCACCGGCCGGGTCGCTCCCGGCGACGACCCCCGCAGCGGCCGCTGGGCCGGCACCAGCAAGACCGAGTGTGGCATCCACTCATGACCCGACCCGACAACAACGAGAGGAGGCCGAGCTGATGGCCGCTCCTGCACTGGTGGCTCTGGCTCACGGGAGCCGTGACCCGCGGTCCGCCGCCACCATCAAGGCACTGGTGGACGAGGTCCGGGCCCTGCGCCCCGACCTGAGGATCGAGACCGCGTTCCTCGACCTGTCCAAGCCGTCGCTGAACACGGCCGTGGACAAGCTGGCACGCGCGCGGTTCGAGGAGGTCGTGGTCGTCCCGCTGCTGCTGACCGAGGCGTTCCACGCCAGGGTCGACGTACCGGCCGCAGTGGCCGAGGCCGAGGCGCGCCACGAGCACGTGTCGGTACGCGCGACCTCGATCCTCGGGCTCGAGACCGGCTTCCTGGAGGTGCTCGACGTACGGATGCGCGAGGCGCTCAAGGCGTCGCGGGTCCGCGAGCTCGACGCGCTCGTGCTGGCCGCCGCCGGCTCGAGCGACCCGCTCGCCAACCAGTCCGTGGCCCGACTGGCGCGTCTGTGGGGTGCCCACCACAAGCTGCCGGTCACCGCGGCCTTCGCCTCGGCCGCTCCCCCCGCCACCGGCGAGGCGGTGCGCGCCTTCCGGAAGGACGGGCGCCGCCACATCGCGGTCGCGTCGCTGTTCCTGGCCCCGGGTTTCCTGCCCGACCGTGCCCGGGAGCTCGCACTGGAGGCGGGAGCCGTCGCGGTCGCCGAACCGCTCGGGGTCCACGAAGCCGTCGCCCGCACGGTCCTCGCGCGGTACGCCGTCGGCGCCGTCGAGCTCGTGCCGGTCTAACCGACGAAGCGCTCCAGCAGGTGCTCCAGCTGGCGCCCGGGGTCGGTGGTGACGCCGCCGTGCACGGGGCCCGGCTGGAGCACGGTGCTGCGCGGAGCCTTGAGGAAGCCGAACCGGACGCCGGCAGGCTCGCTCGCCACGGCACCGACCGACTCCTCGCCCGCGCACACCGCCCGCACGAAGTCGAGGCCCTCGCACACGGCGTCGAGGTCGAGGGCCGGGGCGAGCGCGGCCAGGCGCTCACGGTCGACGCTCCAGGCAGCCTCCAGGAACCCGGCCTCCTCGCAGTAGACGATCACGCCGACGTTGACGAACTCCTCCCGGTCGACGCGCGGGACGCAGCGCAGGACGGCGTACTGGTAGGGCATGGCCGTGGTCGCAGCGCTCATGCGGCGGGCTCCCGCGGCAGCCAGGCACGGGTGTGCAGGCGAGCGGACAGGAACGCGACGTACGCCGCGCGCAGGTCGTCGGGCGTCTCCGCGCCGGGGACCGGCTCGAGCCAGGCGTCCGGCACCTGTGCGACGCAGGCGGCCAGGTCGTCGTCGGACAGGTCGATCACGGCGTCGGTGGCGCCCAGCCGACCCACGGCGGCGCCGAAGACGTGGTCGCCGATGTCCCACGACTGGGCGGCGAACCGCGTCGGGTCGGTCACTCCCCCGGACCAGGCGTGGTGGAAGTAGAGGGCGGCACCGTGGTCGATCACCCACACGTCGCCGTGCCACAGCAGCAGGTTGGGGTTGCGCCAGGTGCGGTCGACGTTGGCGGTGAAAGCGTCCAGCCACAGGATCCGGGCCGCGACGTCGGGCGGCGTGCTCGCCTCGCCCTCGTAGCCGAAGGCGCCGGGGAGGAAGTCGATGCCGAGGTTGAGACCCGGGCTGGCGTTGAGCAGGTCCTGAACCTCCTCGTCGGCCTCGTAGCGCGCGATCTCGGGGTCGAGGTCGAGGGCGACCAGGCGTGGGGTCCGCAGCCCGAGCCGGGTCGCGAGCGAGCTCACGATCACCTCGGCGACCAGCACCCGGACGCCCTGCCCGGCACCCCGGAACTTGCAGACGTAGGTGCCGAGGTCGTCACCCTCCACGAGGCCCGGCAGGCTGCCGCCCTCGCGCAGTGGGGTGACGTAGCGGGTCACCGACACCGTGTCGATCACGAGGGTGCCGGCTCCTCGAGCAGCCGGCGTCGCTGCTCCTCGACGTCGAAGTCGGCAGCCGGCCAGCGCAGACCCATCCCCCGCAGCGTCTCGAGCAGGAGCTGTCCGATCACCAGGTTGCGATACCACTTCCGGTCCGCCGGCACGACGTACCACGGCGCGATCTCGGTGTTGGTGCGCTCCAGAGCGGCCTCGTACGCCGTGCGGTAGTCGCCCCAGCGCTCGCGCTCGTCGATGTCGGCGGGGTTGAACTTCCAGTACTTG
>Ga0070683_100002941_pt1 | contig 13654 bp, 12 predicted proteins | sample KBSC713LmetaG_FD_64662 | JGI IMG/M metagenome (GOLD analysis project Ga0070683, IMG submission 64662) | Corn rhizosphere microbial communities from Kellogg Biological Station, Michigan, USA - KBS C7.1-3L metaG | ecosystem: Host-associated > Plants > Roots > Rhizosphere ...
ACCGGAGAAGCTCGGGGTGGTGACGCCGCTCGTCGCACCGGGACAGAGCGCGACGCTGCGCCTGACGCTGGACCGGGAAGTTCACCTACGTCTGCACGGTTCCCGGACGCGCCGCGGCCGGCATGAAGGGTGCGCTGAGGGTGCAGTAGCGGCGGCGCGGCGCGTCAGCCGGCCTTGCGGGCCGAGAGCTCGCGCCGGAGGATCTTTCCGGACGAAGTCTTCGGGAGCTCGTCGAGGATCTCGATCTCGCGCGGAGACTTGTACGCCGCCAGCCGCTCTCTGCAGAAGGCGATCAGTTCGGACTCGTCGACGTTCTGACCCGATCTGATTGTGATGAACGCCTTGACGGTTTCGCCGCGATACGCGTCCGGGACGCCGACGACGGCCGCTTCCCGAACCGCAGGATGAGCGTAGAGGGCGTCCTCGACCTCGCGGGGCCAGATCTTGTAGCCGGCAGCGTTGATCTGATCTTTCTTCCGGTCGACGACGTAGAACCAGCCGTCGTCGTCCATGAAACCGACGTCGCCGGTGTAGAGGACGCCATCGGGCATCGCTAGCAGGGTCTCGTCCGGCTTCTCCCAGTAACCCGGGACGATCTGGGGGCCGCTGATCGCGATCTCTCCGATGTCACCTGCCGCGAGCTGCCGGTGGTCGTCGTCGACGATCGTCGACAGCGTGTTGAAGATCGGGAGACCGACCGCGAGAGCGCCTGAGCCCGCGTCGACCGGGGCGCGGGCACCGAACGGGACCATGTGCGAGGGGGACGTGGTCTCCGTGAGACCGTAGACGGAATGGATGTAGGTGCCGAAGAGCCGTTCGTACGCGTCCACCGTCGCGGGGGCGATCGGCGCACCACCGCTGTACAGCTTCGTGAACGACGAGAGATCGCGTTCTCGCGTCGCGGGATGGTTCATCAACCCGATGAAGGCGGTGATCGCTGCGACCGTGAACGTCGCACGGTGGCGCTCCACCATGTCGACGAAGGTGTCGACATCGAAGCGATAGAAGAGCACGAGCGGCATGGGCACGAGCGTGGCGACGGCGATGTGAGCGATCAGCCCGGTGATGTGGAATAGCGGCGCGACTCCGAGCACGACGTCGCCCTCGTCGAGATGGATCCAGTCCCGGTATACGTGCGCGTTGAAGACGACGTTGCCGTGGGTGTTCATAGCGCCCTTCGGCGGCCCCGTCGTGCCCGAGGTGTACGTCAGGAAGGCGACATCGTCCGCCGTCAGCCCGACCGGCGCGAGCTTCTCGCCTGCGTGCGCACGCGCGAGCTCGAGCAGGTCGTACGTCTCCTGCGTCCGGCACCGCGAGACCTCCGCAAGCAAACTGGGCGGCGGCACGTCGAGGAAGTCGAGCTCGGATGTGCTGACCACGACGCGAACGCGAGTCTTGGGCAGAACGGCCGCCGCGACGTCTCTGTAGAGCGTCTCGAGAGTGACGAGCGCCGCGGCGCCGGAGTCGTTCAGGGCGAACTCGAGCTCGCGCTGCATGAGCATCGGATTGATCGGGACCAGGATCGCCCCGAGCTTCCACGTGGCGAGCTGCGTCAGGACGAACTGTGGGATGTTCTGGACGTATACGGCGACTCGCTCGCCTCGCCGGATGCCGAGCTCGTGCAGACCCCGCGCCAGGCCGTCGGAGAGCGCAGCCGCCTCTCCGAACGCGATCGTGGAGTCGAAATAGTGGACGAACGGCCTGGCGGCGCCGGACTCGACGGCGGCGTCGAACATCTCGAGCGCATTGGAGAAGCTCGGCGCGATGTCGCCGGGGAGCCCGGACTCGTACCGGCCGAGCCACGGGCGCTGCTGATTGCTCCCCATGCGCGCTACAGCAGGCTGTCTCCGGTCCGGGCGTCGAAGAAATGCAGACGGCTCGGGTCGACGGCGAGCTGCAGCCGGCTTCCCCGCCGTGCGGACGAACGCGGGTCGATCCGCGCGTTGAAGAGCGCACCCTCGTCGACGAGCACGGCCTCGTCGTTCTCGCGCGCCGCTCGCAGGTCGACGGCATCGACGCGCGGCGCGTCGATCGCGAAGATCACGTGCGCGTCGGCGCCGAGGTCTTCGAGCACGCCGACCTCGACCTCGATCCGCGGCAGCTCGCGGTCGGCGAAGGCGGCGTCCTCGAAGCTCTCCGGCCGGAGGCCGAGGATCACGCGCCCGTTCTCGGCGCGTCGCGGCCGGCGCCTCGGGTCGAGAGGGAGTTTGAATCCTGCGAACGACACGGCGTGGTCGTCGACGGCCGCCTCGACGAGGTTCATCGAGGGCGAGCCGATGAACGCCGCGACGAACAGGTTCGCCGGCTCGCGATACAGCATGTGGGGCTCACCCGCCTGCTGGATGCGCCCGTCGCGCATGACGGCCACCCGCTGACCGAGCGTCATTGCCTCGATCTGGTCGTGAGTGACGTAGACGGTGGTCACGCCGAGCCGCTCGTGCAGGCGGGCGAGCTGCGCGCGCATGTCCACCCGCAGCTTCGCGTCGAGGTTCGACAGCGGCTCGTCCATGAGGAAGGCTGCAGGCTCGCGCACGATCGCGCGGCCCATCGCGACGCGCTGTCGCTGCCCGCCCGAGAGCTGCGCCGGCTTCCGGTCCAACAGTTCGTCGAGGCCGAGCATGCGCGCGACCTCCTCCACCCGGCGACGGATCTCTGCCTTCTGCGTCTTTCGCATCCGCAGCCCGTAGCCGAGGTTGTCGCGCGTCGTCATGTGCGGGTAGAGCGCATAGCTCTGGAACACCATCGCCACGTCGCGGTCGCGCGGCGACACGTCGGTGACCTCGCAGCCGCCGATCTCGATGCGGCCCTCGGTGACCTCCTCGAGGCCGGCGATCATGCGCAGGAGCGTCGTCTTTCCACAGCCGGACGGGCCGACGAGGACCATGAACTCTCCCTCGTCGACGGTCAGGTCGACCGCGTCGACGGCGACGACGGAGCCGAAGCGCTTCGTCACGCCACAGAGCGCGATCCCGTTCGCGGCGGCGGTCATGCGTACGGAGGCCGAACGGTGAGGACGGGGACGCCGAGCAGCTGCATCGCCACCGGCAGGCTCGGCATGTCGTCGACCATCAGAGCGACCTGCTCGCCTCGCCCGACCAGACCGCCGACGTGATGCACCTTGAAGTCCTCGAGCCCCGACGGGGCACCGTCGACGCCGCCGAGGATGAGCTCGTCGTACGGGACGCCCTGGGCGGCGAGCCATGCCTCGGTCAACGTGCGGGCGGCCTCGTCGCGCGAGCTGACGATGACGATGCGGTAGTGCGGCGCGAGCAGCTGGACGAGCCGGCACGCACCGGGGATCGGCATGTCGTTCTCGCACGCGAGCGAGTAGGCGACCCAGTCCGTGTCCTCCCGCGGGTCCGCGATCAGGTGATGGCGAGGGCTCGTATCGCACAGCGTCGAGTCCAGGTCGATGCAGATCGTCCCGCGCTTCGGGGCGGAATCCATCGGCGCGCGGACGTCGTACCAGCGCCCGTACTCGGCGATGACTCGGGTCGTGCCGGGCGGCGGCAGCAGGCGGAGGGGGTCCGCGCTGTGCAACGGATAGAGCACGTCGGGAGCGACGAGCTGGGCGAAGCGGTGCAGGTCGTGGGGTGTCGCATGGCCGCTCGTCCCGATGTTTGCGAACGGAACCTCCAGCCGCGAGAGCCACTGCTGCAGCAGCTCCCAGGCCGGCTGGAACGGGCCGAGCGGCTCTCCGTTCGCGTGCAGGAAGATCGATCCGGCGCCGAGGGGCAGATCGAGCAGCACGTCGAGCCGCTCGGACGCGACCTGGACGACGAAGCTCGACGGATCTCGGTGCAGCGCCTCGATCGACGCGGAGTCGAGCTCTGCCACGTCCGGCATGCCCCAGGCGCGGAGGAACGACGCGATCGCCGGCGGCCACAGGATCGTCCGTCCGCGGTTCCGTGCGATCGCGGTGAACGACTCCACCCGCTCGATGTCGCGCGGATACATCGTGAGCAGCACGAGGCCCGGAGTCCGCGCGAGCGCGCCGTCGAACGCAACCTCGACCTCGCTCTCGGGCCGCAGGGTGATGCGGGGGTCGCTCGTGAGCGTCGTCCCCTCCATCACGAGCGCATGCGCGCCGCGCGCCCGTTCCGCAAAGCGCTCCGTCCGCTCCGGATGGCGACCGTGCAGCCTCAGGTCGCCGCTGTACGCCACGACACCGGCGTCCGTGTGGACGAGGAAGCCGGACGCACCGGGGATGTCGTGGTCGACGGCGTACCGCTCGACGACGAGCGGCCCCACCGCGACGGGCTCGCCCTCGGGCATCGGTTCGATCGTGGCCGGGCCGCCCTCGAGCCCCTGCCCGGCCGCCTCGAGCGCGTCGAGCATGCGCGCGGTCTCCTCGGCGGCGCGGATCGGCACGGAGGGATCGACCCAGCCGAGCAGGCCGACATGGTCGATGTGGCCGTGGCTGACGAAGAGCGCCGTGCGGCCGTCTCCTGCCGCGCCCTCCACCCCCGTGCCGGCGACCGCCTCGGGCCGGAACAGCCGGTCGATCGCCGGCGCCTCGCCGAAGCGGAGCCGTGTCCGCAACTCCGACCCCGGCGCCGGTCGCAGCGGGCTTCGCACGAGACCTTCGTGGCCGGGGATGTCGAGACCCATGTCGAGCACCACGCGCCAGCCGTCCTGCTCGACGAGCACCTTCGTCGACCCGATGACGCCGACGCCGCCGTAGAAGCGGATCCGGGCGCTCACGCGTCCACCGCCGCGAGCCGCTCCCCCGACGCCCACGCCTCGAGCGAGGGCAGGAGGTCTTCGAGCCGCGTCGCCTCGAACGTCGCCCGGCCCGCGGGGCCGACGTGGAACGGATCGACGTACGCGGTTGCACATCCGAGCGCGAGCGCCGGCGCGATCTCGTTGACGAAGTGGTCGCCGACACTCATCACCGCGCCGTGCGGGACATCGTGCACCTGCGCGAGCGCGGCGAGTCTCGCGGGGAAGCGATCGGGCTTTTCGGCGTGGCACACGATCTCGTCGAACAGCCCGAGCAGGCCGAGGCGCTCGAGGAGCGTCATCACTCCGAACGCGGGCGTGTTCGACATGAGCACGTTCCGCGCGTGCCCCGCGCTTCGCTCGAGATGCTCGCACAAGCCGTCCGGCACCTCGAGCGTGCACTCGTCCGTGAGCATGAAGGCGCGCGTCCTCGCAAAGGCGTCCGCGTATGCGCGAGACGCGCCGCGCGGGCCGCCCGCGAGCACGACCGCCGCTTCCCAGCCGTCCGACGCCTCGACAGCGCCTTCGCCGGCGAGATATGCGTCGAGCGCCGAGAGATATGCGACCCGCCGCTCTTCGGCGAGCTGGGCGGCGATGCCGCGAGCGTAGTGACGACATGCCTCCGCGCTCCGGTAGACGGTCCCGTCGAGGTCCCACACGACGACGGCGTGTCCGCTCATCCCTTCATCGCCCCGGTCGTCGCGCTCGCGCCGGCCACGAGTCGGCGCTGCGAGAGCATGAAGACGACCATGATCGGCAGGGTCGTGAACACCACCGCGGCGGACAGCCCCGGCCAATCGGTCCCGTTCGTTCCGAAGAACGTCGACAACCCGACCTCGATCGGCTGCACCGACGGGCTGCTCGTCATGATGAACGGCCAGAGAAAGCTGTTCCACGAACCGATGAAGATGTACAGCCCGATCGTGATCAGCGCCGGCCGGGCGAGCGGCGCCGCGATCGTGCGCAGGAACTGCAGCTGCGACGCCCCGTCCAGCTCGGCGGCCTCGATCAGCTCCGGCGGAAGCGAGCCGAAGAACTGACGAAGCAGGAAGATCCCGAACACGGACGCACCCCACGGGACGATCTGCGACCAGTACGTGTCGAGCCAGTGGAGCTGCTTGAGGACGATGTAGTCCGGGATCAGCAGCACGACCTTCGGGATCATCAGGATGCTGAGGATCAGGAAGAAGCAGATCTCCCGGCCGCGAAAGCGCATGACGCCGAGCGCGAAGCCGGCGAGCAGCGAGGTCAGCAGGACGAGAGCGACCGTGCAGCCCGCGATCAGCACGGTATTGAGGAAGTAGCGGACCCACGTCGCCTCGTGCCATGCGGTCGAGTAGTTGCCTACGACGCCGCCCGGCAGGAAGTTCGGCGGGAACTGGAACACGCGGTTGCTCGAGTTGAGCGACGTGACGACGACCCAGTAGAACGGAAAGACGAAGACAGCGCCCACGAGGACAGCGAGCAGCCCCGTGCGGAGGCGGGTGACCCGTCTCGCCAACAGGGCTGCTCGCGTTCTGGATCTCACGACTTCGCCGCCGCCATTGCCTTTTGCTGCGCGGTCGCGAGCGCCGAGGCGGGACTCGCCCCGTTGTCGAGGACGGCCTGCATCGCCTCGGCGACGTATCCCTCCGCCTGCGTCCACCACGCGTACGGCGGGTTGCCGCCCGCGTACTGGAGAGCCTCCGCGGCGATCTTCTGGTACGGGTGAGCCGCGATGTACTTCTTCATGTACACGAGCGCCGACTTCGTCACCGGCAGATAGCCGGTCTTGATCGCCCAGTAGGCGGTCGCATGCGGGCTGCTCAGGTACTTCATGAACTGCCAGGCGGCCGCGCGCTCGGCCGCCGACGCATTCGCGAAGACGACGATGTTCGTCCCCGCCATGGCGTTCCCTTCGCCGCCGTGCGGGCCGGCCGGGAGCGGCGCCACCTGCATGTCGAACTTGCCTCCCACCGCGTCGAGCATGTACGGGTAGCCCGCGATCGACGAGACTGCGAACGCGGAACGGCCCGCGCCGAGCGCGGTCTGCTCCGGATAGTTCGTCCCGACCTGAAGCGCCCCGTGCGACTTGAGGCCGGCGAGGAACTGGAGCGCCTCCACCGACGCCTTCGTGTCGAGGGTCGGCTTGCCGTTCTTGATCCACGTACCGCCGAAGGCCTTGACCATCGACAGGTACTCGAGCGTGCCGTTGGCCGGAGCCGACAGCGTGCCGGTGTCGAGGCTCTCGCCCCAACTGCCGCCGGTGGTCACCTTCTTCTCCGCGGCCGCGTACTGCGCCCACGTCGTCGGCACGGAGAGGCCGGCGGCCTTCAGCATGTTCGCGTTGTAGAAGAGGACGTAGTCGCTCTTGTTGAACGGCCACATCCAGATCTTCCCGTCGGGCAGGAACAGGTCTTTCCAGACGCCCTTCCAGATGTGACTCTTGAAGCTCTTCGGAACGCCCACCCGCTTGCTGTTGACGTAGCCGTCGAGCGGGATGATCGCCTTTGCGCTCGCGAAGGCGGCCGCCCAGTTCTCGTATGCCTGGCCGATGGTCGGCGGGTTTCCTGCCGCGACCGCCGCCTCTTCCTTCTGCTGCAGGACGCCGTAGTTCGGCTCAGCGATCAGATTGACGGTGATCCCCGGGTGCGTCGACTCGAAGTTCTGGGTCAGCGCGTCGAGCGTCGGCTTCTGCGTCCCGGACGACATCGCCTCCATGAACGAGATCGTGACGTTGGCGCGGTGGCCGGCCGTCGCGGCGGATGCCGCGAGCGGCGTTGCGACGGCTGCAAATGCGGCGGCGACCGCGATGAAGCGTCTATGCCGTTGCATGCTTCCTCCCCTCCAGAAGTGATTGGTGTGCCTTCACGCTGCGCGCCGCGACAACCGCAGCTGGATCAGGGTGAACAGAGCGATGACGACGAAGAGGACGACGGCGATCGCGGCGCCGAAGCCCGTCCGGTAGAAGACGAAGCTCTGTTGGTAGAGGAGGAAGCCGGTCGTCGTCGTCGCGCTGAGCGGCCCTCCTCCCGTCATGGTGTAGATCTGCGTGAACGCCTGCAGTGAGTCGATCGTCGTGATGACGACCACGAACAGCGTCGTATTGACGAGCTGCGGAAGGACGACGTCCCGCACCTCGTGCCAGTAGTTCGCGCCGTCGACGCGTGCGGCCTCGCGGAGCTCGCCGGAGACGGTCGAGAGCCCAGCGAGGAAGATGATCACGGTGAACCCGAGGTCGTGCCAGAGCGTGTACACGATGAGCGCCGGCATCGCCCACGTCGTCGACTGGAGCCAGCCGACCTCGGGAAGATGGACGAGCCGCAGCAGGCTGTCGGCGAGACCGAACTGCGGGTTGAAGATCCAGACCCACACGATCGACGTGGCGACGAGCGGCGTGAAGTACGGGGTGAAGACTGCGAGGCGCACGATGCGGCGGACGAGGCCTCGCCTGCTCAGGAGGAGCGCGATCCCGAGCCCGAGCACCGTGCTGCAGCCGACCGTCGCGCCGACGAAGTACACCGACGTGACGATCGAGTGCCAGAAGTCGCTCGAGTGCAGGAGCGCGGAGTAGTTCTCTCCTCCGACGAAGCGCGAGAGAGAGGAGTTGAGCAGGTTCCAGTTGAAGAAGCTGATGTAGAGGACGAAGAGCGCCGGGCCGATCGTGAACACGAGGAAGACGAGCAGGGCAGGCGACAGGTAGAGCATCGCCAGGCGCCCGTTTCGGATCCCTTCGCCGGAGCGGCGGCGCGATCGCGAGATGCCGAGCGCGCGTGCGGCGATCGTGCCGTCGATGCTCATGCGCGCGGCCTCGCCGTCGTGCGCCGGATGACGAGCTCGTGCTCCATGATCACGTCGCGCGGCGGGATCCCGGGGTCCGCGAGCCGCTCGAGCGCGAGCGCGACGGCCCCGCGCCCCATCTCGTGGCGCGGCTGGCGAACGGTCGTGAGCTGCACGAGGCGCGACGACGCGAACCAGATGTCGTCGTATCCCGCGACCGAGACGTCGTCCGGGACAGAGAGCCCGTGCGCGAGGAACGCGTCGACTGCACCGAGCGCGATGAGATCGTTTCCGCACAGCACTGCGCTGGGCGGCCGCCCGCTCGACTCGAGCAGCTGCCGCGCCGCCCGGTGGCCCGCGTCGACGGTGAGACTGCACTCCATCGCCGCTGCCGGCTCGATGCCCGCCTCGGCGAGGCCTTCGCGGAAGCCGGCAGTGCGCTCCGTGCTGGCCGAAGATGCCGACGGCCCCGCGAGGACGGCGACCTGGCGATGGCCCAACTCGACGAGGTGCCGCGCCGCTTCGCGGGCGCCGGCGCGGTCGTCGATGCCGACGAAGTCGGCCTCGAGGCCGGGTATCCGGCGCACCGTCTGCACGATCGGCATGTCGTGGGGGACGACGTCGGTGAGGAGCGGGCCGTCCGACACGACGAGCGACGTGAAGATGAGGGCTCCGCACTGGTGGTCGCACAACGCCTGGACGACCTCGCCGTCGAGGCCGCCGTCGGTGCCGCCGTGGCTCAGGAAGACCTGAAACCCCGCCTCGGCGGCGGCGGCGATCACACCCCCTGCGATCTCCGGGTAGAACGGATTGGTGATGTCGGCGAGGACGAGGCCGAGCACCTGAGTCCGCCCGGTCCGGAGTCCGCTCGCGACGCGGTTGAGCCGGAAGCCGAGCTCGTCGGCGATGCGCAGCACGTTCTCGCGTGTCCGCTCGCCGACGCCGGCGCGGTCGTTCATGACGTAGGAAACGGTCGCGATCGAGACCCCCGCGCGCTTCGCGACGTCGGAGAGGGTCACTCTCTCGCTGCTCCCCGCGGGACCCCCGGTCGCATCGGACACCGGCCGATAACGTACGGCTTCTTAAACGTTTCGTCAATGCCTTCCGAACCCAGCATCTGCGTCGTCGGGGCCGCGCTGATCGACCTGATCAGCTACGTGCCCCGGCTGCCGCGTCCGGGCGAGACCCTGCACGGAGACGACTTCCGGATGGGGTACGGCGGCAAGGGCGCGAACCAGGCCGTGATGGCGGCGCGGCTCGGCGCGCGCGTCGCGATGGTCACCCGCGTCGGCCGCGACACCTTCGGCGACGGCATGCTCGAGAACTTCCGTCTCAACGCCGTCGACGTGACCCATGTCGCCGTCGACCCGGAGGCGACGTCGGGGGTGGCGCCGATCGCAGTCGAGCCGAGCGGCGAGAATGCGATCGTCATCGTCACCGGCGCCAACGCCCGGATGACGACCGCCGACGTCGAGGGTGCGCGCGACACGATCGCCGCAGCCGACGTCGTCGTCTGCCAGCTCGAGATTCCCGTCGAGGTTTCGCTCGCGGCGCTGCGAATCGGCGCTGCCTCCTCGACCGTGACCGTCCTGAACGCGGCGCCTGCCGCCTCGCTTCCCGCCGGGGCGCTCGCGGAGGTCGACGTGTTGTGCGTGAACGAATCGGAGGCGGGGACGCTGCTCGACCGCGCGATCGACGCGGGCGAGGAGCCGGAAGCCGCCCGCGCGCTCCGGGCTCTCGGCCCTCGCGCCGCGGTCATCACCCTCGGCGGGCGCGGCTGCGTCGTCTCCTCGGAAGAGGGGCGGGCCGTGGTGGCGGCGAAGCAGGCCGACGTCGTCGACACGACGGGTGCGGGGGACGCGTTCACGGGCACGCTTGCGCACGCTCTGGCAGGGGGCGCGTCGCTCGTCGAGGCAGCCGCTCGGGCGAACGCGGTGGCGGCGTTGAGCGTCGGCCGGCGCGGGACGCAATCGAGCTTCCCCTCGGCGGCAGAGGTCGCATCCGCGATGCGCTGAAGGGTCTGAAGAGACGCGCGGTGCTCGAGTGGGAGCTCGAGATGCGGCGCGTGCGTCTGACCTCCTAGGCGGCCCGAGGCGGCGACGGAGAAGACGCGAGCTGCTGTTGGGCCGCGCAGCTCTGCTCGAAGCCGAGCGGCGCTTAGCGGCGCAGCATCCCGCTACGGGGACGAAGATGCGTGCGACGTTGGGGCGGTCGGCGGTGCGGCTTGGCTCCGTGTCTGGGGTTGGCGGCGGACGAGCGAGAGACCGAGCGTGGCGAGGGCGAGCATCATCGGACCGAAGGTGGCGGCTTCGGCGAGCTTGTCGCCTTCGACCGCCTCGAAGGCGATTGCGCCGACAAGCCAGAGGGCCGGTACCCAGGGTGGCGTGAGGCGAGCGCGCCAGAGGCCGACGCCGAGCAGGAACGGTCCGCCGATCAGGGCGAGCAGCAGTGGCAGGAAGATCGTGAACCCCAACGAGTCGGTGATGCCCTCGAACACGGTGGATGCGCCCCGGTGATCGAGGTCGGTGTTGGTGGCCGCGTAGAGCAGGAAGCTGTACATGGCTCGGCCGATGCCGATCCAGAGCGCGCCGATGCCGGACACGGCCACGCCGATCGAGGCGAGCCGGCCGCCGCGGCCGCCCACGGTTCCGGCGAGACCGAACGCTGCCAGCCCGAGGAGCACGGCTCCGATCAGGAACAGACCGGCAGAGAGGAGTTCGGGTGTGCGGCGGGCGGCGACCTCGGCGAACTGGCGGGCCGCCTTGCCGCTGTGGTCGGAGCGGACGAGGTCGGCGGCGAACAGCACGGGCGCGGCGGCGACGAGGCTGTAGGCGCCGAGGCGCATGCGGGTGGGTGAAGGCACGAGTCCGAGTCCTCCGTGGATGGTGAGCAGTGACGGGTTCACGGTAGGACCGTCCAGGGCTCGTGTCGTCCGGCTGGGAGTGGAATTGGCTCCGACCAGGGGCGGATGCGGCGCTCCAGATTCCTCCCGGGGTTGGACGCGAATCAGCTCGTTCGTCGCTACCGTCGGGCCGTGAACCTCGCCCATCGGGTCGCGCGTCACGTCGATATTGCGCTCGCGATTGCGCTACTCGCGTTCGCGGAGGAGCACGTGTGGTGGGGCGGTGCGGGCGGATCGAAGCTGGTCACCGTTCCAGCGGCGGCGGTCGCATCCCTTGCAGTCGCGTGGCGTTCGAGTCGACCACTGGTCGCGGCGACGGTCGCCGCGGTTGCTGTGAGCGTGCAGTCGCTGCTTGCCTCGTCGCCGCAGGCGCCGTGGCTGATCGCGGCGATGGTCGCGCTTGTCTATTCCGTCGGCTCGATTGCCGAGGTCCGTCGGGCGCTCGCCGGTGCCGCGATTCTCGCTGTCGGTCTCGCTGTGGACGTTGTGACTGCCGTCGATCGCAGCGCTTCAGGCGCCGTCTTCGTCGCGTTGCTCGTTGTACTGCCCTGGCTGGCCGGTCGCGCCGTCCATCGTCGTGAGCACCGTGCGCAGACGCTCGAGCGCAGCCAGGAGGTGAGGGCGCGTGAGGCTGTGCGCGAGGAGCGCGCACGCATCGGACGCGAGCTGCACGACATGGTCGCGCATGCGGTCAGCCTCGTCGTTGTCCAGGCGGAGGCCGCCGAGGCCGTGCTCGACTGCGATCCGGATCGGAGTCGCGAGCAGCTGCAAGCAATCCAGCACACAGGCCGGCAGGCGCTTGCCGAGATGACGCGCTTGCTCGGCATGCTTCGCCACGACGATATTCCCGGCGCGTCCGCACTCGAGCCGCAGCCCAGCCTGAGCCGACTCGAGCTCCTCCTCACAGAGGTACGCCAGACGGGACTCGCCGTCGACCTGACCGTCGATGGGAAGCCCAGCCAGCCTCCTCCCGGTGTCGACCTCGCGGCCTACCGAATCGTGCAGGAGGCACTGACCAATACCCGTAAGCACGCCGCCGCGACCCGCGCGCACGTGCAGCTTCGCTACCGACCAGAGGCGATCGAGCTGTTCATCCGTGACGACGGTCGTGGCGCCAACGGCAACGGCGGCGCCGGTCACGGCCTGATCGGCATGCGCGAGCGCATTCACCTCTACGGCGGCACGCTTACGACGGGCACACGAGAAGACGGCGGCTACGAGGTTCGTGCGAGGCTGCCGCTCGTGCCCCAGTCGGCATGATCCGGGCCTTGATCGCAGACGACGAGGCGCTCGTCCGCGACGGTTTTCGACTCATCCTCGAAACGCAGCCGGACATAGCGGTGGTGGGCGAGGCTGCAGACGGCAACGACGCGCTCCGCCAGATGCGCAACCTGCAGCCCGACGTCGTCCTGATGGACATCCGCATGCCCGATCTCGACGGGCTCGAAGCGACCCGCCGCCTGCTGGCCGGTCCGGCTTGTGCCCGGGTGCTCGTGCTCACCACCTTCGACAACGACGAGTACGTCTACGAGGCGCTACGCGCAGGCGCCAGCGGGTTTCTGCTCAAGAGCGCTCCCCGCGACCAGCTCATCAACGCCGTCCGGGTCGTCGCCCGCGGAGAACAGCTGCTCGCACCAGCGATCACCAAGCGGCTGATCGAGGAGTACCTCCGGTGCCCCGCGCCCGGGGCCCCGCGCCCGCTCACGCTCGAGGACCTCAGCGACCGTGAGTTGGACGTCCTGCGCCTTGTCGGCCGCGGCCTCTCCAACCAGGAGATCGCTCGTGAGCTCTACGTCGAAGAATCGACGGTCAAGACGCACATCGGTCGCATCTTCGCGAAGCTCGCTCTGCGCGACCGCGCTCAAGCCGTCGTCGTCGCATACGAGACAGGCCTCGTTCGAGTCGGCGGTCGCGCCGGCAAATAGTCGGTTATTGAAGACCGCGCCAATCTGCGTCGGCGAGTTCTTCGCCGAGCTCGAGCTGTGGCAGCAGAACATCAGCTTCCACCTCGAGCAGCCGTTGCCGCCGGCGTCATCGTCCGCGAGCGGCGCGGCCGCTACTCGTAGCTATGCCCTCGTCGAGAGGTTCCCTGAGTGGGGGAGGCGCGCTGGACAGGCACCTAAAAGCGCCTGCGTCGTAGCTCGCGCGGGATCAGCGCGGGATGCGAAACCGCGCATGTCGCGGGTTCCGCACGAGATACCTGCACAGAGAGACGGGAGCGACGGGACTCGAACCCGCGACCTCCGGCGTGACAGGCCGGCGTTCTAACCA
>Ga0070683_100002943_pt1 | contig 13651 bp, 12 predicted proteins | sample KBSC713LmetaG_FD_64662 | JGI IMG/M metagenome (GOLD analysis project Ga0070683, IMG submission 64662) | Corn rhizosphere microbial communities from Kellogg Biological Station, Michigan, USA - KBS C7.1-3L metaG | ecosystem: Host-associated > Plants > Roots > Rhizosphere ...
GTGGTCGGTTCAATCCTGGGACGTCGGCGTTTTCAAAGAGTGGGTTGGTGCCAAGCGAAGACGACAGTGCAGCACTCGGACCCGTCGGCAGCATGCTGCTTGGCTGCACTACCGTATACGAGAAATCGTCGAACAAGACGTAGTCGTTGTCATACGAGCATGACATCCACGAAATAGGCGTAGTGGATTTGAACCCGATGAACGTCGTGCTCGACGGCAGCGTGACGCTGGTGCCGCTGGAGAGATTGCACGTGTAGCTGCCGGCTTTTCCGTAGCCGTTGAAGAGCTTCGTGCCGACGGCGTACGTGTTCGGCGGTAGGTTTGCTCGAATGCCGGTGCCCGGATAGTTGCTGAGGAAAAAATTGTAGTATGCGAATAGAGTTCCGCCGACCGGAACAAACTGTATGCCTCGAAGGGACAGAGAAGAGAAGTAGTGTTCGGCATCAGTGTATAGAGGCGTGCCGTCGTCCCTCGTCGCGAAATCGATCGACGTGGTCGTGCCGGTTCCCGGCAACGCGGCTGTAAAGGACTGCTCACTCGTATACTGTGTCTCCACACCTGATGAGGTGTGCCTCGCGTCGGTTGGCGCGACAAGATGTCGCGATGGGTCGTCCCAGCATGCGGCGACGACCAAGAGCACGCCGCCCCGCAAGACGCGAGTGGCGGAGGCAATGAGCTTTCTCTTATATCCAGACGAGTAGGACATGTGTTGTGGGGCCGGGGTTCATCGGCGACACGATGATGCCCATCGGCACTCATCGCGAAAGGAGGAGGGTCGTTCAGGGATCGGGCACCATACCGAGATTCATTCGCGGCGGCATCGGCCGAATTACCGACTCGGCCGCATCTCGAATGCGGCGACTAGGCGAGCGACGACCTGTGCACGCGTCCTAACGCCGAGCTTCCGCCGCACATGCTCGACGTGGCTTCGAGCAGTACTCAGCTTTATGCCAAGCTGTTCGGCGATCACTGCGTTCGAGTGACCTTGAATAAGAAGTTCCGCCACTCGGGCCTGTTGAGGCGTCAATCGGTGCTGCTCTCGCATCGCATCGTAGGAAATGGTGCCGCGGAATTCCTCCACTCCAAACGCGATTGCCACGCTAGGCTCGAATGCCTCGGCGGACAGGGATGCGGCGACGAAGCGATATGAGCTGGAGCGAAGGCGAACGCCGTGCGATTGACGGGTGATGCGGGCCCGACGCGTCGATCCGGCAACGGAGACCTCGCGAACGAGCCGACGGAGTGCCGGTCTGATGACTCTCGCCTGGTCCTCAGAGTCGAGCGCGTCGAGTGCCGCAGGACTCGCCCAGGCGGTGGTTCCGTCCGAGAAGAGAAGCACAACGGCAATGTTGAGCGCAGCTAACGCACGTACGAGAGTGGCTGCGGATGGAGCGCGCGAGCTGCGTTCGTTCAGAGATCGTTGGACAATTTGACCTAGCATCGCCGCGCGGCTCCGTCGCGATCACCGAGACCGATCTCGTTTTGCTTGCAACGTTTCGACGGATCATTCTTTGGTTCCGTTAGCCTTCCGGCATGTGCCGAATGAGCACATCTTCATTCGCGTTTTACGAAGTGGCATTCAGCCAGGTTATTGTCGCAGCCCATGACGTCCCTAATCGCGCCCGATCCACACCCAGCGACGCCGCTGAGTGCCTCGGTCCAGCTGTCGAGGTTCGAGCTACTCGCGATACGGCGTTCGACCCAGGTGATTCTCGACGTACACGCGCATCTGAGTTTTGACGCGTGGCGCGCCGCGGTTATCAGAGAAACCGCCGTCGCCGTCGGAGCCGACTCGGGGATGTTCGTCATGCGAGCCGATGACGTTCGTACCTCAATACTCACGCAGGACATCTCACGAATCGAAGAGTATGTCCCGCGCGTCAAAGAGTTTGACTCGCGGCTCGATCTCTGGGGACGTCAGTTGCGGTTCACCGCATGGAGCCGTGCGATGCTTTGGGGAAGGCATCTCCATGAGATGAAGCGGAGCACCTATTACAACGAGTTCATTCGCCCTATCCGGGGATTTGACACGATCGGCCTGACGGTTCCGGCTAGTGCAACCGGAGAGCTCGCGAACTTGAATTGGTTCCACGGTTCGGAGCGGGGAATACCGTTTGGCGCTCGAGGCCTCGCGATCGTGAGTCTTCTCGAACCGGCATTTCGCGTTGGCGTCGCGCTGGCGGTCACTGCGCACAGGGTTGACGTCGCAGCCGCACCGCACCAAGAACGAGCTCGGGATGCGTCGACTGATTTATCCGCCACTCTAACGGCCCTCACGCACCGAGAGCGTCATGTCATCGGCTTGTTGGGGCGGCGACGAACGAACCGAGAGATCGCGGCGGAACTGGGAATCGCTCCGGGAACGGTGAAACGGCACGTTGAGAATATTCTCAACAAGGTCGGGCTGCGGTCGCGACGAGATATCGAACCTCTTCTGGACTCGACCACGTGAGGACTGATGCGACACTGGCACGCGGCATTCACATGTCAGCGTCCGACATCGTCAAGGTTCGATCTGCGATGCATGTATTGCTTTCCGGCCCCACCTTCGATTCACTCGATGCGTGGCGTAGCGCAGTACTCCGCGAGACGGTGACGCTCCTTGGCGCCGACTCAGCGATGTTCATGCTTCGAAGCGCCGACGGCCAGGGTTCAATGGTGGTGCAGGACATTCCGCGAATAGACGAGTACATCCCGCGGACAAACGAATTCGAACCGCGAATCCGGCTGTGGGACCGACAGCTCACGCACGTCGTGTGGTCTCGCGCGATGCTGTGGGGCCGCCTTCTCCCCGACATGAAGACCAGCACGTACTACAATGAGTTCATCCGTGCTGTCCGTGGCTTTGATACCGTTGGGCTTACCGTACCAATCGGCGAAAGTGGTGAGCTCGCGAACTTGAATTGGGCGCACGCAACGGAGCGCGGTATCCCGTTCGGAGATCGCGGGCTTGCTCTCATCGCGTTGATCGAGCCCGCATTTCGGGCGGGCGTCGCCATGGCGTTGACCAGCCACTCCGATGGCGACGGCCGCACCGTATTTCCGACCACCGCCTCAGCGGCTCGGGCACCTGGCCGAATCGAGCTCGAGCAACTCCTCCCGACGCTCACGGAACGTGAGCGAACGGTCGTCGAACTGCTCGCGCGCCGGAGAACGAATCACGAAATCGCAGAGACGCTAGGTATCGCCCCGGGAACCGCTAAGCGTCACGTCGAGAACATTCTCAGAAAAATTGGCCTGCGATCCCGGCGCGACATTGAGCCAATCCTCGACAGAGATTTCTAATCTCGCGAGACGCCACTGGCTCTGCGCTCTAGGTCCTCAATTCGCTGAGCCACTCCGACAACCGGCGTTCCCACAGCCGAGGTTCCTCGATGAACGGATAGTGACCGCTTTGCTCGAATACAAAGCGAGTCGCACCCGGCAATGCTTCGCAAAGCTCATTGCCGGCTGTTCTAGAGTTCATTAGCCAGTCGTGCGCTCCGTGGAAAAGCGCGATTGGTACTCGCAGAGCTGAAAGTCGCGAACGCATATCATAGGACGAGAGCCATCCGGTACCGGCGGCATAGCCAGCCGCGCTGAATCGAGTCGAGTCGAAGGTCTTCGATCGACCTGATTCGTGATCGGCGAAGTAGAGAGGCGTGATCGCGCGCCAAAGGCTCGCGAATTCCTCGTCGCTCGCGGGAGGATCCGTTAGCAGCTTATGTAGCGCGGAGAGCTCATCGGAACGGGCATACGTTGAAACTAGATCGACGGCGGGACCGATGTGATCCAAAGACGCGGACGTCGCGCATAGCGCGAGTCCAGCCACTCGATCGCGGTATCGAGCCGCGTACTCCAAAGCCAGAAACCCACCGTACGAATGACCAAAGACGATCGCTCGATCGGCCCCTGCGTGCCTGCGCACGGCGTCGATGTCATCGACTAGGGTTTCACGAGTGGACTGGTTCAGCGATTCGCGCCCGTCAGAACGACCGTGCCCCCGCTGATCGAAGCAGACAATCGTGTGAGTCCCGCGAAGAGAGTCAAATGCGCTCGAGAGATACTCGGCATCGATTCCGAGTCCGCCATGAACTGCGATGATCAGCGGCCCCTTACCGGCGACTCGGCCTCGCAGACTCACTCCGTCATCCGTCAGCGCAACTACCGTGCTCTTCTCTGCCTCATTCGTCTGCATTCGATCACCATCCATCGGCGGATTCACAAGGTCGAGTGCTGAATTCAGAAAGTCTGAGAAAAACTGCCATCCGGCAAGACGTTCTGATCCTTTTGGGCTCGATGGCACCCTAGCTGCTATTTCATGACTCCGTCACGCACGAATCACCGTGGGGAGGAGAGAAATGAGCGCACCAGCGATCGTTGGAATTCTCGTCGCGCTCGTGGTGGTGGGCGGAGTTGTCTGGTACTTCGTCAGCCAGCGGCGGCGAACCGAAGCACTTCAAGCACAGTACGGCCGGGAGTATTCGCGGACGCTTAGCGAGACCGGAGACGCACGAAAGGCCGAGGAGGAGCTCGTCAAACGGAAGGAACGAGTCGACCACCTCGAGATCCAACCCCTTCGCGCCGAGCAGCGTGAACAGTTTCTGACGCGTTGGCGAAGTGTGCAGGCAATGTTCGTCGACGATCCCGTCGGCGCGATTGCGCGGGCAGACGCGCTCGTCGGCGAAGTCATGGCGACGCGCGGATATCCGGTCTCGGATTTCGAGCAGCGAGCGGCGGATATCTCAGTTCACCACTCGGTCGTGGTCGACAACTACCGTGCCGCATGCGAAATCGTCGAGCGACAGCGTCGCAACGAGGCGACCACCGAGGATCTCCGCAAGGCGATGGTGCACTATCGAGCCCTCTTCGAGGATCTGCTCGAGGACCGCGAGCACGTCACCGACCGCCCGGTCGAGCGGAAAGTAGAACGCGACGTCGAGCGCGAGGCGGATCGAGCCGCGGCGCAAACGACGAGCGCGACGCAACCACCACTTCGCACCGAGAGAGACATTCGACCATGAGCACCGATAGAGATTCCATGGAGCCGACGCGCGACGAGCTCGGCGTCCCGACCGCGCGAAACGCGGAGCGCGTGGCTGACAGACCTGTCGACCGGGTTGCCGACGCTGTCGTCGACAGCGATCGCGCCGTCGAACGCGACATTCAGCGGGAGATGCCGCACAAGGAGGTGAACGACAACAGCAACCAACGCGCTGCGCTGTTCGAGCAGTCGGTGCTCAGCGAGTTCAACACTCGTTGGACGGACATTCAGACGGGCTTCGTCGACGAGCCGCGCCGCGCGGTTCAGCAGGCGGACACGCTGGTTCAGGACGTCATCAAGCGAATCGCTGATTCATTCGGCAACGAGCGCTCCCAGCTCGAGCAGCAGTGGGATCGCGGCGATCAGGTATCGACGGAAGATCTTCGCGTCGCACTCCAGCGATATCGCTCGTTCTTTTCGAGATTGTTGTCGCTGTAACGAGACCCGAGTCGTCCCGAGGAGCGAAGCGACGAGGGATCGGTTTTCGGCCCCAGGCAGTTCAACCGCCTCGCATGGAAAGCGATCCCTCGCTGCGCTCGGGATGACGCGCGAGGCTACGGCTTTTTCGTCATCACCAGCGTCAGTGGAGTCGTGACATCCGCGCTGATTTCCACGCCGATCGACAGATCCTCGAACCCCGGCTTGCTGATGCGGACCGGCGACGTGCCCTCGGGCAAAAATGCGAGGCTCACGGTTCCCGTCGATGTCGTCTTCGCGCTGGTGCCCGAGGTCAGATCCGTCACGATAGCGTCCGCGATTGGATCGCCCGTCGTCGGGTCATAGACGCCGAGTAGTCGATAGCGGTACGCGGGCATGGTCGTGGGCGACGCGGCGCGAGTAGGCTTCGCCGGCGCCTCGGCGATATACGATTGCTTGCCCGGCTCGTAGACGACGCCCTCCTTCAGCACGATGAACAATCCCCCTTCGCTTCCGATCTTGCCGATCGACGAATCGAGCTCATCGACGTAGGTCATCTCCGCGATGTGCTCGGGTTTGATCTCGCTCAACACCGTCATCGTTCCCGGCATCAATCCAGCGAGCAGACCGGTTTGGCGCGCCATCGCCACCTCGTCAGGAATCACGAGGCGAAGACGCATACCGTTTACCCACACGTTCGTATTCGGCGACGGCGGCGTGTTGTCGACCGGACAACGCGTCGGTTGGGAAAACGCGAGCCCTGGACAGGCGCGAACGGGATTCCGCGTTCGTGCCGCGATGCTTGCCATCGGCTGGCACGACCGGCCGCAGATCATGTCGGGCCGAAGCTTCGCGAGAATGTCCGTCGCATCGATCAACACCCGATTGCTGTTCGCGATCGCCTCGGCGTCGATGTGATAGCTCTTTCGTTTGATATCTTCTTCAGCGGTGACGACGACTGGCGCCAGCTCTTGCGGCACTCGTCGCAGTGAGAGCTCGAGCGTGACGGTGTCGCGCAGAAATCGAAAGAAGCGCTCTCCGCGCGTGTACCCGATTTTTCGGACGACGAGCTGATAGTCGTCGTGGCTGGACGCGACATCCGCGATCGAGAGCGAGATGCGTCCGCGATCGTCGGTCGTGCCGCCGGCGCGCGAAGTGTTGAGTCCTTGAACGACGGATGCCTCGGCACCGGCGACTGGCGCGCCGGCGGAGTCGCGCACGATGACGTTCACCCGAGCCTGGTGCAGTGTCTGTGCGGAGGCTCGAGATGTGAGGCAGATCGCGATAAGGAGAGCGATTCCTCGCTGCGCTCGGAATGACTCGCCTTTCAATATCGCCGCCATCATCCGACCGATGCCGCGGCGCGCTCTAGAAGAAGCTCTCGTTCGCGATCATTCTTCGTCAGCGACGCGGCACGCTCGAACTCCGCGCGCGCTTCGTCCATGCGACCGAGCTTCGAGAGGAAATCGCCGCGCACCGACGGAAGGAGATGATAGCCATCGAGTGCCCCATCTTCGACGATGTCATCGACGATCTCGAGGCCGGCCTCCGGGCCGCGCGCCATCGACACCGCGACCGCGCGATTGAGCTCGACCACCGGCGACGGCGTCAAACGTCCGAGCGCTTCATATAAGGAGGCGATCCGCTCCCAGTCCGTTTCGGCTGGCTGTCGCGCGCGCGCGTGACACGCCGCGATCGACGCCTGCAACGCATACGTCCCAAGACGTCCATTCGCCGTCTGTTCGGCACGCGTCAGCGCAGCCAGTCCGCGATTGACGAGCATGTGATCCCACCGCGAGCGGTCCTGATCCATGAGCGTCACCGGCTTTCCAGTCGGACCAACCCGAGCGCGAAGTCGCGACGCCTGAATCTCCATGAGCGAGACGAGACCATGCACTTCGGATTCGTTCGGCGCGAGTCCCGCGAGAATTCGTCCGAGTCTCAGCGCTTCGTCGCACAGCGCTGGGCGTGTCCAAGCTTCGCCGGCAGTTGCCGAGTAGCCCTCATTGAACACCAGATAAATGACACCGAGCACCGACGAGAGTCTCGCTTGGAGTTCGTCACCGCGCGGGACCTCGAACGGGATCTTCGCTTCGGTGAGCGTCTTCTTCGCGCGAACGATGCGTTGCGCGATCGTCGGCTCCGGGACGAGAAAAGCGCGGGCGATCTCCGGCGTAGTCAGTCCGCCGAGCAATCGAAGTGTGAGCGCGACCCGTGCTTCCATCGAGAGGACGGGATGGCATGACATGAACATCAGGCGAAGGAGATCGTCGCCGACGTTGTCGTCGATCGCCGCGTCGAGATCGGGAAGCGCGGACTCTTGCTGATCCTCGAGCTCGTAGCCGAGCTGCTCGTGCTTTCGGTCGAGGAGCTTGTTGCGGCGGAGCTTGTCGATCGCGCGATGCTTGGCCGTGGCCATCAACCAAGCGCCCGGATTGTCTGGGACGCCGGTTTCCGGCCACTTCTCGAGCGCGACGACGAGCGCGTCTTGCGCGAGATCTTCGGCGACGCCGACGTCGCGGACGATGCGCGTAAGTCCGGCGATCAACTTGGCGGACTCGATGCGCCAGACGGCGTCGATTGCGCGGTGGGTATCGGAAGCTGCCACATCGCAAAATCAGGGCAGCTTCCACAAACCGCGCAAGCCATCACTTACTTCTGTCTCGCGGCGATCTCATCGCGAATGCGGTCTTCCTGCGCTTGGAGCTCTGGTGTGAACTCAGCGCCAAAGTCTTCGTTCTCAAAGACTTGTCGGATCTCGATCTCAGATTCGCCGGGCATCGGATTCGGGCAGCGCTTCACCCACTCGATGGCTTCATCCATCGATTTGCACTGCCAAAGCCAAAATCCGGCGACGAGCTCTTTCGTCTCGGCGAACGGTCCGTCGATGACGGTGCGATTCTTCCCACTGAATCGAACGCGAGCACCCTTCGAGCTCGGCTGAAGGCCTTCGCCGGCGAGCATGATGCCGGCCTTTGCCAGCTCTTCATTGTATTTGCCCATGGCGGTGAAGAGCTGTTCGGTGGGCATGACGCCTTGTTCACTATCCTTGGTGGCTTTTACGAGAACCATGAATCGCATCGGAGTCTCCGTGGCTGAGTGTCTATTGGAACGTCGAATGGAGGCGGGCGGAATCGACATCCCTCGGCGATGGCCGGTGGCGAGGGTCAGCAACCGCTGAGCTACTCAAGCACGAAGGCCGCGTTGGTGTAGAAGGATTGGGCTTGCCGTCGCCCATCGCCCATCGCGCAACCCCGGTATGTTTACCAAATGTTCCGCCTAACTGCTTTTCTCGCCCTCACTTGGGCCATCGTTCTCCGCCTCGTTTGGGGATTGTTTCCTGGGTCGTGCGCGGTCGTTTTGGGCATCGCGGCCTACACGACGATCCCGCTGTTCATTTTCCTCCGACGACGCGGATGGTCGTTCTATCCGACGGCTCTGTTCCGGCTCTTTGTGACCAGGGCGATTCTCTACACGATTCTGATGCTCCCGCTGGTCTCCGGCGCCGGGTTGCTTGGAATGATTGGCGGCATGCCGTTGGGGAAATCCATCGTCGTCGGGCGAATCCTCGCAGGAGCCGTGCTCGCCATCGTCGTGGCGGTTCTCGCACTTGGCTACTTCGGATCGAAGCGACTCGTTGTGCGGCGCGTCGATGTCGACGTCCCGAACCTACCCGAGGGATTCGATGGCCTGCGGATCGCCCAGCTTTCCGATCTTCATGTCGGACCGCATATCCCGCGACGCTTCCTCGAGCGTGTGGTTCGAACGACGCAGAAGCTCGAACCCGATCTCATCGCCGTGACGGGCGATCTCATCGACGATCGCGCAGAGGACGTCGGAGTCTACGCGAAGAAGCTCGGCGCACTGACCGCGCCGCTAGGCGTCTACATGATTCCTGGCAATCACGACGTCTACGCCGGTTGGGAAGAAGTGGAGCACGCGCTGCGCGCGGCGGACCTCGGCACTGTGATGGTGAACGACGCGGTCGCGATTCGTCGCGGCGAGGACGAAATCGTTCTCGTCGGCACCGGCGATCCAGCCGGTGGACGGAGGGGAAGCTCGCGTGCCGCGCCGGACATTGATCGCGCGCTGTCGACGGTTCCAGAGGACGCGACCGTCATCGCGTTCGCGCACAATCCTGCCCTCTGGCCAAAGCTCGCGGAGAGAGGTGTCGCGTTGACCTTGAGTGGTCACACCCACTGGGGGCAGTTCGCGCTTCCACAGCTGGGTTGGAGTCTCGCGTCGCCATTTCTCGAGCACGCGATGGGCGCGCACAAGCTGGATGACGCGCAGCTCTACATCAGCCCGGGCACCGGATACTGGGGGATTCCGTTTCGACTCGGCGCGAGTCCGGAAGTGACGCTCGTGACGCTGCGACGCGCGCACACGGCAGCGGCGACTGTTCACGAAGCACGTCCGGCCTGGAGCCGGCTTGCCTACGTGCCGGCGACCTAAGCGTAATTCTTGCCTCTGTCGATCTCAGAACTTGTCAGGAGATCGACGATGCAGAGGCTGGTTCGGTGGGGGATGATCGTTAGCGTCGTGTTCGTCGGTGCATGTTCGAACGGAACCCGAAAGGGCTGGGACACGAACGGCGCGGGTGCGACCGCGGGTATTTCCGGCGGACGCCCCGGGGTTGCCGCGACGTCGAGTGCGGCGGGTTCAGTCGCGCCGACGATGGCGGCTCCTGACTCTTCGAAGAAGTCGAAGAAGAAACCGTAACGCTCACTCGCTTCGCAAAGCGAGCATCGGGTATCGACTCGAGGAGTTACTTCGCGAGAGGACTCGGGCGCATCTGAAAGTGTATGACTTTGCTCGTCGTGCCCTTTCCAGTTTCCATATGGAAGGGGGCGCGCGTGCTCACCGTGGCCCACAGCCCGCGGCCCTTCCATCCGCCGTTCGGATCGTCGATGCGGCCGTCGAGCCACTTCGCGTAGAAGCCCATCGGGTAGGGAACGCGCATGATGACCCACTTGCCGTTCTGCAGTGCGAGCAGCGCGTCGGACTCGTTGCCCGTTGCGACCGGCGTGTTCTTCCCGAGTCCCGAGGCGTCGAACTGATCGACCCACGCGTAGTAGCTGCCCTCTGCGCTCCCCGAATCCGAAACGCCTTTCATCTGAGGCAAGGGCTGCGTGTAGAACGACCAGCCCTCGGGGCAGTGCTGTCCGGTGGCCGTGGGGCCGTTGAGTGGCCCTTTGCACTTTCGTCGATCGAAGCTCGCGAGCTGACCGCTGGCGAGTGGGGTCCACACGACGCCGTCGCGATCGATGTCCATTCCGCGCGGCGAGAATCCTTGGACGTTGGCCTTCGGATTGTTCCAAGGAAGTTCATACAACTCTGCTAATGCCGTCGACGGAGGATTGCTTCCCGGAACGAGTCGTACGACCGCGCCGGGGAATCCGAGCGTCGATCCCCAGATGGAACCGTCGGGCGCCGGCGAGACAGCATAGAACGGCGAATTGATTCGCTTGTCCTTCATTGGATCGAGCGTCTGGTTCGGCTCGACGTAGTCATCGCGCTTGCCGTTGCCGTTCGCGTCCAGAACGAGCGCGGTCCAACCTTGCGACTTCTCTTCGTCGCCGGTCTCGTCGAACATTTTCCTATTCAGCCAACCGACGACCGCGCCGCCGCCGCTCGTCCACAACGTGTTGTTCGCATCCTCCGCGAACATGAGGTGGTGCGTACTGAAACAGGTGTTGATGTGCGTCAACTTCTTCGTTTTCGGATCGTACATCGCGAGCTGGCGGCCGGACCGGGCGAGCGGATAGGCTTTCGCCGACGGATGAGACGACCCTGCTTTGCAGAAATCAGGATTGTCCGCCGGGCGAATCGTCGAGGTGATCCAGACCCGTCCGCGCTCGTCGTACATCGGGTTGTGAACGTTCGCCTTGCTCGACCACAGCACGGTGTCGCCCCAGTACGCGGACGGAGCACCTGTAACGGGACCAGTGGCCGGCTGTGTTTTCGGATCGCGGACTGTGAGCGGCACGCGGCTGATCGAGTTCTTGACCGGATCGAGCACCGGGAGATAGTCGGAGCTGAGCTCGAGCGATCCGTAGATCAGCCCATTCGCGTTGAGCGTCGGATTCCGCCGGTCGGTCGAGACTTCGTCGTGCAAATATGACTTCGGATCGGCCCAGTCCCATTCGGTGATGACGATGTTCCGCTCGATGCCCTGCGGCCGCGGTGGAACAGGCGGGAGCTCTCCCTTCGCGATTCGGTCTGTCCAATCCGCGAACTGCTCGAGAAACGCCTTGTGCCCCATTCCGTCGACGGAGCTCAGCATCTGCGTTCCCGCCTGTCCGGACTGAACCCGTCGCTCCCACGCGGCGAACGTCGACGGAAATTTGCCGAGGGATGCGGGAATCTCGCGCGTTGCCTTTTCACCGATTTGATGGCAGCCGAGGCACGTGTTCGATTTGAGAACTCTCAACCATTCGGCTTGGCTTTTGACGTTCGGGGAGATGCCGTTGCCGGACGGACCGGTCCCTGGGAACTGATTCTTGTCAGGAACTTTGAGCAGCGAGAACCAATATCCGGCGGGGTAGTACTGAGCCGCGGCGTGCGCGTCCGGCGCGAGCGTCGCTTTGAGGTCGAGGGTTTTGCCGCCGGTCGAACGAATCTTCGGCGAGTCGACGAGTCCGTACCCGCGCACCCACACGGAGTAGGTCGCCTTCGGTAAATCGGGAATGAGATATCGTCCCTCGTCGTCGGTGACGACGATTCGCACGAACTTCGTCGGGAGATCGTTCGTCTCGGCGACGACCCACACGCCGGGTTCGGGGCCTTTCGTGCTCGTGACCTTGCCGGTGATGTCGTTGTCGCCCGCTTGGAGCGACGGCGCGCGTTTCGCGGCGATCAGGGCAACGCACGCTGCGGCGAACGTCGACGTCAGGAGTCTGGCTTTCATGGAAGTTCTCCTAGACTGGTACCTGGTACCTGGTACCTGGTACCTGGTACCTGGCACCTGATTATGTCTCCGCTTGCCGATTCGTGCACGTTTTGCACACACTTGTCTCATGCGCCCACCACTCAAAGTCGCTCTGTTTGCTCTCGCGCTCCAATCGCCGAGCGCGCTTCGTGCCCAGACTGCCGGTGTCGTTCCCGGGGTCGAGGTCCTCCTCACCGATTCGATGCATCTCATTCGTGGGAAGCGCGTCGGTCTCCTGACGAATCACTCTGGCCGGGATCGAAAAGGCACGAGCACGATCGATCTCTTGTTCAAGGCGCCGGGAGTGAAGCTCACCGCGCTCTTTGGTCCTGAACATGGGATTCGCGGCGCCGCGCGCGCCGGCGAAAAGATCGACTCGAGCGTCGACTCGGCGACCGGCGTCAAGATTTACTCATTGTACGGGGACATCTCGGTTCCGACGCCCGAGATGCTCAAGGACATCGACGTCCTCGTGTATGACATTCAGGACGTCGGCGCGCGTGTCTACACGTACGAGTGGACGTTCGCCAACTCGGCGAATGTGGTGAAGAAGCCGGTGATCGTTCTCGATCGCCCCGATCCGATTCGCGCCGACAAGATCGAAGGCAACATTCTCGATCCGAAGTTCGCGTCGCTCGTCGGGCAGTTTCCGGTTGCTCTTCGATACGGTCTCACGCCGGGTGAGCTCCTGAAATTCCTCGCGGGAACGAAGCTCATCGACGCGGAGATTCACGTTGTGCCGATGAAGAACTATCGTCGGTCGATGTGGTACGACGAGACGAAGATTCCGCGCTTGAATCCGTCACCGAATCTTCGGACGGCCGACGCTGAGCTGCTCTATCCGGGCACCGTGTTCTTCGAAGGAACCAACGCCACGGAAGGTCGCGGCACGGAAGATCCATTCACGCTGATCGGCGCGGCCTACATGACGGACAACGCCGCGATCGCGGCTGAGCTCAACGCGAAGAAGTTGCCGGGTGTTCGATTCGACACGGCAACGCGCATGATCGATTCGGGCTACAAGTTCGGCAAGCAAAGGATCCCGATGATCAAGATTCGCGTCACCGATCGCAATTCAGTGAAGCCGGTCGAGGTTGGCGTGCGGATGCTCCGCGCGATCTACGCCCGGCATCCGAAGGAGTTCGAATGGCGTGAGAAGCAGATCGACCGCCTTGCGGGTACGGACAAGCTCCGCGCGGCGGTCGAGGGAAATCGGGTCGATGAATTGTTAAAGAACTGGAATGCGGATGCAGCGAAGTTCGCGACGATGGTGAAGCCGT
>Ga0070683_100002945_pt1 | contig 13647 bp, 11 predicted proteins | sample KBSC713LmetaG_FD_64662 | JGI IMG/M metagenome (GOLD analysis project Ga0070683, IMG submission 64662) | Corn rhizosphere microbial communities from Kellogg Biological Station, Michigan, USA - KBS C7.1-3L metaG | ecosystem: Host-associated > Plants > Roots > Rhizosphere ...
GCCGGGATCGCTCGAGGATCTCGAACAACTGCTGCTGGAGGCGGACTTCGGCGTCCCGGTGACGCTGCGTCTCGTCGAGGACGTGGAGCGGCGCGCGGCGCGCGGACAGGTCCGAACGCAGGACGAATTTCGCGACGCGCTGTCGGAGGGTGTGGAGGCAGCGCTTTCCGCCGGCAACAGCGACGCGCGCCTGACGTTGGCCGATTCACCGCCGACGGTCATTCTCGTCGTCGGCGTCAATGGCGCGGGAAAGACGACATTCATCGGGAAGTTGAGCGACCGGTTCCGCCGCGAAGGAAAGCGGGTCATGGTCGCCGCGGGCGACACCTTTCGCGCCGGCGCGATCGATCAGCTGCGATTGTGGGCGGAGCGAACCGGCGCGACGTTCGTCGGATCGAAGGCGGGGGCCGATCCGGCCGCCGTGGCCTTCGACGCGATCGATGCCGCCACGACCCGCGGGGTGGACGTGCTCATCGTCGATACCGCGGGGCGGTTGCACACGAGCGAAGGGCTGATGGAGGAGCTGCGCAAGGTCGCGCGCGTGATCCGGAAGCGACTGCCCGGCGCTCCGCATGAGACCCTGCTCGTCCTCGACGGCACGATCGGCCAGAATGCGGTGCAGCAGGCGAAGACGTTCACCGCCGCGGTGCCGGTCACGGGTCTCGTCGTCACGAAGCTCGACGGGACGGCGCGTGGCGGTGTGGTCGTCGCGGTCCACGAGGCGATCGATGTCCCCGTGAAGTTTCTCGGCGTCGGCGAGGCAGCGGATGACCTCGAGCCATTCGAGGCGCGTGAATTCGCACAGGCGCTGCTCAGCGACGAGTAGCCGGGCGATCGCGACCGATGGCGAGCGTGACTGATCGCTCCTCTCCCCGGCCGCAGCGCCTCTTTCTCGACACGCCGGTCACGTATCTCAAGGGGGTCGGCCCGGCGCGGGCGGAGGCGCTGCGTCGATTGGGGATCGTCACCGCCGGCGATCTGTTGTACCACGTGCCGCACCGCTACGAGGACGCGAGCACCGTCGCGCCGATCAGCAGCCTCGAGCCGGGAATGCACGGCACGGTCATCGGGACGGTCATCTCCAAGGGAATCATCCCGACGCGCAAAGGCCTCCGCATCTTCCAGGCGGTGCTTCGCGACGATTCAGGAATGATAGAAGTCTCATGGCCTGGCCAGCCATTTCTCGATCGCGCGATTTCCAAAGGCGACGTGTTGTTGGTCACCGGCAATGTCCGCTTTTTTCACGGACGTCAGCTCCAGCCGCGAGAACATGTCAACCTCGGCGACGAGGCGGCGACGACCATGGGCGGTCGCGTGCTCTCGGTCTATCCCGCCACGGAAGGGCTGTCGTTCAAGCAGATTCGCTCGATCGTCGACGCGCATCTCGACGGGCTGCTTCCGCTCGTCGTCGAGTACCTGCCGCCGGACATCGTGGCCGCGGCGGACGTGCCCGATATCGCGACGGCGCTCCGGATGGTCCACCGACCGTCGACGATCGCCGAGGCGATGCGTGGACGCGCGCGGCTGGCGTTCGAGGAGCTGTTCTTCGTTCACGTGCTCCATCAGCGAGCAAAGGACCTGGCGCGCGAGAAGCGAACCGGCATCCACTTCGCCAACAAGCGCGAGCTCACGACGCGACTTCGTGAGTCGCTCCCCTTCCAGCTCACCAACGGGCAAGTGCGCTCCGTCCGCGAGATCTTCGCCGACATGTGCAGCGAGCGCCGGATGCAGCGCTTGCTCCAGGGAGACGTGGGCAGCGGGAAGACCGTCGTCGCGCTGTTCGCCGCGCTGCTCGCGATCGAAAACGGCTATCAAGCGGCCATCATGGCGCCGACCGAGCTGCTCGCCGAACAGCACCGCGACTCGATGACGCAGCTCCTCGCCCCATTGGGGATCGAGCCGCTGCTGATCACGGGGAGCTTGTCGGCTCGCGAACGAAAAGCGGCGGCGGCGCGATTGGCGACCAACGAGCCCGCGCTCGTCGTCGGCACACACGCGTTGGTGCAAGGAGCGACGCAATTCTCCAACCTCGGTTTCGCCGCGATCGACGAGCAGCACCGCTTCGGCGTGGAACAACGCAAGGCGCTCGCCGGAAAGGGCGAGTTTCCGGACGTGCTGCTCATGTCCGCCACGCCCATCCCTCGTTCGCTCGCGCTCACGCTGTACGGCGATCTCGATCTGAGCATGCTCGACGAACGCCCGCCGGGCAGACTGCCGGTGACGACCGCACTGCGACGCGAGTCCGGTCGAGCGCGCGTGTTGCAGTTCATCGACCGGCAGATCGAGCTGGGTCGACAGGCGTATATCGTCTATCCGGTGATCGAGGAGTCGGAGAAGACCGATCTCAAAGCCGCGACGACGATGTTCGAGACGTTGAGCACCGGCGCCTTCTCGCACCGCCGGCTCGCGCTGCTCCATGGCCGCATTCCGGGAGACGAGCGCGACGACATCATGCGTCGCTTCCGCGATCGCCAGATCGACATTCTCGTCGCGACTACGGTCATCGAGGTCGGCATCGATATCCCGAACGCCACGGTCATGCTCGTCGAACACCCTGAACGGTTCGGGCTGTCGCAACTGCATCAGTTGCGCGGTCGCGTTGGGCGTGGCGCCGATGAGTCGTACTGTATCCTCCTCGGCGATGTGAGTCCCGACGTCGCCGAGCGGCTGCAGATCTTCGTGCGTACCGAAGACGGATTCGAGATCGCCCGGGAGGATTTGCGGCTGCGCGGCATGGGCGATTTGTTCGGCGAGCGTCAGAGCGGCGTGCCGACGTTCCGCATCGCCGATCCGTTGCGCGACGAGGCGCTGAACGAGAGCGCGCGCGCCGCGGCGGAGCGGCTGCTGGGGCGCGATCCGGATCTGGCGCGAAAGGAACACGCCTCGCTGCGACGCGTGCTCGGCGACCGCTACGCCAAATCGCTCGAGCTTTTCCGCGTCGGCTGAAGCGCTTTAGTTCTTCCCGGGCGGCTGCGCCAAGCGGCGTTTGATGCGTTCGAGCTCGGCGTTCGCTTTCGCGAGCTCGTCCTTCAACCGCTTGATCTCGTCGGCGTTCGCGTCAGCGGTTTTTGCTTCGGAGCCCGTCGCAGCTCGGGTTGGCGAGTTGGTCGCCACCTCATGCGCGGCGTTGCTCGCGGACGCCGCCAGGCGATTCGCGGCGTCTAGCTGCGCCGCGACGCGGCGCAGCGTAATCGCTTCGATCGCGTGATCGTGCGGGCGAGGGTCGGCCAAGTACGCGTCCAGCGTGGCCAACCCGACACTGAGCGAACCGTTACGATTGCTTGGATCGAGACGGAAGACGCCCTGCCAGAAGATCGCCTCGCCGGCGTTATGAGTGCCGGCGTGCCGCCGCGCGAACTGGCCGAGAAGGCTGTCCGCGACATCGAAGTCGCCGCGGCCGGCGCGTTCCTGCGCGTTGGCCAAGGTTTGCGGCCACTCCCGATCGGCGGCGGGCGCCGGATTGGGTTGCAGCATGCGGTTGCAAGCGCTCGAGGCGAGCGATGCGACGCACAACATGGCGCGGACCGCGCGTCCGACCCTCAAACCGGCACCGGTAGGGGGCGCTGCGACGTATGACGCCCAGTTACCCGTGTGGGTAGGGCGATTGAGAAGGTGGTACCGACCCCAGGCGTGCTCTCGCACAGAATGGACCCTCCGTGGGCCTCCACAATCTGCTTTGCGATGGCAAGTCCCAAGCCGGACCCGGCGGCCCGAGCAGACCGTTGATTGTCCGCCTGATAGAACTTCTCGAAGATCCGGGGGAGCTGTTCCGGGGGGATTCCGGCCCCGGTGTCGTGCACCCGCATGAGAACGGCGTCATCGTCCATCGGTTCGAGAATGAGCTCGACGGTGCCGCCATGCGGGGTGAACTTGAACGCGTTCGAGAGGAGGTTTCCCAGCACCTCGTTGACGCGATCCGCATCCCAGAACACCTCGTCGGGAAGACCGGGCTCGCGCTCCACGCGGAAGTCGATCTCACGCTGTACGGCGAGCACGTGAAAGGCGCGTTCCAGGTCGGATACCAGTCGGTTCAACGAGACCGCCCGCGGCTCGAGTCGTCCGCCGCCTGCCTCGAATCGGCTGACATCGAGCAGCTGCTTGACGAGCCTGAGCAGCACGTGCGCCTGGGTAACGAGCGTTCGATGGACTTCCTGTTGCCGTTGATCGACGCGGCCGTACACTCCTTCCTCGAGCAATTGGAGGTAGCCGATCATGACGTTGATCGGCGTCTTGAGCTCGTGCGACGCGACAGACACGAATTCCGCTTTCAGCTTGTCCAGCTCCGTGAGCTGTCGCGTCATCTCGTCGAAGCTCGCCGCGAGCTGCCTGAACTCCTCGGTCTGGGACGGAGAGGGTTTGAGCCGGTAGCTGAGATCCCCGTCAGCCACGGCGCGCATGCCGGAGCGCAGCTCGAAGATCGGGCGGCTGATCGATCGTGTTAACCAAACGGAAACGAACGCCGCGATGACAAGCGCGAGCAGCAGGGCGCCAATCGACGCCGACGTGATGTAGGCGATGCGCGTTGTCTCATCTTCGACGCGCTGCGACGTCCGCTCGCGGACTTTGAGCTCCGCGGCGCGAACGACCGAATCGGCGCGGCTGAGCGCCGGGACAAAGGCGTGCTCGGAGAGCGAGTCGGCGAGCTTCGCGTTGCCGGCGACCGCCGCGCGGGATTCCGACGGCGCGGCGGCGGCGATCAGATGAATCGAGGTTGCGATGTCCGATGCGAAGGTGGGAAGATTGTAATGCGCCAGCGTGTCGGCCAGACGGTCGGCGTGGTACAGTTCGCGGTCCATGGCGGCGCTCGTCGCGTAGTCGTGCGAGAAGAGCAGGGCCAGTTCCTCGCGGCGCAGGTCGTTCAGGCCGTCGCGCAGACGGCCAAGAACGATCAGCGCGGCGATCTCGGTTTCGCGGAGTTGCAGCGCGTCGGTTCGCAGTCGAAAAAGCGACGACACCGCGAAGACGAGTGGACCAACGAGGATTATCGCAATGGTGACGAGACCAAAGACGAGCCTCGAGCGCAGGGTCATCGGGGGTGCAAAGCGTTCAGGTTGCGATCCACCGATGCAAGGACGACGCCGAGAAGGCGACGTCGGCCTGAGGGGTACCACGGGCCCCAGGCCAGGTATAGCGTTAAAGCTCGCTAAGCCAACCACGTTTACAGTCTCCCGCCGCGCGCCTCGCACATGGCCGACCCCACGCCGCGCATTGTCGACCTTTCGCAACACGTTGGACAAACAGTCACCGTCCGTGGCTGGATCACGCACGTCCGCTCCTCCGGCAAAGTCGCATTTGCCGTGGTCCGCGACGGCACCGGCATTGTGCAGACCGTCTTCGTGAAGACGCAGCTCCCCGAGGAAGTGTGGGAGCGCTTCAAGGAGCTCACGCTCGAAACCTCCGTCCATGTAACAGGCGAGGTGCGCGCTGAACCCCGCGCCCCCGGAGGTCACGAACTCGGTGTGACCGGCCTCACCGTCATCGGGACGAGCCCGATCGACTACCCGATTCAGCCGAAGGAGCATGGAATCGACTTCTTGCTCGACAATCGGCACTTCTGGCTCCGCAGCAACCGGGTACGCGCGATCTTTTCAATCCGCAATGAAATTGAGCAGGCGATCCACGACTTCTTCTACGGTCGCGGCTTCCTGCGCATCGACACGCCGATCCTGACCGCGGCGATCGGTGAGCGCAGCGGACTGTTCTCGACGGAGTACTTCGAGGAAGGGAATGCCTACCTCGCCCAGACCGGTCAGCTCTACGGCGAAGCGGCGGCGGCGGCGTTCGGGCGCATCTATACCTTCGGACCGACGTTCCGCGCCGAGAAATCGAAGACGCGCCGGCACCTCACCGAGTTCTGGATGATCGAGCCCGAGGTGGCGTGGAATGACTCGGCCGACAACATGCGGCTGCAGGAAGATTTCGTGTCGTACCTCGTCGAGCGCTGTCTCGAGCGTCGGGCAGCCGAGCTACGGGAGTTGGAGCGCGACACGGCGCCGCTCGAACGAGTGAAGCCTCCCTTCCACCGCGTCAACTACAGCGACGCGGTCACCATCCTGCAGGGGAAGGGGAGCGGCATCACGTGGGGCGAGGATTTGGGCGCCGAGGATGAAGCCCTGCTCGTCGCCGACTATGACCGGCCTGTCTTCGTGATGAACTATCCGAAGGAGGCAAAGGCGTTCTACATGAAGGAGAATCCCGAGGATCCGCGCACCGTCCTCTGCGACGACTGCCTCGCGCCCGAAGGGTACGGCGAGATCATCGGTGGGTCACAACGCGAGGACGACTACGACCGGCTCCTTCATCGCATCCACGAAGAAGGGCTGCCCGTCGACGCGTACGGGTGGTATTTGGATTTGCGACAGTACGGGACGTTCGTGCACTCCGGCTTTGGCCTCGGCCTCGAGCGCACCGTCGCATGGATCTGCGGGCTGCCCCACATCCGTGAGGTGATCGCGTTCCCACGGATGATGCACCGGCTGAAGCCCTGACCGCGAGCTCACCGCTCGGTCTACTCGGTCGCCTTCACTTCGTCCCACAACGCGTCTAGCTCGGCGAGGGAAGCCGCGCCGACCTTGAGCCCTCGCTCGGCGGCGAGTCGCTCGACGCCGGCGAAACGGCGGGCGAATTTCACGTTGGCCTTGTCGAGAGCGAGCGCGGGATGGACGTCGGCCTTGCGGCAAAGGTTCACGACGGCGAACAGAAGATCCCCGAGCTCCCCCTCGAGCTGCTCATGCGCGGCGTCGTAGCGCGGTGCCCCTAAAGGCTCGGCGCGACGCTCGGCGAGCTCGCCGCGAACTTCGCGCAACTCCTCCTCGACCTTTTCGATCGGACCGTCGACATCCGGCCAGTCGAAGCCAACGCCCGCCGCGCGATCCTGGAGGCGAAAGGCGCGGTGAAGGGCAGGAAGATCGGCGGGCAAACCGTCGACGATGCTATCCCGCTTCTTTGCCTTCATCTGCTCCCATGGCTGCTTTACCCCGTCGCCGTACAAGTGCGGGTGTCGACCTTTCATCTTGGTGATGAATCCCTCGGCGACATCCTGCATGCTGAACGCGTTGCGTTCTTCGGCGAGCACGGCGTGAAACAGGATCTGGAGCAGGAGATCACCGAGCTCCTCGCGCAGACGCGCATCGTCTCCGCCGCGAATCGCATCGTCGACTTCGTACGCCTCCTCGATCAAGTAGGGCCGCAGCGATTCGTGCGTCTGCGCCGCGTCCCACTCGCAGCGCGCGCGGAGATCGCGCATCAACGCGAGCGTATCTTCAAGTGTTGGTTTAGCTTGCATAAGACTCCTCGGGTCCGGTATACTACCCGCCCTCGCAATTCTGGACAATGCACAGCTTGATGCGTCGCGCCTGGGTCGACATCGACCTGGGCGCGTTGTTACGAAACGCCACGTCGTTCGCCGCACACGCCGGCGTGCCGCTGCTGCCGATGGTCAAGGCGGACGCGTACGGACTCGGCGCCGTTCGGGTCGCGCGCCTGCTCGACGAGCTGGATCCATGGGGATTCGGCGTCGCGACGACGACCGAAGGCGAGGAGCTTCGCACCGCGTCGATCACCCGCCCGATCGTCGTGTTCACTCCGCTGCTCCCCGGCGATTTCGACGCGGCTATTCGTGCGCGTCTCACGCCGGCGCTGGCCGACAAGACGGCGCTCGAGCGGTGGTTGCCGACGCGGCTTCCCTGGCAGCTCGCGATCGACACCGGGATGAACCGCGCCGGAGTCCAGTGGAATGAAATTGAATCGCTCCGCGAGCTGCTCTCGGGTCACCCGCCCGAAGCTGTGTTCACACACTTTCACTCGGCCGAGCAGAACGACGAATCGCGCGGCGAGCAAGAACGACGTTTCGACGAGGCGTTGGCGCGTCTCCCATTTCGCCCGACGCTCGTCCACGCCGAGAACAGTCCGGCCGTCGAGCACCGCGGGTCGTCGCGCTGGTCGCTCGCCCGGCCAGGGATCTTTCTGTACGGGGTCGGCAGCGGTAACTCGCCGCAAATCGAGCCGGAGCCCGTGGTGTCGGTTCGCGCGCGGATCGTCGAGACGCGATTCATCGCGGCCGGCGAAGGCGTGAGCTACGGCGCCACATACCGCGCGCCGAGTCGCCGTCGAATCGCGACGCTGGGGATCGGCTACGCGGATGGCTATCGGCGGATTCTCGGCAACCGCGCCGAGGTGCTGATCTGCGGGCGCCGCGCGCCGGTGGTCGGCGTCGTTACGATGGACATGACGATGGTCGACGTGACCGACCTACCATGCGAGGTCGGCGACGTCGCCACGCTGATCGGAGCGGACGGCGACGATCGAATCGACGTCGGCGAAATCGCGCGGGTCGGCGAGTTGAGCCCGTACGAGGTTCTCACCGGCCTGCGTGGCCGCCTTCCGCGCCGATACGTCGAGGCCGAGGGATGAGTCGGCGCGCGGCGATCATCGTCCTCGATGGTGTCGGCATCGGCGAGGCATCCGACGCGGCGGCGTACGGCGACGTCGGGAGCAATACGCTCGGGAATCTCGCGCGGGCTGTCGGCGGCATGTCGTTGCCGAATCTGCAGCGCGCTGGACTCGGCAACATCGCCCCGATCGAGGGCGTTCCAGCGTCGCCCGCGCCTTCCGGCAGTTGGGGCCTGATGCAACCGCGATCGGCCGGGAAGGACAGCACGACGGGACATTGGGAAATTGCCGGCCTTCATTTGTCGCGGCCCTTTCCGACGTATCCGAACGGCTTCCCGCAGGAAGTCGTCACGGAGTTCGCGCGAGCGACCGGCCGTGCGGTGATCGGGAACGTCGTCGGCAGCGGGACGGCGGTGATCGACGAATTCGGTCCCGAGCATCAGCGAACCGGCGCATGGATCCTCTACACGTCGGCTGACTCGGTCTTTCAACTCGCGGCGCACGAACAGGTCATTCCGCTCAGTGAGCAGTACTCCGGCTGCGAGACCGCGCGGCGTCAGCTCGTGGCACCCCATGATGTCTCTCGTGTCATCGCCCGTCCGTTTATCGGAACACCGGGTTCCTACCGCCGAACGAAGAACCGGCGCGATTATTCCATCGCCCCGCCCGGCGAAACACTTCTGGACGCGCTCGCCGCTGGCGGCATCGCGCGAACGGGAGTTGGAAAGGTCGATGATTTGTTTGCGGGGCGGGGAATCACCTCGCGCCACACCGCAAACAACGCCGAGGGAATCGCCGCGGTGTGCGAGTGGCTGGCCAGCGAGGTAAGTGGGTTACTTTTCACCAACTTGGTAGATTTCGACCAAGCTTTCGGGCACAGGAACGACACTTCGGGGTTCTACGGGGCACTCCGCGAGTTTGACGCGGCACTTCCGCAACTGCTGGCTTTGCTACGCGAGGACGATCTGCTTTTCATCACTGCCGATCACGGCAACGATCCAACGACCCCGTCGACCGACCACGCGCGTGAAAACGTACCGCTTCTGGCTATCGGGCCCGCGGTTGATTCCGTGTCACTCGGCCGTCGGGATACGTTCTCGGACCTCGGCGCTACCGTCGCGGAATGGCTCGGCGTGGCGTTCCGGGGGCGCGGTCGGTCGTTCCTCGGCCAGCTGATCGTCCGTTAATGACCGTCGAGCAAAGGCCGGGAACGGATTTTCCCGGCGATGAACGGACACGGACGGTGTTGCGCGAGCGCGCGTTTGCCGCGATGGAGCGTGCGTACGCACCGTATTCCAACTTCCGGGTCGGCGCCGCATTGCTGGCGACGGACGGCAGCGTCGTCGAAGGATGCAACGTGGAGAACGCGGCATTCCCGGCGGGAATTTGCGCGGAGCGAAGTGCGGTGGCCGCAGCCGTGGCACGCGGCAATCGTGGGTTCGATGCCATCGTCGTTGCGACGGAGGCGGAGGAGCCCACCCCCCCCTGCGGCATGTGCCGCCAAGTCCTCGAGGAGTTTTCTCCTCATATGCTCGTCATCGCCGTGACTCGCGGCGGACGTGAAGCGACGTGGACGCTCGATGCACTCCTGCCCCAAGCGTTCACCCCACAGTCCCTGAGCCGGCAATGAAAGGAGAGTCTGTCTTGAATCGGAAGTTCGCCCTGACGATGGTCGCGCTGCTGACCGTCGCCATCGCGGCGTGCAGTGAACAGCTGGATGCCGGAAAGTCTTGCCCGCTCCTTTGTCCGGAGCAGGAAATCAATCTTGTCGACACGGTCCTCGACGCAGTCGCGAGCGACACGACCGTGCTCGGAATTCCGCCGATTGGGTCGGAGACGTTTTTGATGCTTTCGTCGCACGGCGACACCGTGCAGACGCGCGCGATCATCCGTTTCGACACGCTGCAAGGAAACTTCACGGCCGGGAACGGCGCCGACAGTCTCATCTCGCACATCGATACCGCGCAGATCGTGTTGCCGATCGACAAGCCGGACAGCCTACATCGTCCGAAGGTTCCGATCACGATCGAGGCGTACAACGTCGATACGACGGCGAGCGACACCGCGGTGGCCGCCTTGGCGCCGCTCTTCCGTCCGAGCCGATTGCTCGGCGCGAAGACATTCGCGCCCGAGTCGCTGCTCGACACACTGCGCATTCCGATCTCGACGGACAGCGTGAAGGACCGGATCACGAACGGCACGCACCTTCGCGTCGGGCTCCGGCTCGTATCCGCGCAGGGATACGACGTGCGCATCGGAACGTCGCTCAACGGCAACCCGGGAACGTTGCGCCTCAAGGTCTCGACCGATACGGCGGTGCACCCGCTGGTCATCCAGCCGCTCTCGAATACACCGCCGAATGTGCCGTTCATCGCGGGACCGCTCCGCGACTACACGATCGTGCTGCAAGGCAACACGACGACTCCGGCCAGCCGGTTGGCGGTCGGCGGCCTTCCGTCGCGTCGGACACTGTTCCGATTCAACATCCCGCCGCGCATCGTCGATTCGACGACGATCGTTCGCGCGACGCTTATTCTGACGCAGTTACCCAACCGCGGCGTCAATCCGCGCGACTCGGTTTGGGTGTTCCCCGTGGCGATCCTGGCGTCGCCCGTGGTCAACGATGCGGGCACCGTTTTGCGCTTTGTCAGCGGCGGTGGGTTCCTCGGCTTGGACTCGCTGCGCTTGGCGCCCGGCGACAGCGGGCAGCGCGCGTTCCAAATCGTCGGTCTCGTGCGCACGTGGCATAACACGACCGAAGAGGTGAGTCCGAACGCGATCGGCATGCTGAGCGGATCGGAGGCGCAACTTCCCGCGGAGATCGATTTCTTCTCGATGGAAGCGCCGGCCGCGGTGCGCCCGAAGCTTCGCATCACGTACGTCCCGCAGGTCAACATCGGGCTTCCGAAATGACGCGATCAATCTCCGCCGGCCTCGCGTTCGGCCTCGCGGCCACGCTGGCGAGCGTGGCGTCGGGGCAGGCCGCCCTGAGCACGCAGGGTTTTGGGTTTCCCACGGGCCAACTCAGCTCGCGGGCCTGGGGCACCGGCGGATCGATCGCGGAAATCGATCCACTGTCGCCGGTGAATCCGGCGACGATATCGATGATCGGCACACGTCTGATCAATTTTCAAATCGAGCCGGAGTACCGATCGGTGTCGTCGTCGGGAGGCATCGACCGAACGACGACAGCTCGCTATCCGGTTGTCTTCGGCGCGATTCCGATCAAGTCGTGGGTGCTTGGCTTAGGCGCCTCGACGCTCCTCGATCGGACGTCGACGACGATATTCCCGTCGACCGAGCCAATCAACAGCAGCGAGCGGGTCGAGACGACGAACCGGGAGCGCGTGGACGGCGCCATGGACGACGTGCGCATCGCCGGCGCGTGGATTCCCACGAACTGGCTTCGCGTCGGCATCGGCGTGCACGGCATCGTCGGGCACAATCTGATCGCGACCACGCAGTCGTTCACCGATTCTTCGCAGTTCGCGACGTTCACCGAAGAGCGCCTGTTCGGCTTCACCGGTTTCGCCGCCTCGGCCGGCGTTGAGCTGGTGTCGAAGTTGTTCATGGGCGGCGTGTCGTACAGACAGGGCGGCAACGTCCAGATGTCGTCCAACGATACGGTGATCACGAAGTCGAAAGTGCCGAATCATTTCGGCGCGTCGCTCGCCTATACCGGGATCACCAACTCGTCGATCGCCGTCCGTGTGGCTCACGACAACTGGTCGGCGCTTGGGCCGCTCGGCGGTCCGGGATTTACCGCCGTCAACGGATGGGATAGCAGCGTCGGCGCCGACATGGCGGGCCCGCGAATGCTCGGACGAACGGTGTTTCTGCGCGGCGGCTTCCGCTACCGCACCCTTCCATTTCAGGCGGACAGCAATACCGTAACGGAGAAGAGCTTTACCGCCGGCTTCGGAACGACGTTCGCCAATCAGCGCGCCCTGGCCGACGTCGCGCTGATCCACGCGATTCGCACGGCCGACGTACCGGTGACCGAGAGAGCTTGGACCATCAGCATCGGACTCAGCATTCGTCCGTGACCGCTCCATGGAGCCATCCACACCGCCAGCCGATGCGCCGCTGATTCTGGTCGCCGACGACGTCGCGGCGAACGTGGAGCTCCTGTTCGACCAGCTTCACGTTCTTGGCTTTCGCGCCATCGCCGCCGCGGATGGACCGTCGGCACTCGCCGCGTGTTTCGAGCACCGGCCGGATCTCTGCATTCTCGACGTATCGATGCCGGCGGGCGATCTGGGGGTGGACGACCGCTCGACCGGCTTCGAAGTTTGCCGGCGCATCAAGCGCGACCCGCGCACGAAGCGCATTCCGGTCATCTTCGTCACCGCGCTGAACGACACGACCGATCGCGTGAAGGCGATCGAGGCGGGCGGCGACGACTTCCTCACCAAGCCGCACAACCGCCTCGTACTCGGCGCGCGCGTCCGCAGCCTGCTCAAGCTCAAGGCAGCAACCGACTCCCTCGAGGACACGCTCAGAAAGCTGCGCGAAGTCGAGAAGATGCGCGACGATCTGATGAAGATGATCGTGCACGACTTGAAGACGCCGCTCACTTCGGTGCTGGCGACGATCGAGATGCTGGCCGACGGCGATTTCGGCTCGATCAACGACGATCAGCGACGCATGCTCCTCGACGCGGAGGGAAAGGCCGAGGATCTGCTGGCGTTGATCGGCGACCTGCTCGAGGTGTCGCGGATCGAAGAAGCGACGATGACGCTCGACGCGCAGCCGATCGCGCCGGCGGCGCTGCTCAACGAGATCGTACACGAGTGGGGGATTCGCTTTCAGCAGGAGGGTGCGACGGCCGTCGTGGATGTGGCGGACGACGCTCCGGTATTCGAGGCGGACAAGGCGCTGCTCAAGCGAGTCCTCGGCAACCTGGTCCAGAACGCGCTCACCCACTCGGCGTCCGCGATCTTGCTTCAGCTGTCGGCGCGGCGGAACGACGACGGGATCCTGTTCACCGTCGCCGATAACGGTCCGGGAATTCCGCCCGAGTATCACGAGGTGATCTTCCGCAAGTTCGAGCGCGTGAAGAACCCGAACATGCCGCGCACGCGGAGCTCGGGATTGGGCCTGGCGTTCTGCAAGCTCGTTATCGAGGCGCACGGCGGCCGCATCTGGGTGCAGAGCGCCGGCGAAGGAAAGGGAAGCGCGTTCCACTTCTCGCTGCCGCGCGCTCCCGCGCACAAGGTGGTGCGCGTGACCGCCGGAGGCGCGGTACCGGCGTGA
>Ga0070683_100002946_pt1 | contig 13647 bp, 11 predicted proteins | sample KBSC713LmetaG_FD_64662 | JGI IMG/M metagenome (GOLD analysis project Ga0070683, IMG submission 64662) | Corn rhizosphere microbial communities from Kellogg Biological Station, Michigan, USA - KBS C7.1-3L metaG | ecosystem: Host-associated > Plants > Roots > Rhizosphere ...
CAAGCTCAAGCGTGTGGTTGTAATGGGCGGCAGCGTCTATCGCGGATACGATACAGCCGAGTCGACTCACACTGCGCCGCAGCCCGAGTGGAACATCGCGCGCGACCCTGAAGGCGCGAAGGCCCTGTTGGCCGCGGGCGTGCCGCTCTACATGATGCCGCTCGATTCCACACAGATCCACCTGGACGAGCCCGACCGCGAGCGCCTCTTTGCCTATGGGTCGCCGCTCACCGACCAGCTCACACTGCTCTATCACCAGTGGGTGGCGAATAATGACTGGCATGGTGTGTCGCCCACGCTGTTCGATCCGGTGGCCGCGGCCTACGCGGTGCGTCCCGACTTGTGCCCCATGAAACCGCTGCGCCTGGAGGTGGACGACAAGGGCATGACGCGTCCGGTGGATGGCGAGCCTAACGCGCAGGTTTGCCTGCAATCGGATGCGAGACAATTTCTCGACTTCTATCTCAGCCGCGTGGCCCCGGCGGCTCCGGCTACTCCGCCGGCGGATACGAAATAGGCTTCGTCAGACAGCGTGATCGCCCGGCGCATCGGCCTTTCCGCCCGTGGCGGGCAGCATGGCCAGCATGCACACCAGGGCGGCTGGAACCGTTGCCAGTCCGGTGCGCAGAGTCGATGTGGCGGAAATCCATCCTGTGAGCCACGGCAGTACCGAGCCGCCGAATCCGCACACCGACAGCACCCATCGCGAGTCCGATGCGCGCCGCGCCCGCGCGAAAAAGCGCGCGAGTAAAAGCGGAAAGATAGGGGCCAGCGCCGCGCCAAGCATCAACATGGCCAGCCCGCGCTCTACCGGGCCGGGCAGGGCCACCAGCAGAGCCGCGGCTGCCGTGGCGGCAATCACGGCTCCGCGCAACACCCTGCGCGGGTCTTGCCGCAGCAGCACCAGCGCGAACAGGCCGCGCGAGATCAGGAATCCGCACCAATAGAGCGACGACGAGGCGGCGGCAAGCGCGGGGGCTGCGCCGCTGCTTCGCAAGGCGAATGTTGCCAGCCATGTCGCCGTGGTGTTTTCAATGCCGACCTCAAGGAACGTGAGCACCGCAAACATTGCGATCCAGCGCAGATTACGCAGCCCCGACTGTGCTTCCGGCGCGGGCCGCCCCGGTGGGTCGCGCAACACCAGCAGGCATGCTACAGAGGCAAGCGCCGCAGCCACGCACAGTCCGGCGTACGCCGCGCGATACGTGTGCGTGCGCAGGACCTGTGCGGCCAACAGCGGCGCAAGGAGCGCTCCGGCGCTCCAACTGAAATTGAGAAACGTGAGCGGGGCGGCGCTGCGCTCGCCGAACTTGCGCCCGGCAAAAATGCTTACGGCGCTCATCGGCATGCCCACGCCCACTCCGAGCGCGAAGAACAGCAGCGCGAGCCATGCCTGCTGTGCTGTTGCGATGCCCACGCACGCGGCTGCCGCCAGGCCGAATCCCGCCGCCATGACTTGTGTGTACCGGCCCACGCACAACAGCGCTCCGACTGCCGTGCCGATGAAGTAAAGCAGGTAAAGCAGCCCGCTCTGTGCATCGTTCATGTGGAAAGCGGGCGCCAGCGACGGAAGCAGCGCGCCACCGATCGCCTGAAACACCCCGGTAAGCGCGAATGCGCCATGCAGCACCGGCAGCGCCGCACCTTCGTGTTTCGGAGGGCCTGGGGGCATCAGACCTGCTTGGTTTTGCGCCGGACCGGTGGGGGACAGGTGGATTCGCGAATCACCAGTTCCGGATGAATCGGTACCACGTCAGGAAAACTTGCCTGCCCGCGGATGCGTTGCAGCAGGATGCGCGCGGCCACCACGCCCATTTGTCGCAGAGGCTGCCGAATGGTGGTCAGGCTGGGATTGTGAAATGCCGCGCCCTGGATGTCATCGAAGCCTACGACCGAAACATCTTCCGGCACGCGCAGGCCGTGGTTCATCAGCGCGCGGATGGCACCAATGGCGGCAATGTCGTTGTAGGCCACCAGGGCCGTGAATTCGCAGCCGCGCTGAATCAGCTCGTTGGTGGGCGCAAAGCCAAGCTCCGGCGTGGAAACGCGTAACTGCAGCTCGACACTGTGCTGGGCGGGCACGGTTAGCTTTAATTCGTGTGCCACGGCCATGAGACAGGTCCACCGTTCATCCGCGTCCGACGAATGGCTCCCGCCCCGCATGAATGCGATCTGGCGATGCCCGAGCTGGTAAAGATGGCGCAGGGCAAGCTCGGCAGCTCTCCGCTGATCGAGCACCACGTTGGTTACGCCCTCGATGGGGCGATGGCCCGCCACCACGACCGTGGGCAGCGCCAGACTTTTTTCCAGAATGGTGTCGATCACGATGAAGCCTTCTACCGAACGCTCCATCAGCAGGCGGGGGTATTCCTCAATCAGGTCGGGGCGGCGGCGGTGGCTCGCCGTCAAGTAGAAGTACCCTTCCTCGATGAGGAATTCCTCGACCCCGTCGAGCACCGCAGTGGCGTAGCCATCGCTCAGCTCCGGCACGAGCACGCCAACTGAGAAGCTCTGCCGCTTGCGCAATGACCGCGCATAAAAGCTGGGGCGGTAATCAAATTTAGCTGCCGCCTCGATCACCCGGTCGCGCGTCTCCTGTGGAATGGAGCGCACACCGGGCGCGTTATTCAAAACCAGCGAGATGGTGGCCGGTGAAAGGTTCAGATATTCGCCCAGCGTTCGCAGGCTCGTGGGCTGCCCGGGCTGCGGTGCAGTGCCCGGTTTCAATCGCTTAATCATGCCCTCATCTCGTATTCCGTTCGATTTCCGTCAGGTATGGTATCAACCCACCCGTTGGTTCCACACTACATTAAACCCATGCGCGCCAACGTCGCAGCCGGAATTCCGCCGCAGCCCAGAAAACCTACTATCGTGTAGTATGTTGCTACGTCCAAGTCCCCAAGGGTTCATCGCAGCACGTTTGCTTCACTTTGCCGCTTGCCGTTTTTTCTTGGACCCTGGCCCCAAATGGGATCCATCACATCGGAGACGAGCTGTGATTAAAACAATTTCAGTCGCTGCGCCGGCTCTCGTCGTCGCATTGTGGCTGGGCCTGTGCGGCATTGCCCTGGCGCAATCGCCTGCTAACGCGCACCCCCACCCCTCGTCCGCGCTTGACGCTGCGCCCGATCGCGATAGCCGAAGCTATTCGAGTTCAACTGATAGCCTCGATACCGACTTTTCCGCTGCAGGCGAACCCGCGGCTGACCCTGGCGCTGCGGGCAAACGCGAGCAGCCTGGCTCCGACGCCGATATGATCGAGGGCTGGCCCCCGTTTTCTCGCGTTTCGGTGGGAACCGGCGCCGGGCCTTTGGGCCTGGGCATCCGCGGCGCCACGGTTCTCACCGAGTACTTTGACCTGCGCGTCGATGGCAACTTCTTCTCCTACAAGCCCAAGTTTCAGATCAACGGCTTCGATGCCGTCACGAATTTTCATCTCGCGTCCATCGCCGCGAAGCTCGACTGGTACCCCACCAATAGCGTGTGGCGCATCAGCCCGGGAATCATGTTCTACAACGGCAACCAATTCTCTGCTCTTCTCACCGCCGACAGCGGAACCAGCTTCGACATCAACGGCAGAACCTATTACTCCGCCGATCCAAATAAGGTTTCTGGCGCAACACCCGTATCGGGCACCGTCGCTCTGGGCCTGAATCGCAATAAGCCTGCCTTCACTCTCACTGGCGGATTCGGCCGCTTCATACCCCGCTCCCACCGCCACTGGTCGTTCCCGGGCGAGTTCGGGGTTGCATTCACCGGCGCTCCCACCCTGAACATCAACCTCTCGGGCTGGGTATGCAGTGATAAGAAGCAGTTGAACTGCAGCGACCTGGCGAACCCGGCCAATCCCGTCGCTATCCAGTTCAACAACAACTTGAACACGGCGCTTGCGCGCTGGCGCCGCAGCCTCGGGGCGGTCACGGTGTACCCGGTCTTCTCCACCGGCGTAATGTACAGCTTCGATATCAAGTGAACGCGCTCGCCGCGCGGACAAAGCGAAAGGGCCGGCCCGCCGTGGACCGGCCCTCTCTACGTGTGCTGTGGACTATTTCGCCGCGCCGGTCGGCCCACCCGCCTGTTTCTGCACTTCTGCCAGCATGTGCTGCACCTTGTCGCGCGCCTCGTAGTTAGGATTGGTTGCCAGCAGCTTTTGCCAGTCGGCCACCGCGCCCGCATTGTCGCCCTTGCCCTGCCACTTCACCAGACCCAGGTTAAACAGTGTGTTCGCGCCGTTCGGCGCATAGGTTAGCGCCTGGTTGAACTCCGCAATTGCGGCGTCCGCATTCCCCTGATACCAGTACGCGGTGCCCAGGTCCGTGCGCACAGCCGCGTCTGCCGGATTGCCCTTCAGCGAGCGGCCATAGTAGTCCACCGCAATCGCGTATTGCTGCGCGTCATAGTAAAGATTGCCGATTGAGGCGAGCAGCGCCGGGTCCTCCGGCTTCGCCTTTAACTGTTCCAGCAGCACCGCCGCCTGCGCGTCGGCCTGGGCTTTGAGCTGCGCAGGATCGCTTGCGGCCGGTGTAGTTTGCGCGCTTTGCGCGTTCGCCACGGCCCTCGCCTGCGTCCCAGCCTGCGCCAGGTCCCAACCCCTGATCAGCCATCCCCCGGCCAATCCCACCGCGAGGCATACCAGTCCCAGCAGCATTGCGCGCCGAAGCTCCCATGGCTCCGCCATTTGTTTGGTTCCGCTCATCGCCCCACTCCTTCCATGCCCCGCGGGTGCGCCAATGTCGCCTGCGCTTCCGCCATGAGCTGTTGCACGGTCGCCTTGCGCTCCGCGCCTAGTTGGGGATTGGTCTTCAGCAGCCGCTGCCACGCAGCCAGCGCGCCTCTGGCGTCGCCTTTGCCCTGCCACTTGATCATCCCGATATTGAAAAGCGTGTTGGCATCTTTCCCGTCGATCGCCTGCGCCTGTGCCAGCACCACCAGCGCCGCGTCGGCGTCTCCGCCGCGATAGAGGCTCGCCGCCAGCTTGGTGCGCAGAGCAACGTCTTTGGGGGCCACATTCACAGCCCTCTGGTAGTACGCGGCTGCCTGCGCAAACTGGTGGGTGGTGTGATAGACCGTTCCCACCTGCGCCAGCAGCGTCACGTTATTTGGATCGCTCTTCAGCTTGTCGAGCAGCGGCGCAGCCTGCCGGTCGGCTATCTGCTTCATCTCCGCAAGGCTCAACATGTGCCCGCCGGATGCCGCATGCGGATTTGCTTTCACAGCCGCCGGGGCGGGAATGCGAGAGCCCCTGATCACAAATCCCGTGGCCAGGCCCGCCACCAGGCACACCGCGGCAATCAGAACTACGTGCTTTCCCGCGAGGCCGCGCGGCGGTGGGATCAAAGCGGGGGCGGCGTGCATCGCCATAAAGTTCTACTCCATCGTTCCGGGACCAGAAGTACGTGATCCCACCCATAGGAGACCACGTAGCGCAAGCCAGCAGTGTGATGCGAATCACTTATGACGTAGGGCATATGACCTGGGGTACATCACGGCACACATCCGTAACGAGAGGCTCCTAATGTACTGTGACGTAGCTCACGAAGTAATTCGGGGAATAGGGAGTTTACTTTGCTTGGGGCTTTTACCAATGTCACTGTGTCAGGACGCCCATCATCGGATGGTGAATCTCAGCCAGAACCTCACGCCCGCTTGCCGGCGGTATTTGGGATCCCATACCGGCCGCGGGGCACGAGCAGCAGCCAGGACCGCCCCTGCCCTTTGGGCAATGGCATGTTTCGTGCGCACGCGCAGTATCGAGGCTGGACCGGGATCAGTGCAGGCAAGGCCGATGTCACAGTTCAGCCGGGAAGCAAGTGTGCGCACCAGGAGGCTTCAACTCATGAAGCGGAATCTTTTTATTGCTCTACTGTTCACAGCGGCCGCGGGATTCGCCTCGGCCCAGATTACAGCGCCGACGTCGGACGTACTCGGCGCCCACCTCAACTATGGCCGCGGCTGCGCGGCCTGTCACGCACCGCATAGCGGCGCCTACGGAAACGGTGCGGCGGTCACCCCTGACGCCAATTCCGGCTCCATCGCTCTCTGGGGCGAGGATGTGGGCAGCCTCTACGGGAAGAGCATTACCACGGGCGTCAGCGAGCACGGCAGCTACACCGAAGTGCTTCCCGACAGCCTCAGCGCTACTGGCAGACCCGATGTGGCAGGCGTACTGATGTGCCTGAGCTGCCACGACGGCAACTACGCCACGGGCGCAATGATGAAGAACAAGGTCTATGAGAGCCTTCCTGCCAGCACCTATGGCAGCGGTGAGATTCCGACCCTTCTTGCCAATGACAAGAGCACCACGGCGACGGCCTACGCCAACGATCACCCGGTAGGTCTCAGCGCCGTCATGGGCTGCAAGGGCACGTATGACTGGGATTGCACCATCGGCGCCGACGGCTCCGTGGCCATGGATGGGCCCAACGCGAAGCTTTTCGTTCAGAATTATGGTTTCTTCGTCAGCCCGGCCAAGTACAACAGCCAGCCGGTCGTCATGTGCACCACCTGCCACAACCAGCACCTGATGAACGTGGTCAACGTGACCTCCAAGTCCAAGTCCGGACTTCCGGTGGGCACCTACGCCACCATGTTCTTCCTGCGCGGACCCTACAATCCGGCGAGCACCACGGCTGGCTCCAACCAGACCGCCCAGTTCTGCCGGCAGTGCCACGGCGCCGAAGCCAACGAGATGAACGGCGCCAACATTCCAACCACTTTCTAAACAACCTTGCATCAAGGGGGAGGGCTGAATATCTCCCTCCCCTTCTTTTTCCCGGGACTGGAGGTCAGCATGAATCGCACAAGAACCCTGATGGGAACCATGATGCTTGCCGTCACGGCAGCTTCGTCACAAATGGCCTCCCATGCACCCACCGGGCTCAAGCAGCCGCCGGCGCAGGCGCAGGGTCTGGTAGCTCTGCAGGCACAGGGGAAGCCTGTCGCGCGCGTCAACAACACGGTGCTCACCGACGTCGATTTGCTGCGTGAGGAATACGCCATTTTTCCCTATGCGCGCCAGCACCAGGGGATTCCCAAGGAACTGGCGCCGCAGATTCACGACGGCGCGCTGAAGATGATCGTCTTCGAGGAACTGGTCTACCAGGAAGCGCAGCGCCGGCATCTTGCGATCCCGGCCGCGCGCATGCAGAAGGCCGAAGCCGATTTCCGGAAGCAGTTCGCCACGCCCGCAGAATTCAACGCATTTGTTAAAGGCGATTTTCGCGGTTCTCAGGACCTGCTGCGCGACAAGATTCGCCGCTCGCTGTTAATCGAGGCGCTGCTCAACTCCGAAGTTGAGAGCAAGTGCACCCCGACGCCGGCTGAGGTCCGGGCTTACTACGAGCGCAACACGTCGCGCTTTCAGCACCCTGAGTCGTATACGTTCCAGACCATTTCCGTGCTGCCCCCGGCCAACGCCACCGCGGCGCAGTTGAGCGAAGGCCGCACCCGTATTGAAGCCGCGTACAAGAAGGCACGCGAGGCAAAAACCTCAGAGCAGTTTGGAATGCTCGCAGAAAAACTCTCTGACGATGACTACCGGGTGGTCATGGGCCAGCATAAGCCCGTGCCGGTGGATCAACTCGCTCCCCCGGTGCTGAAGGCGCTGCGCGCCATGAAGCCCGGAGCCGTCAGCGACATCATTCAGCTTGATCAGGCATACACGATTGTTCACTACCAGCAGCACACGGTGGCAGGCAAGACGCCGTTCGTGGAAGTGCGGACCCAGTTGCACAAGGAGCTTCGCGAATCAAAACGGAACCAGCTCCGCATTGCGCTCGACAAGAAGCTTCGCCAGTCAGCGCATGTGGAGGAGATGTAAAAGGTCAATGGATCGCGTCGTCAACGCCCTGATTCTCCCCGGCTCGGCGGCGGAATGTAAATCGAACGCGATGCCATTTCCCCGGGGAAGTCAGGAAGCTACGGTGTTACCGGTGGGTCGAATTTCGGCGGTGTTCATGGCAGGCGTCCTGTTGCTTGCGATACCTGTCGCCGGCCAGGCGCGGTTGGGTGAGTTGAGCACCAGCATGAGCGGCACCGTGGCGCCCGGTTACTCCGCTACCTTTGGAAATCAGACTCCCTCGACGCATTCCTGGGCGCTGGGCGGCTCGGGCAACCTGACCGGCTCGTACCATAGCCCTAATTTCCTTTCTTTTGATCTGGGCTATTACCTGAATCAATCGCGCGCCAACTCCAACTTCCAGTCCATTTCAAACGCGAGCGGCCTCGACGCCTCGACGAGCATCTTCGGGGGAAGCCATTTCCCAGGCTCGATCAGCTTCTCCAAGGCGTACAACAGCGACGGCAACTTCGCCATTCCCGGCGTCGCCGATTATGTGACACATGGCAACAGCGATACGGTGGGCATCAACTGGAGCGAGAATCTGCCCGACGCTCCCAGCTTCTCCGCCGGATTCCAGGCCGGCTCCAGCCAGTACTCCGTCTACGGCGCGAATGATCAGGGCAAGAATCGCTTTCACTCCATCAACCTGCACTCCGGCTACCGGTTGGTCGGGTTTACCTTCGGGGGCTTCTACTCCAACGGCGCGTCGCAGTCCGATATCCCCCAGGTCATCACCGGCGGCGGAATAAGCCGGACGCACACCACGGATGGTTCCTATGGGTTCAACCTTGCCCATATTCTCCCGTTGCGAGGTTCCATTTCCGCGGGCTTCAACCGCTCCAACTGGAACAGCAACTATCTCGGGTTCCAGTCAAACGGGACCGTCGACCTCATCTCCGCGGCGGCGTCCGTCCACCCGGTCAATCGATTTTCCCTGAGCGGAAGTGCAAGCTATTCTGACAACCTCAGTGGACAAATCATCCAGCAGGTGGTCACCTCGGGCGCTGCGGTTATTACCCCGGCTTCGAGCCAGACCTCCAGTTCGCTCGATCTGCTCGGCTCCGCCGGGTACACGCCTTCCGACAATATGCAGGCAACAGTCTCCATCGAGCGCCGTTCCCAGACCTTCCTTGGCGCCGATTACGGGGTCACTTCCTACGGAGGAAGCTGGACCTATGTGCACAAGCTTTTCGCGGGCAACCTCAACAGCTCCGTTTCCGCCACCGCGAATCGCGCCGATAAGAACGGCCAGGACAGCCTCGGCTTCTCCGCCGCCGAGAGCTATGCCACCCGGATTGCCGGCTGGAATCTCTCAGGATCGTTCAACTACGCGCAGAACGTTCAGACGCTGCTCGTGACATATATGAATTCGTTTTATAACTATTCGGGAAGCGCGCGGCACAACTGGGGCCGCATGTTCCTGGGGCTCTCCGGCTCCGCCGCGCATACCGCGATTACCGATCAGCCGGACACCTCTAACGGCAGCCAGAGTTACAGCACGACGCTCGGGTTCGGGTCCATCCTCACCGGATCCGGCAGTTATTCGCACGCTACCGGACAGGCGCTGGTGACCGGTTCGGGTCTCGTCGTTCCGCCCGTCCCGCCGCCGGTGGTACCGCCGACGCTGCTCAGCCTCTTTGGCGGTACCAGCTACTCGTTCTCCGCCTCAAGCACACCCACAAAGCACCTTATCTTCAATGCCTCCTGGGCGCGGTCCCACAGCAACACCGCCGCGGGCGACGTCTTCTCTGCAAATCAGAACGAACAGTTCACTACGCTGCTCCAGTATCAATACCGTAAGCTGAACTTCACCAGCGGCTACGCGCGCCTGGAACAGGGATTCAGCGGATCCGGTTCGCCGCCGCAGACCGTTTCGTCGTACTTCATAGGGGCATCCCGGTGGTTCAAGTTTTTCTAGTCCGCGCGACGCACGCGCTGTTCCGCACCGCGGCCATCTTCGCCGGGGTGTGGCTGCTCGCGTCTGCGCCCGCGGCTCGCGCCAGAACTCACACCAAAACGCCGCCGGAGCAATGGCAGTTGTCGCTCGATGGAGGGCGCACCCTTACGTGGGAACGCGCCTTTCATTCCGAGAACGAGGTCCGCAACGATCGCGGCTTCTGGAACAAAGTGGTCGACATCGTTGCGGGCGAACCCGACTTTCGCTCTCTCGTCCGCCCCTACAGCGTGACGGAAGATTCGCGAGGCCGCCTCATCGTCACCGATCCCGGCGTTGCCGGCGTGCACATCTTTGACTTTGCGCAGCGCAAGTACAAGCTTATTCAGCGCCTCGGAAAGCCGCGCGATTCCATGCTGACGCCGCAGTGCGTGGCCACGGATGCGCATGACAATATTTACGTCACCGATTCCGACTCAGGGGCAGTCTTCGTCTTCGATGCCAACGGCAAATATCAGCGGACCATCGGCCGCCTACGCGGGGGCGAAGGATACTTCGAGCGCCCCACCGGCATCGCAATTGACTCCGAGGCCGAGCGCATTTACGTCTCGGATACGGCGCGCAACAAAATCATCCTGCTCGACATGCAGGGCAAAGTGCTCGGCACCATCGGCCAGCGCGGCACGCGCGTTGGCGAATTCAACTTCCCCACGGAACTGCGCCTTTCCGGTCCGAACCTCTTCGTTGTCGACGCCATGAACTTTCGTGTCCAGGCTTTTGACCGGGGAGGCAATTTCCAGTTCGCTATCGGCAGCGCGGGCGACAACCTCGGAGCCATCTTCCGCCCCAAAGGCATTGGCGTTGACTCTGAAGGCGATCTTTATGTGGTCGATGCGGACTTCGGCGCGGTGCAGGTATTCAGCCGCCAGGGCCAGCTTCTCTACTACTTTGGGGTCCGAGGCACACACGCCGGCGAGTTCCAGTTGCCCGCCGGTCTCTGGATCGATCGCAACGACAAGGTGTACGTGGTGGACTCATTCAATCGCCGCGTGCAGGTTTTTCAATATGTGGGCCTAAAGCTACCGGCCGTGGAGGGACCGAAGTGAAGCGTTCCATTCGGTTGGCAGCCCTGGGCCTCTTCTGCGCGGCAGGCGCCCTATTCTCGCAGGTCCCTGGCGACGTGATGGGAATGCATAACCTGGGCCCCGGCAGCACCTCGCCCATCACCGGCGCGCGCCCAGACGCCTGCTCCTACTGCCACGCGCCACACTCCGGGCTGAGCGTCGGCCTTTGGAACCAGAAGCTCACTACCAAAAACTACACCACGTATAGCAGCACGACGGAGAAGAACTCCGGCCGGCAACCGACCATCGGCTACTCCACGAATCAGTGCCTGAGCTGCCATGATGGCAGCATCGCGGTCGGCACCACCGTGGTATACGGGCAAGTCACCACCCACGGCGCCATGTCGAACGCCGACGTGTTCAATGGGGCGATGCAGTCCTCGCACCCCTTCAGCCTCAATACCCCGCTGCAGGACAGCATCAACCTGGCTGCTTCGCTTACCACCACCGGCGCTACGCTCGACGCGACGCATGCCGTTCGACTCAGTCACGGGAACGTGGAGTGCATCTCATGCCACGATCCTCATGTGCAGTCAAAGGATGCCGTTGCGCAAAAGTTTCTCGTGCGCGATAGCTCCAACGGCGAGATGTGCCTCGCGTGTCACGATCCCGCGCGCCAGGTCAGCGGCAAGGTCAACCCGCTCGCCGACTGGGCCGTCAACGCACATGCCGTCTCCACTGCGAAGGTGTCATTGCAGGCCGGCGTCGGTCCTTACGCAACGGTCGCCGGCAACGCCTGCATCGGTTGCCATGCGCCGCACAACGCGGCCGGACCGGCGCAAATTCTGCGCGGACAGAATGAGCAGGATTGCCTCGCCTGCCATAACGGATCCACCAACGTCTCACCCATGCCTCCGTACGCCAACGTCTTTGCCGAATACGGCGCGGGCAAGGTTGGCCATCCGTTCCCGGCCTCCACCAACCAGCACGATGCCGCCGAGGCCACGCTTCTCCAGAACAATCGCCACGCCACATGCGTCGATTGCCATAACAGTCACGGCTCCCAGATCGTAGGCGTCTTTCCGCCCGCGCCTCTTCTTCGCGTATCGCAGAAAAACATCGCCGGCATCAGTGCGACCGACGGCACCACCGTGCTCACTCCAGCGGTCAATCAGTATGAAAACTGCCTCCGCTGCCACGGAAGCAGCTCTGGCAAGCAGGCGCTCGCCATCTATGGATATTTTCCGTTGCGCGCGGTCTCGGCCGGCGATCCGCTCAACCTGATTCCGCAATTCGATACCACGTCCCCATCGAGCCACCCCGTGACGCACACACGCCAGAGCGCGTTGCCGCAGCCCAGTCTCATGGCCAACATGCTGCAGCTCGACGGCATCACGCAGGGCCGCGCCATGGGCAACCAGATCCTCTGCACCGATTGCCACAACAGCGATGACAACCGCGAATTCGGCGGCTCAGGGGCCGCCGGCCCGCACGGCTCAAAGTGGCAGCACATTCTTGAGCGCCGCTACGAGTTCAATAAGACCGTCACGCCGGGCGGAACACTGACCAACCTGTTCCCGACGCCCGATACCAGCTCCGCCGGCCCTTACGCACTCTGCGGAAAATGTCACGACCTGCCCAACCAGATTCTCAAAAACACAAGCTGGGCCAAGCACGCAGTTCACATTAATGACGGCTTCAGTTGCGCGACGTGCCACACCGCCCACGGCATGGGGGCATCCAGCGGGAAAATCAGCGGCGAGCGCCTGGTCAACTTCGACGTGAACCTCGTCGCATCGTATCGAGGAATGCCCATCTCCTATAACAGCAGCACGAAAACATGCGTGCTGGTCTGCCACGGAGTTTCCCACTCACCCAACGCTATTCCAAAGCCCTGACGCAGTCCATCGGCTCCCGGCGCCGATCCAGCACGGATGTAAGGGAATCTACCCGTTTTCCAGACGCGCTTTTATGTCCCAATACGCAGCCTTAATTAGCCTGCCGAGGGATGCAGCGTCTATCGCCGTCTCCGGTTTCAGCCTTACATGTCGCATGAACTTGCCGGAGCCTTGCATCAAACCAGCGGGATCCGGCAAGGACGCGCCCTGAAAGAACCCCACGTTCACGTGCGAAGTGAATACATTGACGTAGCCGAATGGCGCATCTCCCAGACAGGCAACCGGACAGCCGTCATGCACGAGCTCGCGTACTTCATCCCCGCATCGTCGCATGGCTTCAAACCACGTCCGCGCAATAGCTCCCAGCTCACCCCCATGCGCTTGTATCCATGCGTCGACGGCGGGATCGCGCGCGACTGCGCCGTGCAATCGGAATAGCTCGGGTCGCATCATTGATTCAACTTTCCATCCCGGTTGGCGGAGTCAGGCCTACTGTCCGTTTTCGGCTTTCTTTTCCGGCTCCGGCGCTTTCTCGGGCGTGGTCAGCGGCTTGGTGATGTCGTCGAGATAGTCCGTCGAGCCCTCGTCGCGCACCAGCCACGGATACCGCTCACCATCGTGATAATCGATTTCTGCATTCGACACGTACGCGTCCGCCTGCAAAATCAACTTGATCGGCTCGGTGTTGCCTTTTGCAGATTTGATGGCCTCGCGCAAGTCGTCGGACGAGAATACGCGGCCGTTGATCGCGATGATTTTCTGCCCTGGCGCCAGCCGCGCTTTGTCCGCGGGTCCGTTCCAGCGCACGTCGAAGATCGTTCCATCGCCGCTGATGCGCAGTCCGAGCGAATACCAGCAGTCCACCGCTCCGCCGCGGCGCGCAGACATGCCGGCCATCATCTTCTCTGAGGGGTTCGGCTGATCCTTATAGACCAGCTTGTAGCCGCCTCG
>Ga0070683_100002952_pt1 | contig 13638 bp, 13 predicted proteins | sample KBSC713LmetaG_FD_64662 | JGI IMG/M metagenome (GOLD analysis project Ga0070683, IMG submission 64662) | Corn rhizosphere microbial communities from Kellogg Biological Station, Michigan, USA - KBS C7.1-3L metaG | ecosystem: Host-associated > Plants > Roots > Rhizosphere ...
GCGATCGGCACGCTCGGCTTCGGCATCCTGGTCTACCAGCTGCTCACCAACTCGGTCGACATTACGCGGGGGCCCATGGGCCTGATCGGCATTCCGACCGGCGGCATCGACAAGCAGACATGGTATCTGGTCATGCTCTGCGTGTGCCTGACGGTGCTCGCCGCTCTTGCCTATATCGACCGTTGCAGCTCTCTCGGTGTCATTCTGAAAATGGTGCGGCACGACGAGATCGCCGCACAGGCCAGCGGCATCAATATCTTCACCGTCAAGTTGATCGCGTTCACGGTTTCGGCGGGCTTTGCCGGATTGTCCGGGGTCCTGTTTGCCGCCTATGTGCGCTTCCTGACGCCGGACCTGTTCAATGAGCAGGAGTCGTTTCGCTACATGATGATGGCGGTCGTCGGCGGCATCGGCAGTCCGCTGGGTGGCTTTGCCGCGAGCTTGATGCTCACGATGATCCCCGAGGGCTTGCGGGCGCTGGGCGAGGATAATTATCGCCTGCTCGTGTACGGAACGATGGTTCTTTTTGTCCTCTGGTTCCTGCCCTCCGGTATCGGCGGTCTCATCGAGCGGCAGCGCAGATGAGCGTGCTTGAACTATCCGGCGTGTCCAAGCGTTTCGGCGGGCTGCAGGCGCTGAGCGGGATCAGCCTGTCGGTCTCGCCGGGCGAGGTGCTTGGCCTGATCGGCCCCAACGGCGCCGGCAAATCGACGCTTGTCTCCTGCATTACGGGCGTGCTGCGCATCGATGGCGGCAACATCCGTTTTGGGGATCGCGATATCCACGCCTTGCCGCCACACAGGCGGGCGCGTCGCGGCATCGCGCGCACGTTCCAGAAGGTGCGGCTCGCGGATCAACTGACCGTCTACGAAAATGTCGCAGCGGGGCTCGCGAGCCGCTGGTTCGGGCGCGCGGACGGATGGCTGATGGCGTTCCGGCCGTTGTCGGCACCAGGCGTCGCGCAGGCCGTGAACCGCACGCTGGAGCAGGTTGGGCTCGGCGACGTCTCCGGCGCGATCGTGAGGTCGTTGCCGTTTGGCCGGCGCCACTTTGTCGAAATCGCGCGCGCGCTCGTAGCCGAGCCAAGTCTCCTGTTGCTGGACGAGCCCGCGACCGGCCTGACCGAGCGCGAACGCGAGCGCCTCGCCACGCTGGTCAAGGGCATTGCGGCCGAGGGCTGTGCTCAAATACTCGTTGAACACGATCTCGAACTGGTCGGGCGCCTTTGCAATCGTGTGACCGTGATCAATCAGGGACATCACGTCTTCACCGGTACTCCGGCGGCGGCGCAAACCGAGCCGGAAGTGGTGCGCGCCTATCTCGGCATGAATCAGCTCGTCGGCGGGGGCGCAGATGACGCTCGCTGTTGAGAATCTCCACGTCGCCTATGGCGAGATCGAAGTGCTGCACGGCGTCAACCTCGCGGTCGAGAAAGGCGAGATCATCGCGCTGCTCGGCGCGAACGGCGCCGGGAAAAGCACCGCCATCAAGGCGATCATGGGGCTGGTGAAGCCGTCTGCCGGCCGAATCTTGCTCAACGGGCGCGATCTGTCGGGACAGGCCGCGCATCTCGCCGTCCGCGCCGGCATCGCGCTGGTCCCGGAGGGCCGGAAAATTTTCAAGAAGATGACGGTCGAGGAGAATCTGCTGGTCGGCGGCGTGGTGCGCGGCGGCGCCGAGGCGCGCGAGCAACTCGCCGACGTTTATGCGCTGTTTCCGAGATTGGGCGAACGCCGCCGTCAGTTCGGCGGCACGCTCTCGGGCGGCGAGCAGCAGATGCTCGCGATCGGCCGCGCGCTGATGTCGCGTCCGAGCTATATCCTGATGGACGAACCATCGCTCGGCCTTGCGCCGCTCGTCGTCGAGAGCATGCACCAGGCGATCGACCGGATTCGCCGCGAGATGGGCATCGGCGGCATTCTGGTCGAGCAGAACGTTGCAGTCGCACTCGCCGTCGCGGCCCGCGCTTATGTGCTGATGCGGGGTTCGCTCGTGCTCGAGGGAAATCCAAAGGATCTCGCGGCATCACGCCAATTGAAGGACGCCTATCTCGGCATGGCGTCCGAACCGCCGTCCGCCGAAGTGAAGCAGGGACATCATGACTGACGTCGAATACGAGCTCTTTGCCATCCGGTATGCCACCCGTGAGGCGCGCCGCGCCGCGCATTTCATCGGCGGCGATCCGCACGACGGACCGATGCCGATGGATTACTTCGTCTGGGTGGCGAGGGGCGGCGGCCGGACCTTTGTCATCGACACCGGCTTCAGCGCTGAAGTGTCGGAAAGGCGCAAGCGAACGTTCCTGCGCTGCCCGGTCGAGACGCTCACCGCGCTCGGCATCGATCCCAACGCGGTCGAGGATGTGATCCTGACCCATCTGCATTACGACCATGTCGGGAATTTCGACCGCTTTCCGAAGGCGCGGTTTCACCTTCAGGAGCGCGAACTGACGTATGCCACCGGACGATACATGCGCTATCCGCGCCTGTCCCATTCGTTCGAGGTCGAGGACGTCTGCGGGATCGTGCGGCTCAACTATGCAAGTCGTGTGATGTTCTACGATGGCGACGCGGAGCTAGCGCCCGGTCTGACGGTGCACGCGGTGGGCGGCCATTCGGCGGGGCTTCAGTTCGTTCGGGTCAAGACCCGCCGCGGATTTGTCGTGCTTGCCTCCGACGTCACTCATTTCTACGAGAACATGGCCAGCAGCCGGCCGTTCACGACGGCCTTCCATGTCGGAGAAATGCTGGAGGGTTTTGACCGGTTGCTGGAGCTCGCGCCGGATGAAAGCCACATCGTCCCGGGACACGATCCGCTGGTCTTGAAGCTCTATCCCGCCCCCAGCCCCGAACTTGAAGGTGTTGCGGTACGCCTGGACGTGCCGCCATCCGGTATTGCGCCGTCGCGCGCAGACTATTCCGCACATCCTGAATGACCTGAAATCCGATCCGTTGAAGGTGCCGCTTAATAAATTCTTCAGCCTGTTCTCCAGTGGTCGAGAAACCATTCCGGCCTAAGCTTGCGTGACGCGCGTAACGAACGCAGAATGCGCGGGCATCGAGGTCCGCAGGAGTCTGGAATGCGAAACTTGATTGTTAAATTCCTGACCGATCAAACAGGAGCGACCGCAATCGAGTATTGTCTGATCGCGGCGGGCATATCCATTGTCATCGTTACCGCCGTCAATGGCATGGGCGCCGCGCTCAACGCCAAATACGGGACCGTCAGCAGCGCGCTGAAATAAATTCCAGGTTCGGCCACGCCGCGTCCAATATCTTCGGGGTGAGGAGCGCAACCGCTCAACAGGCTAGGCGATAGTGAGGCCGTCATGAACGGCATGTGCACCGTCTGGGCTTTGCATCGCCGAAAGAATTATGAGGTTCCAGTGCGGCGTCCTTCGCGGACTCCTCAAGATGAGGGGTAGAGCTGCTCCTGTTTGCCTCTTCCCGAAAGCGGCCGATTGATGCGAGGGCGCGATATGATGAAGGGCACCGGCCGGCAAGTCCGTCTGGGAGAAGTATCCGGCGCAGCGATTCGATCAACTCGGCGCACAACGCTGGATCAGTCGTTAGCTTAGGTGAATCTTTCCTTAACACGACATGCCGCTCAAAAGCAGCTTCCGGATTCGAATCCAAGATGCTCAAGAATGCAAAATACACTCTTATTTGAATAACAAATAGCAACTTTATCTAACTAGCATAATGGCAGCCACGCTTCTTTACCTCCATGGGGAATTTTGTGGCCAGGGCCGGATGACCGTTCTCAGCGTTCGTCCGGCCCGATCGGTATCGGAATAATGGCCCGCATTTTTTAACGGCTTCCTTAGGCTGCGGTTTACCTCGCTTGGGATCGCCTGAAATGTGAGGAACTTTCTTCAATTGGATTAACTGACCCGCAATTCCCGGTAGCTACGCTTTCCGTATGGTCACGGTGAGGTAACGCCGGTCAGACCTGTTAGCTTTACACGTCAACTGGAGTTACATTATGAAAAAGCTTGCAGCTCGCTTTCTGAAGGATGAGTCTGGTGCTACTGCGATCGAATACGGCCTCATCGCCGCCGGTATCTCGCTCGCGATCATTGCTGTGGTCAATGGCCTCGGCAGCACCCTCAACACCAAGTTCAGCTCGATCAGCTCGTCGCTCAAGTAAGCCAACAACTGGCAAGAATAACGAAAGGGCCTCGGCACACGCCGAGGCCCTTTCCGTTACCAGCATGTGTGGGCGCTGTGAACCCTATCGAACACCGCCGCTTAACGGATAATGCTGAAGGCATTATCAGCTTTCCCAGCCTACATGCTGCGCTCGCGGTCTTGTTCATATTTGCGCTTTGGCCGGTCAAATGGCTGCGCTGGATCGCTCTTTCCATCAATCTCGTGATGATTGCAGCGACTCCGGTCGACGGGAGCCATTACTTCACCGACATCATTGCAGGACTCGTGATTTCCACGCTTTGCTGGTGGGCCGTGAGGTGCGCGTTGCTGCCTGATGGAACACTTCTTGCGACTACCGGTGTCATAGCTCAGGAAAACACGGGACCGAGGACAGTCGTGGCCCCAAACCTTTCGCCTTGAAAAACTTGACGTATTCGAGAATTGAAGCTCGAGCCACCTCGTTCGCTTTAACGAAAAATTTTCACTTCATGGGCAGTCTAAGACACGGGCCGAATCCTGCAAAATCTTTTCGGGCAACAAACTTCGAAGGGACCGTTGAGTACCCGCTCGTCGGCTTTTGCAGCAGCTGTGTTCGTTGTGCTCAACCAGTTATGATTTCTCAAGGCGCCCTCTGCTAAAGTAGGCGCTGACACTGTCGCGTTACCTTTGGTGCCCATGAGCGACGAAGTCATCGGTGGCGTGGCCAGGCAATTTCCGGCGCGAGCGATGCTGCCCTGGTTGATCGGGGCAGCTGTTTACGTCCTACTGCTGGCGCTCGGACCGCGATTACTCAACGACCCGGACAGCTATTCTCATATCGCGCTCGGGCGCTGGATTTGGGCACACGGTGCCGTGCCCACCAGCGACCCATTTTCCTTCTCGATGCACGGCGCTCCCTGGATCTCTTTCGAATGGCTGTCGGAAGTCATCTACGCGGTAGTGTATGCATTTTCGGGCTGGGACGGTGTGGTGACACTTGCGGCGGCGACGATCGCGCTCGCCGTCGGTCTGTTGACGCACGCCCTGCTGCGCGAACTTTCGCCGAAATTGACATTGCTTATGGTCACGCCGGCGGTAGTGCTGTTGGCCCCGCATTCGCTAGCGCGACCCCATGTGTTGGCGTTGCCTATCATGGTGGCTTGGGCCGCGGCGCTGGTTCGCTGTATGGATCTGCGTGCGCCACCGCCGTATTGGGCGCTGCCCCTTCTGGTGCTGTGGGCCAATTTGCATGGCAGCGTGATATTGGCGCTAGGTCTGATTGGCCCGGCCATGCTTGAAGAACTCGCGTACGAGAAGCGCAGCGAATGGCCGCGTGTGGTGATGCGCTGGCTGCCCTTCGGGGCCTTGGCGGCAGCAGCGTGCTGCCTGACTCCGTATGGGCCTGGCTCGCTGCTGATGCCTTTCACCACGCTTGGCGCTGGCGATGCGCTCAACTACATCGCCGAATGGCGGTCGCAAGACTTTGGCCATTTCGGCGCGTTCGAGTGCCTGCTGCTGGCGGGCATCTTCGCGCTCTCGCGCGGATTGACGCTGCCGGTGGTGCGGGTCCTGACGGTGCTTGGCCTGACACACTTTGCACTGGCGCAGGTGCGCCATTCGGACCTGCTGGCTGTGCTAGCTCCCCTTTATCTCGCCGCACCACTGGCGCGGCAATTTTGCGGGCCGGCTAAGGGAAACTCCGCCGAATCGACGCCCGTGGGTTTGGCGGTGTTGGCCGTGGTGATCATGGCGACTGCGGTAACGCAAGTCCGTGATGTACGCCCAGCGGCGCGCAACACGCCAAAGGCAGCAGTGGCCGGTGCCGGCCTCGCCGAGACGGGACGCGTGCTGAACGATTATTCCTTCGGCGGCTATTTGGTCTTCGCCGGCATTCCCACCTTCATTGACGGCCGCAGCGAATTGTACGGCGCTCCATTTATCGCGCGCTTTAACCGGGCCCTGTCGCTGGCTGACTTAGGCGATTTTCTCAAGTTGCTGGACGACTACAAGATTGATGCGACATTGCTTGAGCCCAATACACCGGCGATAGCGCTTCTCGATCGCTTGCCGGACTGGCAGCGCGTTTACAACGACGACGTGGCGGTCGTACACAAGCGAGTGTCTTCGCCGAGACGGTAGTTGCCGGGCGCTCGAACCCCGCCCTGCTCACTTGTGCACGGCGTGAATCGTAGGGTGGGCCGGTGCAACCTGGTCCCGCTCAAAGCCTAACCGCTTCTGCACGACATAAAGCGGGCGCCGCTTCACTTCGGCATGGATGCGGCCTACATAGAGCCCGACAATGCCGGTCATCAGCATATTCATGCCGCACAGAAGCGAAACAACAACGATGGTCGAGGACCAGCCGGCGACCAGATGGGGGTCGTTGCTCATCCATCGTAAGACCACCCAGCCGCCGTAGAGCAGCGCCAGGGACGACACCAGGACCCCACACCAAGTCGCCAACCGCAGAGGCACATCGGAAAAGCCGAGCGCCGCGTTCATGGCGAGCCGAACCATTTTGAAGAGCGGATATTTTGTTTCGCCCGCGGCCCGCTCGGGGCGATGGAAAGCTACTTCAGTCTGCTGGAAGCCGAGCCAGGCGATCATGCCGCGCACGAAGCGGTCTCGCTCTGGCATCTGGCGCAGCACGTCCAGCACCTTGCGGTCGATCAGGCGGAAGTCGCCAACATCGGCCGGAATGCGAACGGAGGCCATGCGACTGAGCATCCGGTAGAACAGATGGGCGGTGGCGCGCTTGAAGGGGCTTTCGCCTGCACGCGATAGACGGCGCGCATAAACGACGTCGTAACCTTCTTCCCATTTGGCAATCAGTTGCTCGACGACTTCGGGCGGGTCCTGCAGGTCGGCATCCATGACGATGATCGCCTTGCCCTGCGCCGCGTCCATACCGGCGGTGATGGCGACTTGATGGCCGAAGTTGCGCGAAAGCCCGATATAGCGGAAGCGCGGGTCGCGCTTGACGAGTGCTTGGAGCACAATAGGGCTTGAATCGCTGCTGCCGTCATCGACGAGGATCGCCTCCGCCGGCTCGCGGAGCCCGCCGAGCAGCAGGTCGAGCCGGCGCAATAGCACTGGCAGCACGACTTCCTCGTTGAATACCGGGATGACGATGCTGAAGCTGATCGGCTGGGAATCGATCGGCATGAGGGAAGTTCCGCTCCTTTGGACGGCGGAAGTCTAGAATACCGATAGTTAAGACGGGCTTGCACAAGTCATTAGATTGGCTTGCTTGGGCCGCTTTTGTGCAATGCTTGCAATGGGAAAGCGCCAGATACCGCGATATTTCGGGCCGCCGGGCATGCGCTCGAGAAGATGGGATGCTGAGGAGTATCCGACCTGGCGCCACCTTCGGTTAGGGCGTGTGCCGAACCTTATAAAGTACGAAGCGCGCGGACCTGTCTAATTCCTGTAGCATGTTTGGGAGCGGGTTCGCTACCGGCGGCCCAAGTACATAGAGATAGTCGTAGTCCCGGTACCAGGCACGGATGAAAGTCGGTGTTTCGGGCTGAGCTCCACGCGCCGCGATCGCGGTAAGCACTTGCATCGGTATCAATCCAGCAGAGGGCATTGCGAGACGGCGGAAGTTCGTTCGCACCTGCACCGGCTGCTTGCCAACTTCGGTGTATAGGTTTGGTACTAGGGCATTGGCGTAATGCACCGCCAGCGTTGGTGCATAATCCATCGGATAGCGCATGAGATCGTCGAAGGGCGGATCCCCGACATCTCCACTACTTCCAACGAGCACCAGCGAACCGCGGTCAATCTTGTGGAACGACTCGATGATAGCCGCATAATCCGCCCGATAGGACAGCCAGACAAAATATACCGTAGCCAGGTTGGCCAGCGTGATGCCGGTGACAACTACAAGCGCAGCAGCTATCCATCGTCGGCTGGGAAGCGACAGAGAGCAGAAGGCCGGAAGGATCAAAGCTGCCGCAGGGATCATGCGCAGGTCAGCAAACGAAGTGCCGAGCAGCCTAGATGGGATGACAAGGTAAAGGAACAAAAAGCCACACGCGAGCCATATCCCGGCGGGTTCGAGCTTCAGTACATCGCGCTTAGCACCGAGATACAAGGCTGCAACCAATGCTAACGCACTTGCAGATGATACAGTTAGATTGTAGCCGTTCATGATGCGGAAAGGCCAGAGCGGCTTGTATTCAAAGCCCCAGGTCGTGCCTTCGCTTCCAATGGAGCCTGCGGTCAGTTGCATCAGCGTGAGTAACACCGCAACCGGCATTGCGAGCACCACAAGTCGCAACGCGACTTCGCGGTATGATGCCTTTTTTTCGTGGGCGCGCCACAGCTCGTATAGTCCAAGGGTCGCGCCATAGATACCCAGGGAAAAGAAATGCGCTGCAAATAGTACCGTAACGAAAATCGCATTAACGACGGAACGCACGGGTAATGTACGTTCTGCCACCATCAGATAAGCAGCGACGCCCCAGAGCATGACGCCCAAACCAAATTCGAAGTTCACGAAGCCCCAAGTAAACGGCAGGCAGTAGAGAAACATGAGCGCCACGAAGCCGGCGAGATGGACACGCCCTTTCACAACTCGTTCGAGTGCAAGCGCGCCCCCGACGATCAATAGTTGGCTAAAAAGCAAGAACAGCCGGGTGGCATTTTCGACGCTGACCAGCCGCGCCATCTGCGGGACTATCAAATCCATTGCTAGGTTGGGGTAGAGAGCCCACGCCACCTCATAGTATGGATTGGCATCGGGGGCGCCGCTCTGGCTCAGAATATACATTCGGGCAAGGTGATTCAGATAGTCGACCATTGCCGGAATGGGTGTGACTAACACGGGGAGAAGCGAGGCTGCGGTTAGCATTGCAAGAACAACAATCGACAGGAACTTGGTTGAGCCAGAGCGCGTCCAAGACTTAATGAACTGCCAACCTGAAAAAGCCACTTATCGGATCTCTGTCTCTGGTTTTGCTCAAGCAAAGCGCCTATCGATATAGGCCGTATCACGCAATAAGCTTGCAGGCTACTTTTCATCGGCCGATCTCGGAGACGGGCTGGGCCGGGGTAGTCGTCTACGGGCAAGAGCCTACGAACATGCGTTTTGTTGCAAAAGTCGGCTGCTGCCGACGAGCGGCCATTTCGTTATGCGTGGCGGACTTTGATCCGCCGGCGCTAACGCCATCTACGCAACTCCAACGCTACGCGATGCACGGAGCCTGAGTGGTGGTGGCCGCGTGACCAGCGATGCGAGCTGTCGCAGATTCTGAGCGATGGCGGCCAGAACAAAACTCGTCCTGGGCGCCTTGTGGGCACGTAGTCGAAGCCGACCGAGCCTCAATCGGCGGTTTTTGGTAGACTTTGAAGATGCCGCCTAGCGAGTTAGGCTGCCCTCCGATAAGAGAAAAGAGCTTCGAGAATAGTGGTTGGTATCGCGCGATGTAGCGGACCCCCGGTACTTTTGCCCACAATCCGTCGGCGGGGGATCCTTCACCATTCGTGTAGAACTTGAATCGTGACCTCACGGTTCATCAGTTGCGATGCACAATCTGGGGCCAAGCGGTCCGCAGGAAAATCTGCTCCTTCGCTAAAATAATTGTTTTCATTGGTGGGCCCGGCAGGACTCGAACCTGCAACCAGACCGTTATGAGCGGGAGGATAAAGATCGGCTTCGTTGATCTCCCTGCGGTTTTGCTTGAATTCGATCGCGTCTGTTGCGTTTCGGTGAGGCCGTTTCTGGTGCGAAACTGGTGCAGTCCCATGCCTCAAGCCGCTAAGCTTCCTGCGGCGTCTCCTGTCGAGGTAGCTGTCGATTTTGATTCAAGCGTCCAAAGCCTCAGTGCTTTAGATGCGGCAGCCTATCGTCTGATCGGAATTGCGACCTGTCGGATTGACCGGGTGGAGGGCCGCTACGTCTGCCGTCTCGCTCCTTCCGCCAATCCGCAAAAGGGCGTCGTGCTGAGTTCGGACGATCTCAAGGAACGGTTCCTGAATCTGGTCGCCGACGAAAAACTTGCGGGCTCGCGTCGCTGAGAAAACTGAAGGCGTTCGGAACGTCATTCTTGCGCTTTTCTGTTACGGATGCCTTGATCGCGAACGAGCATATTTCGCGCTTCGATAACCATTTCCGCCTGAGCCCGTCCGGTGAACGTGCCTTGGCCTGCATCGGTGTTGAACTTCCGAAACGGAGAAAAAAATCGTACATTGAGTGTCGTTGCCGTCTCGATTGGAGCGAGCGGCGTCCTCACGTTGGGAGTGCAGTCGGAGCGGCCATGACCAGACGTTTCTTCGAGCTTGGCTGGATCACGCGCAAGAAAGATACGCGTGCCATCAACATCTCAACATTCGGACAAGGCCAATTCCAACGTGCTTTCGGAATATCGCTCGCTGACAAGCGTGTCACCGCTATTTGCGGGGACGAACCTTGGCATCGAAGAGCGGCTCTAAATGAGGCCATCAACGTCAGCGTTCCGGGCTCGGGCAGGTAGTCGATGCCGCCATCGTTGATGGTGCAGCCAAGCTAATGGGTGCCATTTGTGGCAGGTTTGCTGCAAGTGTCCACGTTGACGAGCGCGGTGCCAATGATCTGAATAAGCTTTTAGCAGATGCAATTGATGCGCATGGACGGCTGGAGCGATGGAAGAAGTTTATAACGATCGAAATGGACGTAGAAGGCGCCGCACGGAAATGACCGACTATTTGACAGCGCCGCCTGTGATGCCGCTGATGAAGCGGTCCAAAAAGAGATTATAAGCGATCGCCACCGGAACGCTGGAAATGAGCGCCGCGCCCATCAATTCGCCCCAATAAAAAATATCTCCGCGGATCAGATCTGTCGCGACTCCCAAAGTAACGGGCTTCTCGCTGGAAGAGGAGATGAACGTCAGCGCGTACACGAACTCCTGCACCGTTAGCGTGAATGCAAAGATCACTACGGTCAGAATGGCAGGCACCGAAAGAGGAAGGACCGTTTTCACGAATGCTCCCACGACAGTGCAGCCGTCGACGATTGCGGCTTCCTCGATCTCCCGTGGCACCGACTTGAAGAAGCCCATTAGGAGCCAGGTGCAGAACGGGATGGTGAAAGTGGGGTAGACGACGACAAGAGCCCACATGCTGTCCTGCAATCCGAGCAACGTAACCACTCGCGCGAGAGGCAGGAACAGAAGCGTCGGCGGCACCAGATAGGTCAGGAAGATGCCGATGCTCAGGTTCTCGCCGCTACGGCCCGGCATGCGCGCTAGCCCATAGCCGGCCGGCAGGGCGACGAGAAGAGTGATAGCCACGACACAAAGCCCGATAAGGGCGCTATTGGACAGCCACTGCACGAATAGCGTGTCGTCAAACAAATACTTGAGATGCTCGAGCGTAGGCGGCGCGTTGAACCAATAAGGTATGGACTTGAGATTGTAGAGGTCGCCGTCCGTCTTGAAGGTGGTGATCAGCATCCAATAGAAGGGAAACGCGGCGAATACAACCATAGTAACCACCGCGGCATAAAACGAACTCTGCCCAACTACTTTTCCGGCAAGCCGCGGCATTTCAAATCTCCCGCCGCCGCAGCGACCGCAAGAGCAGGATCACCGCGACCAAGAGGAAGGGGAACAGGAACAGACAGATGGCCGCTCCGTGAGCGACATCGCCCGAGAGGATGCCCACCTGAAACGCCAGCGAGCCGAGCACCTGCGTGCTGTTGATCGGTCCGCCCTTCGTCAGCAAATAGACGACGCTGAGATCCGTGAAGGTGAACACGGTGCCGAAGATCACGGCGATCATGATGATCGGGGCGATGATTGGCAGGATGATCTGATAGTTGCGCCGCCAGAAGCCAGCACCGTCGATAGTGGCGGCATCCAGCACATCCTGCGGGACCGACGTGAATCCGGCAAGGAAGATCACGACGCCGAAGGGAAACAATCGCCAGGCGTGCACGACCGCCACGGCAATCATCGCCAAATCCTCTTGCCCGAGCCATTGTGGTCGGTGTGCCGCATCGATCAATCCTGCCGCGACCAGCGTCCAGTTGATGACGCTGTAGAGAGAGTCGAACATCCACACCCAGGCCAGCGTCGCCAGCGACACCGGTACTGCCCAGGGCAGAACGATAAGCGCGCGGGCAAGGCGACGGCCCGGGAATTCCTGCATGAGGAGCATGGCGCCGATCTTGCCGAGCAGCAGACCGATGATTTGGGCACTGATCGTGAAGATGAGGGTGTTGGCCAGCGTACGCCGGAAGATCTCGCTGTCGATGACCTCGCGGAAGTTCTTCAGCCCGACAAACGTGTAGCTTGGATTGAAGATGCTGTAGGCGCTGACGCTGTAATATAGGGCAAGCAGGAATGGCAGCCCAACGAGCACGACGACATAAAGGATCGCGGGGGCGATAAACAGCGGCCCAAGCACCTCGAGCCGATCGAACGTAAACCGCGATCGCGCTAGCCGACGGGGCGCGGCTGACTGGGCGATCACGCTCATCGAGCTTGCTCCTTGGCGCTGACGATACGGCGACCGTCCCGGTCGAAATAGCGCAGCTCAGCTTCCCGAACCGCAAATTTATGCCATTCACCGGTGCGGATGCCAGACAGCGAAACGTGGGCCGGCAGCTTCGCCGTGACTTCGCGCTTTGCCTGGAAGCCATCCAACGCGCCGTACAGGATACGCTCCGATCCAAGATACTCCATTCGATCGATGCGGAAGGGCAGCTCGGAGAGAACGGCTCCGTCGAGCATCTCCCGCGGCAGGAAATGCTCCGGCCGAAAGCCCAAGAGTCCATCGTCATGCTCGACCAGGTTCATGGGCGGGGTCCCGAGAAAACTTGCGACAAAATCGTCGGCGGGGTGGTCGTAAATCTCGCTTGGAGTTCCGACCTGTCGGAGCTTGCCATGGTCGACAACCGCGATGCGATCGCCCATGCCCATGGCCTCGACCTGGTCGTGCGTGACGTAAATGGTGGTCGTTCCCACCTTCTGCTGGAACTGCTTCAGCTCACTGCGCGCGCTTGCCCGTAGCTTCGCGTCCAGATTGGACAGCGGTTCATCCAGCAGGAACACGGTTGGATTGCGTACGAGCGCGCGGGCCAGCGCCACACGCTGGCGCTCGCCTCCCGAAAGCTGGCGGGGACGCCGGTGAAGCAGGCGGTCGATGCCGAGCAGACCGGCGGCCCAATCGACCTTGCGCTTGATCTCGGGCCGTGGCGTACCCTGCGTCCTCAGCGGGAATGCAATGTTGTTGGCGACAGTCAGGTGCGGGTAGAGGCCATAGCTCTGAAACACCATCGCGACGCCACGTGCGCGCGGCGTGATGTCATTGACGATTTCGTCGTTAATCAGGACGTCGCCGGACGTTTGCCGCTCGAGACCGGCGACGATCCTCAGGAAGGTGGTCTTGCCGCAACCCGATGGACCGAGCAGCACCAGAAACTCGCCGTCGTGGACCGACAGACTGACACCATCGACGGCAGCAACCTCACCGAAATCTTTTCTGATGTCTTTGGCAACAACCGCGGCCATCCGGACTTCCT
>Ga0070683_100002954_pt1 | contig 13633 bp, 16 predicted proteins | sample KBSC713LmetaG_FD_64662 | JGI IMG/M metagenome (GOLD analysis project Ga0070683, IMG submission 64662) | Corn rhizosphere microbial communities from Kellogg Biological Station, Michigan, USA - KBS C7.1-3L metaG | ecosystem: Host-associated > Plants > Roots > Rhizosphere ...
GGCCGGGGGTTGCTGACCGGGCCCGAGACCGATGAACGCGGCCTGCACGTCGCCGGCGGCCAGCCGGTCGAGGAGCCCGTCCGTCTCGTCCTCGATGAGCGTCAGCTCGATGCCGGGGTAGCGGCGTCCGAACGCGCCGATCGCGCGGATGACGCGACGGTCCGGCAGCGGCATGACGAACCCGACGCGGAGCTGGCCGGTGACCAACCCCCGCAGCGCTGCGACCGCCTGCCGGCCGTGCTCGACCTGGGCGAGGGCGGCGCGGGCGTGAGGTAGCAGCGCCTCGCCGGCCGGGGTCAACGCGACCGTGCGCCGGTCGCGGTGCAGCAGCCGTTCGCCGACTTCGGCTTCCAGGCGCCGGATCTGCTGGCTGATGGCCGGCTGGGCGATGCGCAGCCGCTCGGCGGCGCGGGTGAAATGAGCCTCGTCGACGACTGCCACAAAGTACATCAGCTGCCGAAGTTCCATAAGCAATCGATATCACGGTCAGCGTGAACATGTCTTGGACATATGACGGCCGGCGTTGCGAGGCTTACGTCATGACGCAAAACCTGCCGCAGTGGCCACAGCGAACGGTGGCCGTGCTGTCATCCGTCGACGAGGGAGTGCACGCGATCCCGGTCTCGGCGCCGGTCCGCGCCGGCGACCGCCGGATCCTGCTGTCGCTGCATCGGAGCCGCGACACGTTGGAGCGGATCCGCCAGTGGCCCGCGGTCGCCCTGACGTTCCTCGCCGAGGGCGACCTCGCCTTCACCGCGCGGGGACAAGCCACGATCACCGAGGAACCGATGGCGGCCGACCCCGAATACGTCGCTGTCGCGATCGATGTCGCGCACGTCGATGATCACCGCCAGCCGGCCTTCCGGGTGACGGCCGGCATCGGCCGGGAATGGGTCGACGAGACCGCCAAGACACAATTAGCCGCCCGCGTACGAGCATTAGGAGCCTGACATGAAGATCGGCAGCATTTCCGGCCTTGTCTACCTGGTGCACGATCTGGACAAGACTGCCGAGTTCTACGAGACGATCGGCTTCCGGCCGGGCAAGCGCGACGATCAGCAGTACACCTGCTACGTCAACTGGTTCTGGCTGACCTTCACCACGGACCACGACAAGGCCGGCGTCGAGCCCGGGTCGGGACCGACGCTGTACCTGAAGGTCGACGATATCGACGACTTCTACGGTGCCGTGCTCGCCAACGGGCTCAGCCCGTCCAGCGAGCCGCGCAAGGACCGCTCCGGACGCCGGGAGTTCCTCCTGCTTGACCCGGACGGCAACCGGCTCGCCTTCTTCACCAAGTGACCTATCGCTGCGCCTCGAAATGCTCCTTCATCGACGGGTAGTAGTCGTTGAAGTCCGGCGCCGGCTGGCCGTCGCGCGAGGCGACCAGCGCATCCAGGTAGAACTCCCAGCCCGGTCCGATCTCGCCGACGCCCTCTGTGCCGGCCAGGTGCTGCGTGAAGCGCAGCTCGGTCACGCCCGCGCTTTCGGCCAGCGCCATGTCCATGTGCCAGCCGCCGTGCTCGCCCGCGGAGGAAACCGCCAACCGGCGCGGCGGCTCGCACGCGTCGATGGTCAGGTCCATCCAGGGCTGGCCCTCCTCGTGGATCATCTGGACCTTGATCGTGCGCCCCGGTGCCGCGTCGCCCTCCCAGGGGCCGAACCAGCGTGCCGTGCGCGCCGGATCGGTGAGGCTCGCCCAGACGTCCGTGATCGGAGCGCGGAACGTGCGGGTCAGCACGAGGTCGTCGCCGAACAGTCGGCCGGTGGGGGTCGGGCTCATGCGGTCTCCTTCTGAGATGGTTGGCGTTCGGCGGCGGTGTGCCGCTCGCGGCGGGTGCGGTAGACCTCGGTCTCCAGCGCGTCGAGGCGGTGCTGCCAGCCGGACGGGCGCATCAGCCGGGTCAGCCACCCGGCCAGCTCGTCGAGCGGCGCGGTGTCCAGCGTGTAGACCCGGCGGCGTCCGTCGGCCGTGTCGCGCACCAGGCCGGCCTCGCGTAACACGCGCAGGTGACGGCTGATCGCCGGCCGGCTGATCACAAACCGGTCGGCGATCTGCCCGGCGGAGAGCGGTTCGTCGCGCAGCATCAGCAGGATCTCCCGCCGTACCGAATCGGCGATCGCGCCCGCCACCTCGTCCACGCCGGGAAGCGTAACGTGTTGGTTACATGTCGGCAAGTTCCTATGTGCAGGTCAGCGTCGTGGTCGCGGCGGCGCCGTTGGCCTGGTCGACCGCGTCGATGTCCAGCTTGGTGCCCGGCCAGCAGCGGGCCTGCACCATGAAGTCGAAGTTGCCGTTCACGTCGGCGCTGCGCACAACCCCGTGGAATCCACCGTTGTCGGGCGTGTGGTCGGTCGCGTTGAAGATGGCCGTCGCGTAGCGGACGAAGCCGTCGCCAGTGATCCGCACGTTGGCCACGCCACCATGGGCGTTCTCGGTCTGCTGTGCGTGGATGTTCCACCGTGGCGCGATGGCCGCCTCGAGCTGGGCCACCCGGTCCTGAAGCTGGCGGACGAGCTCGACGAGGTCGACCCCGCCGACCCGCAGCGTGCCGTCGATGTCGACCCCGCCGTGGAACAGCCCGGCGAGGCGGCTGCCCTGGCCGATCACGCCGACGTCTTGTGCGCTGATCCCGATGACACCGGCACCCGACGTGCTCCAGCCCTCGACGCCGCGTCCCTCGACGGACGTGCCGCGTACGCCGGGGAAGGTCCGGCTGTCGCCGGTGACGCCGTAGCTGGTCTCGCTCCATCCTTCGACCCCGCGCGCGGTCTTGGACTGGCCGTAGACGCCGGGACCGCTGTCGCTGCTGCCGTGCACGCCGCGGCCGCTGGTGCTCTGGCCGGCGACACCGGTCCCGCCGGCGTCGCTGGCGCCGTAGACCCCGGCGAACTGCGAGTGGGTGATGCCGAATACGGCGTGCATCTTCTGACTTTCGCCGACCACGCCGGCGTTGTCCCGGCTCTTGCCGTAGACGCCTTGATAGTCGTCGCTCAGGCCGACGACGCCGCGCCGCCCGGCGCCCACGACGCCGTCGCCACCGGCCGTGTTCTCGCCCCGGATCGCCGCCTCACCTGCGGTGCTGGACGTGTCTGCGAATGCCATGTGCCGCCCCCGTTCGAAGATCACCTAGGCGGCCATGTTACGGAGGGTAGGCATACGCTACGCAATGTATTGTCCGGTATGTGCCAGTGGTCAAGCGTCGCGGCGGCGGATGACGACGAGCGCCAGCAGGGCGAGTCCGGCGACCCAGGCGCCGAGCACGACATAGTCGACGACGGCCGGGGCCGGATCGGTGGCCGTGATCCGGTTGCCCAACGGTCCCGGCAGGTAGTTGAAGACGTGGTGGCGTACCCAGGCCGGAAACAAGCCGCCGAGCAGGCTCGAACCGAGTCCGAGTCCGAGCACGGTGAGCACGGCCGCGAGCGTGTTTCGCAGCAGGGCGCCCAGCGCGACGCCGAGCAGCGCCATTGCCGTGAGGTAGCCACCGGCGCTGAGCACCGCCCGTGCCGATCCCGGGTCGCCCAGCCCGACCGCGCGGTGCTGACCGGCCAGCACCGCCTGACCCAGGAGGAACGCGGCGAGACTGATCGTCAAGCCGATACCGAGCGCGATGAGGCCCACCGCGATGAGCTTGGCTCCGAGCAGCCGGCCGCGCTGCGGCACCGCGGCGAGCGTGGTGCGGATGCTGCCGGTGGCGTACTCGGAGGTCATGGTGAGCACGCCGACCACCGCGAAAGTGATCTGTCCGAACCAGACTCCGAACAGGCTGATGCCGGCTGCGTCGAAGGTGCCGTCGGTGACCTCCACCTTGCCGGAGCCGAGCCCGACCGTGATCAGCACGGCCAGGCCCACCGCGACGGCGGCACCGACCAGGAGCAACCAGTACGTGGAACGCAGGGAGCGCAGCTTCGTCCATTCGGCAGCCAGGGCGTGGTTCATGACCGCTCCGCCTCTCCGGCGTATTCGACGCTGTCCTGGGTGAGTTGCATGAAGGCGGCCTCCAGTCGTGCTCGCTGCGGGGTCAACTCGTGCAGGGTGAGGCCGTTCTGGGCGGCGAGGTCACCGATCTGCGCCGCCGGCATCCCGCTCACCATGAGCACCTGGGCGTCGTGCCGCGCCACGTCCGCGCCGGATCGGGTGAGCGCATCGGCCAGCGCCCCGGCTTGCGGCGCGACCACCCGCACCTCGGCGCGGGAACCCGAGGCGACGAACTCCGCGACACTGGTCTCCGCCACGAGCCGCCCCCGACCGATCACCACAAGCCGGTCGGCGGTGTCTTCCATCTCGCTCATCAGGTGGCTGGAGAGAAAGACCGTGCGCCCCTCGGCCGCGAGCCCTTGCATCAGCGACCGGATCCAGGCGATCCCCTCGGGATCGAGCCCGTTGATCGGCTCGTCGAACAGCAGTATCGGGGGATCGCCGAGCAACGCGGCCGCGATGCCGAGCCGCTGGCGCATCCCGAGGGAGAAGGCCCGCACGCGCCGGCCGGCGACGCCGGCCAGGCCGACCCGGTCCAGGACCTCGCCCACCCGGCTGCGGGCGATGCCGTTGCTGCGCGCGAGCGCCAGGAGGTGGTCGTACGCCGACCGCCGCGGGTGCACCGCCGAGGCGTCCAGCAGCGCGCCGACCTGCCGTAATGGGCGTTCCAGCCGGTGGTAGGGGCGACCCGCGACGGTGGCGGTGCCGGCGGTCGGCCGGTCCAGGCCGAGCACCATCCGCATGGTGGTCGACTTCCCAGCACCGTTGGGACCCACAAACCCGGTGATCACCCCGGGTTCCACCCGGAACGACAGGCGGTCCACCGCCAGGGTGTTCCCGTACCGCTTGGTGAGGCCGTTCACCTCGATCATGGTCATCCCCTGCCTCGTCGGTTTCGGGTCCATTCGACCGCCCGGCCCGAGTCGGCGGAAGCGCCCGACGGCCTGCGACCGAACGACCAAAGTCGCGCCGGCCGGCGGCGAGGTGGAACTTTCGTACCGGCTGACGGTGCTCTCGATGACGGCCGATTGATATCCGCATACTGTGCTGGCATGGGTGCCACCGCCCACGCTTTCATTGCCGCGCTGCGCCGGCCCGGCCCGCTGCGGGACATCGCCATGGCGGGTGCCACAGCGCTCGGCGGGATCGTCGTGGTGCTGGGCGACCCGAAGAAGTTCGGCCATCTGCCGGGCGTGGCGTGGTGGGCGGTGGCCGGTGTGCAGCTGGTGAGCGCCGCATGCCTGCTTGCTCGCGCGCGAGCACCGCTGACCGTTGCGTTGGCGGTCGCCGCGTTGTCGGTCGTAGCGGCCACCCCAGCCGCGGCACCGGCCACCTACGCCGTCTTCGCATACGGGCTGTCCGTGCGCCGTGCCTGGCTGGTCACGTTCGCCATGGCGGCGGTGGCGGCGCGCCCGTGGACGCTGGAAATCTCCCGTACCCGCAACGACGCGTTTATCGTCGACCTGCAGCTGATGCTGGTCGCGGTGGTGATCGCGGCCGCACTGGGGCTGCGCCGGCGGCGGGCCGATGCGCGCAACGCCCGCCTGGCTCGTGACCGTGCGGTGTACGTCGAGCAGGCGCGCGCGGATGAGCGGGCGACGCTGGCCGCCGAGATGCACGACGTGATCACCCACCGGGTGAGCCTGATGGTCCTGCAGGCGGGCGCGTTGCAGGTCAGCACGAGCGATGACACCGTGCGTCAGCAGGCCGACGAACTACGCCGATCCGGCCAGCGGGCCCTGGGGGAGCTGCGCGAGCTCCTGTCCGTGATCCGCCAGGGCGTGCCGACCGAACCGAGGCACCGGCCCGAGCCGGCCCTGCTCGACCTGACCGACCTGATCGCCGCTTCTCGCGGGGTCGGCATTCCGGTCGAGTACATCGCCGACGGCCGCCCGCTGGTGATGTCGACGGTGGTCGCGCGCACCGCCTACCGCGTCGTTCAGGAGTCGTTGACAAACGTGCGCAAGCACGCTCCGGGCACCACGGTCCAGCTGACGGTGCGCTGCGAGAACGACAGCCTCCGGCTCACCGTGCGGAACACCGGGTCGGCCGTGGCGACCGGCCAGTTGGGCGATACCGGCGCCAGCGGCGGGCTGCACGGCCTGCGCCAGCGCGTGGCACTGGTCAGCGGCAGCCTCGAAGCCGGCCCACGACCCGACGGCGGCTTCGAGGTGTGCGCGGTGCTGCCCGCCGGTGGTACCCGATGATCCGGGTCCTCGTGGTTGACGATGAGCGCCTGGTCTGCGCCCACCTACGGACGATCCTGGGCGCCGCGCCCGACATCGAGGTGGTCGCCGAGGCGTACGACGGCGCCGAGGCGGTCGAGGCGGTCCTGCGTTACCGGCCCGATGTCGTCCTCATGGACCTGCGCATGCCCGGCGTTGACGGCCTGACCGCCATCGAGCAGATCGGCCAGCTCAACCCGCGATCCACAGTGGTTGCGCTCACCACGTTCGATCTCGACGCGTACGTGCTGCGAGCGATGCGCGCCGGTGCGGCCGGCTACCTGCTCAAGGACACCGCCCCGGGTGATCTGGTTGATCTGGTCCGGGTGGCGGCCGGCGGCCACCTGGTGTTCTCCCCGTCGGCCGCGCGCCGGCTCGTCACCGCCTCCGGGGACGTGCTCGACGCCCGGGCCCGGGCCCAGGCGCGGCTGACCGACCTGACCGCCCGTGAGCTTGAGGTGCTGGCCTGCCTCGGACTCGGCCTGTCCAACCAGCAGATCGGCCGGCAGCTTTACCTCAGCGAGGCCACGGTGAAGGGCCACATCTCCCGGCTGCTGGTCAAGTTGGACTGTGCCAACCGAACACAGGCCGGCTTGTTGGCGCGGGAAGCCGAGCTCTGGCCGCCGAAGGTCGCCGACGGCCCGACCGGTTGAGCCGCCCGGGCCGGTCGCTCAGCCGAGTGGCGGCACCCAGGTCGAGCCCTTGGTGCAGTCCTTGAACGTGGCGCCTTCGACGATGCGCTTGAGTTCGTCGAACGTGTACTGGCGGACGTCGCCGACAGAGATCTGCAGCTGGCAGTTGCCGGCGTTGACGAACAGCGAGGCGCCGTTCGGCCGGATCATCAGGGGACCCGGTTTGCGATCGGTGTACCACCAGCTGTCGTGCCCGGCGATCTTCAGCGTGCTCGGCGTGTCCTTCTGGTAGGACTCGACGATGTCGGTGAGGTTGACGGCCCGGATGTTCAGGGGCGCCCGACAACAGGCGGTCTGGCTCTCCATCCAGGTGGCCGGCGGCTCGCCGCCGATGGCGAGGACCGACTCGGTCAACGTCGGGTCGCCGTTGCGGATCCACGCCGAGTTCACCTGGGCTCCGGGTGGCAGGTAGCTGAGGTGGAACGGCGCAACGACCCGGCTGGACACGCCGAGCCGGACGTTCTCGGCCAGCGCCAGCAGGCCGTTGAGGTTCAACGCGCCGGTCACGACGACCCAGGCGCCGGAGGCATCCGGCCAGCCCACGGCCTCGTCGGTCACCGGACCGGTCGGGGGTGGACTGGTTGGCAGGCGGCCGTATCCGGGCGGTCCGACCGGAAACGTCGTGGTGTGGTAGGCGACGTGGCCGCGCACCTGAACCTTGTCACCGGCGAGGAACGGTTTCGTGTCGAGCGTGCCGGGGTCGTAGACGAGCACGTCGCCGAAGCTCGTGACCGTGCCGGCCGGCCGTGCGGTGATGAACTGTACGTGCCCGTAGACGCCGTAAACCATCTTCGCGGCGGACTGGCCCGGGAGCAGATCGACGGTGAGCTCCAGCGGCTGGCGGTACGCCGGCGTGGGCGCCTTCGAGGCGGCCGGGGCGCCGTGGCTCGTGCCGGTCGTCCGGCTGATCAGCACCGGTACCCCGGCGACGAGCACGGCGACGGCCGTGGTGGCGGCGATACTCGCGCGCCGGCGCCGCCGGCGGTGGATCGCCCGGGCGCCTTCCAGGACTCCGTGGCCGTCCGGGGCGAGCACGGCGGCGTAACGTTCCATGGCTTGTGGCAATTGGTCGACGTTGGTCATGACGCACCACTTTCACTTGTCGCACGTTGGGCCAGGCTCACCCGCAACGTTGCGAGAGCCCGCGCGGCGTAGCTGCGCACCGTGCTCGCACGGCAGCCGAGCACGTCGGCGATTTCGTTGTCGGTCAGTCCTTCGTAGTAGCGCAGCACCATGACCGCGTGCTGCTTGCGCGGCAGGATGGCCAGCCACCGCCACAGTTCCGCACGCTCGATCCGGTCCGCGGGGTCTGATGTTGTTGGCGCGTGTGGTCCGTCGAGCGCTTCGTACGTGAGCGGCACCGTCCGGAGCCTGCGCCGGCGCAGCAGCGAGAGGTACTCGTTCGTGACCATCGCCCGCACGTAGGCGTAGGGCTCGTCGAGTGCGGCGATGCGTTTCCAGCGGGGGATGGCCCGGGCGAGGACGTCCTGGACGAGGTCGCGCGCCAGCTCGGCGTCGCCGGTGAGGAGCACGGCGTAGCGCAGCAATGCCGGCAACCGCGCCGCCACGAACTCCTCGATCGTCATCGCGCCTCCACCCGCGTCGCTCACCGCTCTACATGGGAAACGCACACTGACGCCGATCCGCTGTGCCGACAGATCGGAAACTTCGTCCGGGACGGCCCGGCCGGAGCAGTCCAATGACACGCCGTTTCTGAACGTCAGTGGCAGCCGCCGACGGCGAGCACGCAGGAGTTCGGATCGCGAGTCGTCAGGCGATGGCGACAGTGCCCGTGGTGTCGGTCACCCGCCAGCCCGGGCCCGGCTCGTTGCGGGGCAACTTGTCATGTGCCTCACCGGTCCGCAAGCGGGCGGGTGGCTGGTTGGCGACTCCGCCAGGCCGTCAGGATCGAGTCGGCCAGTTCGGCGCTGACGCCGCCGTCGCACCGTTGGGGGAGCACTCCGGCCGCCACGAGGTGGTCGGAGGACGCGTGGAGGATGATGAGCCGGCCCGGTTCCGCGTCCACTACTCGATCGAGTCCAGGTCGCGGACGGCGTAGCGGTGGTGTTCCCATTCCTCGTCGAGTATCACGTGCAGGCACGAGAGGACGGTTTCTTGCCGTTCGGGTGCGTGGGGATTGCTCCGCGTCGCGGCCAGGACGTCCGGGGTGACCGTCGCGAGGAAGTCACGCACCATCGCCACGCGGCCGGCCCGGACCTCGAGCACCTCGGCGTACGCCGGGGCGGCCGTGGTGAAGACCGACATGTCGAGGCCGTCCTCCTCGGTGCCGGCGTCCAGCTGGCCGAGGGGGTGGAACGGCTGTTCGATCTGCAGGATCGCCCGGCCCAGCCACATGTCCGTGGCCAGGACCAGGTGCCGCAACGTCTGGGCGAACGACCACTCCCCGCCCACCGACACGTCAACCGTGCCGGCCGGCATCGCCGCGACGCGGGCAAGCGTGGCCGCCCAGGTGCGTTCGAGCATCGCCCAGGCTCTGCGCAGGCCGTCCGGATCTGCGGCACGCCGATCGGCGCGGCCCGGAAAGCGGCGGTTCAGCTCGGTCTCCACGAGCGGTAGCACGTCCACGCCGTTGACGAGCAAGACGTTCTCTTGCTCGAAGAGCCACGGTGAGTCGATCTCGGCCCGTTGCAGTTCGACGCCACGCATCACGACCCCGGAGAGGTCAGTGTCGACGAACCGGGCGCCACGCAGGTCCACGCCGACGAACTGCGCGGCCCGCAGATCGTCGGACCGGCCGAAGGTTGCCATGTTTTCTCCCCGTCGTGAGTACTCTCAAGCAGAGCCCATCAATACTTACCCCACGCGAGGCAGTGTGCGGTTCGCAAACACGGGCAGCTGGCAGATGAACATCAAGGCGGGCGAGGCAACGCTCGTCTTCGCGCTGTGGCTGCGCGACAGCGAAGCGTTCGAGGTGCCGCGCTCGCCGCTGGTGCCCGGGCCGCTCGACATGGGCGACCTGCCGCCGGGGCTCGGCGAAGCCCATGGTCCCGGGCTCGGCGAGGAGTGGCTGGCCTGGTGGATCTCGCTCGTGGACCGTCGTCCGCGGCCGCCGCTGCGGCCGCTGGACGAGAAGGCGGAGCCGGCGTTGGACACTCCGGACCCGCTCGGCCTGGCTCGGCTGCCGGTGCTGCACGGCCTCGTGACCCGGCGCTGGACCGAGTTTCTGCACTGGCGCACCGCCTACCACCGGGCGCATGGCACATTCACCAGCCGCCGACCGGTCGGGGATCTCCGCGAAACCAACACCGTGCGGGAGGTCGAGGCCGCGCTCGGTCGCAAAGCCGCGCCATTCAGCCTGACGTTCCGGCTGCTGCCGGTGCGCGACGACCGCATCCGGCTGGTCGAGCCAGGGCAATATCTGGTGCCGGAACGGGTCTACTTGGGGGCCGGCTGGGCGGCCTGGCTGCGCGCCGTGGTCGCAGAGGTGGCGTAAGAGGTCGTACCGTTGCGCCCATGATCCAGTTCGTCGGCCGGGCCTTCGACCTCGAGGCGGATCGGGTCTGGGCGACCGGACAGGCCGGCAGTGCTCACCGTCTGCATCGCCTTCGCGGCCGGCGGTCGCTTCGTCCGCCGGCGGGTGCAACGGCGCTCAGGGAGTGGCCTGGATGCGTCGGGCGATATTCGGCTCGAGCGGGTAGATCCGTTGCGGCGGCAGATGCCGCTGAGCCTTGGCGGCGTTGCCGCCCCGGACGAACGCGGCGATCTTATGCACGGTGGGGGTGAGGTCGCTGAGGCCGACGACCCAGTCTTGGGCGTAGGTGCGAATCAGCGCACGGCCGATGCCGACCTGGATGCTGTAGTGGTTCAGCGCGGCGCCGTGAATCGACCGTTCCGGATCCCACTGGACGTGCACGGCGGCGGTGGCGATTGCCGCGCTTGAGGTGAGGACCGCCTGGGCGAGAGCCTCCTCCCAGCCGGCGCGGGTGAGGCGCACACCGAGGATGCGTTCCTGGCCGGGCTTGGTGGCCCAGTTGCTGCGGTGCATGAGCCACAGCAGCGACGGTTTAATCCAGGTCATCCGCGTGAAGGAGAATGGCGCGACGAACCGGCCGGCGGCCAGCGCCGCGTCCGCGATCGCCGGCCCGAATGCCTGGTAAACGACGATCGTGTCGCGGTCGAAGTCGGCCCGGATCTGGCGCAGCAACGGCATCGGCTCACCCTGTCGCCCGGCTGACGTTTGATGTGGTCGATGCGACCATGCCACGCCGGGCACCGTTCGACGAACCGTTTTCTGGGCAATGTGACGCACGATTCCCATGTGCCCTTGCCCGCACCGGGACTCCACGATAGCCGGCTATCCGGTCACGGCGACGGCGTCGGCGAGCTGTCGTGCAAATGGTCCTCCAACCGGGGCGTTCCACCGTGTCCCGTTGATGCCACTACATGAATGGCATGGTGCGTAACAGGGTCAACGCGTGCGACGCCCGTTAGTCCACGGCGCCGGACGTGGCTGCGACGTCCGGCGCCGGCAGGCGGGCCAGTTCAGTTGTCGGCCGTGGAGCGGGCGGTCCAGGCGGTGGCGGCCAGGATTCCGAGGCCAGGTCAGCTGACGAAGATGTCCTCCGGCAGGAACGCCGAAACCAGGAAGCTCGGCACGTCAACCACCTGGCTGACCTTGAGGTCGACGGCCACGCTGCAGATCGCGTAGGCCTGCTGACGGGTCCAGCCGCGGTACTGGAGGTGGTCGATCATGTTCAGCAGGGCGTTGCGGGCGGCTAACGTCGCGTCTTCCGCATGTACCTCGCCTTCCCGGTTCACGCACATGCCGGTGGTCGCGTAGAACCGGCGGGGCGCCGCGTACTCGGGGGCCACCCAGTAGTCGCTGCGCGCGAACTCCGGGTCACGGATGCCCCGGTCCCGGGCCGCTCCGCTGTGCACGGCGAACCGCACCCGCAGGGTCGCGGACATCTCGATCGCGGTGCCGCAGGTCTCGCAGTCGCCCTGGGCGAAGTGGGCGTCGCCGGCTGAGAACAGGGCACCGGGCGTGTCCACCGGGATGAACAGCCGCGTGCCGGCGCTGAGCTGCTTGATGTCGACATTGCCGGCCTGCTCGCGAGGCGGGATCGTGCGCAGCGCCTCTCCGGCGATCGCCGGATCCGCCGGTACCGCCGAATCGGCCAACGGCGGCAGGACGGCTCCGCCGCGGTCCAGCGCCGCCTGCTCGCGCGCGATGGTCCGCCGCAGCCCCTCGTGCCCGGGGGAGAGGCCGATGGTGCCCATGAACGGCGCACCAGGTATCCGTACCCCCGGAAGGTCTTCCGAGGTCGCCCAATCGCCGTCGATCGACCAGCGCACCATGAACGGCTCGGGGAACACGTCGCGGAGGAATCCGAACCCCGGAACCTGCACCGTGTAGCCGTAGCTGTCGGGGATGACCTCGAGGATCTCCACCTCCAGCAGGTCGCCGGGCTCGGCGCCGGCCACGTGGACCGGGCCGGTCAGCGGGTGGACGACGTCCAGGTTGGGCGCCGCCACGGTCTCCAGCGTGGCGTCCGGACCCATCTGGCCGTCGAACGCGTCGCGGGTCTCCAGGATCACCTCGTCGCCGGCCTCGCAGCGCACGATCGGAGCAATGTCCGGATGCCACCGGTTGTGCCCGGTTGACGGCTCTTCAGTCAGCGTCTTCGAACGATCGATGCGTACCTCGTGAACGGCCATAGACCGCATTCTCGGCCGGTGGCCAGTTGATGTCCACGGCTTGATGTCCACGGCCAGCACGACTCATCCTGAGCCGCCGGTCGACGATGCGGCACCCTTCTCGCGGTATCGCATCAAGCAGGCGAACCTTGGCGACGGTCAGGTCGAGCGGGAACGTATCCGGCGCCGGTCGCGATCGCTATGGAAGACGTCACGGTCGCCGACGTCAGTTGGGACGACCGCCGGTTCACCGAAGCGGCGCGGTTGATCGGGCGGATGGCCGTGCGGCTCACCCGGGCCGCGGTAGCCGCCGGTGGCCGAGGACGACCAGCGGGGCCGTGGGTGCGGGCGGCCACCGCCGAATCGGAGTAAGTTCCCTGAGAGAATCCATACGATGGGGGCATGACGATGCCGTTCCCGTCGCCGACGATTCCCGCAGCCGGGGCTAAGGATGTGTTCGCGCGATACCTCGACTACTTCCGCGAGACGGTGGTGTCGAAGGTGTCGGCGCTATCCGACGACGAGCTACGCCGGAGCCGGCTTCCGTCCGGGTGGACGCCGCTCGAGCTGGTCAAGCACCTGCGCTACGTCGAGCTTCGGTGGATCGAGTGGGGATTCCAGGGCCAGCCGGTCCCCGAGCCGTGGGGCGACCGGCGCGACGACAAGTGGCACGTGGCGCCCGAGGAGACTCGCGACGAGCTGGTGGCCGCGCTCAGGGCGCAGGGCGCGCACACCGCGGCCGTCATCGCCGGCAACGACCTCACCGCGATCGGGGCGCCCGGCCCGCGCTGGGGCGGGGCCGAGCCGCCTTCGCTGGAGCGGGTGCTGTTTCACCTCGTACAGGAGTATGCCCGTCACGTCGGGCATCTGGACATCGTCGCCGAGCTGTTCGGCGGCCCGGTCGGCGAGTAGGAACGAGCGCTGCAGCGCGGTCCCGCGCCGCCCGGGTGGGCGGCGCAGGACCATCGATCATTCGGGTGTGTAGGCGAGCAGTTGGGTGTTGGCGGTGGTGGCCGGTTCGGTCAGGTGGGTTTTGATGGTGTGGTCGGGGTTGAGCAGGGTGAGTTGGTGGGCGT
>Ga0070683_100002956_pt1 | contig 13626 bp, 15 predicted proteins | sample KBSC713LmetaG_FD_64662 | JGI IMG/M metagenome (GOLD analysis project Ga0070683, IMG submission 64662) | Corn rhizosphere microbial communities from Kellogg Biological Station, Michigan, USA - KBS C7.1-3L metaG | ecosystem: Host-associated > Plants > Roots > Rhizosphere ...
CTCGACCGGGTCATCCACACGATGAACTGGCCCCTCCGCAAGTCGTCGAAGTACAACGAGTTCGGCGGTTCGTTCATCTATCCGATGGGCGAGGACAAGCTCTGCATCGGCATCGTCGCGGGCCTCGACACGACCGATGCCACCTTCTCCTGCCACGACCTCCTCCAGCAGCTCAAGACCCACCCCTTCATCCGCGACCTCCTCGACGGTGGCAAGCGCGTCGGCTGGGGCGCGAAGACGATCCCGTCCGGCGGCTACTGGTCGATGCCGCGGAAGCTCGCGGTGCCGGGCATGGTCATGTGTGGCGACAACGTGTCGATGGTCAACGTTCCCTACCTGAAGGGGATCCACCTGGCGATGCACGCGGGCATGTACGCGGCCGAGGCGATCGTCGAGAGCCTGAAGGCGGATCCCGAGTCGGTCGACTTCTCCGCCTACGAGGCGAAGGTGCGCGGCTCGGAGATCGAGAAGGACCTCTACCGCTCGCGCAACGTCCGCCAGTACGGAGACAAGGGGTTCGTGGCGTTCGGGGCGATCGCCAACGCCTGGCTGCTTTCGGGCGGGGCGCTGCCTCCCGGCCACAAGAAGAGCGAGCCCGACGCCGAGGTCCCGGTCCACCTCGGCCCGGCCGCCGACGGCTACCCCGAGCCCGACAACGAGCTCACCTTCGACAAGCTCGGCTCGGTGTTCCTGAGCGGCAACGCCACCCGCGACGACGCTCCCAACCACGTCCGGATCCAGACCCACGTGCCGCGCGAGGTGGCGCAGACATGGGTCTCGATGTGCCCGGCGCAGGTCTACGAGATTCCCGAGGACCAGCTCGACAACGGCGCCGCCGAGGTCGACGTCCACGTCACCGCGTCGAACTGCGTTCAGTGCGGGGCCATCAACGCCAAGGGCGGCCGGCTGACGATGCCCGAGGGCGGCGACGGGCCGCTCTACCAGGAAGTCTGAGCGCCGGACCGCGGCCCGGACCGCGGCCCTGCCCGATCCCGCAGCGATGAGCGACCGGGTCCGGATCGCGACCGCCGCCGACGGGCCGGCGATCGGGCGCCTGCTCCATCGCTTCAACGCCGAGTACGACGAGCCGACCCCGGCGCCGGAGCGGATCGCCGCGCGGATCGCGGAGCTGATGGCGGCCGGCGGCACCGCGGTGCTGCTCGCCGGAGACGGGCCGGACGGGATCATCGTGCTCAGGTTCCAGCCGTCGATCTGGTCGGAGGGCGAGGAGGCCTACATCGCCGAGCTCTACGTCGTCGGTGAGCGGCGCCGCGGGGGGCTCGGATCGGAGCTGATGACCGCTGCGCTCGAGCTCTGCCGCGACCGCGGCTGCGACTACGTCTTCCTCGGCACCGACGAGGGCGACGCCGACGCGCATCGGCTCTACGAGCGATTCGGCTTCACGAACCGCAGCGGCGCGGAGCTGATGTACGTCTACGAGCGCGAGCTCTGAAACGCCCCCTCCGCGCCCCGGTGCGCCGCGGGCGCCCGGACCTGCGATCGTCGCTTCGATGTTCGCGGTCGTCATCACCGGGCCGCCGGGCGCCGGCAAGAGCGAGGTGGCCTCGTACCTCCACGACATCCTCGGCGACGAGGGCCTCGATGCGGCGTTGATCGAGTGCGACGCGCTCGAGCGCTCCTACCCGGCCCTGGCGAGGGAGCGCTCGGTCGCACACCTGCGGATGCTGGCCTCCTCCTACCGCGAGGTCGGCAGCGAGATGCTGCTGGTCACCGCGACCATCGAGGACGACGAGCACCTGCGATCGCTGCTCGGAGCAGTCGGCTGCGCCGATCGTCTGCTCGTGCTGCTCCACGCCGATCCCGAGACGATGCGGGAGCGGCTGCTGAGTCGTGAGCCGCCCGGCTGGTCGGGCCTGCCGGAGCTGCTCAACGCCTCCCGCCGGCTTGCGGCGACGATGCCGGACCTCGACGGGATCGACGTCGCGATCGCCACCGACGCCCGCCAGCCGGGCGACGTGGCCGCCGAGCTGCGGGTCGAGTTGGCGGGCCGCCGAGGCGCCGGAGCGGGCCGGTGAAGCAAGTCCGGATCGGTTGCGCGGGCTGGGCCTACAAGGAATGGCGGGGCGTCCTCTACCCGCCCGACATGCCGCAGCGCGAATGGCTGGCCGCCTACGCCCGCGAGTTCAGCACGGTCGAGATCAACAACACCTTCTACCGGCTGCCCTCGAAGGCGGCCGTCGAGGGCTGGGTCGCGGAGACGCCGGACGGGTTCCGCTTCGCGGTCAAGGCGAGTCGCTACGTGACCCACGTCAAGCGCCTGCTGAAGCCGGAGACCTACGTCGAGCGATTCCTCCAGAGCATCGAGCCGCTGCGCGCCGCGGGCAAGCTCGGCGTCGTGCTCTGGCAGCTGCCTCCGAGCTTCAGGCGCGACGAGGAGCGTCTCGACGCGGCGCTGACCGCGATCACCGCCAGGGATCCCGGTCGCCATTGCTTCGAGTTCCGCGACCGCAGCTGGTTCGTACCCGACGTCTACGAGCTGCTGCGCTCCCACGGCGCGGCCCTGGTGATCTCCGACGACCCCGACCACGACTTTCAGACCCGAGAGCTGACCGCCGACTGGACCTATCTGCGGATGAACCGCGGCGCCCGCGGGCGCCGCGGCAACTATGCGACGTCCGAGCTCGAGACCTGGCGGCGCCGGATCGCCGCGTGGCGCTCGCGCACCGAGGTCTTCGCCTACTTCAACAACGATCGCGAGGCGTTCGCGGTCCGCAACGCCCGCACGCTCGCGGCGGGACTGAGCTGAAGTCCCCGTTCGACGAGATCTAGCCGCTGACGAACTCCGCGATCGCGTCGGCGAGCTCGCCCGGCTTGTCGAGGGAGACGAACGTCGATGCGTCCGCGATCTCGACCATCCGCGACTCGGGGATCGTCGCGGCCAGCCGGCGCCCGTCCGCGAGCGTGAAGAATCGATCCACGGTGCCCCAGGCGATCAGGGCCGGGATCGTGAGCGCCGGCAGCTTCGCCGCTGCGGCGCGGGTATCGGCCGGACGCATTCCGGCCACGAACTCGCGGCCGTCACGGAGGACGCCGGCGTCATGGAGCGCCGGCTCGGTGAACGAGCGCAGCAGGTCGTCGTCCGCTTCGCTCACCGTGAGCATCCCGAAGGCGAGCTGCGAGCGCCGCAGGCGCCGCAGGCGCAACGCCTGCACGAGGAGCCGGAATCCGCCCGGCGTCCGTGCCGTCAGCACCATCCCCTTGAAGGCCGGGGGCGGGAACTTGTCGAAGCAGTCGCAGTTGGTGAGGACGAGCCGGCCGATCCGCTCCGGTCGCTCGGTCACGAGCATCTGGCAGACGGCGCCGCCGGAGTCGTTGCCGACGAGCGTCACGTCCTCGAGGTCGAGCGCGGCGAGGAGATCGGCGACGATCGCGGCGACGCCGCGGGGGGAGACGTCGGCGCCGGGATTCATCGCCTCCGGGTGGGATCCCATCGGCCAGTCGGGGACGATGCAGCGATGGGCCGCGGCGAGGCGCGAGGCCGTTTCCGTCCAGAGCCGGCCGTTGGCGAGGGCACCGTGGACGAACACGATCGCGGGGCCATTGCCGGCCTCGCGGTAGTGGATCGGCCCGGCCGCCAGCATCGTCCGCTCGTCTCGGAATCCGTCACCGTGGCTGCTCATTCGAATCCGTCCTGTCGGGTCGCGCCCCCGCCGACCCGGGGGCTAGGTTGCATACAGTTAGGATTTATCTAACATACAGACAGTCTGTATGTCAAATGGCGGAGCAGATGGCTTGACCGGACGGACTCAGGCGGAACGACGGGCCGCTACCCGCGCGGCGCTGGTCGCCGCCGGCCGCGACCTGTTCGGAGCGCGTGGTTACGACGCCGTCAGCAGCGAGGAGATCGTCGCCGCCGCCGGAGTCACACGCGGGGCCCTCTATCACCACTTCGACGGCAAGGCGGGCCTGTTCGCGGCCGTCCACGAGCAGGTCGAGGGCGAGATCGTCGCCGGCTTCGACCTCTCCGCGCTCGCCGATGGCGATCCGCTCGGCGCGCTGATCGCCGCCGCCGCCCAGTTCCTCGATCTCAGCCTCGATCCGAGCCTGCAGCGGATCACCCTTCTCGACGGTCCCGCCGTGCTCGGATGGGAACGCTGGCACGAGGTCGAGCAGCGGCACGGCCTCGGCCTGATCGAGGCGGCGCTGAACGCGGCCGCGGTGGCCGGCCAGCTCCGGCCACTGCCGGTTCCCGAGGTCGCCCTGATGCTGCTCGGCGCCTTCATGGAGGCGGCCCTTCAGCTCGCCCGCGCCGACGATCAGCCCGCCGCCCGCGACCGCGCCGTGGCGGCGATGACGGCCCTGCTCGACGGGCTCCGCGCCTGAGCCTGCGACGATGCGCCGATGTCGTGGCGGGTACTTGCGATCGGGACGACCCTGCTCGCCCTCGCCGCGGCGTCGCCCGCCGCCGCCTACGCGCCGCCGCCGCCGAATGCCGGCTTCGACTACCAGATCGGCGGCGACTACCCGCTGCCCGCGGGCGTCTCGGTCGTCTCCCGGGACTGGTTCAGCGGCCGCGCCGCCAGCGGTCCCGCGTACTCGGTCTGTTACGTCAACGCATTTCAGACTCAGGCGAACGAGCCCGGGACCGACCGCCCCGACGAGCGCTCGAACTGGCCCCGCCGGCTCGTCCTGAAGCGGCTCGGCGACGATCCCCACTGGGGCGGCGAGTACCTGATCGACATCGGCACCGCCGCCAAACGGCGGCGCGCGGCGCGCTGGGTCGCCCCGATGATCGCCGCCTGCGCCACCCGCGGGTTCGAGGCCGTCGAGTTCGACAATCTCGACTCCTGGACGCGCTTCAACGGCACTCCGCTCGCCGCCGAGGTGCCGTTCGGCAAGCGCGAGGCGCTCTCCTACGCCCGCCTGCTCGCGAAACGCGCTCACGGCTTCGACCTCGCCGTCGCCCAGAAGAACACCGCCGGGATCACGAAGTCCGAGGCGGGCCGTGCCGGGTTCGACTTCGCGATCGCCGAGGAGTGCGGGCGCTGGCGCGAGTGCAACCGCTACCGCCGCGTCTACGGTGACGAGATCCTCGCGATCGAGTACCGGCGACGCGACTTCCGGCGGACCTGCGCCTCGGTCGGCGATCGGATCTCGGTCGTCCTCCGCGACCGGCAGGTCAGAACGCCGGCCCGCGACGGGTACCGCTACGACGCCTGTTGAGCGGCAGGGTGGTATCAGGGGGGAGGTGACCTTCGACGATGCCCTCTCGACCCTGCTCGCCCTGGTCGGCCGCCGGGTCGAGGTCCACGTCGTCTCCGCCGGCGAGAGCCCGCACCTCGTCGCTACGTTCGGAGGCGTCCTCCGCGCCGGCCACTCGATGACCGGGGGCGAGCCGAGCGAGCACGAGGCGATCTTCATCCGCCTCGACTCCGGCCGCGAGACCGGCTCGCTCAGCCTCAATCGCGAGGTCTACCGGGGCGCGATCGCGCACGAGGACGGCTCGCTGACCCTGCAGCTCGGCGGCGTCGAGATGCTGATCGCGGTCCGCGAGGACGATTGACGCCGCTTGCGGCGGGCGCCCGCCGCGACCATCTAAGCTCGTAGCTGCGGTGTCCGCTACCGGCACAACTGCCCCGGCGACCGCGTCGCGGCGCGGGATGCCGCCGCGGCCGCCGCTCTCGAAGGCGATGATGAGCGTCGGCTTCATGCTGACGCCGACGCGGTTCCTCGACGCCTGCCGGGAGAGCTGCGGCGACTACTTCACGCTGCGCCCGACGCCCGATCGCGAGCTCGTCATCACCGCCGACCCCGAGGCCGTCAAGCGCGTCTTCACCGGCGATCCGGACCTGCTCTACGCCGGCGAGGGAAACGTCACGCTGGCGCCGTTGCTGGGCCCCGGCTCGGTCCTCCTCCTCGACGGCCCCGAGCACCTCCGCCACCGGCGCCTGCTGCTGCCGCCGTTCCACGGTGAGCGGATGCGGGCCTACGGGGCGATGATGGAGGAGGTGGCCGAACGGCGGATCGCCGCGTGGCCGGCCGACCGCGAGTTCCCCTCGCTGCCGAGCATGCAGGCGATCACCCTCGAGGTGATCATGCGGGCCGTCTTCGGCTTCGACGACGCCGAGCGCCGCGAGCGGATCGGCGGGCCGCTGCGGCGCCTGCTCGACATGGTCGCGAGCCGGCCGCGGGTGCTGGCGATGGCGCTGACGGCGGGACGGAACGGGACCCTGAGCCCGTGGCGGCGCTTCGCCGCGCAGCGCGAGCGCGCCGATGTTCTCCTCCACGAGGAGATCGCCGCCCGCCGCCGCGACCCGGACGGCGCCGCCGGCGACGACATCTTCTCGCTGCTCCTGGCGGCCCGCGACCCCGACGGCCGGCCGCTCAGCGATTCGGAGCTTCGCGACGAGCTGATGACCCTGCTCCTCGCCGGGCACGAGACGACCGCGACGGCGCTCGCCTGGACGTTCGAGCGGCTGACGCGCGAGCCGGCGGTCCTCGACCGCCTGATCGCCGCCGAGGCGGCCGGCGACGATGACTACCTCGACGCCGTGATCAAGGAGACCCTGCGTCTGCGCCCGGTCGTGCCCGCGGTCGTCCGCCGCCTCCAGGGCCCGATGGAGATCGGCGGCTGGGAGCTCGATGCGGGCGTCAACATCGCCCCGTCGATCTACCTGCTGCACCGCCATCCCGACCTCTACCCGGCGCCGCTCGAGTACCGGCCCGAGCGCTTCCTCGACGACCCGCCGGGGACCTACGAGTGGATCCCGTTCGGCGGCGGCGTCCGCCGCTGTCTTGGCGCGAGCTTCGCGGTCTTCGAGATGAAGATCGTGATCCGCGCCGTCCTCGCGGCGCGGCGGCTTCGTCCCCGCCCGGGAGCCCGTCCCGAAGGGGTGACGCGGCGCGCGATCACCTTCGCGCCGACGCGCGGGGGGCGGATCCGCGCCGAGCTGCCGGCGGTCGGCTGAGCGCCGTCCGATCCTAGATCGTCGCCGGCGCGTCGGCGCGGCCGCGGCGGAGCCCGAGCGGGTCCATCGAGATCCCGCGCGGGACGACCAGCAACGGCGAGCGCGCCGATGAGATCAACGCCCGCGAGGTGCTGCCGAGCAGCGTCCGCCGCAGCGGCCCGTGTCCGCGCGAGCCGATGATCATCAGGTCGACCTCGCCCGAGGCCTCGGCGAGCAGGGCGCCCGGGGATCCGGTCAGCAGCCGTCCCTCGGATCTGACCGCGGGCGGGATCCGGCCGAGGGCCAGCTCCTGCGTGCGCTGCATCTCCTTGCGCTCGGCATCCTCGAGTTCGCCTGCCGTCATCACGGTCCAGACCGTCGCGTAGCCGTACTTCGGATAGTCGGCGACGCTCAGCACGAGAACCTCGGCGTGTGTCCGCTCGGCGAGCGCGATCGCGGTCTCGAGCGCGACCCAGGCCTCCGGCGAGCCGTCGAAGCCGACCCCGATCTTCAGCATCGACTGCTCGCTGCGGTCGGCGAAGCCGCGCGGAGCGACCATGACCGCGCAGGGAGCGCCGTGTAGGAGCGAGGCGCCGGTGCTCCCGAGGAGCGTCTCGCCGACCTTGCCGCGGTGGCAGGAGCCGACCACGAGCACGGTGGCGTGACGATCCTCGGCGAGCTTGCCGAGCGCGCTGGAGATCGACTGCTCGGCAATCGGCACGGTGTCGACGTCGAGTCCCGGGAGTAGGCCTCGAACCGTCTCGAACGTGCCGGAGCTCTCGACCGCGAGCGCATTCGAGAGGTCTTCGTGGGTCATCAGGCCGCGCGGCCAGGGATAGACCGTCGCGACCGTCAGGGTGCCGCCACATACCTCGGCGATCAGCCGTCCCAGGGCCAATGCGTCACGACCCTCGCGACTATCCTGATAACCGATGAGTACCTGGCGCTCCACGTGCCCGAATCTAGGCCGGGTGCGGGGGCCGAGCATCCGGGCGGACTTGCGAACCGGCTCGGTAGTCAACCCCGAGCGGCTGCCACCCGGCCCGAGGATCGGGACCGGCCGATGAGCGCGGAAGCCGCCGAGCTCGAGCCGGCGGAGCTCGAGCGCCTTCTCGACGTCGGCCGCCGTCTCGTCTCCGAGCTCGACCTCGACGCAGTCCTCGCCCAGGTCCTCGAGGCGGCCCGGGAGCTGACCGGCGCCAGCTTCGCGGCGCTCGGGGTCCTCGACGAGGAGAAGACCCGGCTCAAGCGCTTCCTCTACTCGGGGATCGACGAGGAGACGCGACGCCGGATCGGGCCGCTTCCGCGGGGCCATGGGATCCTCGGCGAGCTGATCAGCGACCCGCGCCCGCTCCGCCTCGAGCGGATCGGCGATCACCCCCGCTCCTACGGCTTCCCGGCCGGCCATCCGGAGATGACGACGTTCGTCGGCGCGCCGATCAGCGTCCGCGGGGAGGTCTACGGGAACATCTACCTGACCGAGAAGCAGGGCGGCGCGAGCTTCAGCGAGTCGGACGAGCGGCTCGTGGTCGTCCTCGCCGAGTGGAGCGCGGTCGCGATCAACAACGCCCGCACCCACGAGGAGCTTCAGCGCGGGCGTGCCGACCTCGAGCGCCTTGTCCAGGGACTGCAGGCGACGGCTTCGCTGAGCCGCGAGCTCGGTGGCGAGTCGGACCTCGGGCGCGTCCTCGAGCTCGTCACGAAACGGGCCCGGGCGCTGATGAAGGCGCGCTCCGGCTACGTCCTCCTCCAGGAGGGCCCGCAGCTCGTCGTCCGCGGGGCGGCGGGGGAGCGCGGGTCGCGGTCGATCGGCCGCGGCGTCGGGCCCGGGTCGGGGACGGCGGACTTCATCGGGATGGAGTCGAGCCAGCGGATCGGCCCGGCGGCTGCGCAATCGCTGGAGGAGCTCGGCATCGAAGGCTCCAGCGGGCTGGCGGTGCCGCTGCGCGCGCGGGGCCAGGGCCTCGGCGTGCTCCTCGTCATCGATCACATCGGTCCCGAGACGAGCTTCACCGCCGACCAGCAGCTCACCCTCGAGTCGTTCGCGACCAGTGCCGCCAACGCGATCTCGGCTGCGCATGCGATCGAGGACGAGAAGGCGAAGCTCGCGATCGCCTCCTCCGAGCGCGAGCGCGGTCGCTGGGCCCGCGAGCTCCACGACGAGACGCTGCAGGAGCTCGGGGCGCTGCGGATCATGCAGGAGCACGCCGCGCGGGCCGAGACGCTCGAGGACGTGCGCGAGTTCCTCGCGATCGCCAACGAGCAGGTCGAGCGGACCGTCAGCGGCCTCCAGGGCCTGATCGCCGAGCTCCGACCGGCGGCACTCGACCAGCTCGGCATCGAGGCGGCGATCGAAGCGCTGATGGACCGGCTTGCGACGCGCTCGGAGCTCCGCTTCGAGGCCGACATCGACCTCGCCTTCGAGCGCGGCGACGCGCGTCGCCGGCACACGCCCGAGCTCGAGTCGACGATCTACCGGCTCGTCCAGGAGGGCCTGACCAACGCGATCAAGCATGCCGACGCAACGCGCGCCCGGGTCGCGATCGAGGAGCGCGACGGCGTCGTCGTGATCCGCGTCGAGGACGACGGCACCGGGTTCGACCTCTCGAGCGTCAGTCGTGGTTTCGGGCTGACCGGGATGCGGGAGCGGGTCGAGCTCGCCGGAGGAGAGCTCGCGATCGAGGGTCGCGACGGCGGCGGGACCCTGGTCCGGGCGACGCTGCCCGCCTGGCGCAAATCCGACTAGCGCTCGACGAGCTCGTTGTCGATCGCGTAGGCGATCAGCTCGGCGCGGGTCGAGAGTCCGGTCTTGCGCTGGATGTTCGCCCGGTGCGTCTCCACGGTGCGGACGCTGAGGACCAGCTTCTCGGCGATCTCCGGGTTGACGTAGCCGAGCGCGAGCAGCCCGAGGACCTCGACCTCGCGCGGGGTCAGCTCGTCGGGCGGCCCCTCCGGCTTGTCCGGCTCGGCGGCGAGCCGGGCGCCCAGCTCCGGGTTGATGTAGGTCCCGCCGGCAACCACCGCGTGGATCGCGGTGACGAGCTCGCTGGCGGCTGAGTGCTTGATCACGTATCCCTTCGCGCCTCCCTGCAGGGACGTGCGTGCGAACGCCGGCTCGTTCTGCATCGTCAGCACGACGACCTTCGTGTCCGGCGACGCCTCGAACACCTTCGGCAGCGCTTCGAGGCTCGGCAGGCCGGGCATGCTCAGGTCGAGGATCAGGACCGACGGCTTGTGGCCGAGCACGTAGCGGGCCGCGGTCTCGGCATCGCCGGCCTCGGCGACGACCTCGAAGCCCGCCTCGTCCTCGAGGATCTTGCGGATCCCGGCCCGGACGAGCTCGTGATCGTCGGCGAGGACGATCGTGATCGTCTCGTCGTCGGTCTCCGCCGCGGATGGCACGGGCGACAGCTTATTCCGGCTCAGCGGGCGTCGCCGGGCACGATCACCGCGGCGCCGACGAAGCGACCGGCGCGGAGGTCGGCGAGGGCGTCGTCGACCGCTTCGAGCGGGTAGGTGGACACCGCCGTCTCCACCGGGACCCGTGGCGCCAGGGCGAGCAGCGCCTCACCGTCGGCGCGGGTCAGGTTGGCCACCGAGCGGACCGTGCGCTCGCCCCAGAGCAGCTCGTAGGGGAAGGACGGGATGTCGCTCATGTGGATCCCGCCGCAGACGACGGTCCCGCCCGGCGCGACCGCGGCGAGGGCGGCGGGGACGAGCGCTCCGACCGGCGCGAAGATGATCGCCGCGTCCAGCTGCTCGGGCGGCCGCTCCTCCGAGGAGCCGGCCCAGACCGCTCCAAGCTCACGCGCGAACCGCTGCGCTGCGTCGTCACCGGCGCGCGTGAACGCGAACACCTCGCGGCCGTCGGCGATCGCGACCTGGGTGAGGATGTGGGCGGCGGCGCCGAATCCGTAGAAGCCGATCCGCTGCGCGTCCCCGCACATCGTCAGGGCCCGGTAGCCGATCAGGCCCGCGCAGAGCAGCGGCGCGGCCTGCTCGTCGGGGTAGCTGGAGGGGATCGGGAAGCAGAAGCGCTCGTCGGCGACCGCGTATTCGGCGTAGCCGCCATCGATGTCACGGCCGGTGAACCGGGCCCGCGGGCAGAGGTTCTCGCGGCCCGAGAGGCAATAGACGCACTCTCCGCAGGTCCAGCCGAGCCACGGCACCCCGACGCGCCCGCCGTCGCCGACGACGGTGGCGACGATCTGATGGCCGAGCACGCGCGGCGGCTCGGCGATCGGCACCTCGCCGTCGAGCAGGTGGAGATCCGTCCGGCAGACCCCGCAGGCCCGGACCTCGAGCAGCAGCTGACCCGGGCCGGCCTCCGGCTCCGCGATCTCGGCCGCTCGCAGCGACTGCCCGGGGGCGTCGAAGACCATCGCTCGCATCGCCCGGGACCGTTCTAGGGGTTCCGGGGCGTGATCCGGAAGATCGAGACGACCTCGGCCTGGTGGGCCTCGGGATGGACGACGTAGGCGCTCGGCCCGCCCCCGAACCAGCCGGCGCTCTCGTTGTCGCCGACGAAGACCCCGGGGTGGCGGCGTCCGTCGCCGTCCTCGACCCAGACCTCGTCGCCCTCCTCGAACCCGTGCACCGCCTCGTTCTCGCTCATGGCATGAGCCTAGACCGCTGCAGCCCTTCACACCATCTCTAAACTCGGTGGCGATGAAGACCGAGATACATCCCGAATACGGCCTCTCGCACGTGCGCTGTGCGTGCGGCAACGAGTTCTACACCCGCTCCACCAAGCCTGACATCCACGTCGAGATCTGCTCCGAATGCCACCCGTTCTACACCGGCAAGCAGAAGCTGGTCGACACCGGCGGTCGTGTGGAGCGCTTCCGCCGCAGGGCGGCCAAGAAGTCCTGACCCCTCCCGCGGCGCGGCGCGGTCGATCGTGAGCGACCTGCACGAAGCGGCCACGCCGATGCCGGACGGCAAGCCCGTCGCCTCGCGCGACGCGCCGGTCGGCGGTCAGGCGATCCTCGAGGGGGTGATGATGCGCGGCGTCTCGACCTGGGCCGCCGCCGTCCGCACCCCCGAGGGCGAGATCGAGATCACCTCCGAGCCGGTGGTCTCGTGGGCGAAGCGGCACCGGATCCTGCGGGTGCCCGTGCTCCGCGGCGTCGTCGCCCTCGCCGAGTCGCTGAAGATCGGCTTCCGGGCCCTCGCGTTCTCCGCGAACGCGCAGATGGACGAGGACGAGGAGCCGATCGGCGGCTTCACCTGGGGGCTGACGGTCGCCCTGTCGCTGGCCCTCGCGGTCGGGCTCTTCTTCGTCGTCCCGGTCGGGTTGACCAGCCTGATCAAGGACCAACTCGGCTCGGCGGTCCTCTTCTGGCTGGTCGAAGGGGTCGTCAGGACCGCGATCTTCATCGGCTACATCGCCGCGATCAGCCGCCTTCCCGACCTCCGGCGCGTCTTCGAGTACCACGGTGCCGAGCACAAGACGATCTCGTGCTTCGAGGCCGGCGACGAGCTCAGCCCGGCACGGGCCGCCCGCTACTCGCGCCTCCATCCCCGCTGCGGCACCAGCTTCCTGCTGATCGTCATGGTCCTGGCGATCTTCGTCTTCGCGCCGCTCGGGCTGCCCGAGTGGTACTGGCTGGTGCTCTCCCGGGTCCTCGGCATCCCGCTGATTGCCGGGCTCTCCTACGAGGTCATCAAGTGGGCCGGCCGCAACCGCCGCAAGGCATGGGTGCGGACGCTGATGTGGCCGGGGCTGATGCTCCAGAACCTGACGACCCGCGAGCCCGACCACGACCAGCTCGCGGTCGCGATCGCCTCGCTCGAGGAGGTCCTCGCCGTCGAGGGTTCAGACCTCGAGCGGCGGGAGAGTCCGATCGAGATAGTCGCGTAGCCTCCCCCGGGTGGCCCACCAGCACGATCACGGCCACACCGGCCACGCTCACGAAGTATCCGCTGACGCCGATCGCGGCAAGCTGAGGATCGCGCTCGCGCTGATCGTCGGCTTCATGGCCGTCGAGGTCGTCGTCGGCATCCTCGCCAACTCGCTGGCGCTGCTCTCCGACGCGGCGCACATGCTCACCGACGCCGGCGCGCTCGTGCTCGCGCTCGTCGCGATCCGGCTCGCCCGCCGCCCGGCCGGCGGGGCGATGACGTTCGGCTGGAAGCGGGCCGGGATCCTCAGCGCCCAGTTCAACGGGGCGACGCTGCTCGTGCTCGGCCTGCTGATCGTCTTCGAGGGGATCCGCCGCCTCATCGACCCACCGGCCGTCGAGGGCGGCGTCGTCTTCGTCGTCGCGATGGTCGGCATCGCCGTCAACCTGCTCGCCACCTGGACGCTCTCGAAAGCGAACCGCACGTCGCTCAACGTCGAAGGCGCCTTCCAGCACATCCTCACCGACCTCGCGGCATTCGTCTTCACGGCGATCGCCGGCCTCGTCATCGTCGTCACCGGGTTCGACCAGGCGGACGGGATCGCTTCGCTGATCGTCGCCGCGATCATGCTCCGCGCCGCCTGGTCGCTGCTCGTCGAGTCCGGCCGGGTCTTCCTCGAGGCGGCTCCGCGCGGCGTCGACCCCGATGCGATCGGCCGCGCGATGGCGGCCGTCCCCGGGGTCGTCGAGGTCCACGACCTGCATGTCTGGGAGGTCACCTCGGGATTCCCGGCCCTGTCCGCCCACGTCCTCGTCGGTACCGAGGACGACTGTCACGCCGCCCGGCTCGCGATCGAGCACGCGATCCACGAGCG
>Ga0070683_100002961_pt1 | contig 13613 bp, 12 predicted proteins | sample KBSC713LmetaG_FD_64662 | JGI IMG/M metagenome (GOLD analysis project Ga0070683, IMG submission 64662) | Corn rhizosphere microbial communities from Kellogg Biological Station, Michigan, USA - KBS C7.1-3L metaG | ecosystem: Host-associated > Plants > Roots > Rhizosphere ...
TGGGCTGTCATCTCCGGCAGGCCGTGTTCGATCTCTGCGGCGTCCATCACTGCCAGCGATCCGTACAGCAACGTCCCGATATACGTGCTGGACGACGGGCGTTCGTTTGATCCCGGTGCGTCGCGCTGGGGAACGTTGTTGGGCCCTGTTCCCTTTCCTTTATCCGTGGCGACGAAAAGCTTTCCGCCGTTGAAGGCCATCGACAGCGGCATCCACTCGGTGGGAACAAATCCGACAGGCTCGGCGAACCCGCTGCGCGCAGTCTTGTGCGTCAGCTTGCCGGTATCGATCACCGCAACCGCATCGCTGCCCATGTTCGCTGCGTAGAGGCGGCTTCCGTCGGCGTTGAGCGCCAAGGCCACCGGTTCGGCTCCAAAATAGCTCTGGTGCGGCAGCCGCGTGTCGTAGTAGCCCTTGAGCCGAAACACCCTGCGGCGGATCGACACCACCGCCACCGCATCGCGGTTGGCCAGCGCGACATACAGACTGCGTCCGTCGGGCGAAATCTGGAAGGCGCAGGGGTGCGAACCGGGCTTGACGGGATCGTCTGGCTTGAGCAAATGAAGCTTGCGGCGAACCGTCATCTTCTGGAGATCGAGTTCGACCACCTCCGACGCGTTCCACAGGGCCACAAAAGCGCGGCGCTGGTCGGGAGTGACGCTGAGCGCAATGGGATAGGTCCCCGGAACGGCATCGCTCTCCGACAGATCGAAGCGTTTCACGACCTGTCCGCTCGCCGGATCGACCACCAGCACGTCGTCGGAAAGATTGCCCGCAATCAGCAGCCGTTCGGGCGAGCCGAGCACCGCGATTGCGGCCGGAAACGGAATTCCCTTGTTCCCCTCGCGCTCGCCGATGAGCCGCGTTACGTGGCCCGGAGCAAGCTGTTCGAGCGGCAGGCGCAGGAACCTGTCCGACGAGATCTTGCCTGCATTGAAGCTGTAGACCACGATGCCATTTCCGGTATCGCCCTTGCGCTCGCCCTGCGGGTCTGTCTCGGAGCCCATGCTGGCATAAAGGTGCGAACCATCCTGGCTGAAGACCAACCCGGAGTAGAGCGTCTGGTGCCCGGCGCGCTGCGCGGTCCGCTCCTCGGGAAAATCCTCGAGCGCGCCAGTCTGAGTGTCGTAGACGGCCAGCGATTGCTCGTAATTCGACTCGAAGGTACCGTAGCCGTCATTCACCGTCACCACGTAGCGGTGATCGGGCGACACTGCCATCGACACAGGCTCGCTGTTCAGTCGCTGAGGATGGCCAGGCACCGGCTCCACCAGTTGCTTGCTGCTCGGCAGGTCGATCGTCTGCGCGAAAGCGATGGAGAACAAAGTCGACATTCCAAACAGCGTGGCTGCGGCAATCGCCCTGGGTTTCATGCACTACACCCTAACAAAGCGCACCCGGATTTGTTTTACTGATTGGGAAATAGGGCGCGGCGCCTGGCTCGCCCGCCGCTCAGAACCGGCTGCAATAATGTCAGTTATGCACACAGCGTTCACAGCGAAGAGGCTCTGGGACGGACGGCAGTTGTTCGAAGATGGGGTTGTAGTTGTCGAAGACGGGCGCATCGTCTCGCTCGGCACGCGGCAGGCCGGCGAAATTGATCCGAAGACCCGCGTTCATGACTTCGGAGCAGCCCTGCTCGGCCCGGCGTTTTTTGACGTGCACTTCCACGGTGCAGTGGGGCACGACGTCATGGAGGGCACTCCCGAAGCGCTGAACACCATCGGCCGATTCCTCGCCTCGCGCGGGACCGCCGCCTTTCTCGCGACCACGGTTACAGCCCCCCTGGATGCCACTTTGCGATCGCTGGAACTGCTTGCGCGCCGCATGTCCTCCGATCCTGAGGACGGCCTCGCGCGGCCGATCGGCATTCATCTTGAGGGTCCATTCCTCTCCCATGCCAAGCGCGGCGTGCATCCCGCTCACTTGCTGCTGGCGCCGGATATTGCTGTATTCGACCGCCTGTTCGAGGCCGCCGAAGGCAACGTGCGGCTCATGACCCTGGCCCCGGAGCTTCCTGGCGCATCGGAACTGGCCGCTCATGCCGTTGGCCGTGGCGTGCGCATTTCTGTCGGGCACTCCGATGCGACCGCCGCGGAGACGCGCAACGTGCTGGCCGCCGGCGCCGTGAGCGCCACCCATACCTTCAACGCGATGCGGGCCCTCGACCACCGAGAGCCCGGGATCCTCGGCGTGGTTCTCACCACCGACGACCTGTTTGCGGAGCTGATCTGCGATGGCATCCACAACACGCCGGAGATGGTGAAGCTGTGGTGGCGAGCCAAGGGGCGCGATCGCGCGATGCTGATTACCGATGCCCTGGCCGCGGCCGGCATGCCCGATGGAACCTACCAGCTAGGCGGGTTCGACGTGCAGGTCGCCAACGGCCACGCCCGCGCCCACGGCGTACTGGCCGGCAGCGTTCTCACGCTCGATCGCGCGCTATCCAACTTCCTCCGCTTCACCGGCGCGACCGTGGAGGATGGCCTTCGCCTGATCACTTGCAATCCCGCGGCGATGACCGGGCTCGGCGAGCAGGCAGGCACGCTGCGTGTGGGCAGCCCAGCCAACCTGGTGGCAATCGACGCGGCAACCGGCAGTGTGGCCGGCGCGATCGTCAACGGCCGTAGCGCCGCGTGACCATCAGCGTGAGCCGGAAGGTTGCTCGCGCCTTTGCATTTGTGCACAACTCGCGCGCCGCCCGGTTGACGATGGCAATCGCTCCTCCTGAAAAGAAGAAAAGCCAAGCCGGAGCAGCAGAATTCTGCATCCGACTTATATAAGGACGCTGCGCCGGGCAAATCAAAAACAATACTATTCATGCCGCAGGACGCGGCGCAGAAAAACACCGTCCCGATAAAAGAGAAGGCCGATAAACATACTTTATGGAATCCCCTGTCTCCCTCCCCAATACTCCCGTCACGCGCCGGCAGGTGCTCAGGACCCTGGTCTACGGGGCGGGCGGCATGGCGTTCTATTCCGGTGAAGTCGAACGGCATTGGATCGACATTGTCCATCGCGACGTCCGCATCCCTGGCCTTCCCGAACAGTTCGATGGCATGACCATCGCGCAGCTCAGTGACATTCATCTGGACGAATACACCGAGCCATTCCTGCTGCGCGAGGCCGTCGATCACATCAATCGCATGAAGCCCGACATGGTGCTGCTCACCGGCGACTACGTCAGCGCCGAAGTGCTCTCAAAAAAGCTGACCACGGAAGCGGCCTGGCACTGCGCCAGCATGCTGAGCGAGATCGCCTGCCCGCAGAAGTACGCCATTCTCGGCAATCACGACATTCTCGCGGGCGCGCATGAAGTCACCGAGGCCATCGCCTCGCACAAGATTCCAATGCTCCGCAACGGATTCATCCCCATCGAGCGTGGCGGCAGCAGAATCTGGCTCGCCGGTATCGACGACCCGGTGCTCGGGCGCCCCGATCCCGACCGCACCATCCCCGTTTCCATTCGCAACCAGCAAAACGAGCCCGTTATTCTCATGTGCCACGCACCGGACTTTGTCGATGCCCTGGCCACTCACCCCATCAGCCGCTCCATTGCCCTGGTGCTTAGCGGCCACACGCACGGCGGCCAGGTGCGCATACCGTTGCTGGGAGCCGTCCACTTGCCGCCCGGCGGGCGCAAGTATATCGAAGGCTGGTTCAATGTGGGCGGAATGCAGCTCTATGTGAATCGCGGAATCGGCGCCGTCGGCGTCCCCTTCCGATTCAACTGCCGCCCTGAGATCACGCGCTTCCGCCTGCGCGCCGAGAAAGCTGCCGCGCCTTACCTGCAAAGCTGAAGCCCGGCGAACATCGCGTTCGCCGGGCTCTTAACTCCATCGGCGCGGCTACGACTTCTTCGCGGTCAACGACGAACCCCAGCTTCCGTCCGCGGTTCCAAAATCGAAATCGATCTCCGCTGGCTTGATCGTCCCTTTGTATTGCAGGGCGTAGGTCTGCCCTTCGTAATCCACATTGAGCCAGAACGTCACCTTGCCGCCGTCGATCTTGCCCTCGTGAATCTCGATGGGCGCAGGGCCCAGGCCTTCCACCGTACCCGTAACCGTCGCGCCGTCGCTCTTCAGCTTGAACGTGACCGGAACCGTGTTCCCGTTGAAGTCGAAACTACCCGCCCAGGCCCCGGTAATGTCCGCCGGAGCTTGCGTCGCGGCGCCTTCGCGCTTCGCGGTAAAAGAGGTGCCCCAGCTTCCATCCTCTGTTCCGAAATCGAAATCGATCGCATCGGCCGCAATCTTGCCCTTGAATACCAGCTTGTACGTCGTCCCCTGGTAGTCGGAATTCACCCAGAAAGAAACCGAATCGGCGTCGATCTTGCCGTCGTGAATCTCGGCAGGCGTGGTGGGCAGACCCTCGACCGTGCCGGTCACGGCAGCGTCCTGCACCTTCAGGTTCAGCGTTAACGGCATGCTGGTGCCCTGAAAATCGAACGATCCCTGCCACGTGCCAGATACATCCGCGGCGCGCGCCATGGGCAGCATGCAGAGCAAGAGCGCAAGTCCCAGTAAACGGCCTATGGCCCTCATGGGGAAATCTCCTTTTGTAGAACTCTCGTTGCCGGAGTGTAGCATTTCCTCACGACGAGCGGCGATGCACAACCTCTCCCCCAGGGCAATCGCACGAAGGGCCAGGGCAATCGCATGAACGCTTTTGCTGCTCAAAGAGCTTCGCATCCACCGCGCCGTGGGCGCAACGTTCGTTAGCCCCGCGTTTCAACGTGGGGAAAGCCGGCCGAGCAGCAGTCCGACGTCCCGTACGCGGTTCGCATTCCACCGCGCCGTAGGCGCAGGGTTCGTTAGCCCCGCGCTTCAGCGTGGGGAAGCAGGGCCCAATAAGGCGTGAAGTGCCGTAGGCACGCTGTTCGTTAGCCCCGCGTTTCAACGCGGGGAAAGGACGTCGCAAACTCGTGGGGAGCATCTCCTCCCGCATTCATGCAATCGCCCACAGTACTCCCCCTTCGATACCATGGAACCTATGCCCCAGTTCCCTGCCGGCCAGACCCTGCTCATCGACGCAGACGACACCCTCTGGCAGAACAACATCTATTTCGAGCGCGCCATCGCGGCATTCATCGGCTACCTGAATCACCACACATACTCGCCCGCCGAAGTTCGCGAGGCGCTCAACACCGCCGAGCGCGAGAGCATCCTGTCGCACGGCTACGGCCTGCACAGCTTCACCCATTCGCTCATGACCTGTTTCGAGCGCCTCAGCCCCCAGCCCGTGACAGAAGAGCACCGCGAGCGCATCCGCTCCTTCGCCCGCGCCATCGCCGACCAGGAAATCGAGCTACTCCCCGATGTGGCCGAAACCCTCGCCGATCTCTCCGCTCGTCACCGCCTGATCCTCATGACCAAGGGCAGCCACGCGGAGCAGGCAGACAAATTCGCTCGCTCCGGGCTCGGGCTCTTCTTCTCTGCGGTCGAGATCGTGCCGGAAAAAGACCCGACCGCATACAAAGCCGTTGTCGCGCGCCATGCGCTCACGCCGCACTCCACGTGGATGATTGGCAATAGCCCGAAAAGCGACATCAACCCAGCCCTCGCCGCCGGCTTGCACGCGGTGCACATGTTCCATCCGGACACCTGGGTGCTGGAGCATGCGGAGCTCGACGCTGCGCCCGATGGCCAGCGGTTGATTGAGCTCGACGCTTTCGCAAAATTGCGCGACGTCTTCTAGCGTCTTCCAGGCGCGCAAGGCGGGAACAAATTCACTCAGGAGACCATCACCGCAGCGCGCTCCCGCAGCGGAAGATCGCGGCTCACCCGGTCGGTCAGGTGACGGATATCCTGCCATGAGTACGGTTTCAGGTTGATTGTCACGCCCAGACGCCGGTTGTGAAGGCGCAGCCGGCAGGGCTGCAGCCATGCCAACCCGGACCTTGTCCCTCGCCCGCGGCTACCAGCGGCCATTGTGGACGGGTCGCATCGTTCCGGTTCCAGGCTGTAAGCGGAACACTCAGCCCAGCGGCGATACCGGAATGAAAAAGGCGTTCGATAGCAGATGCCTTCTTCGTCCCACGACACCCGGTAGCGCGAAACCACGGCCACCGCAATGAACGTGAGGATCGCGCCTGCCACTCCGCCCTGCTGCCCATCGACGCAGCGCAGCACCGTCCCCAGCGTGAGGCCGGTGAGCGCGACCGCGGCAAAAGTCTCGCGGGCGGGGCGTATGGAACGCATGCCAGTTCGCGGATTAGTGACCATGTGCAGATTCCAGAAACTCGGGTGAGTACTCATAGTCTGCCCGAATCCATGGAAAATTGCGAATGAAAGCTGCAAAATGTGAAAAGCTTGGCTGTGCAGCGGTTTGCCAGACTTACTTCCAGATTGTGAGAGGCACCGGTATGGATCCCGTGAAACTCGAGCCGGGAGAAATCACATCCAGGGCTTTTCCGCCGCCGCCTCCGGTGCACTGGACAGTTCTGCTCGCGGGGTCGTGCCTTTTCGATGGCCTTGCTGCGAAGTTCGCTCCAAATCCGTATTCCTCTTGGATCGGCGGCCTGCTACTTGACGCATGGGCAACCTACTTCTGCATCTGGCTGCGAAGACTCGATCGTGAATCCGTGAGTTATCGGTGGTGCATCGCGATCACTGCAGCCGCGGTGCTGGGCCAGGTCATAGCAGATTCCACTGCGGACACCTCGTGGTGGAGATTCGCATCGCTCGGCCTCTTGGCGTTGTCAATCGGCGTATATGTGCTGCTTGTACTGTCGATTCGAACCACTCTGCTCAGGCATTACAACGAACGCGAACCGGTGGGCCTGACACTCGGCCCCTGGGTGAGCATTCTGCTTTCGTTCTATTACTTCCAGTACAAGCTTTATCCTGTGGCCCGCTTCAAAGACCGAATCGAGGGCGGAGCTACAGCGAATCCCGGCCTTCTTTCTTGACGAGCCGCGCGATTCTCTGGTCTACTGCGAACAAGTCATGCACCTGCTAATGGCCAACTCGATCCGCGCCGCCGTTGTTTGCGGCATGGTGTCGATTCCCGCGATTCGAATTAGCGGCCCCATCGCGCACGCGGGAAACTGAGCCTGACGACAGCATCAAGGAAGTAGGAAGATTCCAGGCCACCACCCGCAAACGCGGCTGGTGGCCTTTGACATTTCAGGGCAGCTCGAAACGGACAGGACCCATGTACACGCCAAGCTTCAACAAACTGAGCGATCGCGCCATTCCTCTCGAAGCCATGCGCGCCTACTCGTTTGCCATCCTCTTCGGTCCCTCGGCAGACGGCGCGCCCACGGCCACGCACCTGCCGCTCCTGGTGAGGGACGAAGGCGATCATGGCCTGGTCGAAGGGCATTTTGCGAAGGCCAATCCGCACTGGCAGAGCCTTGCGGGACGCGAGACTCTGATCGTCTTCCCCGGCCCGCACAGCTACGTTTCCCCTTCGCTCTACGTCGATCCGCTCTCAGTTCCTACGTGGAACTACATCGCCGTCCATGCGTACGGCACGCTCGAACCGGTGCACGACGACGCATCGAAAACCCGGTTGGTCGAAGACCTGATCGCTGTTCACGAGCCCGCCTATTTGGAGAAATGGCAGGCCATGGCCGACGGCTATCGCCGCACCATGCTCGCCGGCATTGTCGGATTCCGCATGCCGATCACCCACATCGAGGGCAAATTCAAGCTCAGCCAGAACCGCGCCGAAGCCGACCGCCGCAATGTGCGCGACGCCCAGGCCGCAGGCAGCGACGACCAGCGCGAACTCGCCCGCTGGATGGACCGTCTCTGTCTTACTTCAACCCCAACGCACGAAAGCAGGAACGCATGAACCGGCCTGTCCCCCAAGTCGAACTGTTTGATACCAGCCTGCGCGACGGCATGCAGCAACCCAACCTCGAGATCTCAGTGCCCGCCGCTGTCAGCCTGCTCGAACGCATGGGCGCCTTTGGCGTGCATTATGCCGAGATCGGGTTTGCCGGCGCCAACCAGTTTGTGACGCAGCTTTGCCACGGGCTGGAGCGGGCGGACACGCGCGGGATGCGGCTGGCGCTTTTCGGGCGGACGCGCGGGCGCGGCATGCGCGTACAAGATTGGCCCGATGTGAAGTTCATTCTCGAGCACCGGAAGAGTGTGCCGGCCGCGGTAATCGTGGTCAAGTCGCGATTGCTGGATGTGGAGCGGTCGCTTGAAACCACGCCGGAAGAAAACCTGCGCATGGCCTACGAGACGATTGCGTTTCTGCAGGATGCTGGGCTGGAAGTGCTGGTGGACCTGGAGCACGCGATGGACGCGGCGAGTGCGCGGCGGGAGATGGGGCAGGCTTGCGACGCGGAGTTCGGGACACGGACCGAGGTGTACTGGGAGCAGATGGTGGCGCAATGCGCGGCGCAGAACGTGAGCCGGATCGTTGTGTGCGATACGACTGGCGGCGCCAGCCCGGAAGAGGTCACGGCTGTATTCAAAAATCTGACCCGCGACTTCCCTGCCGCTAAATTCGGCTTCCACGGGCACACGGACCGGGGACTGGGCGTAGCCAACGCGCGGGCGGCGATCCTTGCTGGGGCTGAGCACGTGCAGGGCACGCTGTTGGGCACAGGAGAGCGCTGCGGGAATGTGAATCTGACGACGCTGGTTGGCGGCATGCAGTTGCGCGGCGAGGCGGAGTTTGTTTCCACGGAGGCGCTCCGCGGATTGACTTCGCTGGCGCACTCGGCCTACGGCGCGTTCGGGCTGGACGTGCCGCATGGAGCGCCGATTGTGGGCGCCGGCGCATTCGGCACGTGGGCGGGCATGCATGGGTCGAGCGAGCGCAAGAACCCGGGCGCTTACCTGTGGTGCGATCCCGCCGAGGTTGGCGCAGCCCCGGTGATCGGCGTCAACGGCCACTCAGGCCGCGCCAACATCGTCATGCTTTCGGAACAGCTCGGCGTGCCGCTCACCAGCAGCCAGGCGCAGGAACTCATGGATGCGAACCAGGCAATGATCGAGGGTGGCGGGTTCACGGCGAGTGAGGTGTCGTTCCGGCTGGCGTGCATGCGGGTGCTGGGCACGCTGCCGGCCTTCTTCTCGGTGCGGACCTGGCGCATTCACGACGAGTTCGACGAGGCGGGAACGCATTACGTGCAGGCATTCATGTCCCTCAGCCACGCTGACGGAACGGTCGCGACGGCGAGGGCTGAGGGCGCGGGCCCGGTCGACGCCATGACGCGCGCGCTGCGCCTCGAGTTGGAGAAGTGGTATCCGGCGCTCAAGCGCATGCATCTCGGGCGTTTCAGCGTCACCGCGCTGGACGTCTCCGCGCACGACTCGGCGGCGTACGTGCGCGTCACGGTCAGCTTTCAGGCCGAAGGGCGCGAGCCATGGATTACCGCGGGCATCTCGAGCGACATGAACCAGGCCGCGCTCCTGGCGATCGTCGACGGGTTCCAGCATTGGTTGTTACAGCAGCCGGCGGAAGCGGCGCAGGCGCGAGCAGCGTCGCTCGAGACGGTCACCTCGGATCGACACCCGTGACCGCTGTCACATCCTGCGCGCCGATGCCATGCTACTGTTACTTCTGCTCTTGGGGAAATGAGGACCCCGGCATCAGGAACGGCCAGAAAACTCGAACGAAAAATTTTTTTCGTTTCTCTTTTCTTTCGCTTTTCGCCGAATTTTCGTACAAAGTGTAAGCGCAATTTATTAGCAGCTTATAGCACTTTTTCCGAAAAGCGCGCTCTGCCAGTTCTTCTGAATGCCGCCGTCCTCACCTCTGCCGTGATTCCAGGAAAGCCACGCCCTCCCCCGTGCCGTAGACGCAACGTTCGTTAACCCCCAGACCCATGTCATCCCGACCGAAGTCGAGGGATCTGCAGTTGCTCTTCCCCTCTTCGCCCTTCCCTAACCCTTGTCCTCCCGACAACCCAAACCCGTTGTCATCCCGACTCCGCAAACCCTTGTCCTCCCGACAACCCAAACCCGTTGTCCTCCCGACTCCGCAAACCCTTGTCCTCCCGACTCCGCAAACCCTTGTCCTCCCGACTCCCCAAACCCATGTCATCCCGACCGAAGTGGAGGGATCTGCAGTTGCTTTTCACCTCTTCGCCCTCCCCAAACCCGTTGTCCTCCCGACAACCCAAACCCGTTGTCCTCCCGACTCCCCAAACCCATGTCCTCCCGACTCCCCCCGCGCTTCAGCGTGGGGAAACCCGACCAATAGTCCGAAATCCTGTAGCCCTTTGCATTCCACCGCGCCGTATGCGCAGAGTTCGTTAGCCCCGCGCTTCAGCGTGGGGAACCGGTGCCCAACAACGCCTGAAGTGCCGTAGGCACGGTGTTCGTTAGCCCCGCGCTTCAGCGGGGGGAAAGCAGCCGCCCTGGTGCGATACCATCACCCCATTCCGACGAGGTCTGTTTCGGGGGTTCCTGATGCGGCGCATTTCCGTTCTGGTCTGTCTGCTTTTTGCCCTTTCGCTTCCGATCTTTGCCCAGGCGCCTGCGCAGCCGGCGTGGCGCGACAAGGTCGATGAGGCTTTGCCCCTTCTCGGCCACCGCAATTGGATCGTCATCGCCGACTCGGCGTATCCGCAGCAATCCTCGCCGGGCATCGAGGTGATCGAAACGGGCGCGGACCATTTCGAAGTCCTCCACTACGTGCTCGGCGCCGTCAACCACTCGATTCATGTGCGGGCTCATGTATTGATGGACGCCGAACTGCCGTTTTTGCCGGAGTCAGACGCGCCCGGCGTCACGGCCTTCCGCGGCAAGATGGAGAAGGCTCTGGCCGGCCAGGCCGTCGAATCCATGCCCCACGAAAAGTTAATCGCCCAAGTCGACCGGACCAGCAAGGATTTCCGCGTCCTGATTCTGAAGACGCGCCTGGCACTGCCCTACACGTCCGTTTTTCTGCGCCTCGACTGCAAATATTGGAGCGACGAAGCGGAGAAACGGCTGCGCGAAAAAATGGCCGCGGGAACTCCCAGCGCACCGTAACTTCCACACCCTGCAGTATCTTCAGCGCAATTTACCCTTCTGCTATACTTTGAGAGTTCACCCGCGGAGGTGGCGAAATTGGCAGACGCACAAGCTTGAGGTGCTTGCGCCGCAAGGCATAGGGGTTCAAGTCCCCTCCTCCGCACCAAAGTGTCAAGTGGAATGTTGTAAGCCACTTAAAAATCAGAAAGATACAAAATCAAGGGGCGGCCCATAAGGGTCGCCCCTCTCGTTTTGCATGACTAAGCGGGGACACTGGGGGACACTGGAGGACAGATTAGGTAACCTAAACATAGCTAAACTACTTAGGTGCACGGTGGTCGAAATATTGGATTTGGTTTCAAACGGGCCTTAGCACTACGGGATTGTTGAAACATGACTAAGCTGAAGGGTTCGGAGGACTGTTTCCGACACCGAAAAGCCTTTCACCCTGCGGGCGCTCCTCGGACCAGGAATGCCATCGGGTGACACCTGTGAATGCCGCCTTCCGGTGGAAGTGCGCAAGCAAGGAGCCGCAAAGCGAAGGAGAAAGGAATCTTGAAGTTACTCCTTGCTTTTTCCATTTTGACTGATAATATCAGTGCATGACGCAAATCTACGGTCTTCCAAAACCCCTCGATCTGCCGACCTTTGAGGCTGCGCTCGCGAACTTGGAGCGCGTTCCCGAACTCCTCTACCGTGGCCTTGAGTATGGGGCTTACAAGACCAGTGCGTACAGAGATGCGGAGTTTCCCGAAAAGAGACTAGACCCGGGGCTGTCTGCCAGTATGCTTCGCGCCCATGCCATCGAGTTCCTCCAGAAAGAGGGATTGGATGCCCGGCCAGACAAGTGCCACTGGAAGTTCAACGACTTACCGTTTCTCGGAATCTCGTTCTACTTTAATGGCTACCACGTCCGCGTTCTGAAGGGCCCTGACGGCGTCATGCCCGGTTGCGGAAGATCGACGAGGAAGAAGCGCTTCTATCGGCAAGTGGCGAATAGCTACCTTATCGGCACGACAATTATGAGAAGCACGGCGAATCTCATTGTCTTGTGGGACTTTGCCCAAGGTTATTCCTTGTGCCAACTATGGCTGGCGCTTCCGGCGAATGGCGGCGAACGCCCGAAAGACGTTTCAGCGTATTGGTGCGAGCCATTGACGCATCCAGCAGAGCAATCCGTCCCGGTGACTCAGCCAACACCCACGGACGACGGACTGGACGACATGATTAAGACCAAGGACGTTGCAGCAGGTCAAGCCAAGAGGAGTTCTGGTGCACGGTGAACGCATCAAGCAAGCACGAGAACTTGCCGGTATGACGCAGACGGAGCTTGCGCAACGCTCAGGGGTGCGGCAGTCTGCCATCACACAAATCGAATCAAACATCTACGTGCCGTCTGATTCGGTGTTGGAAGCCATCGCGATTCAGACGGGGTTTGACTTCGGATTTCTTAAGCAGGATCGCCCTCCAGCAGAGTTCCCTATCGGCTCATTCCTTTATAGGACTCAGGCGAAGGTGAGCGGGAAAGAGCGAGCTAAGGCTCATCGCGTAGCTCAGCTAATGTTTGAAATCGCATCCATAATGCGGTCGCGATTGAAGGATATTCCTGTCTTACTCCCTCGGACAAATGAGCCGGCAGAAGTTGCTGCGCAGATCGCGAGGGCTAGTCTAGGGTTTTCGCCTGAGAGTCCGATTGCAAATCTGATGGGTGCAGTCGAACGTGCGGGAGTCCTTATTTTGAAATTGCCGCTCAGCATCGACGGGCTGGACGGATTTTCTTCGTGGGTTGGCCTGAATCACGACATCCCTGTGATTTGTCTTATGTCAGGCAAAAGGGGTTATCGACAGCGGTTCACGCTCTCTGAGGAACTGTGCCATCTCATCAAGCACAATCCTCTGCGGTGCACCGTGGCAGAGGCAGATGAAGAGGCTCGTCGTTTCGTTGGGGAGTTGCTCTTGCCTGAGGATGTCGTTAGGGAAGAAATCTCTCACCCTATTACGCTGAGCAGCCTCTGGCCGCATCGGTCACGCCATCAAGTCTCTGTACAGTTCCTGATCCGACGAGTGTTTGACCTGGAGATGATAACAGCGAACCAATACAAGTATCTGATGATGCAAGTCTCCTCGCGTGGATGGAGAAGGGAGGAACCGGGCGACGCGGCTATCGTTCAGGAAGATCCCAAGTTGTTCTCCAAAATGGTTAACGTCGTTTACGGTAATCCTCCCGACCTTCAGCAAATGAAGCGAGATACAGGCGGCGTTCCGGTCCCAATGCTTCGTACTCTTCTGGATGTGTCTCCGACCGATCCCGATGATCGAAAAGTGCTGTCTTTTGAAAAGAAGGCCTCGTAATTGTGCCATTGCATGGTCGTTCAAAGACCTAAATCGTCCAGGAACTCCGACGCTGGATCAGTCCCCGTCACTAACAGATGGTCCCTTGCCCGCTCGCATGCCACGTACAGCAGTTGCCGCTCCATCTTGTACACATCCTCAAGGTCCGGAACACTGATCGCAATAGCATCTTCAAGCTTGGTGCATTTCCAGAGAGCGCCCTGGGCGGCGCACCTCGTCGAGTAAGGCCCTCAAGGTCGCAAGGACGCCAGCGTGAAATCGCTCCAAATATCGAACGATCTTGGGCTGTGCCAGCCATCGATCGATATACCCACACCCCACAGTCAGCGTCAGAAT
>Ga0070683_100002963_pt1 | contig 13612 bp, 16 predicted proteins | sample KBSC713LmetaG_FD_64662 | JGI IMG/M metagenome (GOLD analysis project Ga0070683, IMG submission 64662) | Corn rhizosphere microbial communities from Kellogg Biological Station, Michigan, USA - KBS C7.1-3L metaG | ecosystem: Host-associated > Plants > Roots > Rhizosphere ...
TGCGCTGCGCGAGATGGTCGAGCTTCCGCTGCGCCATCCCGAGCTGTTCCAGCGGCTTGGAGTCGACCCGCCCAAGGGCGTTCTGCTCCACGGCCCGCCCGGCACCGGCAAGACCCTGCTTGCGCGCGCGGTCGCGAACGAAAGCGCGGCGAAATTCTTCAGCATCGCCGGCCCGGAAATCATGGGCTCGGCCTATGGCGAGAGCGAACGGCGGCTGCGCGAGATATTCGAGCAGGCGGCGCAGAGTGCGCCGTCGATCATCTTCATCGACGAGATCGATTCGATCGCGCCCAAGCGCGGACAGGTAACCGGCGAAGCGGAGAAGCGGCTCGTCGCCCAGCTGCTGACTCTGCTCGACGGCATCGAGCCGCGCCAGAACACGGTCGTCATCGCCGCCACCAACCGGCCGGAAGCCATCGACGAGGCGCTTCGCCGCCCGGGGCGCTTCGACCGGGAGATCGTGGTCGGAGTCCCCGACCAGCCCGGCCGCCGCGAGATCCTCGGCATCCATACCCGCGGCATGCCGCTCGCGCCCGACGTCAACCTCGACGACCTCGCGCGCCGCACCTACGGCTTCGTCGGCGCGGACATCGCTGCGCTGACCCGCGAGGCCGCGCTCGAAGCGGTCCGGCGGATCATGCCGCGCCTCAACCTCGCTGACGAGACAATCCCCACCGAGATCCTCGACTCACTCACGGTCGAGCTGAGGGACTTCGAAAATGCGCTAAAGCGGGTGCAGCCCTCGGCGATGCGCGAGGTGATGGTCGAAGCGCCGCAGGTCCGCTGGGATGACGTCGGCGGCCTCGATGCAGCGCGCGATCGCCTCCGCGAAGGCGTCGAGCTTCCACTGAAGCACCCCGAGGCGTTCCGGCGGCTGGGCATCCGCCCGGCCAAGGGCTTCCTCCTCTACGGCCCGCCCGGAACCGGCAAAACCCTGCTCGCCAAGGCCGCTGCGCGCGAAGCCGAAGCCAACTTCATCGCCACCAAGTCGTCGGACCTGCTGAGCAAATGGTACGGCGAGAGCGAGCAGCAGATCGCTCGGCTATTCAACCGCGCGCGCCAGGTCGCCCCGACGATCATCTTCTTCGACGAACTCGACAGTCTCGTGCCGATGCGCGGCGGCGGCCTTGGCGAGCCGCAGGTCACCGAGCGCGTGGTCAACACCATCCTGTCGGAAATGGACGGGCTCGAAGAGCTGCAGAACGTGGTGGTGATCGGCGCAACCAACCGCCCGACCCTGATCGACCCGGCGCTGCTGCGCCCCGGCCGCTTCGACGAGCTGATCTATGTCGGCCCGCCGGACACGGCCGGACGTCGGCGAATCCTCGCGATCCACACGGAAGGCATGCCGCTCGCCGACGACGTCGACCTCGAGAAGATCGCCCAGCGCACCGACCGCTTCACCGGCGCCGATCTTGAGGACCTGGTGCGCCGCGCCGGCCTCACCGCGCTCCGCCGGGGGCTCGACACGGTCAAGGTGACGATGGACGATTTCGAAACGGCGCTTGGCGAAAGCCGCGCGTCCGTCACGCCCGAGATGCTCGAGGAATATGCGCAGATCCAGGAGACGCTGAAGAGCGACGCGACGCGGCCGCTGGGCGGAATCGGTTTCGTGCTTCCGGGAATGCTTCACCCCAAGCAGGGCGCCGGAAAGCCCTAGGCGGCGAGGCGCCTCCGGCCGACGATTGCGAGACCGACTAGGAGCAGTGCGAAAGCCGCGAACGGCAGGTCGTGGCTCCACTCGTACAGGCTGATGCCGAGCCCCGGGGCGAGCACGTAGCTGATGCCGTTCGCCGAGGTGATCACGCCCGCGACCGCGCCCTGCTCGGCGAGCGGAACGGCGAGCGATGCGCCTGCGGTGAAGCCAGGACGCGTAAATCCGAAACCGAGCGACGCCACCGCAAAGCCGATCGTAATGCCATACAGGTCCCTCGACAGCGTCGTGCCGACAAGCCCCGCTGCCGCGATCAGCGATCCCCACAGGATCAGCGAACGCGGGTTCAGGCGCAGCCGCGGGATCAGGCCCCATTGCGCGCCGAGCGTCGCGACGGCGCCCGCCATCATCACGATCGCGATCGGGCCTTCAGATGCTGTGGCGCGGAGGTGCAGCCGGTCGATGACGAAGAAGCCGATGCAGGTCAGCGTCGCGGCCTGCGCGTGACCGGCGGCGACGCCGGCGAGGATCCACGGCCGCACGCGCGGGTCCTTCCAACTCAGACGCTTGAGCCGCCGCGGCGCGGTCGCGGCGGTAACGCTGGCGCCGGTCGGCGGGCTCGCCAGCGAAGGATAGCTCATCGCCGCGCCGTGACCGATGCGGCGGCCCTTGCGATCGTCCGGGAGCCACAGCACGATCGCGGTGAAGACCGCCGCGGCAATCAGGGCGAAAGCGAACAGCGGCCCGGCAAGCCCCACCACCGCAACGACGAACAGCGGCGCCACTGCGGGGCCGATGATCGTCCCCAGCCCGAACGAGGAGGACAGCGCCGACAGCGCCGCGACACGCCCGCTGCGCCGCGTCCGCGACGCGAGATAGGCCTGCGTCGCCGACGGGGTCGCGCAGCCAAGGCCGCCGTAGATCCCACGGAAGACGGCGAACGACGCGAACGTAAGACCCCCGCCGATCCAGCCGTGCAGCCCGCAGAACAGCGCCACGCCGCACAGCGTCATGGAGAGGATGAAGCCGCTGACGCCCATCATCGTCAGCGTCTTGCGCCCGTGATGATCGCTCTTCTCGGCCCAATATGGTGCGAGCAGCACCCACAGCACCGCCGACCAAGTGTAGGCGATGGCGACGTAGAAGTCGCGGATGCCGATCTCGCGGCCGATCGCCGGCATCACCGACTGCAGCGCCGTATTGCCCGACGACGCGACGAGCATCGCGCAATAGAGCAGCACGAAATGCGTATTGGTCAGCGCTGCCTTGCCGACCGCTCCGTTGCGCGCGATTGAGGCCACACCCGCGCTATAGGGAGGCGAACCTCTTCGTCGCAATAATGGCGCGGTTCGCAGAACAGCAGCGCCACCGACCGGCGCTTGCGACGTTCTCAAAACTTGCCAAGCGGCGGCGCATTTGCCAACGCTCCGGCCTCGTCCGCCCCCGTATCGGAGCAATCATGCCGTCTTCCACCGCGCGCACGCTGAAGAGCCCTCGACGGCTGCAGCGCCGCCGCGACCGCCGCAGCCGCAGCCCGCAATGGCAATTCCTTCGCGGTTTCCTGAAGAACCCGGTGATGGTCGGCTCGATCATTCCGTCGAGCCGCGTGCTGATCGACAAGATGCTCGGGCCGGTCGATTGGCCGAACACGACGCTGTTCGTCGAATATGGGCCCGGTGTCGGCACCTTCACGCGGCCGATTCTTGAGCGCCTCGCGCCCGACGCGACCCTGCTGACGATCGACACCAATGCCGATTTCACGCGCTACCTTCGCGAGCATATCGACGACCCGCGGCTGGTTCCGGTGACCGGCTCCGCCGCAGAGGTCGAGAAGATCCTCGACGAGCGCGGCCTGGGGCAGGCCGATTATGTGCTGTCAGGCCTCCCCTTCTCGACCCTTCCGCCAGGGATCGGCGACGCCATCGCCAAAGCGACCGCCAAGGTGATCCGCCCGGGCGGCGCATTCCTGGTCTATCAGTTCAGCCCCAAGGTGCTGGACTTCATCAAGCCGCACTTCGACAGGATCAAGCGCGGCTTCGAATGGATCAACGTGCCGCCCGCGACCCTGTTCTGGGCATATAAGGCTGACAACGATTAGCGCTCGGCGCGGAAGTTCAGCCGCCGGGTGACGGTATAGTCCATCACGTTCACCAGGAAGTGCGATAGCGCCCATTTGACCCGCCGCCACAGGTTCGCACGCTGCCTGTGCAGCTCGGGCGTGATCCACTTGCAGTCCTTTAGCTCGCGCTCGAAATAGCCGCGCATCGCCTCGGCAAAGCCCGCGTCCTTGATTCTCAGCATTACCTCGAGGTTGATGTAGAGGCTGCGGTAATCGAAGTTCGACGAACCGATGTGGACCACGTCGTCGACGATGGCGAGCTTGGTGTGGAGCTTCGCCGGCTGGTACTCGTACATTTCGACGTGGCGGCGAAGCAGCCGGCTGTAGCTGTGCCGCGCCGCCGCGATCGTCGCATTATTGTCGGACTTGGCGGCGGTGATGATACGCGCACGCCCGCGCCGCCCGAGCCGACCGATCCGCCGCAGCATCGCGCCCGGCGGCGCGAAATAAGCGAAGATCATGTCGAGGCGGCGGCCGCGCCGGATGTCCTGACCGATGCTCCGCCACCAGCTGTTGCGAAGGCTCAAGGGACCGCCGAACTTCCACTGCAGCGGGCCGCGCCATTCGCTATATTGGGCGAGCTGGCGCCGAAGGTAATTGAGGCGCGGGTTCTTGCGCTTCGACCAGCGGAACAGCGTGTCGAAATAGCGGCTCGGCAGCGCCGCCTCCGGGCCTTCGAGCCTTAGCCACAGGTCGCGCCAGTGCCTCGGCCCCTCATCGGTCAGGTAGGTGTCGTCGATGTTGGCGCCCCCGAGGATCGCGATCCGCTCGTCGAACAGGATCAGCTTCTGGTGATCGCGCAGCAGGTAGGAGCGGCCGTAGCTCGGATTGAACACGCATTCGTGGCCGCCGGCACGCCTTAGCGGAGCGAAGAAATCGGGCGATGCGGCGGAGCCGAAGCCGTCGATCAGCAGGGTGACCTGGACTCCGCGCGCCGCCGCGGCGACCAGCGCATCGCGCACCTCGTATCCGACGCGATCCGGGTTGAACATGTACATCAGGATCTTGATCGAGCGCTGGGCGCCGCCGATCAGCTCGAGCAGGGTGCGGAGCCGTGCCTCGCCGCTCTCGATCAGCTCGAGCCGGTTGCCGGCGATTTCGGCCCTGATCGGCGGCCTCGCGACAATCTGGGGGTCCTCGTCGGCCATCGCGGCAGCTTTTGTTGACTTTTCGAGCGGCCGCAAGCTATTGGCGCGCTCTTCCTCACATCCCATATATCCGTGCGGATAAGCTTTTGCGGAGCGACGAATGGCGCGCGTTACGGTTGAAGATTGTGTCGACAAGATCCCGAACAGGTTCGATCTCGTCCTGCTCGCGGCCCAGCGCGCGCGCCAGATCTCGGGGGGCGCCGACCTGACGATCGACCGCGACCGCGACAAGAATCCGGTGGTCGCACTCCGCGAAATCGCCGACGAGACCGTCCGCCCGCGCGAGCTCGAGGAAGCGATCGTCACCAACCTACAGAAAGTGCGCATCGACGAGGAGGATGAGACGGAGGAGCTGGCGTCGCTGAGCGAAGCCGCCGAGGCGCTGCGCCTGACCGCCGCCGCCCCGCCGCGCCCGACTCCGTCGGGCGGGGATTACGAGTAGTTTCCGTCTAGTCTGACCGTCGCGCCAGCGTTACAGCTGGCGCATGGTTCCCTTTTCGTTCGCAGGCGAAACGTTCGAGGCGACGCGCGCCGGCGCACTCTTTTGGCGCTCCGAGCAGGCGCTGCTGGTTGCCGACCTGCACCTCGAAAAGGCGAGCTGGTTCGCGCGCTTCGGCCAGTTCCTGCCACCTTACGATTCGCACGCGACCCTGACGGCGCTTGCGGGTGAAGTGGGCCGCACGGGCGCGACGCGGCTCTATTGCCTTGGCGACAGCTTCCACGACGCCTTCGGCTGCGAGCGGCTTCCAGGCGAGGCGCGCGAGCTGCTGACCAGCCTCACCGCGCGGCTCGACTGGACGTGGATCGTCGGCAACCATGACCCGGGCTTTGCCGACCATTGCGGCGGGCGCATCGCGGACGAGGTCGAGCTCGGCGGAATCATCCTCCGCCACGAAGCGGTGCGCGACGAACCGCGGCCGGAGATTTCCGGCCACTTCCATCCCAAGCTGCGGGTCAACCTGCGCGGCCGCCACGTCTCGCGCCGTTGCTTCGTCACTTCGGCGCGCAAGATCATCATGCCCGCATTCGGCTCGCTGACCGGCGGACTCGACGCCCATCACCCCGAGATTCTGGGCTCGGTCGGCGGCAATGCCGCGGCGCTGGTGCCGGTGTCGGACCGGCTGCTGCGGTTCCCGCTCGCCGCATAGTTGCTCCTGACCTCGATCGCCATTGCGCCCGTCGGCGATAACAGGAGCCGCGCGATCGCCGGCCGCCGCTTGCCGAACGTCGCCGCCTGGAGCTCGTTCCGCGCCGCGTGGCGGTCGAACTTGAACCCCTGCGCCTCCGCCGCCGCCTTCAGCCGGTCGAGATGCATGTCGAGGTTCGCAAGCCCCTCGTCGGGATCGAAGTGCATCGTCTCTTCAAGGTCGCTCATCGGCGCCAATCATCACCGGCCCGCCGGCAAAGGACAAGTCCCTTCGCACATTGCAGGACATTGCGGCTGTTCCTAAACCCCTCGCATGACAGCCAAAGCCCCGTTCCTGCTCGCCGCCGCAATTTTGCTATCATCGCCGGCGATGCCCCAGAAGATCGAACCCAATGTGCAGGCGCGCATCGACCGCATCCTCAAGGCGACGCCGCTGATCGACGGGCATAATGATCTGCCGGAGCAACTGCGCGAGAATTACAGCCTCAGCATCGAGGGGCTGGCGAGCGGCACCGACCGAAGACCCGGTCACCCCCTGATGACCGACATGGCGCGCCTCCACCAGGGCCGCCTCGGCGCACAATTCTGGTCGGTCTACATTCCGAGCGAAGTGACCGGCGACAATGCGATCCGCGACACGATCGAGCAGATCGACATCGTCAAGCGGCTAGTCAAAGCCTATCCGAAAGACCTCGAGCTCGCCCGCACGGCCGACGACATCGTGCGCATCCACAAGAGCGGCAAGATCGCCTCGCTGATCGGGATCGAGGGCGGGCACCAGATCGGCGGCAGCCTCGCCGCGCTCAGGCAGTTCTACGACCTCGGGGCGCGCTACATGACGCTGACCCACTTCAAGAACAATGAATTCGCCGACAGCGCGACCGACGATCCCAAGTGGCACGGGATCAACGACTTTGGCCGGATCGTCATTCACGAGATGAACCGGCTCGGGATGCTGGTGGACCTGGCCCACGTCTCGCCCGAGACGATGCGCGCCGCCATCCAGGTGAGCAAGGCGCCGGTGATCTTCAGCCACAGCGACGCCCGCGCGCTCGCCGACCACCCGCGCAACGTGCCCGACGACGTGCTGCAGTCACTGGCGAAGAACGGCGGCGTGGTGATGATCAATTTCTACGACGGCCATTTGTCCGAGCCCTATCGCCAGTGGGCAGCCGCCCAGGCGGCCGAGACTGCCCGGCTCGCCGGCCTCTATGTCGGCCAGCCCGACGCGCGAAAAGCGAAGCTCGATGAATGGAAGCAGGCGCATCCCGCACCGCACGTGCCGGTCGGCGTCGTGGCCGACCATATCGAGCATGTGGTGAAGGTGGCAGGGCACGATCATGTCGGCATTGGCGGCGACCTCGACGGCATCGGCTATGGCGAGGCGCCGCCGGGGCTCAACAGCGTCGCCGGCTATCCTTTGCTCTTTGCCGAGCTGATCCGCCGCGGCTGGTCCGATGCCGATCTCGCCAAGCTCGCCGGCGGCAATGTACTGCGCGTGATGCGCCAGGCGGAGGCGGTCGCGGCGTCGATGAAGAACGAGCCGCCCGCGACTGCGCGGTTGCAGCCGATCGATCCGGCCAATCCCTGGAAATGAGCGAGCCGCCTCTCCGCGCCGCGATCATCCCGGTGACTCCGCTGCAGCAGAATTGCACCTTGTTGTGGTGCACCGCGACGATGCGCGGCGCCTTCGTCGACCCTGGCGGCGACCTGCCGCGGCTGAAGGCGGCCGCGCAGCAGGCGGGCGTCACGATCGAGAGAATCCTGCTGACCCACGGCCACATCGACCATTGCGGCAGCGCCGGCATCCTCGCCGAGCAGTTCGGCGTGCCGATCGAAGGGCCGCACGAGGCGGACATCTACTGGATTGAGCGGCTGGCGGAGGACGGCGCGAAATATGGAATCGCCGGCCGCCCGTTCGAGCCGTCGCGCTGGCTCGCGGACGGCGACCGGGCGAGCGTCGGCGAGCTCACCTTCGACGTCCGCCACTGCCCTGGCCACACGCCTGGGCATGTCGTCTTCCACCACCCGGAATCGAAGCTCGCGCTGGTCGGCGACGTGCTGTTCAAGGGCTCGGTCGGGCGCTGGGACTTCCCCCACGGCAATCAGCAGCAGCTGATCACTTCGATCACCGGCAAGCTGTGGCCTATGGGCGATGAGACTGCGTTCGTGCCAGGCCATGGGCCAATGTCGACGTTCGGCCATGAGCGGCGGACGAATCCCTTCGTCGGCGACGGGGCTCTCGCGGCTTAGGTGCTAATGGCAGCTTTGGGTGGAAAGCTGACATTGTCGGGTCGATAACGGCAACCGCCATGATTTCGATCTCAGAACTGGAAGCCAAGTATTTCGGCAACGGGTTAGGTCCCGAGGATCGCGAGCCTCTTTTGGACCACATTCGTGCGGAGGCTGATCCAACGAAGCTGGCAGGCCTGCTCCAGATGTGGGGCTACGAGTTCGGCGAGGAGCCTGAACTGAAGGCGCTATGCCTCCGTCATACCGAGCGACCTACTCCGCATCTGACGGCCACGTGCCTGAAACTCGTGTGCGACCGTTGGGGCAATGGGCGCGACTACGAGGAGGAGCTAGCTCGGTACCTTGACCCGAATATCTATGATGATTGGTACGACGAAGTGATCATCGCCTACAGCTACGTGTCTAGGCACCCGTACGGATGGTCAAAGAACACCCTAACGAGGTTCGCGAACGTGGAACGCGAGGCCAAGCGGCTGGACCTGCCGAGCTTCTACTAATAACAAGAATGGGTGGAAAGCGGACATTGAGATTCTTCTCGGACTCTGCAATTTCTGAGAACGATGCAGCTACTCGTTGCTCTCGCGCTTTTCGCGTCGACTGCGAAAGGACCCTCAAGGTGCGTTCCGATTCTTCCCGCATCGGTGAGTCCATACGGCCTTCAGTTACTTCCAAACATCGTCAGCCTGCGAAGTCGTGAATTGCGGTGGAACGGCATGAGGATCGATGAGAGGAGACTATCGATACTGCTGCGGTCTGCTAAGAAACTGAACCCGCTGCCGTCCCTCCTTTTCAAATCCAACTACGCGGATTGTGCATTTGCCCATCACATCGAGCGGCTGCTGAAGGGTTCCTACCCATGTTCCGGCAATCGCTGCTCTCAGGTGACAACGCGATAAGCCGAATTTGCGCAATGGGCGAAAATTGCCACTGCGACAATGGCTGGAATGGGTGGAAAGCTGACATTGCTGCGCTCTATGTCTGCGTCGTTAGGCGATGCGTTTTCTGATGAGTAAGCTACGACAAATCTTCCAGACGGCCCGGCTGTCATATCTGCTTTACCGCGCAAACGGGCTAGAGAGCCGAGGTCATTACGATGACGCACGAGCGCTCCTTCAGAACGTTGCCGTGCCTGAGCAAATCCTGGCACTGCGCGACGCATATCTTCTCAAGCTCGCATGGCTATCGTTTACCGGTCGAGTGTTGGACAAAGGGTTTGGGGTTCACCCGTTAAGCGAGATGCAGCGCCTGATCTATGAGGCTCAGACGCAACGCTGGTATAAAGACCCGACAGCCGAAAATGAGGAGTATGCCGCTCGTTACGTAGACCTTTTGGAAGCGGCAACTCTGGCGGGCGGCGAGCGGGTTAACGAGCTCGCCGAGAGTTTGAGAGGGCTGAAAGCAAGCGCACCGTTCAAAGCACACCTGCCTATCCCGTGAGCTAATGGCAGGAATGGGTCGAAAGCTGCCATTGGCGTCCTGCCGAATTCGCTGTCCTACAGCGGCTCATCTGTGCCTAATGGCCGGATGAAGACAGCCTCTCGCCTCTAGCCGCCGGTTTCGTCCCGAAGGTCACGAAGTGGAAGAAGTGGAGGAAGTGGAGGGAGCCCCGTTTCTTCCACTTCCGGAGCGATCTGGCGGAAAAGGCATCGGGCCCACCGACCTTGCGCTTGCGGCTCCATTCGCTATAGGGGCCGCGGTTCGCGACGATCCGGCCGCCGCCGCGGGTTTTGCCCGCGTATGATGGGGCGCAGATCGTCGCCATTTTTATTGTTGTCGACTTGCATTCAAAGGTGCCGCAATGGCTGTCCCCAAAAGAAAAACCTCGCCGTCCAAGCGCAACATGCGCCGCAGCCATCACGCGCTGAAGGCGACGGCGTTCCAGGAATGCCCGAACTGCGGCGAATTGAAGCTGCCGCACAACATGTGCTCGGCCTGCGGTCATTATAACGGCCGCGAGATCGTTTCGACCGAGGACTGAGCGACGGCAGCGCTGAAGGGGGCGATAGCGAATGGCTGAGGGCCCGCGCATCGCCATCGACGCCATGGGAGGCGACACCGGGCCGGCGGCGATGATCGCCGGCGCGTCGCGTGCGCTAAGGAAAGACCCTGCGCTCCAGTTCACCTTCTACGGCGACGAGCGACAGGTCGAGGCGCAGCTCGCCGAGCATCGTAACCTCGCCGCCCATTCGCACGTGGTCCATTCGCCCGAGGCCATCAGCCCGAGCGAAAAGCCGAGCCAGGCGATCCGCCGCGCGCGGACCACGTCGATGGGCATGGCGATCAACGCGGTGAAGGAGCAGGTCGCCGATGCGGCGCTGTCGGGCGGCAACACCGGCGCGCTGATGGCCATGTCCAAGCTCGCGCTTCGAACGATGCCCGGCATCGACCGGCCGGCGCTGGCCGCGCTGCTGCCGACGCTCGGCGAGAATGACGTGATCATGCTCGATCTCGGCGCTAACACCGAGTGCGATGCCCAGAACCTCGTCCAGTTCGCGGTGATGGGCGCAGCCTATGCGCGCTGCGTGCTCGGCATCCCGCAGCCCAGGGTCAAGCTGCTCAACATCGGCACCGAGGAACTGAAGGGCACCGACGAGCTGAAGGACGCCGCCGCGCTGCTCCGCGAAGCCGACTACCTCCCCTTCCGCTTCGACGGGTTCACCGAGGGCGACCAGCTGTCGCGCGGAGCGGTCGATGTGGTCGTCACCGACGGCTTTTCCGGCAACATCGCGCTCAAGACCGCCGAGGGGACGGCGCGGTTCGTCACCGACCTGCTGCGGCGCGCGTTCAAGAGCTCGCTGCGGTCGAAGGCGGGGTTCGCGCTGTCGCGGCCGGCGCTCAACCTGCTCAAGGTCCATCTCGACCCGAACAACCACAACGGCGCGGTTTTTCTCGGCCTGAACGGCCTCGTCGTGAAGAGCCACGGCGCCGCCACGCCGAAAGGCGTCGCCAACGCGATCCGCGTCTCCGCGAGCATGGTCCGCAACGACATCACGCGGAAGATCGGCGAAGACCTCGACAATTTCCGCGCGCACGCCTTCGCCGGCGAGGCGGCGGAGTGAGGCGTTCGGTCGTCGCCGGCGTCGGAAGCGCCTTGCCCAAGCGCCAGGTCACCAACGACGAGCTCGCGCAAAGCGTCGACACGACCGACGAGTGGATCGTCGAGCGGACCGGCATCCGCAGCCGCTACATCGCGGCCGAGGGAGAGACGACGGGGAGCCTTGCCATTGAGGCCGCCCAACGCGCGCTCGAACATGCGGGACTTCAGGCGACCGACATTGACCTCATCGTCCTCGCCACCGCGACTCCCGACCAGACCTTCCCGTCGACCGCGACCAAGGTCCAGGCGGCGCTCGGCATCGACGACTGCGTCGCATTCGATGTGCATGCGGTCTGCACCGGCTTCCTCTACGCGCTGACCGTCGCCGATTCGATGCTGCGCGCCGGCGGCGCCAGCAAGGCGCTGGTGATCGGCGCCGAGACGTTCAGCCGCATCCTCGACTGGAGCGACCGGGCGACCTGCGTGCTGTTCGGGGACGGGGCGGGCGCGCTGGTGCTGAGCGCCGAGGAGAGTGACGGCGGCATCCTTTCGACCAGGCTCCACGCCGATGGTCGCCACAACGACCTGCTGTTCGTCGATGGCGGGCCGTCGACCACCGGCACCGTCGGCAAGCTGCGGATGAAGGGCCGCGAGGTGTTCCGCCACGCCGTCGTCAACCTGGCCGACGTCCTGAACGAAGTGCTCGCCGGCGCCGGGCTGACGGCGGCAGACGTGGACTGGGTCGTTCCGCACCAGGCGAACGCGCGGATTCTCGACGCGACCGCGAAGAAGCTCGGGCTCCCAGCGGAGAAGATCGTCGTCACCGTCGACCGCCACGCCAACACCTCGGCCGCCTCGGTCCCGCTCGCCCTCGATACCGCGGTGAAGGATGGGCGCATCAAACGCGGCGACGTTGTCGTGCTTGAAGCGATGGGTGGTGGCTTTACATGGGGCGCGGCAGCGCTCAGGTATTGAAAAAGTTGGAATATCCGGCGACAAGTCGAATTGCCGACGGGGCGGATTTCCGTTACGACAGCGTAATCGAAACGGCGGGGGCACGCCGTTCCAAGGGCGGGAGAATAGGATGGCTGACCTAGGCATCGCGCGGGTCACGAATGAAGCGGACGCCGCCAACACTTTGACGCGCGCGGACCTCGCCGATGTGGTCCACCGCCGGCTCGGCCTGTCGCGGGCCGAATCGGCGGGCCTCGTCGAGCGCGTGCTGCACCACATGTGCCATGCGCTTTCGGTCGGGCAGAATGTGAAGATCTCGGGCTTTGGGACCTTCATCCTGCGCGACAAGGGCCAGCGCGTCGGCCGCAATCCGAAGACCGGCGTCGAGGTTCCGATCGCGCCGCGCCGCGTGATGACCTTCCGCGCCAGCCAGATCATGCGCGACCGGATCGCGAAGGGCTGACCTTGGCGACCGCCGGCGACAAGCAACCCGGCGCTTTTCTGACGATCGGCGAGTTGTCGCAGGAGCTGGGCGTCGCCCAGCACATCCTGCGCTACTGGGAAACCAGGTTCCCGCAGCTGAAGCCGATGCAGCGCGCGGGCAACCGCCGCTACTACCGGCCCGCGGACGTCGCGCTGGCGCGCAAGATCCACCGCCTGCTGACCGAGGAAGGCTATACCGTCCGCGGCGTGCAGAAGCTGCTGCGCGACAAGAGCGAAGGCGAAGCTGCGCCGCCGTCACCGTCCCAGGCGCCAGTCGACGCGCACACGCCGCACTCCGAGGCGGAAGAGCAGCATGGAGTCGACGTGTTCCGGCTGATTGCGTTGCGCGACCGGCTCGCCCGGGCGCTCGAGCTTTAGTCCTTCGCCGCCGGGCGAGGGGAACCGCCGAGCGCCAGTTGGGTCGTAAAGGGGACCCCCTCCGTCAGACCTTCGGTCTGCCACCTCCCCCAGCGGGGGAGGAATTCCTCGACCCGCGTAATTGCCTGGTCGAGCGGAACGCGGCGTACCGGCACACCGGGTGGAAAGGCGGACAGCAGCCGTGACGGCATCGCGGCCGAGAGAATCACGAACAGGCCGCAATCGCCCTGCCGGCGAATCAGCCGGCCGAACGCCTGGGCCAGCCGCGCGCAGACGACGCGGTCGTCATAGGCACTTCCGCCGCCGGCCATGCGCCGCGCCGCGTGAAGCACCGTCGGGCGTGGCCACGGCACGCGCTCCATCACGACCAGACGCAGCGATTCGCCGGGCACGTCGACGCCGTCGCGCAGCGCGTCGGTCCCGAGCAACGAGGCGCGCG
>Ga0070683_100002967_pt1 | contig 13605 bp, 16 predicted proteins | sample KBSC713LmetaG_FD_64662 | JGI IMG/M metagenome (GOLD analysis project Ga0070683, IMG submission 64662) | Corn rhizosphere microbial communities from Kellogg Biological Station, Michigan, USA - KBS C7.1-3L metaG | ecosystem: Host-associated > Plants > Roots > Rhizosphere ...
ATTTCGCTCGCGCCCGGCACCTATCATGGTCCGCTGCGGATCGACCATCGCGTCACACTCTCGGGCGCGAAGGGCGCCGTCGTCGTGGGATCCGGCAAGGGTAGCGTGATCACCATATCGGCTCCGGGCACCGTCGTTCGTGGGCTCGAGGTGCGCGGGTCCGGCAGGTTGGGCGAGACGATGGATTCCGGAATATTCATCGAGCAGTCAGCTCGCGGCGCCGTGGTCGAGGACAACCACCTCGAGGACAACCTCTTCGGGATGTATCTGCACGGAGCACCCGACGCGATCGTCCGCCACAACAGCGTCGTCGGGCTGCGCCAGGCCCGCAACAGCGAGACCGGCAACGGAATCACCGTCTGGAACGCGCCCGGGGCCAAGGTGCTGGACAACGACTTCAGATATGGGCGGGACGGCATCTTTGCGATCACGAGCCGCAACAACGTGGTGAGCGGGAACCACTTCAGCGATCTGCGATTTGCCGTCCACTACATGTACACCAACGACGGCGAGATCACGAACAACGTTTCCAAGAACAATCTCATCGGCTACGCGCTGATGTTCTCCAAGCACCTCGTCATACGCGACAACATCTCCGACCACGACCGCGACCGCGGCATCCTCTTCAACGCGACCAACTACGCGGATATTTCGGGCAATACCGTGATCGGGGGGCCGCAGTCCGCCGAACGGTGGGCGACGTCGGATCCCGGCGTCGAGGAAGGCGTGCCGCAAACCGAGGCCGGTTCGTCTGCCTCCGCCCGAGGCCAACGAATTGGCCCGGAAAAATGCGTCTTCATCTACAACACCAACAAGAACCGGATCGAACGCAACTGGTTCGAAGGCTGCGAGATCGGCGTTCACTTCACTGCGGGCTCGGAAGGAAACGACATCACCGGCAACGCGTTTGTCAACAACGCCAACCAGGTCAAATATGTCGGCACGCGGCATCTCGACTGGTCGAAGGGCGGCCGCGGCAACTACTGGAGCGACAACCCAGCTTTCGATCTCAACGGCGACGGCATCGCCGACACGGCGTTCCGCCCAAATGACCTCATCGATCGCGTGCTCTGGACGGCGCCGGCGGCGAAGGTCCTGATCAACAGCCCCGCCGTCCAGGTGATCCGCTGGGCGCAGGCGCAGTTTCCGGCGCTGCTGCCGGGAGGCGTGGTCGACAGCCATCCGCTGATGTCTCCGCCGAAGCGCCGCACGGCCGAGGAGGAGCCGCGATGACCGGCACGGTACACGTTGCCGACGTCTCCAAGAAGTACGGCAGCGTCAAGGCCGTGAGCGGCGCGTCGTTCGAGCTGGGACAGGGTGAGTTGGTAGCCTTGATCGGCCACAACGGCGCCGGCAAGACCACGCTGATGAAGCTGATGCTCGGGCTCATCCGGCCGACCAGCGGTTCGATCGAGGTGCTCGGCGACAACCCCGCCGCCGGCGAGTTCGCAGGGAGGCGGCAGCTCGGTTATCTGCCTGAAAACGTCTCCTTCGACGCGGCCCTGACCGGCCGCGAGACCCAGGCCTTCTACGCCAGGCTGAAGCGGGAGCCGGTCGCGAAGGCTCTGGAACTGCTCGATGCGGTCGGTCTCGGCGCCGCTGCGACCCGACGCGTCGGCACCTACTCGAAGGGCATGCGCCAGCGCTTGGGGCTCGCGCAGGCGCTGATCGGAAAGCCACGGGTGCTGCTGCTGGACGAGCCGACCACCGGCCTAGATCCGGAGCTGCGGCAGACATTTTACGAAATCATCACGCGGCTCGCCGCCGAGGGCGCGACCGTCCTCCTGTCGTCGCATGCGCTGACGGAGCTCGGGGAGCGAGCCGAGCGTGTCATCATCATGAACCGTGGCATCAAGGTCGCGGACGGCTCGATCGAGAGGCTGCGGAACATCGCGCGATTGCCGACCAGAATCCGCCTCAAGGTCGCCGGTCTCGCGCCGGGCGAGGTGCCGTCGTGGCTGCCGACGAACGCGCCCTGCCGGCGGCTGAACGGCCACGTCGTCGAGATAGACGCGGCGCCCGAACAGAAGATCGAGGTCCTGCGGTGCGCCACGGCGGCAGGGACGCTCGAAGATCTGGATGTCGTACCGCCCAGTCTCGACGAGCTCTACGCGCATTTCCTGCGGCAGGTGGAGCGGATGCCATGAACGCGATTCTCACGGTCACCAGAAAAGAGATCCGCCAGGCGATCAGGAACCGCTGGGTGCTCGCGGCGACGCTGCTGCTCGCCGCGCTTGCGCTGTCCCTCACCTTCCTGGGCAGCGCTCCGACGGGGACCGTCGGCGTGCGTGCGCTCGACGTGGTCATCGTCAGTCTCTCCAGCCTGACGATTTTTCTGATCCCTCTGATCGCGCTGTTGATCTCGCACGACGCCATCGTCGGCGACATGGAGCGTGGCACCATGCTCCTGCTGCTCAGCTATCCGGTGGCCCGCTGGCAGGTCCTGCTCGGCAAATTCACCGGACATCTCGCCGTGCTCGCCTTCGCCACATGTCTTGGATACGGCTTGGCGGCCGCGGCTCTGTCCGCGACGGGAAGCCGTATCGATCACGACAGCCTCATGGCGTTCGCAGCCATGGTCGGCTCCTCCGTGCTGCTCGGGGCTGTGTTCGTCGCGATCGGTTATCTGGTGAGCGCCTTGGTGCGCGACCGCGGGACGGCGGCCGGAATCTCGATCGGGCTCTGGCTGCTTCTCGTCCTGATCTACGACATGGCTCTGCTCGGCCTGCTCGCGCTCGACCAAGGCCGCAACATCTCCGCGGCCGCGCTGAACGCGATGCTTCTGTTCAATCCGACCGACGCCTACCGGCTGTTCAACCTGACCGGATTCGCCAATGTCAGCACCTTCGCAGGCATGGCCGGGCTTGCCCAAAGCACCTCGCTGTCCGTTCAGGTGCTGCTCGCGGCCTTGACGCTGTGGACGTTGATCCCGCTCGGACTCGCCGCCCTTGCATTCTCCAGGAGGGAGCTATGAAGCGCTTCGCCCTCGCCTTCGCGCTGCTCGCGCTTGCCGCCTGCCAGAAGGAAGCGGCGCAGATTCCCGCCCCGCACAAGATGACGGCCGAGGCCATCGGCCACTACTGCGGCATGAACCTCTTTGAGCACCCGGGGCCGAAGGGGCAGATCTTCGCCGCGAGCCTGATCGAGCCGGTCTGGTTCTCCTCGGCGCGCGACACCATCGCCTTCACCATGCTGCCGGACGAGCCGAAGGACATTCAGGCGATCTACGTCTCCGACATGGGCAAGGCGGCGAGCTGGGACAAGCCGGGAGCCGACAACTGGGTCGAGGCCAGCAAGGCTCTGTTCGTGATCGGCAGTCGGCTCAAGGGCGGCATGGGCGGAGACGAGGCCGTCCCGTTCTCGGATCGGACGGCCGCCGAGAAGTTCGTGGGCGAAAACGGGGGCAGGATCGTCCCCTTCGACCAGGTGCCGCGAGACTACGTCCTGGCGTCGGACGGCGCCAGGGAGGGCATTTCCGCCGACGACGATGGCAACCCGCGGCACCGACCAACCGATTGAGGAGGACACGATGACGCGTACGATCTCGCGCCGGCGCTTCGTCCGGATCAGTGCCGCAGCGGCCGGCCTGAGCCTTCTGCCGTCGGGACATTCTGCTCGCGCCGGCGCGGCACTCGCCACATGGCGCGGCACGATGCTAGGCGCGGTCGCTACCATGGAAATCCACCACGAGGATCGGAGCGAGGCTGAGCGGCTGATCTCGGTGGCTTGCGCGGAAGCGCGCCGGCTGGAGCGGCTGTTCAGTTTGTACCTACCTGACTCGGCGCTGGTCAAACTGAACCGGACCGGCATCCTGGTCGACCCAGCGGCCGAAATGGTCGACCTCCTTTCGATTTCGCAGCGTTACGCCGAACTGACGGGCGGACTGTTCGATGTCACGGTGCAACCGCTGTGGGATCTCTACGCCAGTCATTTCTCTCGAAAGGATGCGGATCCGTCCGGTCCGGCGCCGGCGGCCATCAAGGCCGCGCTCGCCTGCGTCGGTTGCGGCCGGCTGTTGGTCGACCGCGACCGGATCTCGATGCCTCGCGGCATGGCCGTGACTCTGAATGGAATTGCGCAAGGCTACGTGACCGACAAGATGGTCGACCTGCTGCGCTCACAGGGCGTCTCGCACAGCCTGGTCGACATGGGAGAGACGCGGGCCATCGGATCCTGCCCCGACGGACGTCCCTGGGAGGTCGGCGTCGCCGATCCTGTCGTCGCGGGGCGCACCGAAACGACACTTCTAATCGTCGATCGCGCCGTAGCGACCTCCGGTGCCTATGGCTTCCAATTCGATCCCCAAGGCCGGTTCAACCATCTATTCGATCCTCGGACCGGGGGATGCGCCGACCGCTATCGCAGCGTCACAACCGTGTCCCGCAACGCCACCGCCGCGGATGCGCTGACGAAGCCGTTCAGCCTGATGCCGGAAGAGCAGATCCGAGCGCTGTTGCCGCACGTCGACATCGATCGCGTTCATCTTATCGACGCCACGGGAAGCTCCGTCGACCTCGTCGCCTGAAGCTGTCACTTTTGAAACTGAAGTAAGGAGAACTGGATGAAACGAATCGTACTTGCAGCCCTGTTCGTGGCGGCCGGGCTCGGCCAGGCCAGCGCCCAGGATGCCGCCGCAGGCGAAAAGGTCTTCGCCGTCTGCAAGGCCTGTCACCAGGTCGGCGACAACGCCAAGAACGCCGTCGGCCCGGTGCTCAACGGGCTGATCGGACGGAAGGCCGGATCGGTCGACGGCTACAACTATTCGGACGCCAACAAGAAGTCTGGCATTACCTGGACCGACGAGGAATTCACCAAGTACATACAGGATCCGAAGGGCGTCGTGCCAGGCACCAAGATGGCCTTCGCCGGAGTCAAGGACCCGCAGAAGATCAAGGATCTGATCGCCTACCTGCACACGTTCGACAAGGCGCCGGTGAAGCTGAGTCAGACCCAGTAGGTCGCGCTCTCTCGCGCATTGGAGCCTGGTCGTGCGCGGAGGCGACCAGGCTGGCCTGACCACCTGCGGGCCGGGACCGAGGCCGCGCCGGTTCTCGAGTTTTCATCGAGCGGGAACCGAACCAGGCACTCTTCTACGGCATTGGCTCGTGAAGAGGTTGCCATTGGGAGAGCCTATGGGACAAGCAAAGTCATTTCGCGCCATGGCGCTCATTGTTGAAGACGACTTCATGGAGCGTGCGATGATGAGCATGCTCCTCGAAGAAAGCGGCTACGACGTGGTCCAGTGCGAAAGCGCCGAGGCTGCCGAACTTGTCTTGGAGAAGAACGCGGGCGCGCTGTGTCTGCTGATGACGGATGTGCAGCTCGCCGGTCGCATGAACGGGGTCGAGCTTGCTCATATCGCCAAAGAACGCAACCCAAGGCTCGACGTCGTCGTCACCTCCGGCTTATCCGCTTACCCAGCCGCTGCCGGACGGCGCGAAGTTTTGGGCAAAGCCATGGGCGCCGCTCAACATGTTGCGTGAGGCGGAGATTGCCGCGTCAGCCGCAGGTCGGTAGCAGGGCCTGAGGGACTCCCTTTAGGGGGCTTCTCAGCACGGGGGTTGGATCGATGTCGAAGCCCAGAGCGCCTCAGACTATCGCTGCAGCGAACGGCATTGCCGCCGATGATGGATTCGGCGCGGTCGTTCCGCCAGTCTATTTTTCCAGCACCTTTGCGTTCCGCGGATTCGAGCGAGCTGGCCCTCACGAATACACCCGGGCCTCCAATCCGAACCGGGACCTGCTCGCCGATACGATCGCGAGGCTGGAGAGTGGAGTCGGCGCGGTCATGCTGGCATCGGGCATGGCCGCCGTCGATCTCGTGTTGTCGCGTCTGAAGCCGGGCGAACTCGTGATCGCCCCGCATGATTGCTACGGAGGCACATATCGCCTGCTGGGCGCACGGCGCGACCGAGGGCAATTCGAAGTGTCCTTCGTCGACGAGGGAGACGGAGCGGTACTGGCGGCAGCGATCGAAAGAAACCCGCGCTGATCCTGATCGAGACCCCGAGCAATCCTCTCATGCGGGTCGTCGATATCCGCGCCATCGCAAAGCGGGCCAAGGCAGTGGGCGCCAAGACGGCCGTGGATAACACGTTTCTGTCCCCGGCTCTACAGCGGCCGATAGAGCTTGGCGCGGACTTCGTCATCCATTCGACCACAAAGTATCTCAACGGTCATTCGGATGTCGTCGGCGGCGCGGTCGTCGCGGCCGATAGGGCGGACTTGGAGGAATTGTCCGACTGGGCCAAGCTACGGGCGTGACCGGCGCTCCTTTCGACTCCTATTTGACGCTACGCGGCTTGCGGACCTTGTTCCCTCGCATCGAGCGGCAGCAGACGACCGCTGGAGTGGTGGCACGATTGCTCCAGGCGGATCCGCGGGTCGGCGCTGTCCATTATCCCGGGCTGGAGTCGCATCCTGGACATGCCATCGCGAAGGCCCAACAGGACGGGTTCGGCGCCATGCTCAGCTTCGAACCGGTCGGCGGCATTGCGGCCGCTCGACGATTCGTGGAAGCCGTGGAGGTCATCACGCTCGCGGAATCGTTGGGCGGAATCGAATCCCTGGTGGCTCATGCGGCGACCATGACTCACGCGAGCATGGGCGACGAGGCGCGCCGAGCAGCGGGTATCACCGACGGTCTGTTGCGGTTATCGATCGGGATCGAGGCGGAATCCGACCTGATAGCGGATATCGAGGCTGCGCTCGCGGCGGCTGTGGGCTGAACCGCGGCGTTGCGATCGCTCGACGCAGCCCTCCGCAAGAAGCGGAGCCCCGGAGTGCCTAGGAGTCCGGGCCCCGCCCGCACTGAGCGCGATCATGCCACTCTGTACGCGGGTCGCGGCGAGGACAGTCGCGGCTCACTCGACGTTTCGTGGAGGACCTCAGGAGGCCCTACTCGATGATGATCGGTGCTGCGATGTCGATCCGGTCGTCCTTCTTCATGTCTATGCCGAGCGACAGCGACCACTTCCCGTTCGACGCAGCCGTCATGCGCACGCGCCAACTGTTGCGCGCGCCGTCAGTTGACCGCGGCAAAGCCGAGCGAGGCTCGGACGGCAGGCTCGATCATGGACGGCGTCCACGGCGGATCAAACGTCATCGTCACGTCGACCGACCGTACACCAGACACCTGCATCGCGGCGTTCGCGGCGCCCTCCCTGAGGAAGCCTGCTGCGGGACAGCCCCTCGTTGTTGCCGTCATCACGATCCAGGCGTCGCCATTCGTGACAGCAATCCCATAGATGAACCCGAGGTCGACGATGTTGTGACCGAGTTCCGGATCGATCACGACGCGCAGCGCGTCGCGGATGCGGCCTTCGAGTTCGTCCATCATGACGGAGCCCTGACGGTTAGTTCATACGTCGTCCCGTCCGGCGTGAACCCGCCGAGCCAGCGGAAGCCGCGCTTCTCGAGTTGGGGAAACAGGAAGACCGGCTCCCGCCGCAGCAGTGCCGACAGCGTCTCGCCGGGGTGCAGCTTATCGGCTGCCGCGAGGATCCGGACCATGGGCTCCGGCGGATCGAGATCGCGATTGTCGAGCTTGACCGTGGGGTCAGGCCAATCATCGAAGCTCGACGCCGGCACTGCGGCCCGGGCCTGCTCCGGTGCCGCTCCGGCCGGCGTGAACAGCACCTCCCATTCGCCGCCGTCGAGCGGCTGCTCGGAGTGCGCAAAACCCTTGTTCGCCATGACGGCGAACAGCGGAATGGGTTTGAAAGTGGCGTAAAGGCGAAGCCCCTGCCCCGGCTCGAGATTGTCGAGCGCGGCCATGATGACCGAGAACGGCTCACCGCCGGCGCGCAGGATCGGACGGACGTCGACATCGATGTATTCGGCCACGTTGCATCCTTTCGTTTCTCTTCAGGACTTTGCGTACAGGAGATGGGGCGCGACGGCGCCGCCCGGAAGCCGCAGCGAGTTCGCGACGTCAGCAAGCCGGCGGATCCGGACGATCTCTCGGACGATGCCGACGACACCGACAGCCATCGCGGCCGCGGCCACTCGAAATGCGATCGGCTCTCCGAGCAGCATGGTCGCCGTTCCGGCCCAGACCCCCACGTAGTAGGTGACGAACCACTTCGTCGCCCGACCCTCCGCGACGAGGTCCTGGACACGCGGCGTTGCCGCCCGCCCCATCACGGGCCCATAGGTCTCGAGCCAAGTCAGGAACGCCACGATCTTGTATAGCTTTGCCAGCACTAGACCCGACAGCCAGCCGAAGACTGCGAGGAAGGCGAAGGCGCCGACATGCGAGGAGAACGCGTCCGTCGCAGCGAGGGCGAGTCCGAGCAAGGCCGTTCCCGCCAAGCTCGCGAAGGACAACGTCGCCATCCGCATGTTGAGCTCGAGCTGACGCCGCTTGCGGTTCCGGAAGATGCCGGCGATGTCACGCCCGTAGAGCGCGGCGGACACGAGACCGAGAACGGCGGCAACCGACAGCGCGACGCTCAATCCGGACCCGAACCCGATCGCGAGAGCCCCGCCCGCCACCGTCACGGCGATGGCGAACGCACCGGCCGCGAGCGTCATGCGGCTCTGCCTGTCGTCCACGTCCGGCGATAGCATGAACATGGCCAGAAGCCGATAACTGACGCCCATCGCCGTCAGCGTCAGCCAGCCGCCGAGGCCGGCGACGGCATGCAGTGGAACCCCGCTCGCCAAAATCGAGTTCCCTGTGGACCCTGCCCAGCCTGCAAGAGCGAAGGCGAAGACGAGACCGATGGCCGCGGTTGCGCAGAGGGAAGCAAGTCCGACGAGGACGAAGCGGGCCGGTCCTGTCGGACGTAGCCACGCGGTCAGGCCGAGGTCGACGACGACGAGGACAAACCCGGCGACGAGCAGGACGGCTCCGAGCGGCAGCAGCCAGAGCGCAGGCGGCACGCGGCCGCCCAAGGACAGGAAGCCCGCGAGCAGAGCGACGAGGCCGCCGGAAAGCAGCGCGAGAGCAGGCAGCGCCCACTTTTCGTAGAACAGAGGCTTCGCGACCAGCACGGGCACGAACTGGAACAGCGCGCCGCACACCGCAAGGCTTAGCCATCCGATGCAGACCGTGTGCACCAGAACAAGCGTATCGGGCGAGGCGACGTCGGCAGCGGGATAGCCGATGCCGGCCACCATCAGAGACAACGCGACGAACAGCCACGCGAGCGACGTCGCGAAGTAGGTCATCGTCCATCGAGATATGCTGGCGCCGATCATCGCAGCCTCAGAACTTTCGTGTGCGGCACAGAAGCGGGGCGTACGCGAGCGCGAAACCGAAGAACGCACCGGTCCACGCGAGACCGGAGATCGTCAGCAACGGAATCGAATACGTCGGCTCAAGAGCGGCGCAGACCCGCGTCAGCGCGGCGATCAAGATCGCGGCATAGACGGCTTGGGTGGCCGCGGACGCCGAGAGGGCCTGCCCGGTATGACCGAGCGATGCGCGCGTCATCACCGCGATCGTCATCGACCCGATCGCGCCGCCGGTCCAGGCGTGCACGCCGGCTCCGGATGCGACAAGGTCGAGAGCCGACAGCGCCGAGAGAAAGAAGCCGACCGGCACGAAAGCGTAGGCCAGGTGGAGGATCAGAACGAGCCGGTCCGACAGGGTCCGATGGCCGGCCCAGCGGGCCAGGCGAACGAGATGAAGCAGGCCGGCGATGCCGAGCGCACCCGCCACCCAAATGCCCGACGGCGCGAGCACCCAAGCGATCATGGCGCAAAGGCCAGCGGCCATCGCTATCGCGTCGAAACGTCCGAAGGGGACCGGCAGGCGGCCCGGCTCACGGCGAGCGAGCCAGTTGCGTGTGAAGCTCGGCACGATCCGTCCGCCGATCACGCAGACCAACGTGACGACGAGGGCTACGCCGGCTCGCGTCGAATACTCGGCCAGACCGTGGAGATGCGCTTCAAGATGAAAGGCGACGTTGACGATCGCGAGAAACGAGACGATGGCGACCACTTTCAAATTATTCCACTTGCGGCCCGCGATGATTTCCCGGGCGGCGGCCGCCGCCAGCAGAAGGAGAAAGGCAGCGTCGATCGCGAGAGCGGATTGCCAGCCGATCAAGTCCGAGAACGTCGTCGCCACCCTTCCTGCGAGCCAGCTCGCGAACAGGATCGCCAATGGACCTCCCTGGATGGGCAGACGGCCCGTCCAGTTCGGCACCGCCGTGAGGAGAAACCCGGCGATCACGGCGCCGACGTAGCCGAACAGCATCTCATGGACGTGCCAGTCCCGCGGCGCCAAGGCCGTCGGCAACGAGGCGTGCCCGACGAACACGGCGAGCCATAGCGGGATCATGGCGCCGGCATAGATGGCGCCGAAGAGGAAGAATGGTCGGAAGCCGTGCGAAAACAGCGCCGGTCCCCGATATGCCCTCAGTTTCTTCATCGTCGCCATGGACGTCCTTCCCGATCGATTGAAACCAAACTAGACCTTGCCGATCGGCCCCTCTTTGTCGGGGCGCAAACTGGGACGTCATCGTTTGCCCGTTTGATCTCCGACAAAGATTGCATCGGCCTGTGTCGGCAATCTCCGCCCCGTCATCAACGGAGAACACGACACAATGCGAATTTTCGAGAGGCTGCGCGGACGAGACCGGCATATCGAGCGGAAGCTCGTCGAAACCATCGCAGAAGATCTACTACGTCGCATCGACGACGAAACTCCCGTCACCGTCGTGCCCGAAAGCAAACCGACGTGCTGTTCCTGCTGTGCGGCCGGCGAGAACACGCGCCGGTAGTTGCGCCATGTCAATGCCTCCCGCTGCCATCGGCGAGAGAATATCTATCGCGCGCGACGGCTCGCTTGCGATCGCGCTTGCCCCCGAAGAATGCGACCTCGAACTCGGCCGTGATCGCATGGGCGGCATCGATTCGTTGCACTTTCCTTGTCGGCGCAAATCCGACGTCTGGTATAATGTTTCGACGGACGAGGCCGTGCTCGTCCATCCGACGTCACTGGCGGATCTGGCGACGCTAGATGGTCACTTGGACGCGGTCTTGCCCGCTTCTAGCTTGTCAGCCTGTCGAACAGCGTCGCGAACACCTGCTTCGCCTCGGCTTAACCTCGGACCCCGGCGGCGCTCGCGGTCGGCATCAGAACGCCGCAGCGACGGTCGGCATCGCAGTCTTTCTCATGTTCCGGTTTTCCTCGAACTTATGCCCGGGGTAAGTCCGGGCTCCCGAGCCCGGCAGATATCCCCATCGCACGTTCGCGAGATTGCGCCAGCGCAACCTCACCGCGGGTTCCGTGGGGTAAAGCGAGACGAGCCATTGAGGCTTGCACTAGGTCCGGATACTGTCCGCGGCGATTTCGAAGAGAGGGCATCAATGGCCGCGGTCGACCGGTCTCTGGTCGCGAATCTGCCGATGTTCGCGGGGCTTTCGCCCTCCGAGCAGGACGAACTGCTGCGCGAGGCGCGCTCGGTCCGCTACCCCAAGGGCAGCGCGGTCTTCGACCAGGGAGCAGAGGCCGATGGGTTCTTCCTCCTCCTTCACGGGCACCTTCGCGTCGAGAAGACCACGCCCCAGGGACAGCAGACCGTGGTGCGCTACGTCTCCGCCGGCGAACTCTTCGGCGTGGCCCAGGCCATGAACCTGACGTACTATCCGGCGACCGCCGTCGCGGCCGTCGACAGCATCGCGCTCGCCTGGCCGTCGTCCTCCTGGCAGCGCCTGATCGTCAAATATCCCACTCTTGCGGCGAGCGCGCTCCAAACGGTCGGTAGCCGTCTGCAGGACACCCAGGCCCGCGTCCTCGAGATTTCGAACGAGCAGGTCGAGCAGCGGGTGGCGCACGCGCTGCTGCGCCTGGCCAAACAGGCCGGAAAGAAAGTCGACACCGGCGTCGAGATCGATTTCCCGATCAGCCGTCAGGACATCGCCGAGATGACCGGGACGACGTTGCACACGGTCAGCCGGATCCTCAGCGCCTGGGAGAGCGAAGGACTCGTCGAGGGCGGCAGGCAGCGCATCGTGCTGCGCGACGCCCACCGGCTGCACGGCCTCGCCGAAGGCGAAGAAACCCTTCGGGTCCGTAAGCGCGGGCCCTAGGCCGCGGCCTTCGAAGCTTCCAGGATCTTCGGCAAGAACGCCTCGACATCGACGTCGTGCTCCTCGCACGCCTCGTCGATCGAGTGGAAGGCGGCGATCGGACAACCGACGCATCGCATCCTGAAGTCCAGAAAGACGCGGATCGTGGGAGGCCATCGACGCATCACTTCGTTGACGGTCATTTCGGCGGTGGGCATTGCGTTCGTTCGCATACAACAACGTTTAACGCTCCGCGCTCAAACTCTCTTTGCTCCCGCGCAAATTTCCGAGCGATGTCGTTCGCCGGCAATCCGTCATCTTCTTTGTTGCAGCGCAAAGAGACTTGCCCTCCGATGCCTCATGATTCGACCCATCGAATTGGGACGCACGAAGCGATGGAGAGCATCATGCTCACGAGAAGGACTGCCTTGATGGGTGCCGCGCTCGCGGCGCTGATGATGACCGCGCCAGCGCTGGCCGGAGCAGCAGACGATCTCAAGCTGCCGCGCGAGCACGTCGACCTGGTCGCTCCGCCGTTCGTGCATCCCCACGAGCAGGCCACCAAGGCCGGACCCAAGATCATCGAATTCAAGCTGACGGTGCAGGAGAAGGAGGTCGTGATCGACGACGCCGGCACCAAGATGTGGGCCATGACCTACAACGGCTCGATGCCTGGGCCGATGATGGTCGTCCACGAAGGCGACTACGTGGAGCTCACGCTGGTCAATCCCGAGACCAACACCATGCCGCACAACATCGACCTGCACGCGGCGACCGGTGGTCTCGGCGGCGGCGCGCTGACCAAGGTCAACCCCGGCGAGCAAGCGGTGCTGCGCTGGAAGGCCACCCGTCCCGGGGTCTTCATCTATCACTGCGCGCCCGAAGGCATGATCCCGTGGCACGTCGTCTCCGGCATGCACGGCACGGTGATGGTGCTTCCGCGCGACGGCCTGAAGGATGGCGCCGGCAAGCCGCTGCACTACGACAAGGTCTTCTACATCGGCGAAAACGACCTATACGTGCCCAAGGACGAGAACGGCAAGTACAAGACCTACGAGAGCCTCGGCGAATCCTACGCCGACACGACCGAGGTCATGCGCAAGCTGATTCCGACGCACGAGGTCTTCGAAGGTCGCGTCGGCGCTCTGACCGGCAAGAACGCGCTGACCGCCAAGGTTGGCGAGACCGTGCTCATCGTGCACTCCGAGGCCAACCGCGATACCCGTCCTCACCTGATCGGTGGCCATGGCGACCATGTCTGGGAAACCGGCAAGTTCAACAACCCGCCGGAACGCGACCTCGAGACCTGGTTCGTCCGCGGCGGCTCGGCCGGGGCCGCGCTCTACACCTTTCGCGAGCCCGGCGTTTACGCCTACGTCAACCACAACCTGATCGAGGCGGTGGAACTCGGGGCGACCGCGCACATCAAGGTCGAGGGCAAGTGGAACGAGGACCTGATGAAGCAGATCTCGCCTCCCGGCCCGATCCCGCCCGCGAAGATCAGCACCGCCGACCCGATGGCCGTCACCCGCTAGGTGGTGCCGAACAGGGCGGCCCGCGGTCTCGACCGCGGGCCGTTTC
>Ga0070683_100002971_pt1 | contig 13595 bp, 14 predicted proteins | sample KBSC713LmetaG_FD_64662 | JGI IMG/M metagenome (GOLD analysis project Ga0070683, IMG submission 64662) | Corn rhizosphere microbial communities from Kellogg Biological Station, Michigan, USA - KBS C7.1-3L metaG | ecosystem: Host-associated > Plants > Roots > Rhizosphere ...
CTGGCCGACGCGAGAACGATGGTCTTCACAAGCGTGATTTTGCGCTTTGATCGGCGGCCCGCGTGACAGGGGTTGGCAGAATCACGAACATGCGCAAGCTATGGGCTGAGTTCAAGGCGGTGGCCATCGGGGGCAATGTGCTCGATCTGGCGTTGGGCTTCATCATTGGCACCGCCTTTGCCACGCTCATCCAGTCCTTCGTGTCGCACGTCTTCCTGCAGCTGATCGCCGCGATCATCGGCAAGCGCAACTTCGACGACGTCGTCGTCCCGATCGAGGGCACCAACCTCGAGGTCGGCGCGTTCCTCAACGATCTCCTGCAGTTCGTGCTGCTGGCGGTCGCGCTGTTCTTCGTGGTCAAGTTCATCACCTGGCTGGGCGTCGAGCGCGGGCGCTCCCTGGCCGTGCAGACCTGCCCGTACTGCCTTGACCGGGTGCCGCGCGGCGCCTACATCTGCCGTTCGTGCGCGCAGCCGCTGGTCGACGAGCTGCCGCCGCTGACCGAGGCGGCCCGGCGGCTGGCCGAGCGGGAAGCGCGGAAATGGCCGAGCATGCCCCTGCGCCAGCGCCGGAAGGATGTCCCAGACGACGCGGAACAGCCCGAGACGTGACGATCACGTCCCGGGCCGTGTTCGCGAACCCCCGTTCTGGCCCCGCTAGCGCAGACCCCTCGCGAACGACCGGGCGCCCCAGATCACCGCGAGCACGGCGAGCGCTCCGACGATCAGCGCGGCCTGCCACACGGAGCTTGCCCCCGAGTGGCCGTTGAACAGGGCACGCACCCCGTCGACCGCCCACGAGAACGGGTTGAAATCGGCGATCCGCTTGAGCCACCCCGGCGCCGCGGCCAGCGGCAGGAGGATGCCGGCGGTCAGCATCACCGGCTGGACCACGGTGTTCAGCAGCGGTGCCAGCGCGTCCTCGCTCTTCAGCTTCAGCGCTGTTGCGTAGGAGACGGCCGACAGCATCAACGCGATCAGCGCCAGCAGCAGGTACGCGAGGAGCACGTCTCCGAGGTTCACGCTCAGCCCGAAGGCGAGCGCGACGACGGTCAGCAGGATGGCCTGGACCAGCAGCGAGACCACGTCCCGCAGGGATCGGCCGAGCAGCAGCGCGAGCCGGCTGACCGGGGTGACCCGGCTGCGCTCGATCACCCCGGCGCGCAGTTCGGCGATCAACGCGAACCCGGTGAACAGCGGGCCGAACATGGCCAGCAGCACGAGCAGGCCGGGCACGAAGATCCGGTACGCGTCCGCGTTGGACGTGGTGTGCAGCGCGGACTTCAGCAGCGGCGCGAAAAGCACCAGGTAGAAGAGCGGCTGCACGATCCCGACGATCAGCCAGACGGGATTTCGCAGGACCAGCAGCATCTGGCGCTGGAAGATCAACCAGGTGTCACGAGCGATTTTCACGGCGTCTCCTTCAGCTTTCCCGCAGCGAGCGGCCGGTCTTGGTGAGGAACACGTCGTCGAGGCTCGGCCGGTGCAGCTCGATCGACTGGGGAGCGATGCCCTCGCCGTCGAGGACGCGCAGGATGGCCGGGATCGCCACGGCGCCGTTGTCGACGTACAGCCGCAGGCCACCCTGCTCCGGGGTCTCCAGCTTGCGGACGTATTCGGCGCCGTCCAGCAACTGCGCGGCAACCGGTGTCGATCCGTTGAGCCCGATCGTGACGACGTCGCCGGCGATCTCATGCTTGAGCGCGTCCGGCGTGTTCTCGGCGACGATCTCGCCGTTGTCGATGATCGCGACCCGGTCGCACAGGGCGTCGGCCTCGTCCAGGTAGTGCGTGGTGATGAACACCGTCATGCCGTCGGCGCGCAGGCGGCGGATCTCCTCCCACATGTGCGCGCGGCTCTGCGGGTCGAGGCCGGTCGTCGGCTCGTCGAGGAACACGACCTTCGGGGCGTGGATGATGCCGAGCGCGATGTCGACCCGTCGGCGCTGGCCGCCCGAGTAGGTCTTGCAGGGCCGATCGGCGTACTCGGCGAGCTGGAACGCCTGCAACGCCTCGGCCGCACGCCGCTGGGCGGACGACTTGGACATCCCGTAGAGCCGTCCCTGCAGCACCAGCTCCTCGCGGGCCGTGCTGTCGTCCCAGGTGCTGCCGCCCTGGGCGACGTAGCCGATCCGGCGGCGCACCTCGCCCGGCTGCCGACGCAGGTCGACCCCGGCGATCGTGGCGTCGCCGCCATCGGGGGTGATCAGCGTCGCGAGCATGCGCAGCGTGGTCGTCTTGCCGGCGCCGTTGGGCCCGAGGAACCCGAAGATCTCCCCCGCGGCCACGCTCAGGTCGACCCCGCGCACGGCCTCGACCGTCTTGGTTTCGCGACCGGCGCGGGAACGGAACGACTTCCGCAAGCCCTTTGTCTCGATCATGAGCGTCTCCTCTGAAGTGTTGCGAGCGAGGACACGCTATCGCGATATAGCTCTCCTAGTCAACGTTGAATATGTCGTGACTATTACTCGACTTCGTCGACGTTGCCCATCGACTCCCGCCAGACGCGCATCATCTCCTCGGTGGGCTGCTCGTGAGCGTGCATCCCGGCACCGCCCTCGATCCGGTCGGCGATCCGCAGGCACCAGGCGGCCTCCGCTCGGAGCTTGTCGACGACCAGCTCGAACTGCCACCAGACGTGGTCCGGCTTGTAGTCCTGCCACTCGGCCTTGCCGGCGATCATCTGCTCGTGCCGGTCGGCGTGCACCTCCAGCACGCGGGCCCGGTTGCGCAGCGCGGCTAGCGCCTCCGAGCGCGGAAGCGCTGGCAGGAAGGCAAATGCGGCCGCGAACGGATCGATCGGCGTGTGCTGCTCCCACCAGTACTTGCGCAGCAGCGACTCGTATTCACCCTCGCCCTTGGGCGTGACCCGGTAGGTCGTGCGGGCCGGTCGGGAGCCCACCTGCTCGGTCGCGACCTCTTCGAGGAGGCCCTCCTCGGCCATCTTGCGCAGGGCGTGGTAGATCGATCCGGGCTGGACGTTGGCCCAGTCGTCGGCCTGCCAGCTCAGCAGCTCGCGGCGGACGTCGTAGCCGTGGACCGGCTGGAGCCAGCGCACCAGTCCCAGGATCATCATGCGAGTCGTCGACACACCTAGAAGCGTAATAGAGAAATTTGACTAGCGGCTAGCATCGCGCGACGTGCCGTACCACGGTGACCTCTAGACTCGGCCCGTGCGCAAGGTTCTCATCGCCAACCGGGGCGAGATCGCCGTCCGGGTCATCCGAGCCTGCCGGGACGCGGGCCTGTCAAGCGTCGCGGTCTACGCCGACTCCGATCGGGACGCGCTGCACGTCCGGCTGGCTGACGAGGCCTACGCCCTCGGCGGCGACTCGGCGACCGAGTCCTACCTGCGCATCGACAAGCTCATCGAGGCGGCGGCCAAGGCCGGCGCCGACGCGGTCCACCCCGGCTACGGGTTCCTCTCGGAGAACGCCGACTTCGCCCAGGCGGTCATCGACGCCGGGCTGACCTGGGTCGGGCCGACCCCGCAGGCGATCCGCGACCTCGGCGACAAGGTGACCGCCCGGCACATCGCGCAGCGGGCCGGGGCGCCGCTCGTCCCCGGCACGCCGGAGCCGGTCAAGGACGCGGAAGAGATCGTCGCGTTTGCCCGGAAGCACGGCCTGCCGGTCGCGATCAAGGCGGCCTTCGGCGGGGGCGGCCGCGGCCTCAAGGTCGCCCGCACGGTTGAGGAGATCCCGGCCCTGTTCGAGTCGGCCACCCGGGAGGCGGTCGCCGCGTTCGGGCGGGGTGAGTGCTTCGTCGAGCGCTACCTCGACCAGCCGCGCCACGTCGAGGCCCAGGTGCTGGCCGACCAGCACGGCAACGTCATCGTGGTGGGCACGCGGGACTGCTCCCTGCAGCGCCGCCACCAGAAGCTGGTCGAGGAGGCGCCCGCGCCGTTCCTCACCGACGCCCAGCGGGCCCACATCCACGAGTCGGCCAAGGCGATCTGCAAGGAGGCCGGCTACCACGGGGCCGGAACCGTCGAGTACCTCGTCGGCAACGATGGCACGATCTCGTTCCTCGAGGTCAACACCCGGCTGCAGGTCGAGCACCCGGTCACCGAGGAGACGGCCGGCATCGACCTCGTTCGCGAGCAGTTCCGGGTGGCCGACGGGGAGAAGCTGCGCTTCGACACCGATCCGGTGCCGCGCGGGCACGCCATCGAGTTCCGCGTCAACGGCGAGGACCCGGGCCGCAACTTCCTGCCGGCGCCCGGCGCGGTCACGACCTACATCCTGCCGAGCGGCCCGGGCGTTCGCGTGGACACCGGCGTCGAGGCGGGCAGCGTCATCGGCGGGCAGTTCGACTCGCTGCTGGCCAAGCTGATCGTCACCGGCGAGACCCGCGAGCAGGCGCTGCAGCGCTCCCGCCGGGCACTTGACGAGATGGTCGTCGACGGGATGGCCACCGCGCTGCCGTTTCACCGCGCCGTCGTGCGCGACCCGGCCTTCACGGACGAGCCGTTCCGCGTGCACACGCGCTGGATCGAGACCGAGTGGACCAACGACGTCCCGCCGTTCACCGCGGCCGCGCCGGTCGAGGCCGAGCAGGGTCCCCGGGAGACGATCGTGGTGGAGGTCGGCGGCAAGCGACTTGAGGTCTGCCTTCCCGCCGGTTTTGGCACTGGTACCGCCACCAGCACGCCTTCCGGACCGGCTCGCAAGCGGTCGACCGCTAAGAAGCACGCGAGCGCGGCCGGCGGCGACGCGCTGACCAGCCCGATGCAGGGCACGATCGTGAAGATCGCGGTGGCCGAGGGCGACACGGTCGCGGAAGGTGACCTGGTCGTCGTGCTCGAGGCGATGAAGATGGAGCAGCCGATCAACGCCCACAAGGCGGGGGTCGTGACCGGGCTGGCGGCCGCGGTCGGCGAGGTCGTGTCAGCCGGCGCGGTGATCTGTACCTTGGCTTGACTTTCTCGGCTGGGCCGGCGGTGCGGTGGCGACCACCGCCGTGCCGTAGGCACACAGCTCGATCCAGTGGTTGCTGATGTCGCGGTGGTCGAAGCGCATCCCGACGACCGCGTTCGCACCGCGGTGCTCGGCCGCGTGGATCATGTTGGCGACCGCCCTCGACCGCGTATGCACGAGAATCGTCGGGATGTCGCCCTTGGCCTTGCCGTCCGGCGACGCCAGCCCGGCCTCGAACGGATTGCGGGAGCACGCGATCACCCCGAGTACCTCACCGATCACCTGAGTGATCTCGTACCCCGCAATCTCATCGGTGGTCACAACCAGCACACGCCGATCCTAGCGTGGCAATTTGCACAACGCGCTCAATTCGGCTATAGCGGCTTGAACCGGTACGACGCGGTCACGCAGCGACACTGTGCCGTCCTGGTCCTCGCGCGGGCCGATCACGGCGACGTACGGCACTTTTCGCTGGGCTCCCGCCCGTACACGGGAAGCAACGGTGCCCTCGATCCAGCGTTCGGCGCGGATCCCGGCCGCGTGGCACTCGGCCGCGAACGCTCGGGCCGCCGCGTCCTGGCCCGCCCCGACCGGGAGGACGGCCAGTTGGAGGGGCGCGTACCAGGCCGGGAAGGCGCCCCCGTGGACCTCGATGAGGTGGGCGAAGAGGCGCTCCATACTGCCGGCCGCGCTGCGGTGGACCATGACCGGCCGCTTCCGTTCGCCGTCGGCGTCCACATAGGACAGGTCGAAGCGGGCCGGTTGGTAGTAGTCGACCTGGACGGTGGCGAGGGTCGACTCCCGGCCACCGATCAGCACCTGGACGTCGATCTTCGGCCCGTAGAAGGCGGCCTCGCCGGGAGCTTCCACATAGGACACGTCGGCCAGCTTGAGCGCCTGCTCGAGTTGGTTTTCGGCGCGGTCCCACATGGCCGGGTCGTCGACGTACTTGCCGCCGAGGCCCCGTGCGGACAGTCGTATCGAGCTCGGTTCGAAGCCGAGTGCTTGTTGCGCCTGCTTCATGAGCCGTAGGGAGCCGGCAATCTCGCCGACGACCTGCTCGGGAGCGCAGAAGATGTGGCCGTCATTGAGGGAGATCGCGCGTACCCGCTGCAGTCCGCCGAGGACACCCGACCGTTCGGCGCGGAACATGCCGCCCAGCTCGCCGATGCGCAGGGGCAGTTCACGGTACGACCGCCCGCGGGCGGCGAAGACCATTGCGTGGTGCGGGCAGAGGCTGGGTCTAAGGACGAGGTCGTCCATGGCCGGGAACATGTCGTCGGCGAAGTGCGGGAGGTGACCGGACCGCTCGTACATTTCGCGTTTCGCAAGGGGCGGCGAGTACACGTGGCGGTAGCCGTTGCGGCGCTCGAGCTCGTACAGGTACGACTCGACGGCATGCCGGGCGACGGCACCGTCGGGCAGCCAGATCGGCAGCCCGGCACCGATGAGCGGGGCTGAGTCGAAGAGCTCGAGCTCGCGGCCGAGCTTGTGGTGATCGTTCATCGTTGGTTTCTCCTTGGCGTTTGGGGGCGCACGCCGGGAGAAAGACGAACCCCCGGGGCGTTGGCGCCCCGGGGGTTGTCGACGAAGACGGACGAGTCAGCGCCGCCGGGGTTGGCCCGGCGTCGTCGTGGAGACGGCAATGACGTGACTCATGCGCTCGAGAGTAGCGCGCACGGCATCCGCACACACTCCGTTTTGCCCCCAGTTACTCGAACTCGTGCTGCATCAGCTGCCGCGCGGCCTCGGCGACGCTTCCCGAGATCGACGGATAGATGGTGATCGTGTGGGCGAGCTGGTCCACGCTGAGATGGTTTTCGACCGCCATCGCAATCGGCAGGATCAGCTCGCTGGCCTTCGGGGCGACCACCACGCCACCCACGATCAGGCCCGAAGCGGGCCGGCAGAAGAGCTTCACGAAGCCGTCCTGCAGCCCGGCCATCTTGGCGCGCGCGTTGCCGGCCAGCGGCAGCGTGACCGCCCGCGCCGGGACCCGGCCGGAGTCCACATCGGACTGCGAGACGCCGACGCTGGCCAGCTCGGGGTCGGTGAAGACGTTGGCGGCGACGGTGCGCAGCTTGAGCGGCGCAACCGCCTCGCCGAGCGCGTGCCACATCGCGATCCGGCCCTGCATGGCGGCCACGCTCGCGAGCGGCAGCAGCCCCGTGCAGTCGCCGGCCGCGTAGATGCCCGGCACGTTGGTGCGCGAGACCCGGTCGACGGTCACGTAGCCGCTGGTCGAGACGTCCACGCCGTATTCGGCGAGTCCGAGATCCCCGGTCTGCGGCACCGAGCCGACGGCCATCAGGACGTGTGAGCCCTCGACCGTCCGGCCGTCGGCCAGCTCGACGATCACCCCGTCGGCGGTGCGGCGCGCGGCCGACGCCCGGGAGTTGTTGAGGATCTTCATGCCCCGGGCGCGGAAGACCCGCTCGATCGCCATCGCGGCCTCGGGGTCCTCGTGCGGCATGACCCGGTCGCGGCTGGAGACGAGCGTCACGTCGACGCCCATCGCAAGGTACGCCGACGCGAACTCGGCCCCGGTGACGCCGGAGCCCACCACGATGAGGTGCGAAGGGAGCGCCGGCAGGTCATACACCTGGCGCCAGTCGAGAATCCGCTCACCGTCGGGCTCGGCCGTCGGCAGCACGCGGGGCGTGGCTCCGGTCGCGATCAACACCGTCGAGGCGGCCACCGAATACGTAGCGTCACTGTCGGTCGGGGTGATGTCGACCTGGTGGGTGTGACCGAGCGTGTCTTCGCCGAGCCGTGCGGACCCGGCCACGAACTCCACCCCGGCCTTGGTCAGCTTGGCGTAGATGTCGCTGGACTGGGCCGCGGCTAGCCGGCGGACCCGCTGGTGGACGGCGAACGCGTCGATGCTCACCTCCTTGGCGCCCTTGATCCCGAACTGCTCGGTGTCCCGGTGCGCGGTCACCACGTCCGAGCTGGCGATGAAGGTTTTCGACGGCACGCAGTCATGGAGCACGCAGGCGCCCCCGGCCCCCTCCGCCTCGACCACGGTGACCTCGGCGTCCAGCTGGGCGGCCACCAGCGCCGCCTCATAGCCCGCCGGCCCGCCGCCGATGATCACGATTCGGCCCACGCCGCGCCACCCTTCGTCGCTTCTCCCCGCACTCCAAGCCTATTGTCCCGCTGTCCCGACGAGTGGATCCGAATCCGACACGCACCGCAGTATTCACCCACGTACCCCTGGGGGTTTATCGTCATCGCCGTGCGTCACTACGCCGCGTATGGCTCGAATCTGGACCCAGCCCGCATGCGGGCCTACTGTCCGTACTCGCCGATGATCGGCACCGGCTGGCTCGAGGGCTGGCGCCTGACCTTTGCCGGCGAAGACGTGCTGGGCTGGGAAGGCGCGGTGACCACCATCGTCGAGTCGCCCGGCGACCGGGTCTTCGTGGCGCTGTACGACATCCATCCGCAGGACGAGAAGCAGCTGGACGAGCTCGAGGGCGTCGAGTCCAGCGCCTACCAGAAGCTGCACCTGCGCATCGCGACCCTCGACGGTGAGGTGACCGCCTGGGTCTACGTCTTCACCAGCTACGAGGGCGGCCTGCCGACGGCGTGGTATCTGCACGAGATCGCGGCGGCTGCCGAGAAGGCCGGCGCGCCCGCCGACTACCTGGACGACCTGCGGTCCCGCCCGACGAAAGACTCGTAGACGTCGGCCTCATAAACCGGAGTCATGCCGACCGAGGAGTAGAGCCGGTAGGCCCCGGTGGGGTTGGACAGATCCACCCCCAGTCCCGCCCATTTCCGGTGTTTTTCCGTGTACTTGGCGAGCGCGGTCAACAGCAGGGCCCGCCCGAGGCCGGTGCCGCGGTGCTCGGGCAGAACCGCGAGGTTCTTGATCCAGCCTTCGTCGTTGCCGACGCTCTGGTCGGAGGACTGCAGCACGCCGACGATCGAGCCGTCCCCGCCGGTCGCCACGAACCATTCGTCCCACGTCGAGTCGCGCAGGGTCTCCCGCCAAGCCGAGTACTCCGGGACATGCCCGGGAGTGTGCGCGAAGCCGACCGCGAGCACCGCATGGAACCGGCGCAGCTCCTCCTCGTCGCCGACGCGCAGTGGCCGGATCGGGGCGTCGACCGGCGGCCGGTTGTCGTCAAGCTTGATCCTCATGCGCGCATGCCGCCGTACGAAGGAAAAACCGGCATCCCGAAGCGTTTGGATATAGTCGGTCTCGGCCGTGATCGTGCCGGCGCGCACGATCTGCGCGCCCCGCTCGGCGGCCCGTTCCAGCGCCCGTGTGAGCAGCGGCTCGTAGAGCGAGTGGTGCTCGGGACGCGCGTAGACCTCGACATTGTCCACCGTGGAGCGCGTCGGGTTGTCGAGGTAGGCCCAGCCGACGGCGGTCCCGTCGGGCAGCTCGGCGAGCCAGGAGTCGCGGTCGGGGTCGTGGTTGTGCGCGGTGAGCGCCTCGACGATCTCTTCGACCGTCCACTCGGCCTCGCCGGTCGCGGCGATGTCGCTGGCCTGGACGACGCCGAGGATGGCCGGCACGTCGCGAAGGCTGGACGGCCTGATCGCGACCGTCACGCGGCATTTCCCTGGTCGCGCTGCTGTGCACTCACGCTGGCTCCGGGGTCAGGTGCTTGATGGAGTCGGCCGCGTCGTCGAACAGCTTGGCGAGCTCGTCCCGGTCCGGCTGGTCGAGCGAGCGGAAGGCCTCCCCGGCGATCCGGTCGGTGAGCGCCTCGGCCCAGCTCCGGCGGCGGACCAAGGGCTCGAAATGCGGATAAGGCGGTTGCCAGCCGAGCGCGGTGGCCCCGGTCTCCCCCTCAGGCCCGGCGATGATTGCCTCGAGCGGGGTCAGCCCGCTGGCCCGGATGGCCAGCAGGTGAGCCTGGCCGCGGTGCTCCATGAGCAGGTGGGCGAGAACGGCGGCGCGGGCCCCCGGCGAGTCCTCGGGCAGCGGCATGGCCCGCCAGGCCGCGAAGAGCGGCATCCCGGCCGCCTCGGCCCCGACCACGACCTGCTCGGCCAGGTCGACCAGCCGCGCGACGCCGTCGAACGACTCGAGGTGCTCGCGCCCCCAGCGACAACACTCGGCGAGGTTGTGGGCGGCGATCTCCTCGGGCGGGGCAACCTTGCGGGCTGCTTCCCAGCCGTCCCGGACGGCGTCGGGCGCGATGAAACCGAGTGCGGCCGCGACGGTGTCGGCGCGGACGTCGCCGAGGGCGCCGCCGCGGCCGGCGACGTGAAACGCCCAGCCGGTCAAGCCGATCTGGCGCGCTCGGCGCATCGTCTTCGGGTCATCGCTGAAGGCGCCGCCGAGCGTCAGGACGGCGGCTTTGACGGCCGCCGCGGTCTGCTCCGGGGTCACCCGGCCATTCTGCCGTCCCCGGCCCGCGTCAACTAGGGGATTCGCTCGGTCGTCAGGGAGTCGAGGGTGGCCTTCGCCTCATCGGCGCGCTGCTGCGCGGCCGCCATGGCCTTGTCGGCCGCGGCCAGGGCCTTCAGCGCGGCGTCCCGCTTGACCTGGGCGTCGGCCATCTGGAGGGAGGCGGCGAGCAGCTCGCGACGGGCCGCCTTCATTGCCCGGGCTTTCTGGATGGCTTCCGACGTCGGTCGGGGAGCCGGCGGTTTCGGTTTCTCCACCGGCGGGGCTGGAGGCACGGCGGTCAGCACCGGAGCCGGCGCCGGCGGCTCTTCCTCGGCACCGCCCTTGACCAGGCGCAGACGCGGTCGCGGAAGCTCGCCGAAGCCCGCGTAGTCCAGCGGTCGGGTGAGCGTCCCGGCCCGGACCTCGCCGGCGACGTACGCGTCGGCCAGGGCCGCCGTCAACGTCTGCTCGACCTCGGCCAGCGGCAGCTTGTCGCGAACCGGACGGCCGGCGGCCACGGCCAGTTCGCGGGCCTCGCGGGCGAGCGCGGAGATGGTCGCCCGGCGGCGCAGGGAAAGCTCACGCAGCGCCTCCCCGCGCAGTTCCCGCTGGGCGGCCCGCAACTCGTCGCCGAGCGCGAGCAGTTCGCTGATCAGGTCGGGCCGTTGGTGCGAGAGCAGGTTGACCAGCCAGGCCGCGATTGTCGGCTTACGCAGCTTGCCGATCCGGACGGCGAGGTCACGCCGGCCGGCGCGCTTGGCCGCGGCGACCGCGACATCGCGCTCGGCGATGAACTCCTCCGGCGGCGCGCTGTAGAGCCGCGCGACGACATCGGCGAGGTCGTCGGTCAACGTGCCCTACGCGGCGGTGCCGGGCTGCAGGCGGGCATAGTCGGCCCCGGACAGCTGGCCCATGATTCGGGTGGTGAGGTCGTGCCCGAGGTCGTTGAGCAGCCCGTCGTGGAGGGCGAACGCGCGCCGCGGCTTGATCGCCCGGACGAACTCGATCGACTCGGCCATCTTCAGGAACGGCGACGACACCGGGACGAACAGCGTCTCGACGTCGGCGTCCGTCGGCACGTCCAGCGAGTCGCCGGGGTGGTAGAGCCCGCCGGCGCCGCCCTCGCCCTCGATGAAGAAGCCGACGTTGGCGACGCGCGGCACCTCGGGGTGGACCATGGCGTGTAGCCCGCCGTAGGCGCGCACCTTGAAGCCGGCGGCGGTGAACTCGTCGCCCGGCACGACCTCGGTGATGGCGCCGGCGAACTCGCCGAGCTTCGGCACCACCTCGGGGTGAGTGAACACGGTGATCGCCGGCCGCTTGGACACCGCGTCGACGAGCTTCTGGATGTCGACGTGGTCGATGTGTTCGTGGGTCAGCAGGATGGCGTCGACCCCGTCGACCGACTCCGGCTCGGACAGCGTGCCCGGGTCGATGACGACGACCGCGCCCTCGCGCTCCACACGCACGCAAGCGTGCGAGTACTTGATGACCTTCATCGACCGTGACCTCCAGGGTGTGATCCCGACGCCGAAACGTGACACTGCCGAGCGGAACGCGGTCCGGGCCCGTCGCGTCCGACGGTTCGAACAGCGCACCCCCACTGCGCCACGTTACCCGGGAGGAAATCGTGTCCATCAGGCGTACCCGATGGTGGTTAGCGTCCGTACTTGTCGCGACGTTCGCGTTGACCGGCTGCGGTGGAGCGCAGCACGACAGCGCGGCGTCGTCCGGTTCGAACGCCAAGGCCCCGGCTCCGGCCGCGGGCGGAGCCGGCGACGCCCCACTCGACAAGGAAGGCGCGGGTGCCGGACCGCCCGCGCAGCAGAACGGTCAGGCCCCGGCGCAGGTTCCGGACAATCTGCCGGATACGCGGTCCATCATCTACACCGGCACGATCTCGCTCCGAGTGCCCAAAGTGGACGAAGCCGCGCTGAAGGTCTCGGCCGCCGCCGAGCAGGCGGGCGGCTTCGTCGGCAGCGAGGACCGCAGCAGCGAAAGCGGCAACGCGAGCGCCAAGATGACCCTGCGCGTGCCGTCGGACAAGTTCAGCAACGTGCTCAACTCGCTGCGGACGCTGGTCGGCGGCACTGAGCTCAACCGGCAGGTGTCCACAGAGGACGTCACCGAGCAGGTCGCCGACGTCGACGCGCGGCTGGCCAACGCGCAGGCGAGCGTCGACCGTATCCGTGCGCTCATGGCCAAGGCCCAGACGATCGGCGAGATCACCTCGCTCGAGGCCGAGTTGTCCCGCCGCGAGGGCGACCTCGAGTCGCTGAAGGCCCGCAAGCGCAAGCTCGACGACGTCACCGCGCTGTCCACCATTACGGTGCTGCTGTTCGCGCCGCCGGCGCCAAACCAGCCGGTGAAGCACGACGAGAAGGGTTTCGTCGCCGGGTTGAAGGCCGGCTGGTCGTCGTTCGTCACGTCGATGCAGGTCCTGCTCACCGTCATCGGCGCGCTGCTGCCGTGGTTGGCCGCCCTGGCCATCGTCGGCTTCCTTGTGTACCTGCCGATCCGCCGCGCCCTGCGCCGCCGCCCGCCGCGACCGGCCCTGGCCGTGGCGAGCGCCGGCCCGGCCCCGGTGGCCCCGGCTCCCGCGATGGCTCCCCCACCAGCACCGGCCCCAACCCCGGCGACGGCACCGACGAGGACACCGGCTCCGGCACCGACGACGGCGCCAGCGGGGGCACAAGCTACGGCACCAGCGACGGCACCAGCGACGGCACCGCCGTCATCGCCCGCCGGAGCCCCGCCCCGCATCAGCGAACGCCCTCAGGCCGGGCCGCCGCCGAGCTGAGGCGCGGCCCAACAGTGAGGCCCGGACCGGCAGACGGGGGCGGTCCGGGCCTCAGCTGATGTCTATGACGACCGTGGTCGATCCAGCCTCGGAGCGGTCCGGGCCTCAGCTGATGTCTATGACGACCGTGGTCGATCCAGCCTCGGAGCGGTCCGGGCCTCAGCTGATGTCTATGACGACCGTGGTCGATCCAGCCTCGGAGCGGACCGACCACGGTAAGCCACGCTAGAAAGCGCCGGCCGAGGTGGCCGCCAGCGCGGTGTGGACCATGATCCGCACGCCGTGGCCGATCGCGCGCTCGTCGATGTCGAACGCCGACTGATGGATGTCGAGCTTGGTCTCCGCGCCCGGGATGCCGACCCCTAGCCGGATCATCGAGCCGGGCACCTGCTCCAGATAGAACGCGAAGTCCTCGCCGCCCATGCTGATCTCGGCCTCGACGATCCGCTCCGGGCCGAGCGCGGCGCCGGCCGCCCCGGCGATGATCGCCGTCGCCAGCCGGTCGTTGACCACCGGCGGCACGCC
>Ga0070683_100002975_pt1 | contig 13587 bp, 11 predicted proteins | sample KBSC713LmetaG_FD_64662 | JGI IMG/M metagenome (GOLD analysis project Ga0070683, IMG submission 64662) | Corn rhizosphere microbial communities from Kellogg Biological Station, Michigan, USA - KBS C7.1-3L metaG | ecosystem: Host-associated > Plants > Roots > Rhizosphere ...
CCGGATGCGAGGAGTTCGGCGCTCCCGCGGGCGCGCCTTGCTGCGCGGGCGTCGCACCGCGCCCGCCGGCGCCTCGTCCGCCGCGACCAGATTCAGGCGGCGCCGTGGTTCCGAGCGCAAGACTCGAGTTCGCGTCGATGAGCCCGGGATAGACCGTGAGTCCATTGCCGTCGATCACTCGGGCGTCCCCCGGCACGGCGACAGCGGCGCCTACGGCCGCAATGACTCCGTTGCGGACGACAACCGTGCCGCGCTCGATCGCCGGCCCGGCAACCGTAATGATCTTGGCATTAGTGATCGCATATACACTCGGCGCGTTGCGCTCCCGCTGAACGCCGAGCTGCGCGTTGACCGATGGCGGAACGGCGATGCTCGCGAGTACCGCGATCAGCGCTCCCGCCGAAAGACCACGAATCTGCATGTGCGGAGATGGCTCCTCGCCGGAAATGACGGCTGGTTGGTGCGGCGTCGGGACGGGTGGATGGCCGCGAGCCGGGAATATCCCGGGCACGCGCCGTAGTGTCAAAGCGATTTCTTCGTTCGGGCGTGTCGCCATTGTGGGATGTATGGGATCGGTTACTTTACGGTGCAAGCGTTCTCAACGTTGAAACTCGCGCGTTCCTGAGTCCATCTATGGTCGAATCGGTTGAGTCGCGTTCATTCCGGAGATATCGAATGCATTCACAGCGTCTGTTCATTGCAGTCCTCGGGGGATCGATCGTCGTTGCATCCGCGGTTCGCGCATCAGCGCAAAGTCCCGGACTCGTAGAGATCGGAGGATTCGGGCAATTCACTCGCACCGACGCCGCGTGGGAAGTGAAGAACGGCGGCGGCGCCGGCGGCCGGCTCGGCGTGTTCTTGACGTCGCATCTCGAGTTGGAAGCGGCGGCGAGCTTCTCGAGCTTCACCAACGAGCCGCCGAGGCCGTCCGGCAGCAGCTCGGAGCAGACGTTCAATGGCCAGTTCACGTACAACATTCCGTTCGGGCTTGGTGGCCGTACGCACGACTTGTTGCTCGAGGCCGGGGCCGGCGGGGAGCGATTCGCCGGACACAACGACTTCTCCGTTCCGCTCGGCGGCGGGCTTCGCATCGCGTTGAGTGACATCGTCGCTCTGCGGTTCGACGGGATCGTGGAATATGTCGAGAACCCCACGGCGGCGTCGTTCAATTTTCCGTCTGGTGTCTCGGTCAACCCAAAGGCCGCGCGGTCCACGAACTTCGAGCTGCGCGCTGGACTGAGCCTCATGCTCGGAAAGCACAAGGCACCGCCGCCGGCGCCAGCGCCGGTCGCGTCGGCACCGCCTCCGCCGCAACGCGAGGCACCGCCGCCGCCACGACGCGAGCCGCCTCCACCACCGGATCGCAGTGGAATCATCCGCGACTCGCTGGCGGCTGTCGCGCACGCACGCGAGGCACTGCTGGCCAAAGTGTATTTCGATTTCGACCGATCGGAGCTTCGCGACGATCAGCGCGCGATTCTCGACGCCAAGTTGCCGGTGTTCCGCGCGAATCCCGGCGTCAAGATTCGCATCGAGGGCAATGCCGACGAGCGCGGGTCGGACGAATACAACCAGGCGCTTGGTATGCGGCGCGCGCAGACGGCGCGGAAGTATCTGATCGACAACGGGATCGACGCGAGCCGGATCGACATCTCGAGCAATGGCGAGGAACGTCCGGTATGCCAGGATCACAATGAGGCGTGCTGGCAGCAGAATCGCCGGGATGAATTCGTCATCGTCGCGGGCGGGGAGACGCTGATCGCGCCCCGCTAGTCCGACTAGGGGCTTCGGTATTACGCGGGGGCGCATCGAAAGTCGATGCGCCCCCGTCGTCTATCGAGCGATGGGCGGTGGAACCGGCGCGTCCACGGGGGGATTGGTCGCCGTGAACACCAAATCCGTCACCTCATTCTGCCCAGGACAACGACGATGAAGAATGGCGCAATCACCCTCGTGCTCGGGGCCGCCGCGGTGGCGCTGGCCGCGTGCGGAAGCGACTCCACGACCCCGACTCCCGTCTCGAAGATCGTGAATCTGACGGCGACGCTGTCGCCGGCGAATGAGCCGTCGGTCACCGGCAATCCAACCGGCAGCGGCACCTTCACCGCGACACTCGACACGTCGACCAACGTCTTTACCTACAACGCGACGTTTACTGGACTGACGGCCAACGCGAGCCTCGGCCACATCCATGGACCGTTCACACCGGGTGGCGCCGCGACGTCCGCTGGTGTCATCCTCAACTTCGATCCTGCGGTGACGAGCGGAGTCACCTTCACGGGACTCAAGACCGCCACGAGCGGTAGCGCAACCGGAACGGTGACGCTCAACTCGTCGCTCCAACTCACCAGCACCGTCAACGGCGACTCACTCAGAAAGCTGATTCTCGCCGGCCTCACATATGTCAACATTCATACGGCGACGAATCCAGGCGGAGAGATCCGTGGGCAAATCACCAAGAAGCCATGACGCTCGCCTGACGCACGCGTCGTAAACTCTCGCCGCTGGGCGAGCGAAGCGAGCGGAAACAGCGAGGGCGTAGCCCGAAGCGAACGTCGGACCACTGTACAAGAAAGCCCCGCGCGGTTGCGCGGGGCTTTTCGCCGTCAACGATCGGCGAGCGCCGATTAGGAAGAGGCGATTAGTAAATGTAGACTTTCGTGCCCACGGGCACGTGCTCATACAGCCACTCGATGTCCTCGTCGCGCATTCGCACGCACCCATGCGTCGCCGCGAGTCCGATCGACTCCTTGTACGGAGTTCCGTGAAGCAGGTAGCCGTCGCCCAACAGCAGTCGGTACTTCCCGAGCTCGCCCTCGACCTTACGATTCTTCGAACCCATGGGTGGGACAAAGAGCGTGTTGTCGAAGACGATATGCTCGTCGGTCGGCAGCTCGGCGAATTCGCCGTGGTCGATGATGCCGGCGACGTTGTTCTTCATCGCGAGTTTGCGACCATCGGAGAGCTTGATGGGCTGACTGGCCGACAGGTGGCCGAGTTTGAGCCCGTACTCGAGCGCCGTCTCGGCGTAGAGCCACTCGGGCGGCTGCCAAATCGGATCGGCCTCCTTGCCCAAAACCGTCCGAACGCCGCGGGGTGTGTCGAATTTCCACTCTTGCTTTCCGAAGTCCAACGTGGTGCCCTTGGCCACGGCGACGGGTGCGCTCAACACAGTGTCGCGTCCAATCACCGCCCAGAGGTGACGGTCTTGGAGCGAAACGACGAGACGGAATCCTGAGGCCTTGGCGGCCACCGCTCGGCTTCGCGCCCAGGCTAGGCTGTCCGCTCTCGATTTGAACGAATAGTTGCCCCGCGTCCCCGCCTCGTCGAGGCTGTCGGTCGTGTCCGCGGAAATACGGCGAGCCGCGAGATCGGCTTGCGAGGCTTGGAATCCCTGGGCCGACGCCGGCGCGGCAACGATGGCCGTTGCGGCGGCGAGGGTTCCGAGAATCTGGTGGAGTCGGTTACTGCTCATCGGGAGGGTCCTACAGGGTCCTACAAGGGAAATGCAAAAAACGCCGAGTGGCATTTGCGCGCGGTGCGTGACGTCACATTACGCCAGATCTGTTCCAGCAAGTCACCCGAAATATACAAAAAACCAGCGCGGCAGACCGAATGGTGGATCGGCCTGCCGCGCTGGTTCCAGTTGAGCCCGTACGGGCAGATGACTTACTCGGACTTAGTAGAAGTTCACGCCGAACGCGACCGGAACGTGCCAGGCGTTTCCGAACTGATCACCGTTCGTGAAGTGGACGCCGCGGGCCTCGATGAAGATCTCCTTCGAGCCGAAGTGCCAGCCAAGTCCGCCACCGGCGTTCCAGCCCCAGCTGTTCTGCCAGTCATTCGATGATCCGGCGATGAGCGCGTTGTTCGGGCCGACGCCGCCAGTGAGGCCGTCATCGAGCATCATGCGCAGGTTGCGATAATGCAGATAGCTGCCGCCGCCGATGAGGTATGGCGAGAACCGCGCGGCGCTGCCGAACAGGTGCGTGCCGATCGGAAGTGCCAGCTTGAGGTCGAGGTTCACGTTCCACAGATCCGGCTTGGCGCCGAGCGAGGCATACGTCGCGTTCTCCGAGTACTGCGTGTAGCTCGCGTCGCCACGAACACCAAGCGCGCTCTTCAAGCCTTGCCATCCGATTTGGAATTGACCGACCGCACCCGGATTGTTGACCGTGCGAATCGAGCCATACGGCAGTGCCGTTCCACCGGCGATACCGAAATACATGCCGCCGATCATTCTCGGCGTGAGATTCACCGTTTGAACGACCGTGTCGACTCTCGTCACCGTGTTCGTCGTCGTCACGGTGTCGACGCGACCTTGCAGACGTAGCGTGTCCGTCTTGTACAGCGTGACCGTGTCGACGCGCGCCGTTGGCGTGACCACTTCACCATGCGCTTCCTTCGCGATCGGAATGCGTCTGGTGGATGTCGCCCGACGCGTGCGAGTCGTGGTCGTATCCTGCGCCGATGCGGGCGACGCCTCGAGAGCGAAGATCGCCGCGCCGGCAACGAGCAGTAGTGCATTACGATGGAACATGGGGTCTCCTCCCTCTGCGCCGTCCGATCAACAAGCCCCCGCGGACAACTCCCGGGCGAGGATCGCTCGATGCGAGTCGTGCTGCACCGAGTTCCTCGGTCGACGTACTTCGTCGCGGCACCTGCATCGGTGAAAGCAGGCTCCATGCCGCGAGCGTGCTGTGTGGACTGGTGACCGAACGAGCTAGTGAATGCCAGATCCGCAGCGGGGAGCAATGCACAAATCTCTCCACGGAAGGCGCGTGGAATCGAATTATCGGGGCCGCTGATGAGTAAAACATCAAGCAGCCCGAACGAATGGTCCGGGCTGCTTCATGAGACTTCTATAATCCTCGATCAAACCCAGCGACTTCAGCCGACGACCGCGTCGCAGCGCGGTCACGACCTCAACCGGCTAGTACCAATTCATGCCGAACATGAACGGGATCTGACGCGACTGCGGAGCGTTGCTCGGATCGAAGGCCAAGACGCGCGACTCGATGAAGAGCTCGGTGCGTCCCCAGCCGAGTGAGAGACCGCCACCCGCGTTCCAACCGTTCTCGTGTTGCCAATCGCCCGAACCCTGTGAGAACACCGCGGTGTTCGAAGGCGAATCGATGCGCATCGGAAGATTCTTGAACATCGTGTGCGTGTAGCCGCCGATGCCGTAGATCCCGAAGCGGTGCGTGGCGCCGAACGTGTGCGTGAGGAATGGCAGCTGGAGCTTGACGTCGGCGTTGAAGTTGAGGACGTCGGGGTCAGCCTGAAGATTCGAGAACCGCGAATCTTCGCCCGGTTTCGTCCAGTTGACGTCGCCGCGAATACCGATCAACTGCTTGGCGCCCTGCCACCCGAGCTGGGCCTGCGCGCTCGGTCCGGCGCTGTTCGGCGTGAAGAGCGCGCCATTCGGAGCGCTGACGCCGCCGGCCAAGCCGAAGTAAAGCCCGTTTGGCAGTCGTACCGGGCGCGGAGGCGGCGTGACCGTCACCGTATCGACACGTGTCACCGTGTTGGTGACCCGCACAGTGTCGTGCACCGCCATGGCGGGCGCGGCCTCGAGCCGAAGCGTGTCGGTCTTGTATACCGTGACGGTGTCGACGCGTGATCGGCGGGCGACGTCGCCCGCGCCCGTTCCTTCCTTCGAGATCGGAATGCGTTTTGTGGATGTCGGCCGACGCGCTTGCGTCGTGTCCTGTCCGAATGCGACCGCTGAGCTGAACGCCAGCAGCATGCCCGCACAAAGCAGGACGTTCGATTTGTTGATCCGTTGCATGACTTTCTCCAGTTGCGCCGTCCTCGAATGGTCCCGGGGGACGACTGCCGGGCGGAGTGATCGCGAAGGCCAACGCTGGCCCGCTCGGATCCTCCAAACGACGCTACCCTGTCGCAGCACCACCAACGTGCTCAAGCATACCGCGTGCCGTGGCGGAACGCGGACTTCGGCTGGGAGCCGCCGAAAGAATCAGGCCTCGGCGTCGACTTCGAATCGAACCACCGCGATGCACCCGCGGCGGTCCGGCCGGTTGTCCAGCGAGAGCGATCCGCCGTGGGCCTCGGCGATCTGACGGGACAAGACCAGTCCGATACCCGAGCCTTGAGGCTTCGTGGTGAAAAAGGGCACGAACAAGTTGGAGGCGCTGGCCAACCCCGGACCTTCGTCCTCGACCATGAGGGACAGGTTCCCGTTCTGTCGCGTCCAACGGATACGAACTTGGCCCTTGGACTCGAGCGACGCGTCGACGGCGTTGCGCACGAGATTGATCAGGAGTTGATCGAGCTGGTCGCCGTCGGCGCGCAACGTGGTTGACGGACCTTCGACGACAACGATGGGCATGCGCGTTTCGAGCGCGGCGACGCGTCGCACCCAGGTCGCGACGTCGAGCGGCGTTCGATTCGGTGCCGGCAGTTTCGCCAGACGCGCATACGCCGACATGAAGCGAACGAGTCCCTCGGATCGGCCTCCGATCACGCTCAAGCCGCGGCGCAGATCGTCGTCCGCATCCACGGGGCGCGGTCGGCGCTCGACGAGCGACAACAAACTCCCCGTGATCGACTTGATCGGAGCGAGCGAGTTGTTGATCTCGTGACTCAGAACGCGGACGAGTCGTTGCCACGCCTGCAGCTCCTCCTCACGGAGCGTCTTGCTGACGTCGGCCAACACGAGGAGTGTGTGTGGACGTCCGTCCTGTCGAAACGAGCCGCGACGAACTTCCCATCGTCCCGCGCCGCCGGGATACGTGACGTCCATCGTGCGCGGCGACGGCCCCGCGAGGCCGGCGGCGAGTCCGACTTGTTCGGCCGTACGCCCCAAGAGGCGCTCGGCGGGCTGCGCGAGAAGCCGCTCACCGGCGCGATTCACCAATCGAACCCGGTCGGCCTCGTCGAACGCGAACACCGCGACGTCGATCTCCGCCATGACGGTCCGCAACAGCGCCGTGGCTTCCATGGCGCCCAGTCGTTGGGTGCGGAGTGTCTCGCCAAGGAGGTTGGATTCGAGAAATGCGAGACCGAGGGCGTCTTCGCGGTCGGCGCCGCGAGCGCGGATCGAGTAGTCGCCCTCTCGAAGAGCGGCGAGCAGGTTCGACAATGTTTGGAGCGGCCGCACGACGCGCTCGCGCAGCACGAGCGACGCGATGAACCAGACGCCGATGACGACGAGGCCCAAGGTCCATTGCACTTTCCCGCTGTATCCGCCGCGCCAGAGCAGGATCATCGAGACCGCGACGCCGGGGAGCCCCGCGAGGAGCGCCAGGTAGAATACGCGGCGCTCGTGATTTGCCGGTCGCTGCGCCCGGCGGTTGCCGCGATTGGCGGCATCCCCGCGATTCGCGTCCGGGCTAGAGGCCATAGTTCGCGATTCGCCGGTACAGCGCGCTTCGCGACAGCCCGAGCGCCTGCGCGGCGCGGCTCACGTTCCCCTCGTACCGAGCGAGGGATTTCTGAATGAGCATTTTCTCAACGTCTTCGAGCGGGAGATCCTCGAGGCGCGGCGCGGCAGTCGACGAGGCCCGCAGCCCGAGGTCGACCGCGCGAAGTTGCTCGCCCTGAGCAAGGAGCACGGCGCGCTCGATCGCGTGGTCCAGCTCGCGAATGTTCCCCGGCCACGGATGGCCCAGCATCATCTGCATCGCGCCCGCGTCGAATCCGGTCAGCGGTTTGCGATAGCGCGTGGCGTGGCGTCGCAAGAAGTGCATCGCGAGCGCGGGGATGTCGTCGCGCCGGTCGCGCAGCGGCGGCAGATGAATCTCGATCGTGTTCAGCCGGAACAAGAGATCCTCGCGGAAACGCCCCTCGGCCACTTCGACCTGCAGGTTGGCGTTCGTCGCCGAGATCACGCGCACGTCGACGTGCCGCGCTTTCGAGGAGCCGACTCGTTCGACATCGCCTGTTTGGAGCACGCGCAGCAGCTTTGACTGGAGCGCGAGTGGAACGGTGCCGATCTCGTCGAGGAAGAGTGTACCGCCATCGGCCAGCTCGAAGCGCCCCACGCGATCTGTCTTCGCGTCGGTGAACGAGCCCTTCACGTGGCCGAACAACTCGCTCTCGAACAAGCCTTCGGACAGGCCGCCCATGTTCACGGCGATGAACGAGCGAGCCTTTCGCGCGGATGACGCATGCAGCCATTGCGCCACGAGCTCCTTTCCGGTGCCATGCTCACCGGTGATCAGCACATTGGCGTCCGACGGTCCGACGCGTTCCATCATCTGCAGGATCGGCTTCATCTTCGGCGACTCGGCGATCATCTGCGGCAGATGGTCGCGCCGAAGCAATCGGTTCTCCGTCTCCAAGCGCTGGGCGCGGCGCAGCGCGCGGCCCAGCTCGACCTGTGTCGTGAGGATCGACACGAGCCGCGCGTTGTCCCACGGCTTTTCGATGTAGTCCCGCGCGCCCCGACGCATGGCTTCGACGGCGTTGTCGATGCTGCCCCACGCCGTCATCACGACGACCGGCATGAACGGCTCGAGCGATTGGAGCGCGGTGAGGAGATCGAGGCCCTCGCGACCCGACGTCGTGTCGCGCGTGTAGTTCATGTCGAGCAACATCGCGTCGTAGTCGTGCCGCTCGAGTGCGCCGAGCGCGGCCGACGGCGAGTTGACCGTTTGTACCTCGAAGCCGTGGCCCTTCAGCAGAAGGCGCAACGCCTCCAGAACGTCAGCCTGGTCGTCGGCGACGAGGATGCGCGGCTGGTGATTCTCGGACGGCGGGGACATGCGAGGATAATACGTCGATTGGGATCGAATGCCGACCTCGCCGAGCGCGCTCGGGTTCTGTCAGGCCGTGATCCAGCCGTCTTTGAGCTCGATGATCCGATGGCCGTACCGCGCGTTTTCCTCGGAGTGCGTCACCTGAATGATCGTGGTGCCCTGATCATTCAACTTCTTGAACAACTCCATGATCTCGCGGCCCTGACTCGAATGCAGGTTGCCGGTGGGTTCGTCGGCAAGAATGAGCTTGGGCTTGGCGATGACCGCGCGCGCGACGCCCACGAGCTGCTGCTGTCCGCCCGACAGCTGGCGCGGATATAGATCCTTTTTCCCGACCATACCGAAACGGTCGAGCGTGTCGGCGACGATCGCCTCGCGCTCCGATTTCTTCACGTTGCGATACGAGAGCGGAATGTCGAGGTTCTCGGCCACCGTCAGGTCGTCGATCAGGTGGTATTGCTGGAAGACGAACCCGATGTGTTCCTTGTTGAGCGCGACGCGATTCTTGTGGGCCATTGCGTGCACGGGGTGGCCGAGGAAGAAGAACTCGCCGCTCCAGACGCTGTCGAGCATGCCGAGGATGGCGAGCAGCGTCGACTTGCCGGCGCCCGACGGGCCCATGATCGACACGAACTCGCCGGCTTGGATGTCGCCGCTGATTCGTCGGAGGACGTACGTTCTGCCGGCCGGCGTCTCGAACACTTTCTCGACGTTGCGCAGCGAGATGAGCGGGCCAATGATCGGTGTGGCGGCCTCGTCGCGCGGGGCGACGCGCGGTTGTGCGGAGAAGAATGCCATAGTAGCTCCTAAGTTAGCCGACTACCGCCGCACGACGCGACCGAGCCGCTCCATCGAAACCTGCCTGCTTCGTGGCGGATGCGCCAACCGCCCGCCCATCAGGGGTGGATCGAACGCGGGGGTCGCGCGTTGCGCGACCCCCGCGTTGTCGCCCGATTCGGTGACGGCGGTCTAGACCGTCGCCTTTTCCTGCCGGCGCTCTTCGACGACCCGGCCGTCGAACAGATGGATCGAACGATCGGCGTGCGCGGCGTACCGGGGATCGTGCGTCACCATGCAGATGGTTGCCCCGCCGCGATGCAATTCGCGAAGCAGCTCCATGACCGCTTCGCCGTTCGTGGAATCGAGGTTGCCCGTCGGTTCGTCGGCGAGGAGGATGAGCGGATCACCGGCCACCGCGCGGGCCACGGCGACGCGCTGCTGCTGACCGCCGGAGAGCTGCGCCGGGTAGTGCTTCATGCGGTGACTCATGCCCACGCGCTCGAGCGCGTCGGTCACGCGCTGTTTGCGTTCGGCCGCCGACATGCCGCGGTAGGTGAGCGGCAATTCAACATTCTCATATACCGTGAGATCGCCGATCAGGTTGAACGCCTGGAAGATGAAGCCGATCTGGCGATTGCGGATGCGCGCACGCTGCGACGGTGTGAGTTGCGCCACCGGTTCGCCGGCGAGCGTGTACTCGCCGTCCGTCGGCGTGTCCAGCAACCCGAGAATGGACAAGAGCGTCGTCTTGCCGCAGCCCGACGGGCCTTCCATCGCGACGTACTCTCCCGGCTGGACTTCGACGTGAATGTCCTGCAGGGCGTGGGTCTCCACCTCGTCGGTGTAAAAGACCTTCTTGATCCCGGACAAACGGATCAGGGGCTGGTTGGCGTTCCCCGCGGTGGCGGCGAAGCCGGCCGGCGACGAGGATGCGGACTCAGTAGCCATGGGGCGCTCGGGTGTAGGGGTTAGAGGCTGTAACGGGAAAGCAGTGCTAGTTGCTAGTTGCTAGTTGCTAGTTGCTGGTTGCTGGTTGCTGGTTGCTGGCTGCTGGTTGCCGCCCTTTGCCGTTGCGAGCAACTAGCAACTAGCAACTAGCAACTATTTGATTCTCACACGACTCGTATTATCGAACGCTGACATGTCGGAGATGATCACACTGTCGCCGACATTCAACCCGCCTTTGACTTCGATGAGGTTGACCGAGGCGCGGCCAAGCTGCACGGTGACGCGATTCGCCTCGCCCTTGTTCGGATTGACCTTGAAGATGCCGACCGAGCTCTCGGCCTGACCGAATCCCGGACGGCCGATGTACATCACGTTATTGAGCCGCTCGAGTTGGATCGTGCCGTCTACGGCAAGATCGGATCGCGTGCCGGCCGGCAGAGAGTCTTCGATCGCGACTTCGACCGTAACGGTGCCTTGTACGGACGACGGGTCGGTGCGGATCACGTGGCCCTTGACCACGCTGTTGTTGTGCAGATCGATCGTGGCGGGGAGACCGTTCACCACGTCCTTGGCGAGATTCTCTGGGACGCGAAGCACCGCCTTGAGCTTTCCGGGCTGAACCACGCGCGCAAGCAAACCGCCGGCATTGATGTATTGGCCGAGCTCGAGCGGCGGGTTGCCAAGCGCCTGGAGCTGTCCCGCCTCAGGCGACCGAACCGTCATCGACTCGACGCGCTTTTTCTGCTCGGCGAGGATCCGCCGCAGGCTCTCGATCTGTTGTTGCTGAAGATCGATCTGCTGCTGCTCGGATGATTGAATGTCGTCGAGGCGCTTCTGCTCGATGTCGAGTCGCTGTTTGAATTCGTTGATCTGATCGTGCGCGGCGGCCACGTCATTGGGCGACGCGAGTCGCTTTGTCGCCAGCGAATCCTGGACGGCGGCGGTACGCACCGCGTTGTTGTACTGGGTCCGCGTGTTGGCGACGACGCCTTGCTGCACGAGGATCTGTTGATGCAGCGAAGTCTTCAGGCTCGCGAGCGTTCCAACCGCCTGATTCAACGCCTGCTCGTTCTGAAGCTGCTTGATCTCTTCGTCGGGATTGCTCATGACGACGAGCACCGTGCTCGACGTGACTGAGACCCCCGGACGAACCGGCAGCAGCTCGACGCGCCCGCTGGTCAGCGCCGTGACGTTGCGAACGTATTCGGGCTCGAGCGTGCCCGGCGCGTTGACATCACGCGTCATTGGGCCGCGTTTGACGGTGTCGATCCACAGCGTACCGCGCTCGACCGGAGGCGCGGCCGGCTGCAATCTGCTGATCGCCACCGACACGGCGACGATGGCGACCAGGCCGATGGACAGGCCAATGATCCGTTTGGTTTTTTTCGGTGGATCGCGCTTGATATCCAATGTGACGTCTCGTGCAGATGGCGAGCGAGCAATGAACCAGGGACTACGAGCGGCTAAGGGAAGGACCATGCCGCACTCGAGCATCTGCTAACACATAGTTCTTCAATGAGTTACAGCGGCTCCAACAGATCAATTTTCGGAGTAGCCTGCGCGGCTGTGGGATTCTCTGTCCCACAATCGAACAGTACGGACGGGAGAACCTCCATCCGGGTTTCAAGCCCGTCAGACCCTATGAGACAACTGGACTCGATAATAGGTTGACTGGGCGGAACTCCACTGCCGATCGACGGGTCATATCTGTACGGAGGGTCGCATGCGAATCGTTCGAGCGATTGCGGTGGCGGCGCTGCTGATCGCGCCGGCAGCCGCTGAGGCACAACACGGAAAAGCGGGCGCGGCCGGCCGCGTCGCCGGTATCGCGCCGGCCCCGGTCGCCAATCCGATCGTGGCACCCGGCACGTTCCTCTCCGGATCGGTTCCGGTGATCGTCTCACCCGACGGTCGGATCTTCGCGAACTTCGGCGCCGGGTTCGAGCAGGTCGTCACCGCGTGCGGAGTCGCATCGGGGATCGTTGTCTCCAACGCGCAGCCGACGGGGCTCGTTCAACCGACCGTCGTCCAGCCGTCCGTCGCCCAGCCCGGCATCGTGGTCGCACCGCTGCCATATACGCCCGCGGTCCCCAATCAGCAGACCGCGTCGCAGCAAATGCTCGGACAACAGACGGCGGGGGCGCAGCCGCAACAACAGGTCGTCGTTCGCAACCGATCGTGTTGGTCGACCGACGGGCGTGGCCAGGTTTTCGTCGGACGGCAATGAGCAAACGCTCATGGAGCGCAGCGGTCTTGGCGCTTCTGAGCTTGCATTCCGTCACGTGGTCGCAGGCGAATCGCGCCGCCGGCGATAGCCTCCCCAAACCCCGCCCGCTCAGCGCACCGGTACGCGTGTGCGCCGGCGGCGACGTCACGCTTGGGACAAATCTCGATCCGTTTTGGGCAAAGCATGCGGCCGACACGCTGACCCGTTTCTACGGACTTCAACCAGATCCCGACAGCCTTGCCCCCGCGCTTCGGCCATTTTTCGCCGGTGCCGACGTCGTCGTGCTGAACGTCGAAGGCGCGATTGGAAGCGGGCCAGTCGCGCCGAAGTGCGGCCCGCGGTCGACCGCGTGCTTTGCGTTCCGACAACCACCGAACGCCGCGCTCGCTCTGCGGCGCGCCGTCGACAGCAATGTGGTGCTCGTCGGAAATGTCGCGAACAATCACTCTCGAGACGCCGGAGACGCAGGCCGCGACACCACGCTGGCGTACCTCGCCGCAGCTGGTATCCGGGTCACTGGCGCCGACACACTGGCAACCCCGATCGCGCTTCCGTCCGGCGACACGATTGCCATTCTCGGCTTTCACACCGACACGGCTGCGCCGGACGCTCGCGACCTCGCCGCGGTTCGACGTCACGTGGCGCGAGCCGTCGAGCAGTACGGTACCGTGATCGTCACCATGCATCTCGGCGCCGAGGGTCCACCAGCGCAACGGACGCGCAACGCGACCGAGCGGTTTCTGAAACTGGATCGCGGGAACCCGGTGGGATTCGCGGGCGCGGCGCTGAGAGGAGGAGCGACGCTCGTGTTGGGACATGGCCCGCACGTCCTCCGCGCAATCGAATGGCGCGGAGACCGACTCGTCGTCTACTCGCTCGGCAATTTGCTCACGTACGGTCCGTTCAAGT
>Ga0070683_100002976_pt1 | contig 13586 bp, 14 predicted proteins | sample KBSC713LmetaG_FD_64662 | JGI IMG/M metagenome (GOLD analysis project Ga0070683, IMG submission 64662) | Corn rhizosphere microbial communities from Kellogg Biological Station, Michigan, USA - KBS C7.1-3L metaG | ecosystem: Host-associated > Plants > Roots > Rhizosphere ...
GCAGCCGCAGCGCCCGCACATAGAGCGGCGCCCTCGATGGCACCTTGCTGCGCGACGTCATCGCCCCATCCCTCCAGCGCGCGCCGCGGCGACCTCGAACACGGCGCGCTCAAGCGCATAGCCCCGATCGTCGGAGCCACCCTTCACAGCGGCGTTGCACTCTGCCGCTGCTCGCATGGCATCAACGAGCGCCTCGGCCGTCCAGCCACGGGCCTGCCGCTGCGCACGTTCCACTTTCCAGGGCGGCATGCCCAGATTCCCTGCTAATTGGAACGAACTACCCCGCCCGGCGGACGCGACCCGGGCAACAGTTCGCACCCCATCGGCGATGGCATCGGCGATCGGGACGGGATCGACGCCGACGTGGAGGGCCCACCGGAGCGCTTCCAAGGCGGCCGGGACATCACCGACCATGACCGCGTCGGCGACCGTGAACCCGCTGACCTCGGCACGGCCCTTGTAGTAGCGCGCGACGGTCGTCGCGTCGATCCGCCCGCCGGTGTCGGCGATCAGCTGCGAACAGGCCGCGACCAGCTCACGCAGGTCGTTTCCGACGGCTGCGAGCAGAGCCTCGGCGGCCTCCTCGCCGACCTTGCCGCCGAGCCGGCGGATCTCCGACCGGACGAAGTCGACCCGCTCGCGATGCTTGGTGATCTTGCTGGCCGGGACCACTTCGGCACCGGCGGCCTTCAACCCGTCGGCCAGCGCCTTGCCCTTCGCGCCGCCGGCGTGTGTCACCAACAGGGTGACATCGTCGTCCGGGTCCCCCGCGTAGGCCTGCAGGGCGGCCGCGACGTCTTTCTTGGCGTCCTGGCCGTCGCGGACGACCAGGATCCGCCGGCCGCCGAACAGCGACGGGCTGAGCATCTCGGCCAACTCACCAGCGACCACCTCGGCCGCGGCGAACTCGCGCACCTCGGCATCGGGCTCGGCCGCTCGGACCTCGGCGATGGACTCGCTCACCGCTCGCGCGACGAGAAGTTCCTCGTCACCGAGCACGAGACGGACCGCGGGCAGCGTCGATGAGGGCACGCGGCCATCGTGCCACGGGCCTCTGACAAGAAGTCGCCGGTCACCCGTTCGAGCCGCCATGCGGCACCACCGCCAACCGTCCGTCCCGATCGGTGACCGCGAGGTCACCGTTGAGGTCCGTACGTAGCACCCGTATCCCCTGCCGGCCCAGCCAGGCGATCAGGACCGGACTCGGGTGGCCGTAGTCGTTCTTGGCGCCGACGCTGACCAGACCCACACCGGCGCCGACCGCCTCCACGAATTCCTGATCTTGGTATGCCGACCCATGGTGAGCCACCTTGAGCACCTCGGCGTGGAACGCCGACGGTCCGAGCGCGGCCAGCAACGAGCGCTGCTCCTCGTCCTCGGCGTCGCCGGTGAGCAGGACGGATCGCCCATGGTCGGTCGCGCGGATGACCAGCGAGTTGTTGTTGGGATCCGACCGGGTACCGGTCAGCCGCTCCACCGGTCCCAGCACGGTCAGCCCGACCGGCCCGACCGCGAAGAAGTCGCCCGGCGACGCCGGCCCGACCGGCGTGCCGTGCTTCGCGGCCGACGCAAGCACTCCGGCCCGTCCGGTGACCGGCTCGCCGTATGCCGCGGTGACGATCCGCCCGATCGAGCGGCCCCGGTAGACGCCCTCGAGTCCACCGACGTGATCGACGTGGAAGTGGCTGATAACCAGCAGCGGCACGGCGTCGACGGCCAGCCCACGCAAGCACCGGTCGACGGCGTCCGGGTCCGGTCCGGCGTCGATGACCACCGCCGCGCTGGACCCGGCCGCGAGCACGACCGCATCGCCCTGACCGACGTCGCAGGCGACGAAGAACCACCCGGCCGGCGGCCAGCCACCGGTCACCACCCGGACCGGCACCGCGCCGACGACGGCGGCGACGCTGCCGACCAGCACCAGGCGACGCACGACCCGATGGCGAGCGGCGACCAGCAGCGCGACGAGCAGCCCGGCCAGCAGCAGGCCGCCGAACGCCCCGGACGGCCACGGAACCAGCCCGTCGGGCACCTGCGCGCCCTCGTGTGCGATCAGCACGAGCCAGCGCGCGGGCCACGACGCCAGCCACGCCGCATAGGCGGCGCCGGTCGCCCAGACGGGTGACAGGACGGCGGCGAAGACCCCGAGGATCGTGGCCGGAGCGACGGCCGGAGCGGCAAGCAGGTTGGCCGGGATCGCGGTGAGGCTGACACTCGCCGAGATCGCCGCGATCACCGGAGAGCAGGCCGCCTGAGCCGCCGCCGGCACGGCCAGTGCCTCGGCGACGCCGGCCGGCACGCCGCGCGCCCGCAGGGCCGCCGCCCAGCCCGGCGCGAGCAGCATGAGCCCGGCCGTGGCCAGCACCGACAGCGCGAACCCGGCGTCGGTGGCCAACTCCGGATCGGCCACCACGAGCACGACGACACCCGTGGCGAGGGCTGGCAGGGCGGCGCGCGGCCGCCCGGTCGCCAGCGCGATCAGCGCCAGCCCGCCCATCGCTGCCGCACGCAGCACGCTCGGCGAGGGCCTTGCCAGAATGACGAACCCGACCAGCGCCACGGCGCTCACCGCGGCCGTGAGCCGCGGGCCGGCTCGGCACCACTGCGCGACGAGCAGCACCATTCCCACCAAGATCGCGCAGTTGGCTCCCGATACGGCCGTCAAATGCGTGAGTCCGGTCGCCTGGAACTCGTCGTGCAGGCCGGGATCGAGACGGCTGACGTCGCCCACGACCAGGCCCGGCAGCAACCCACCGGGCCGGGGCGGCAGGTCGGCACAGGCGCGCTGGAGACCGCCGCGCAGCGCCCCGGCCGCCCGCTGGACCAGTGGCGCCGCGCCGACGCGATCGGGCGCCGTGTTCACCGACAGCACGGCCGCACGCAGGTCGCCGCCCCGGGAGCGGTCGAGCCGTCCGGTAGTGACCACGGCCTGCCCGGGCAGCAGCGTTCGCCAGCCGTCGTTGCCGGCGAGGATCAGCACCCGCGCCGACAACTCGATCTGCTCGGCATTGGTCGGCTGCCGGCGCAGCCACGTGAGGTGGCCGGCGACCACGTATGTCACCGAGCGCCCGACCGCGCCGCCGGCCGTGTGCGGGTCGTCGCTGACCACCAACCCGACCTGCACGGTGGCTCGCGAGCGGACCAGCGCGGCGAGCGGCTCCTCATCCCGTTCCCCTACGCGGGCCGCCGTCACCGAGGCGCCGCAGACGACGCCGAGGGCGGCCGACGCCAGCACTGTGGCCACTGCGACCCATCGGCGCAGCCGATGGCCGGCCAGGATGAGCCCGGCCGCGACTACCGCACCGGCCAGAGCGAGAAGCCAACCGGCGCGGGCCGAGAGATAAAGGGCGGTGAGTGCGCTGAGCCAGCATCCGATGGCGACCCCGGCGAGCCGTAGGTCGGCGCCCGGCAGCACGCCGTCACGCGCCGCCTTCCGATGAGGCCGCGCAAGCGCGTCCTGAGGTTTAGACGCCGCCGTGCTCACACCGTCACCTTGTCCTTGAGCTTGGCGAACGTGGCGTCGCCGATGCCGTCGACCTGGCGCAATTCGTTGACCGACTGGAACTGCCCATGCGCGGTGCGGTAGTCGAGGATCCGCTGGGCGAGGACCGCGCCGATGCCGGGGAGCGTTTGCAGCTCCGGAAGCGTCGCCGTGTTGAGATTCACCTGGCCGCCAGCGGCCTGACCGCCGGCCGCCGCCGGACTCGGCGCGCCGACGACGATGAGCTCGCCGTCAACAACCTTGCGGGCGAGGTTGAGCGCAGTCAGATCCGTGTCGGGCAGCACGCCACCGGCCGCCTCGATCGCGTCGGCGACCCGCGAACCGGACGGGAGCCGGACCAAGCCCGGCTTGTGCACGCGACCGTTGACCGCGATAACGACCATCGACGGAGCAGTGCTCGGACCCGCCGACGCCGCCGCAACCGGGCTCGGGACCGGAGTGGCGTGCGGACGGGCCCGCCAGGCGAAGAAGGCCGCCACGCACACCACCGCGGCCGCGACGATCGCCAAGGCCCGCACTCCGCGCCGGCCCGGGTCGAACGCCGCAAGCACCCCCGGCCGGACCGGCACTGGGTCAGGGGGCGGCAGCGGCTCGTCATCCTCGTCAACGTCGAGTGGGATGACCCGCCGATGCTTCGCGAAGTCCTCGTACCAATCCGGCATGGCGGCCACGCTAGATCCGCTCGGTGGCCCTCCGCTCCGGCCGGATCACGATCTGTGGACGACGACCCCCGCTGTGGATAACCGTGCTCCCGTGATCGCCGCCCTGACCACGATCTTCGCGCGTCAACTGGTGCGAAAAGATCTCAGACCCGATGGATCACCACGGCTACCGTCCCCGGACCGACATGCGCGCCGACAACCGCGCCGACCTCACTCTGGTACGCGGCGCGGAGCCGATCGCCGAGCCGGTCCTTGAGGGCACTGGCGAGCTGGTCGGCCCGATCGGGTGCGGCGAGGTGATGCACCGCGACGTCGACGGTTCCCGAGCCGGCGGCCTCGATTGCGAGATCGGCGAGGCGGATCAGCGCCCGGCTCGACGTACGAACCTTCTCCCGCACAGTCACTCCGTGGTCGGTCGTCTGCAGGATCGGCTTGACCGACAACGCCGTACCCACCAGCGCCGACGCCGCGCCGATCCGGCCGCCCCGCCGCAGGTATTCGAGCGTGTCGACGTAGAAGAGCGTCGTGGTGCGGGCAATGGCTGACGCGGCTGCCGCCAGTACGCGGGAAAGATCTGCTTTTTGATGAGCGGCGCGGGCCGCGGCCAGGGCCGGAAAGCCCAGCCCCATCGCGGTGGAATGGCTGTCGACGACCTCGACGCGCCCCGCGAACTCGGCGGCCGCGAGCCGGGCGACCTCCAGCGTTCCGGAAAAATTCGCGGAAAGGTGGACGGACACGATCGACTCGGCGCCGTCGGCCAGCAGCCGGCGATACACCGCGCCGAACTCGCCAGGCGCCGGCCGCGAGGTCGTGACCGAGGAATGGGCGATGTCGTCGGGCGCCACGTCGTCGCGTTCCACCCCGTTGACGACGACGGCCAATGGCACAACGGTCAACTGCCGCGCAAGATCAGCCGGCAGTGACGCCGTCGAATCGGTGACAACGGCGACAGGGGGTGAGCCGGGCATGACGGCACGGTAGCCGATCCGGCTCCGTTTTAGGCCGGGCGGATGTCGGTGACCTGGAACGGCGTGCCCTGCTGGCAGGTCGTCATCATGCCCACCGCGATCCGGCCGGTGACGGTGACCTTCAACGACGTGCTGCCGTTGAGCTTGCTGCGGTCGCCACCGATCAGCTGATAGAGCCGCTCAGGGGTCTTGAGCAGCAGGCAGTTCCCCTCGACGCCCTCCTGCAGGGTGCCGGTGAGCGTCATGTCGCTGCCGGCCGTCGACGGGAGGACGAGCCGGGGCGACTGCGTCGGCAGCACGAGTGACGGCTGGGGAGTCGGCGCTGCCGACGACTCGGGCGACGACGGCGTGCCTCCCCCGCTGGCGCATCCGGCCAGGGCGCCAACGAGCATGACCAGTGCCGCGAGACGAACTCTCCTCATAACGCCTGCGACGTTACCGCGCCCGGTCCGGTTCCACGCCGACATTGTGGGCGCGAAGTTGCCACCCCCGTACCTGGCCGAAGACCAGTTCCGTCCAGTGGCAATTGTCGAGGCCAACGACGACCCGGGTGACCTCCGGCGGCCAGCCGAGGACCGCCCCAGCGCCGTGCTTGGCGGCGCCGCCGTGCGTCGTCACCACGATCGTCGCGGTCGGCGGCGCCGCCGCGACGAACTCGTGCACCGCCGCCGCGACCCGCTTGGCGACGTCGCTGAGCTCCTCGATGCCGACGTCGGTGACGGGCTCGCCGGCCTGCCAGCGGGCGAAGGCGCTAGGCCAGCGCTGGCGGATGTCCGACAGCAGCTTGCCCTGCCACTCGCCGAAATGGCGCTCGCGCAGCCGCTCGTCGAACGTCACCGGCAGGCCGGTCTCCCGGGCGAGCGCGGCGGCGGTGTCGGCGGCCCGCTGAAGGTCACTCGAGTAGATCGCGTCGGGGCCGATCGCGGCGAGCCGTTTGGCGGCGGCTGCCGCTTGGGCGCGGCCGAGGTGACTCAGCGCCGCGTCGTATTGGCCCTGCACGCGGGCCGCGGCGTTGAAATCGGTCTGCCCGTGTCGCCAGAAGATCAGACGGGTCACGCAGCGCCGCTAGTGGCGGGAAGGTCGCGGTCGACGAACTCGATCGTCGGGCAGTCCTTCCACAGCCGGTCAAGGGCGTAGAACTCGCGCTCCTCGGTGTGCTGGACGTGCACCACGATGTCGACGTAATCAAGCAACACCCAGCGCCCGCCGCGCTCGCCCTCACGGCGCACGGGTTTGGCCTTCTCCGGCAACTGGGCCAGCCGCTCTTCGATCGCATCCACGATGGCCATCACCTGCCGCTCGTTGGGCGCCGACGCGAGCACGAACGCGTCGGTGAGCACGAGTTGGTCGGCCACGTCGAGGATGGCGATGTCTTCGGCCTTCTTGTCGGCGGCCGCCTGGGCGGCGGTGAGCGCCAACTCGCGGGCTCGCTCCGTGGCGGGCACCGGTCTCCTTTCGTCGAACTCCCCGGCTCACGGAGCCGGGCTCGACATCTAGCCTCTCACGCGGGTATGACAAACGCCGTCGGGTTCAAGCGGACAAACCGGCATCTACCTATACAAACGTCGTTTGGCAATGTACTGGACCACACCGTCGGGCACGAGATACCAGACCGGTTGGCCCTCGGCGACCCGGCGCCGACAGTCGGTCGACGAGATGGACATCGCCGGTACCGAAATCTTGCTGACCGTGTCGGCCGGCAGGTGGTCGTCGTTCAGCTCGTATCCGGGGCGGGTCACGGACACGAAGTGGGCGAGATCGAAGAGTGCGTCCGTGTCCTTCCACGAGAGGATCCTGGCGAGTGCATCGGCGCCGGTGATGAAGAAGAGCTCGGCCTCCGCACCGTAGGCCGCACGCAGATCACGCAGCGTATCCACCGTGTAGGTCGGGCCTTCACGGTCGATGTCGACCCGGCTCACGTGGAAACGCGGGTTGGACGCCGTGGCGATGACGGTCATGAGGTAACGGTCCTCGGATGAGCTGACCGTGACGTCGCCCTTCTGCCACGGATACCCGGTCGGCACAAAAACGACCTCGTCCAGTGCGAACCGGCCGGCCACCTCGCTCGCGGCGACGAGGTGGCCATGATGGATGGGATCGAACGTGCCGCCCATGATTCCGACGCGCATCGGGTCATCGTAGTGATCAGCCCCCGGACGGGTCATCGTGTGGCCCTTGCCCGCATGGCGTGGTAACCCTCGGTGTACGGTTTCGCCCATGACGGTGCCCCACCCCAAAGGCGACTTCGACAGCTCCCGCGCCGTGTGGCGGTCCGCGCCCGGTGACGACTTCGGCAGCCGGGTTGAGGTCGCGTTTGTCGATGACCTCATCGGCCTGCGTAACGGCGCCGACCCGGACAGCCCCGTCCTCGTTTTCACGCAGGCCGAGTGGGACGCCTTCGTGGAGGGCGCCAAGGACGGCGAGTTTGACGTCGACTGAGCTCACGCCGTCAGCAACAACCGGATCGCGGCCATGCGGTCGACGTCCGGCGCCAACGCCCGCAGCTCCAGCGCCAGGTTGATCGCGCGCAGGATCGCGGTCGTGTCCGGCGCCTCGTGTCCAAAGTGGACTTTCAACCACGGTGCCACCTCACTCCACTGATAGCACGGCCGTCGCTCGTGCTCGACGATTGGCGCCGGAAAGCCGCCCGGCCCGGTGAGACCGTCGGCCCAGCCCCGCACCGCGGTCTCCGAGCGGCCCACCCGCTGCGCGATCACGCCGAGCGACACCACGTCGTCGTCATCGCGCACCCCCACCGGTTCGAGGCCCGCACAGTGCAGGTCCCGCACCCCTGTCACAATCGCGTCGACCAGCGACGGCGCCTCGCGATCGAAGCTGATCCACGCCTCGCCCGACGGCGGATCGGTCTCGATGCAGGCGTCATCGTTGGCATTGAGCAGGAACTCAATCTGTTCCCCGGTCGGCTCGCCCGGCACGACAAGAACAAACTGCCGGAGCCGGGTCACGTCGCCCCTCCCCGATCGTGGTGGCCGTGCCGGTGCACGAACGCATCGATCCGCCGGGCGACCCGTTCTGCACGGGCACCGCGCCGGGCAACGTCGGGAACGCCGAGCCATCCGCCGCACGCCGGACAGTCGAACCGCAGCCACCCGGGCTCCGGCTCACCGTCAATTCGCTGGTTCACCACATCACCCCCCTTTGGTGTCCGCTTCAGCACACACGATCGGCGGACGCTTGGGAGGGGCCAGGATGATTGTTTTATGACTCGAGTCCACGGTGGGCCCGACCGTTCGTCATTGTGCGCCTTCGCTTACCGTGCCCGGGTTTGGTTGGGACGGCTCACATGATGTCGTCGAAGAAGAGCTCGCGCGAACCTCCCGGGGTCAGCAGGTGCACGCCGAGCAGCCGCACGTCGTGCTTCACGCACGAGTCGCGAATCGCCCGGTACCACCGGCGGTCGGGCTCGGCGACGACCGGTGCGCCCGGTCTTGTGAGCACGACCGCCATGCCGGTCTCCACATCCAGCTGGGCGACTGTGTCGGCGAAGAAGCCAGCGATGAAGCGGCACTCCTCTTCGGTGGCGTTGGGCGGTATCTCGTCGACCGGGAGATGCACCACATAGTCGGTCGGCGATCGATCACAAACGATGAACCACACACTGTGCCGCGACCGCTGCTCACGAGTAACCACCCGCTCGACGTGTTCAGCGATAACGTCGCGGACGAAGGCTTCGGAAGTCATGCGCCGGATCGTGACACCGCCGTGACGGTCGCCGCGCGTCGATTTCGAGATATCCACAGTCGACGGTTCCATGATCTCGACTTGTGGGGCTGTCCACAGGAAAACGGGCGGCGTCGGCCCCGGAATCCGCGATATTGTTCAGGCATGCGGAAGCTCACCAACAGCTGGCGTTCGCCCTAACGGGCGGCCGACGCTTCCGCGTACCCCAAAATCCTCAGCTGGCCGTCCGATCCGGGCGGCCACGTTGGTTTGTGCGCTGTCGGACCGGGCTGCCTCCGTCCCCAAAGGAGACCCCACCATGGCCACGCGCATCACCGGTTTCAAGCCGACCGGCCACCTCCAGCTTGGCAACTACGTCGGCGCGATCCGCCCGACGATCACCGGCCAGCATCAGCACGACACCACGGTGTTCATCGCGGACTTGCAAGCGATGACCGTGCCGCACGAGCCGAAACGGCTCAACGCCAACTCGTACGAGGTGGCCGGCCTGCTCATCGCCTGCGGGCTGGATCCGGCGACGCCGCTGTACGTCCAGTCGCAGCTCTCGTCCCACTTCGAGCTGCACTACCTGCTGGAGTGTGCCGCCACGTACGGCGAGATGCACCGCATGATCCAGTTCAAGGAGAAGGGCGGCGGGAGCGGCACGCGGCTCTCGCTGCTCACGTACCCGGCGCTCATGGCCGCCGACATCCTCGTCCACGACATCGAGGAGGTACCGGTCGGGGCTGACCAGGGGCAGCACGTCGAGCTCACGCGGGACATCGCGACACGTTTCAACGCGGCGTACGGGGAAACGTTCGTAGTGCCGAAGGCCGTCCTCCCACCGGTGGCCGCGCGGCTCAAAGATTTGTCGTACCCCACCGCCAAGATGGGCAAGACGAACGCCTCGACGGGTGGGGTCCTCTTCCTGCTCGACGAGCCCGACGTGCTGCGCCGCAAAGTCATGCGGGCAGTGACCGACGCCGAGCGGGAGGTGCGCTACATGCCGGAGTCCAAGCCCGGGGTGTCCAACCTGCTCGACATCCTGTCGGTGGCCACCGACCGCCGGCCGGAAGAGCTGGCCACCCAGTTCGGCAGCTACGGCGAGCTCAAGAAGGCGGTAGCCGACAGCGTCGTGGCCCTGTTGGCGCCGATCCAGGAGCGCTATCGGGAGCTGATGGCCGACCCGCGGGAGCTCGATCGGCGCCTGGCCGATGGCCTTGAGCAGGTCCGGGACCGAGCAACGGCCACGGTCCGCCGTGCGCGGTCGGCCATGGGCTTGGCCACGCCCGGCGACCGTGCTTATACTCCACATGGAGTATTTGATGAGGTATAAACCGCACCGGACATTGACGCCACTCGCGCTGGTTGTGCTCGGCCTCCTGCGCGAACGGCCGATGCATCCATATGAGATGCAGCAGACGATTCGAGATGAGCACACTGATCAGGTGATCAAGCTCCGCGCCGGGTCGCTCTATCACACCGTCGAGCGTCTGCAGACCCTCGAGCTGATCACCGCCGTCGAGACCGCCCGGGCCGGACGACGCCCAGAGCGGACGGTCTACGCGATCACGGAGGAGGGTCGGGATGAGTTCAGCGCCAATCTGCGGCAAATCATCAGCCGGCCCGACCGCGAATACCCGATCTTCGGTGCGGCGATGGAGTTGCTTGACTCCCTTGAGCCGGGCGAGGCGGCCGAACTGCTCGAGCGGCGCCTCGTCGCGCTGCAAGCCGAGATCGCCGGGGGCGAGCAGGTCGAGGTCCTGCTGGCCAAGCGCGGCCTGGATCGGGTCAACGTGGTCGAGCTGGAGTATGCCCAGGCGATGCGCCGGGCCGAGCTGGCCTGGTGCCAGCAGTTGATCGACGACATTCGCGCCGGGACCTTCCGCTGGCAGGTCCCGGGCGCACCAAACGCACGAAAGCTGGAACCCCATGACGGCTCAGAGTGAGCAGAGCAACCAGCGGCCGGCTTACACGCCGCCGAGCATCAACATGAAGTTCAGCCCTTGGCTTGTGCTGCTGTCGCTGTGTCTCGGCTTCTTCATGATCCTGCTGGACACCACGATCGTGAACATAGCGATCCCGGACATGAGCACGGGCCTCAAGGCGTCGCTCGATGACATCCTGTGGGTGATCAACGCTTATGTGCTGGTCTATGCGGTGCTGCTGATCACCGCGGGGCGGCTCGGCGACCTCTACGGGCCTAAGCAGCTGTTCCTGGTCGGGTTGGTGCTGTTCACGCTCGCGTCGGCGGCGTGCGGCTTCGCGCAGAACCCGACCCAGCTGATCATCGCCCGGGTCGCCCAGGGCGTCGGCGGTGCCCTGCTCACGCCGCAGACGCTCTCGACGATCACGATGATCTTCCCGCCGGAGAAGCGCGGCGCCGCGTTCGGCGTCTGGGGCGCGGTGGCCGGCGTCGCGACGGTCACCGGCCCGACCCTCGGCGGTCTGCTCGTCACCGACCTTGGCTGGCGCTGGATCTTCTTCGTCAACCTGCCGGTGGGCGTGGCGACGTTGATCTTCGCCGCGATCGTGATGCCCAACATCCAGCTCAACCGCCGGCACCGGCTCGACATCCCGGGCACGCTGCTGGCCACGGTCGGGTTGTTCCTCGTGACCTACGCGCTGATCGAGGGGCAGCCGCACCACTGGGGCAAAGTGTGGGGCCCGATCACAATCGTCGAGCTGATCACCGCGGGCCTCGTCGTGCTCGGCGTCTTCGTGTTCCAGCAGCGCGCCCAGCAGTCGGCCGAGCCGCTGGTGCCGTTCAGGATCTTCCGGGACCGCAACTTCGCGCTGATGAACTTCGTCGCCGGCGCCATGGGTCTCGCCATGATTGGCATGTTCCTGCCACTGGTCATCTACCTGCAGTCGGTGCTGGGGCTGAGCGCGCTGCAGGCCGGCCTGGCCATCGCCCCGATGCCACTGGTCAGCATGGTCGTCGCGCCGGGCGCCGGGCGGCTGGCCGACAAGATCGGCGGCAAGTTCATCCTGCTCGCCGGGACCAGCCTGTTCGCGATCGGCATGGGCATCCTGGTGGCCATCTCCGAGGTCGACACGACGCGGGTGCAGCTGCTACCCGGCCTGATCGTGGCCGGCGTCGGTCTCGGCATGACGTTCGCGCCGATGCAAACCATCGCGATGCGCAACATCCAGCCGCAGATGGCCGGGGCGGCGTCCGGCTTGATCAACACGCTGCGCCAGCTCGGCGCCGTGCTCGGCTCGGCGGCGGTCGGCGCGCTGCTGCAAAACCAGCTGTCGACCAAGCTCACTGCCGCAGCACAGAAGCACTCGGGCGAGTTGCCGCCCAGCTTCCGCGAGCAGTTCGTGGACGGGTTCCATCGGGCGGCGTCCAGCCGGCTCGAGGTCGGCGCCGGCCAGACCGGCGTCAAGCTGCCGGCCAGCATCCCGGCCCAGGCGCGCGACGTGATCGAGAAGGTCGCCGCGACGACCTTCCACGAGGGCTTCACCAACGCAATGCGCGTCGCCTTGTGGCTGCCGATCGCGGTGCTCGCCGTGTCCGCCTTGTCCTGCCTGCTGATCAAGCGCCGCAAGAAGTCGGCCGCCCCGGGCGCCGGCCCGACCGGCGCGGACGCCGCCGACGACCTCAGCGACCAGCCCAACGGCCGGCACGAGGGCAGGCACGAGATGCACGGCGGCAAGCACGAGCCCACGGAGGCCAGCCCGGCAACGAACTGACCTGAACGAGCGAGATTGCGGCGGCTCGACCAGCAGAGCCCGGCTGGTCGACGGCGGCCTCAGGCCGTCCATGCGCTCGCCCCCGTCGACGGCGGCCTCAGGCCCATCCACGCGAGCGTCGAGCTGAATGCTTGCCGAGCGGACCGCGACAGCCCGGTAAGCGATGTTGATCGTGGGACCAAAGTGCTGCCCTGGCGACAAATTGCCCCCACGATCAACATCGCGCAGCCGATGCCGATCCCGGCCGGTCAGGTCGCCCAGCTGCTGGACGACCATGGCCGGGTCGTGCAGTCTGGCCACGTGTAAGGCGAGGCGGCGTTTCTACGGGGCGACCGCGCGCTCTTTCAGGTACCCGAGCGCCGTCCGCAGCGGCCGGGCGGGCGTGCTGAACCGCGTCGGGCGGTAGTCGATCTCCTCGACCAGGAGGTCCGCCTCGGCGAGGACGACCCACGGCACGAAGAACGGGCGCTCCCCCGGCTCGGCGATGCCGGCGAAGTCGACCTTCGGCAGCAGCGTCGGGGTGCCGAGCTCCCAGGTCGCTGCCGTAAAGGACGAGCCGTCCAGCCTCGTGGCCAGGCCGCATTCGGCGAGCCGCACGTCGGGCAGGGCCAGGCGCTGGCGCTCGGCGACGTGCACCGCTAGCCGGCGGCGGGCCTTGCCGGCCGCATGGTACGCGGGATGGTCGGGAGCCGGCTGGTACACGCTGATCCGGCCGTTGGCGTCGGGTGTGTACGCCATCGGCGAGAGCGGGCGGGCGGTCCGGCCGTACTCCTCGCCGGCCAGCTGGAAGAGCTGCTTGACCAGGGCCGACTCGTCGACGCAGATGAGCAGCATCAGGTTGCTCGGCGCGAACGCAACCGGGTGGCCGCCCACGCGGTCGGCGAAGTCAAGCAGCCAGCCGTCGAGCAGGAGCCGCGAGATGATCGTGCCGCCGCCGTAGTCGGGGATGTGCATGACCGAACGGCCAAGGATGCTCGCGCCGTCGAGGCCGTCGCCGCCGGAGGCGAGGTTCTGCCGCGCGGCCGCGAAGACCTCTTCGTCGGTGACGCCCCACCGCAGGGGCGAGGTGTCATC
>Ga0070683_100002981_pt1 | contig 13577 bp, 16 predicted proteins | sample KBSC713LmetaG_FD_64662 | JGI IMG/M metagenome (GOLD analysis project Ga0070683, IMG submission 64662) | Corn rhizosphere microbial communities from Kellogg Biological Station, Michigan, USA - KBS C7.1-3L metaG | ecosystem: Host-associated > Plants > Roots > Rhizosphere ...
GGTCAGCGTGACCGTTCCTTGAATCCTGGCTTCCTTGGCTTCCGGCGTGTAACTGGGAGTGGCCCTGTAGGTCACCGATGGCGCCGTCACTCCGTCCACGCCCGCGTGATATATCGGCCGATTCTGGAAGGCGCTCAACGGAACCAATAATGCCACGGCTGCGAGCACGACTCCGATTCGCGCGCCTGCACTTGCCGCCGTTCGCGTCCGGGCGGCGTCCAAAATCGCCGCGATACGCGACGTGAGGGCGGGTTTTCGGACCATCGCGACGCCCGCGATCGCCGACGGTCCCGACAACTGCCGCGCTACGGCCATCAACCGGTCGGCATAATCTGAAGCCTCAACGCCCGTCGCCAGAGTTGCATCGTCGGCGGCGTGCTCGGCTTCTTCACGCATCCGCGCCGCGGCCAGCCACACCAGGGGATGAAACCAGAACACCGCGGCCATCACCTGCGCGAATCCTTGCCACAGCCAGTCGCGCCGCTCGATGTGTGCGCGTTCGTGGCGGATCACCACATCGCGCTGTTCCTCGGACCAATCCTCGAGGTACGACGGCACCAGAATCACCGGCCGGAGCGTGCCCCAAGTCATGGGAGTCTGGATGGCGTCGCTCACGTGCACGGCCCCCGCCGCGCGCGACCGTCGAGTGATCCGATACAGCCGCAAGATGCCCAATCCCCTTCGCAGCAACAGCAAGGCCGCGATGACAGACCAAACGATCGCAAGCGAAGGTATCGAGCGGGCCGCAACCGCGGCCGTCCCAGGAGCCGTGGCGGTCGCATCGATCGTCATCCGCAACGTCTGTGGCACCGGAACCGGAATCAGCAGCAGAGCCATCGCAAGGAGCGCAGCCAGCCAGATGCGATGCCGTAAATCGGCCGAACGCTGGCGCAACAGCAGCGTGGCGATCCAGGCGGCGCCTAATACGATGGTCCCTTTTAACGCGGCGGTCAGGATGAGATTAGTCATGGCTTTTCTCCTTGCGGGCTTTGTCTTGGCGTGTTCGATCAATGAGCGCTTGCAGTTGGTCGAGTTCCTCGGACGACATTTTCACGGCGGATCCATCTACCAAGGCCGCTGCGGCCTCCGCGGCGGATCCGTCAAAAAAGGTTGCGAGCATGTGCTTCAGTGCGCTGGCGCGAGCCTTCTGCCGCGAAACTCGGGGCAGAAAGACGTAGCGCGGGCCGTCCGATTCATGCCGGATGTGGCCCTTCTGTTCAAGAATGCGCAGCAGGGCGCGCGTCGCGGAATAGCTGGGAGGATCGGGAAGCGCCGCCAGGATCTCGGCTGCCGTCGCCTTGCCCCGGCGGTAGAGGATATCGAGAATCTGGCGCTCGCGGCGGCTTAGTCCTGTCATAGTCAAAATGTGTAAGTCGGAGGCGCGATACCTTTTAGGCGCAAATATACTTCGCACTGAGCGCGGTGATGCGCCACATGAACGAAGATGTTCCGGATCATTTCCCGGCCATTGATATCGGGACTCGGGCGTCCGTCGAAATTCACTCGGAACTTCGTCTTGGCCAACCGTTCGTCCGTCAACGTCGGAAGAATCTTCAGCGCATAGTCAAACGATTCATTCAGCCTCTGGATCGCCAGAGCTTTGTCGATGGTCTTCGGCGATGCCGGGTGCGGAGATTTCTCGCCGGCAATTTGGCTAAAGCGCTCGAACAACGAGGCAGCGATGTGGATCATCTGCTCCCCAAATGACATCTCCTCAGGAGTCGCCTTGAAGCCGTAGAATTCGGCCGGCATCTTTTCCGCCACGGCGATAGTGAATTGCTTGGAAATCTTCCAGTCCGTCACGAAATCGTCGAACGGAAGAAAGTTAGCGGGCTGGGCGCTCAACCGAATTGAAGCCAGAAGGATAAGAACCATCCACCGCATGCTAATTATTTAGCATGGGGCGTAACGCGTGTCAAGCTAATTTTTTAGCAGGTAGGACAGGCGGTCTTGCCGCCTGTCGATTTTTATGCCGGGACGCCCATCTTCTTGGTCCACGGCGTGGCTCCCGTGAGGGCCTCATTCACAGCGTTGATGTTCTTCACACCCTCGGTCGAAAGCCAATCCTCGAGCGCCTTCACCCCTTTGGTGGCGTAGATCGGCATGCCTTCTTTCCAGGTCGCCCGGCCGCACAGCACGCCCGAAAAGTCCGTGCCGGCTTCTTTGGCCATGCTCAGACTTTCGACGAATTGTTTGTTGCTGACGCCGGCGCTCAGGTAAATGAAGGGCTTCGTTGCGACCTCCGCGCCTTGCCGGTAATACGCCAGCGCCTCCGCGCGCGTGTACGCCTTCTCACCTTTGTAAACCGTGCTTCCTTCTACGAACTCCGCATTCACCGGGACTTCCACCTTCAGAACATCCACGTTGTACTGAGGTTTGGTGAACTCCTTCATGCTCCCGATCACTACTTGCGGCTTGATCTTGGCGAACTCGAGTCCCTTTTCATTGCCGCCCTTGGGATCGTAGCCCACGAACTCCAGGAAGAACGGAATCTGGTAAAACTCACATTCCGCACCGATGCGCTCGACGAAAGCATGCTTGATGTCGTTGACGCCGGAATCGTCGAACGGCGTGTAGTAGATCAGAATCTTCACCGCATCCGCGCCCCAATCGACGATGCGCTTCACGGATACGTGCGGCAACAGATCCGGCAGCCGCCCTGGTTGGGAATTGTCGTATCCGGTTTCTTCGTACGCCAGCAGCAGACCGGCGTTCGATGCGCGCGCTTTGGCCGCCTCCAGACCGTACTCGGGATCGAGCAGAATCGCCGTGGCATGCGGCGTTAGGATCTTCGAAACCGCGACTTTAAACTCCGACATCATCTCCGCCGTAACCGCCTTGGCGTCGACGCCCTTCGCGCTCGCAATCGACTTTTGCAAGCTCCCGCGCTGGTCCATCGCGGCCGCTGCGATGATCCCCTGCTGGTTCGAAAGCGCTTTCATGTGCTTCAACTTGCCGGCTGAGAGAGACATGGTCCTATCTTAACCTCACCCTTCGAAAATATGCCTTCGCGCGGCCCACGTCGCGCAGGATCTGCTCTTTCAGAGCCTCGGGACTCTCGAACTTACGCTCGTCGCGAACCCTCCGCAGAAACTCGAGACGAATCCGCTCTGGCGTCGCGCCCTCCAGCGGATCCAGAAGAAAGGTTTCGATCGATAGGGTGTCATCGCCGCCGCATGTATCGCCGAACGTCGGACGATAGCCGATATTGGTGATCGAATTCCATTGCCGCGCGCTGGCTGGATCCGTGGTGCGCGTGATGTACACGCCGCGCGCCGGGAGCACCGGGGCTTCGGTGCGGAGGTTCAGCGTCGGAACCGTCTGCTTTGACCCGATTCCGAATCCGCGCACGATTTCGCCGGAAATGGCATAGGGCCGTTCGAGCAAACGCCCCGCGATGCTTACGTCGCCCATCGCTACCAGCTTGCGAACTTCACCGGAAGATACCCGCCGCCCGCGCCACCGTACCGTCTGGAGCAGATGCACCTCGAACCCCAGTCTGGCGCCCAATTCCTTGAGCGTTTGCGTATCGCCGGCCTGCTTACATCCAAAACGAAAGTTTTCCCCGACGATGACATGCTTCGCGCCCAATCCGTCGCGCAGGAACCGCGTGGCGAACTCCTCGGGCGTCAGCCGGGACAGTTCCGCGGTGAAGGGCTGTATCAAAACGTGTTCGATTCCCTCCCCTCGAATCAGCTCACAGCGTTCATCGGGCGAGGTCAGCAAGCGAGGCGCGCGTTCCGGCGCCACCACGCAGGACGGGTGGGGATCGAACATCAAAACAGCCGGCCGAAGACCGGCGCGACGGGCCGCTTCCACGGTGGCCCGCAACAGCCGGCGGTGCGCACGATGAACCCCATCGAAGTTTCCGATGGTCAGCGCACACGGCTTGAATCCCGCGGCCTGATCCAGACTGCGCGCAATCACGCGCGTTCCTCCACGTCGATCTCCAGACCGTCGTACGCGAGTCTCACGTGTGGCGGTAAAGACGCATCCGTGCGCTCATGCTGCAGATCGTGGCACATGTGGGTGAAGAACGCCCGCTTGGGTTGCAGCTCCTCCACCAATTCCACCGCACGGGCCAGGGTCGTATGGGTGGGATGCGGCCGATGGCGCAGAGCATCCAGGAACAACACATCCAGGCCGTGCAACTGCGCCTTCGACTCCGCCGGGATCTCGCTGTGATCGGTCAGATAAGCCGCCGCCCCGAACTTAAAGCCGTACACGGTGCCTTTCCCGTGCTCCAGCCGGATGGGAGCAAACTCGACGCCGAAAAGCTCGAACGGGGTTTCGTCCATTCGCCGCAGGTCCAGCTTGGGCACCATGGACTCGATCTTTTCGTCAAAGGCGTAGCAGAACACCCGCTGGAGCGCCGCCAGCGTGTCTGTGGTGCCATACACCGGGATCGATTCGCGTTGCCGGAAATTGAAGGGGCGGACATCATCCAGGCCGAGAATATGGTCGGCGTGCGCATGCGTGTACAGAATCGCATCCAAATGGCTGATTCCTGCGCGCAGCACCTGCTGGCGGAAATCGGGCGTGGTATCGATCACCACGTTGTGCCCCTCATACTGCAACAGGATGGAGGGACGCAGGCGTTTATCGCGCGGATCTGTCGACGAGCATACCGCGCAGGTGCATCCGATGGTCGGAACACCCGAGCTAGTTCCCGATCCGAGCACCGTGATGTGAATCGCAGGCGTGCTCATTCGGCGGCTGGCGGCTTTTCCTCGGGCGCAGGTTTAGCGGCGCTGTCGCTCACTTGCACGAAGCGGAAACGAAGCTCGGTAAGGGAGTTTTCGATCAGGCGCTGCTCGTCGAGACTCAGGTTGCCCTTGGTCTTCTCAGCGATCATCGCCAGCATATCGATGGTATGACGAGCCGCCGGCAGATTCAGCTCCTCATCATCTTCTTCGCCCAGCTTCAACAGGCCCAATCGCATTTCCGCCTGCATCTTCAGGGAAAACACCAGGAATTCAAAAGTAGCGGGCGGCAGGGGCATGGCGGATTCAGACATGGGTTTATATCTATAGTGTAAACAGTGCCGGCACCTCCCGACGAACGTGACGAGCGGTTGAACGCCCTTTCCGAGGCATTGGCGCAATTGGTTCGCCGCCAGCGCGAACTGGAGGAGCGCGTGCGCGAATTGGAATCGCCAGGCATTGCCATCCCTCCTCCGCTGCCGGTATTCGACCCGCCGCCACCGAACCGGGACCGGGAAGAAGCGGCTCCTCCGGCCGTCCCCGAACGCGCTCCACTGGAAAGCACCATCGGACTCAACTGGATCAACCGAATCGCTGTCATCACGCTCCTGTTTGGCGCGGCATTCCTGTTCAAGTACGGCGTCGATAATGAGTGGTTCGGGCCAGATGTTCGGGTTGCGCTCGGCATCGCGGCAGCGATCGTTTCGCTGCTCGCGGGGGATCGCTTGTGGCGTCGCGGTCAAACGGCCTTCGCACAGGGAATTATCGGACTCGGCCTGGCGCTGCTGTATTTGTCCATCTACGCGGCGGCGATGCTCTACCATCTGTTTCCGCAGAGTCTCGCATTTGTCGCTATGGCCGGCGTCACCGGCGGTGCCATGAGGCTCGCTGTTCTGTATAACTCCCAAGCCGTGGCCGTGCTCGCGATGATCGGCGGGTACTTAACCCCTCCCACCCTTTCGACCGGCGAGGATCACCCGTGGATTCTGTTCGGCTACGTGCTCCTCCTGAACGCAGGGGGTTTGCTGTTGGCGCGAAACCGGCAATGGAAGGCACTTGAGCCAATCGCTGCGGCCGCGACCATACTTCTCTACTGGGATTGGTTCAACGAAGAGTCCTTCGGATCCCTGCGCGAGGTCAAGCGCCCGGCGGCCACTGTGTTTGCGTTGGTCTTTTACGCGCAGTTCAGCATCGCGACCATGTCTGAGCTGTGGGCTGTATTTCAATTGGGGGCCTCCATGGCTCTCGCAATCATCTGGACAGAACAAGCGCACTTCGTCTGGTGGAATCTTTTACTGGTTGGCGCTGGCCTTGCCACTGCGTATCGACGCTCCTGGGCTGAGGCCCCTCTGTGGATACTGGGATGCTTCTGGCTTCCGTTCTGGCTCTGGTACACTCCCGACGCTTCCTTCGCGGCCGTCTCTGCGGCATTCCTTATTTTCTTTGCATGGGCCCTCTGGCGGGCGCCTTATCGAGCGTACGGACTTGCCCTCATTGCCGCGAACGCCGCCATCTACTACGCGGCGTCCTACACACTGCTCAACCCGGCGCATCACCAATACATGGGCCTGCTGGCCGCAGCGGTCGGCGGAATCCACTTGCTGCTCGCGCGCCATCTCGAAGCCCATTCGGATGGGCAGAATCTGACGATCGGCGTCGCGCTCGCGTTCGTAACCCTTGCGATTCCCATCCAGTTCGCGGGATTCCACATCACCATCGCCTGGGCGCTCGAAGGAGCAGTCCTGGCCTGGCTATCCGCGCGTTCCCATAACCCGTGGCTGCGTGGCGGTTGCTGGAGCGTGTTCGCCTTGGCAGTCATACGCCTGTTTGGCCTCGACATTTTCGTGTACTCGGCAAGCTCCGAATACTCGACGCTCCTCAATACCCGCTTCCTGACGTTCGCCGTATCCACTGCCGCGCTCTGGCTGGCGGCTCGATTCCTGGTTCCGGCGGTCGATGCGGCCCTGGCGTATATCGCGGGGCACGCCATCCTGCTGTTCGGACTCAGCCTGGAAATCGGAGGCTGGGTGAGCCGTAACATCCTGCCCGAAAATCAAAGCGGCGTCCAGATCGTCGCCATCTCGGTGATGCTGGCCATTTACGCGGTGATCCTGGTGATGACCGGGGTCAAAACTCAAGCATCCATTCACCGTCTGCTGGGGCTCGCGCTGGCCGTGCTGGTGGTGGCCAAGCTCTACCTGGTGGACGTGTGGGTGCTGGGACGCCTGTTCCGTATCACTGCGTTCCTCGCGCTCGGCATGCTGCTGCTGGCGCTATCCTATCTCTATTCGCGATTGCGGCCGGTGCTGGATCGTCTCCTGAAGCCCGACCCCGCGGGCCTAAAAACCGATGCCACCCGCGTAAACTAGAGCATATGCGTTATTTCACGCTGCCCGAAGCGCAGCGCGCACTGCCTGAAGTGGAACGTCATCTTCGCGAGGCTTTATTCCACAAGATGGAATCCCAGAAGGCCCAGGAGCATATGGATCGCACCACGGATCGCGTGCGGTCTTCCGGAGGCGCCCGGGTCAACCCCGGTGAAATCCTGGCCACGCGGGCCCGCCGCGATACCAGCATTTCCGCCCTGAAGGAAGCCCTGGACGAGATTGCCGAGGCCGGCGCCATGGTCAAGGACCTCGACATCGGCCTGCTGGACTTCATGACCCGCTATCGCGACCGCGACGTATGCCTGTGCTGGAAGCTGGGCGAGGACCAGATCCGCTTCTGGCACGACGCCGAGGAAGGCTTCCGCGGCCGCCAACCTATCGACCAGGAATTCCTTCAGAATCATCGCGGCGAGGCGCCTCAATAAACTCCGTTTGACACCCTTGCGTCCGGGCCGATAGACTGAGATCCAGGGAATGCTGCTCGCACGCGAGTTCGTCGACTTCGTTTCGCGCCAAATCGTCAAGAAACTGACCCCCAAGTGGATCGAGACCACCGATAACCTGGTGGCCGCGGATTTCATCGCCACCGTGGTCGAAGAAGATTTGAGCATCGAAGACCGCCTGAACGATGAGGTGCGCGAGATGCTCAGCCAATACAGCGATTACATGCGGCGCGAAGGCGTCAGCTATCAGGACATGTTCCGGCGCATCAAGAACACCCTGATCACGCAGCGCAAAGTCATCCGGGCCTCGGGGCGCGACACCGGCGACGCCATGAAGCTTTCGCGCGATAAAATTAACGACATTTCCCACAAAGTGGTGGCGGCCCTCCGCAAAAGCCGCGATTTCCGGCTCAAGCGCGATCCCAACGATGTCCGCCTAGAGCTGGTCAAGGTGATGACGGAAATCCTCCAGACCGAGGACAAGGTCGATCGCGCCGCCCGCACCAAAATCCGCACACAGAAGAAAGAGATCGCCGAGGGCACGGAAGAGTGGGAATTGCTTCACCGGCGCTATTACGCCGAGGAATTGAAGAAGCTCGGTATCGATCTTACCCACTGACCCGCGGATCGCATCCCAGATACAATGGGAATCATCTTTGAGGAAGAACGCGCAAAACGGAGCGCGGCGCGATCATTTCCTCAGTTTGGGCGGGGCGCACCGCGCCCTTTGCGCTTCAAAGGAGCGAAACACATGACACGTACTCGGTTGTTGCGCACTGTTTTGATGGCCGCCTCAGCGGCTTCCATGTTCGGACTATTCGGCTTGGTAAGCGCCGCGGAACCGGATCCCAAGGTGATGAAGGTCTCACTGCCGGAGAACATCAAATGGAGCACCAGCGCCTCCGGCAATTCCACCGCCGTGCTGTACGGCGATCCGTCCAAACCAGGAATGTATATCGTGCTGACCAAGTGGTCGCCCGGCCACATGAGCCGCCCGCATTTCCACCCCAATGACCGTTTCATCACGGTCATCTCGGGAACCTGGTGGGTGGGCTGGGGCCCCAAGTACGATCCAGCCAGCACCAAACCCATTCCAGCGGGCAGCTTCGTCACGCACTACGGCAAGCAGATTCACTACGACGGCGCGAAGGACGTCGAGTGCGTCTTGCAGATCGTAGGAATGGGACCGGCTGAATCTACTCCGGCCGAACAGAAGTAGGTTTTCCCGGGAACTTCCAATCCTCGGGATTCGCGGGCGGCTTAAATTCATCCGTGCTGAACACTCGCAGGGCTTGCTCCGGATCATCCGGGCCCGCGATCTCCAACACCAGGGCCACCTGCAAACGTGGACCTTGGAAGTACTGCACGCGGATCCGGTGAATTCCTCCAGCCAGTTCCACGGCCCCGGATTTCGTGAGAACCGGATGGATGCCATCGTTATCCACCACCGTCTGATCGTCGATGTCCAGCCGCGAGCCGTCGTCGGACGTGAGCGCAAAGCGGTACAGGCCTGGTTTCTGGATCCAAAATCTTCCCATGTAGTCGATCGCGAACCACTCCTGGCGCTTGGTTACGCCCGGAAAGCCTTCGGTGAAGTCACGCAGCGGAATATTGAGCGCGGAAACATATATTTTTCCCTGGGGCTTGATCTTGCTGAGATCGGGAATCACTTTCGAGTGCTTGGAGATGTGGTAAACGATGCCTTCGAGTCCTCCGGGCACCACAATCGTGGTCCCGAAGGTTACGGCGGGCTGCTCTTGGCCGGCTGCCAGCATCGCACCCGCAATCAGTAAGACCAGTCCTCGGCGCATACGTTCAAGCGTGACGCACCGCTTCCATCGGATCGATGGTGATCCAGGACCTGGCACATAGCCAGGCCACCAGCGCCGACACAGCCAGCATCGCTACCGTGACTGGAGCCAGCACGGTCCATTCCACCGCGCTCACCCCATAGAATTGCGAGCGAAGCAGCATCGTGACGCCCACACCCAGCACGATCCCGATGGCCGTCCCTGCCCCCGTTATCAAGAGCGTCTGGCGCAGGACCATTTTCAGAAGTTGTCCGGGCCGCGCCCCCAGCGCGACACGGATGCCGAGCTCTTTCTTCCGCTCGCTGACCGAGTAAGAAATCGCACCGAACAAGCCCACGACTGCGAGCAGCACTCCAAGCGCGCTCAAACCCGCCACTGAGGCTGCGGTGACGCGTTCCTCGATAAGCGTGAAATTCGTCCAGGTGTCAAACGTTACCGGGCGGAAAGGGACAACGATACCCAGGCCTTGTATGGCCTTATTCAGCGGGTCGACCCATACACCCGGATCGCCTTTGGTCCGTGCGACCACAGTAACGGATGGCTGATAGCGCTGGCTGAGAGCCACGTACATGACGGCGCGCGGGGGCTCATCGAAACTCCCGTACTTACCGTTGGCGGCCACGCCGATCACGGTGGCCTTGCGCAGCGGGTCACCCGCGAGAAGCGTCTTGCCCACGGCGTCTAGTCCCCGCCACAAGAGATCCGCCATGGTGCGATTGATCACCGCGACTTCGGGGGTGTTCTCGCGATCGCCCGAATTGAACGCCCGGCCATTGAGCAGCGGAATGCCGAAGGTGGCGAAGTAATCGCTGTCCACGGCGACTTGTCCAACGGGAACCTTCTTATCGCTCTCGGGCAATTGTGTGGGGACTTCGTTATAGCCCAGAGCCAGGGGCAGGCTCGATGCAAGCGTAACCGACTCCACCCCAGCCAGGGCAGCCACCGCCCTGCGAACGTTCTCCTGACGCGCCCTACCGGCTGCCTCAGTGGGTTTGTCATCGTGCTGGTAAATTGTCGCCGCGACCAGGTTTCGTTGCGAGAAGCCAGGATCGGTGTGACGTAGGTTGTACAGGCTCCGCTGGCAAAGCCCCATGCCCACTAGAACCAAAGTGCACACGGCCACCTGTACGATCACCAGAGCGCTCCGGCGCACGTTCTTGCGCGTTCCGCCCACCACGATTTCGCCGCCCAGAACCTGCGACAAATCCGGCCGCGAAGCATACAGTGCGGGAGCCAGCCCGGTTGCCAGAATCGCAACCAGCATCAAGAAGAGCGTCAATGCCACGACCGTAGCGTCCAGCCGCAAAGTGAGCTCGACAGAGTAGCTCCCTAGCATGGGTAGATCAAACGTGAAATTGGAGAATCTTGCGATCAATGCCGCGGCAGCCGCGTAGCCCAGTGCGGCGCTGGCGCCGCAAATCAGCGCGCTCTCCATCAGGAATTCGCGAATCAGCCGGCCACGCGGCGCGCCGATCGCCAGTTTGATCGCCGCTTCCTGCCGTTTGCCGACCGCGATAGCCAGCAGCAGATTCGCGACATTCGTGCACGCGATCAGCAGGACGAGAAGGACGAACCCTATCAGGATCGCGAAGCCTATGATCACGTCGGGGTCGGAGGGCGGCAGCAGGGTGGCGCGAGTGACCACCGCCGCGACATCCTTATCCTCCTTCGGGAACGCGGAAGCAAGTTCGCCTGAGAGGGCCGCCATGTCCGCCTGTGCCTGCTTCCTGGTGACTCCCGGCTTAAGCCGTGCGAGCAGGATTATCCCCCGCCTGTCCCGCTTCGTAACGTCCGGATCCGAATGCGGCAGCGACGTCAGAAGGTCGCCGGTAAAGCCGAAGAAAGCTCCGGTGAATTCGCGCGGCGCGACGCCCACGATAGTGAACCCCGCGATCTGCTTGCCGGAAATATTGGGATCGCCGCCCAGGCGCTTCCAGCAGGAATAGGTCATCACGGCGACCGGCTTCGCCACCGAATCGTCGCCCGGCGCAAACAGGCGTCCCAGATACGGCCGGAGTCCCATCACCGCGAAGTAGTTGTCGGAAACCGGCCGGGCAACGACCCTAACCTCACGATCGTCATCGAAATCTGCGCTTACTTGGATCGAGCTCGGAAGGGCGGCGATGCCGGTGAAGACACGATTGTTCTCGCGATAGTACTTGTAATCGGGATAGGAGACGCCGCCCATTGCTTCGGTCGGCGAGCGCGTGTAAATCTTGACCAGACGGTCCGGTTCGGCCGCTGCGGGAGGCAGCAAGAGGAAGGTACTCGAAACGCTCAGGCTGATCACGCCCAGAGCCATGGCGATCGACAGCGAGAAAACGGCGATCGCCGTCAGCTTCCAGTGCTTGAGCAGGTTTCGCGTGGATCTGAAGACCACACGATTGTTTTAGCACAGCCGAGGTGGGCTGTCGTCGACTCTAAACGACGTCTTATACGACGTCAACGCCCATCGATCGGGCCGTGCCCCTCACCTGCTCCATTGCCGCCTTCAGGTCGAAGCTGTTGAGGTCCGGCAGCTTGATCTTGGCGATCTCTTCCACCTGAGCCTGCGTGATCTTGCCCACGCGATTCTTGTTCGGCTCGGGCGATCCCTTGGCCAGACCGCAGGCGCGCTTAATCAGCACCGGCACGGGCGGCGTCTTGGTGATAAATGTGAAAGACCGGTCCGAATAAATGGTGATCACCACCGGGATGATGAGACCTTCCTGGTCCTTGGCGGAGGTCTTGGCGTTGAACGCCTTGCAGAACTCCATAATGTTGACGCCCTGCGGACCGAGCGCGGTTCCAACCGGCGGCGCCGGCGTAGCCTTGCCGGCCGGTATCTGCAACTTCACTGATCCTGTTACTTTCTTTGCCATGCTAACTCCTACGCCGCATCACATAAAGATGCGGCTCCGTTAAATTTTCTCTACTTGAAGGAAATCCAGTTCCACGGGCGTCGAGCGGCCAAAAATCGTCACCATGACGCGCAGTGTGTTGCGCTCGGGATTGACCTCGTCCACCTTTCCGGAGAAGTTGGTGAACGGCCCATCCACAATGCGCACGTTCTCGTTCTTTTCGAAGCTGAGCTTGGGCCGGGGCCGCTCCGCCGAAGTGGACTGGCGGTACAGGATCGAGTTCACTTCGTCGGCCGTTAGCGGCACTGGAGCGGTCCCGCCGCCCACGAATCCGGTGACGCGCGGCGTGGCCTTCACGGCATGCCACAGCTCGTCGTTCATTTCCATTTCCACCAGAACATAGCCCGGATAGAGCATCCGCTTGCTGGTGATCTTTTTCCCATTGCGCAGCTCCACCACTTCTTCGGTCGGGATCAGGATCTGCCCGATCTTATCGGCGAACCCGAAGGCATCGGCGCGGCTCTTGAGAGAGTCGGCCACCTTCTGCTCGAAGCCTGAGTAAGTGTGGACGATAAACCAGTTCTTGTTGGACGGCTCAGCCGGAGGCGGACCCCCTTCGGCGACCATGTCATGAGCGGCCTCCGCTTCCGGAGTGTCGGCCATTGGTTCTGTGGGAATTTCGGGGACTATGGGATTGTCGTCTTCGATCATTTTTAAGGCGGACCTATTTGGCAAAGGTATCGTATATCCGCTGGACCAGCTTGTTGATAATATTGTCGATCACGAAAAAATAGGCGCCGAAAGCGAACACCGCCGCCAGAACCACGCCGGTAGTGCCGCGCACTTGTTTCCAGGACGGCCAGGTCACCAGCTTCATTTCGTGGCGCAGCTCGTCGAAATAGTCCCTGACTTGGTTCGGCCACTTGGCCATGCCGCCGGTTGCTTCGCTCATCGTTTTTCCTTTTACCGGAATCTAAAGGGATGGCAGGGGCGGAGGGATTCGAACCCCCACTCGCGGTTTTGGAGACCGCTGGTCTGCCGTTAAACCTACGCCCCTACGTTCACTTCCAGTGTACTCTGTAGGGGTCACTGGTGCCGACCCCTACTTGATCTCCTTGTGCGCCACGTGCTTACGGCAAAAGGGGCAGAACTTCTTAAGCTCAATGCGCTCCGTGGTGACCTTCTTATTCTTCATGCTGGTGTAGTTCTTGCGCTTGCAATCCCCACACTGAAACGTAATCTGTTCGCGAGCCATATATAACTCCGTTACTCGATGATCTCGGACACGGTTCCCGCGCCCACGGTGCGGCCGCCCTCGCGAATCGCGAAGCGCAGCCCTTTATCCATGGCGACCGGCGTAATCAGCTCCACTTCCAGCTGCACGTTGTCTCCC